>Ga0265297_10010175_pt1 | contig 11893 bp, 21 predicted proteins | sample Munlanlwell13791_FD_192502 | JGI IMG/M metagenome (GOLD analysis project Ga0265297, IMG submission 192502) | Leachate microbial communities from a municipal landfill in Southern Ontario, Canada - Leachate well 137-91 | ecosystem: Engineered > Solid waste > Landfill > Unclassified | place...
AAATATCCATTCAATTCATTACCCCATCTCATTCCTAGCCAATCACTTATATTTTCGTCTAACTCGTTGATAATGAAATGACTTAAATCGGAAATTTTGTCAGGCTTTAAAATTCAGAAGCGGACTTTATTTTAACAGATATAATTAGAATAAAAGTAGTTATAAATAAGTAAAGGAATTCACAAATGTATATTAGATATTTATTGGATATTTATTCAGGTGTATATACATGAATAATTATTTAAAGTATTCACAATAGCCGCACGTAGGCGATTTGTGAAAAATTAAAAAGAATAAATATTCAAATAAAAAAGTTTGCTTTAGATATTAACAAAAATTATATAGTTATTAACAATAAAATATCATATTAGATAATAAACAAAAATAAAATATCAATATATATCTATTGAATATTTTCATCAATATTCAAGTTTGGAATAAGCTTCAGTTCTTTTACTTCTTGGTAACTATTATTAAAAATAAGTTAATAATATGGACATAATTAGTTTTTTCTATAATGCTAATTATCATGATCACAAAAATTGTAATGAGACAACTGATAATAAGGCTAATAATAATGTAAGATCATCGGAATCGGCAAAAGAATCGATTTTAGAAATTGCAAAAATTAAAAAAACTAAAATTGCTAAAATTGAATTAATCAATTGGATCAAAGAAATTGGTTATTTCGAATCTTCGATTCGTGAGAAATAAAATAAATATAACCCCCATAATTAACTAAACCCTATAATGTACCCTATAATGAAAAATTCGGTCATTCAATAGTACCAAGAAAAAAAAATTGGAGCTTATTTTATTCACAATTATTTTTTGGTTATATTAAAATTTATTTATATCTTTGTAAATATCTTATTATTAATTATAAAAAACATAATGAAAAAATTAAATAGGTTTTACAAAATCCTTGGTTTCATAGGGTTTATTGGAATTTTAACAATATTTACTGGTTGGAATATTAACATAGAAAATATCACTCTTGCTGGTATATTTATATGTATGAGTATTTTCACAATCGGAACTGTTTTATTAGTAATTGAAAAAGACAAATCAAAAAAGAATAAAAATGAAAACCAAACTTCTTAAAAAAACAAGGCAAGGACTTAAAATTATTACTGTTGATAATAAAAAATATTATCTTCAACAAGAAATATCGTCATCATTCTATCCTATAATTCATTGGAATACAATATTCTCTGGTGAATTATCTAAATGTAATAATAAAATGCATTCTCATATGAAAGAAAGGTTAATAGATTTAGGATATTTTAAACTTATTACATAAAAAATAAAGAAAAAATTTGGTTAATTAAATAAAAAGCAGTATCTTTGTAGCAGGTTCTTTGTAAGAATTTTATTAATATAAAGAAAATCTAGTAAGTTGAGTGAACTCAGGTACCCGTATAGCGGTGAATAGGGCTAAATTAGATACAATTTCTCGGTGCTAGGAGTAGAATGCCTGAGAGCAAATACTGGAAGATTTTCTGTCGTTTGTCTATGTTCGGCTTAAAATAGACTGTTCTCAGCGAGGAAACTGGGTGAATGTCGTTGAGGTTTAATAATTTTGTAAACGAACTATAAAACAACTAAAATTATCTTTCTGAAGCCGTGGCCACTATTGGTGGCCACGGTCAGGAAAAGGGAAGATATATTTACGTTAATTTTAATATGAAAACAAAAATTTTTTTTTATTTATTTTTACTAATCATCGTTAGCTTTACTGGTTGTATCAGTCAGAAGTATTATATAAAAAATACTGAAAAGGTTAATATGAATTATGCAGTCTACATATCACATAATGATATTGATGAAGGGTATATATTATGTAATGATTATCGTATGAATGTGGACACAATTTGGTTATTTAACAGTGGTTATTCGTCTTACAAAATGAATCAGACGTATACAGCTGATATAATATTTTGTGGAAAGGATTATAGTTGGCACATCATTAAACTTAAATAATTATGGAATACGCAAAATGGGGTGGTTTAATAACAGTTGGAATAATATTTTTATTTATTATTGGTGTTATTATTTATATTAATTGGAAAGAAAAAAACAAAAAGGAATAATTATGAAATACTTAAAGGAATTAGGGTTAGCGATTGGAATTACAGTTATATTGTATATAATTTTAACATTTCCACATATAGCACTTGTATTTTTTAATTTTGGAATTGAGTATCCTTTATGGTTGTTATTATGCATTGGTTTCATATCAGGATTTAGTGGAACATTTATTAGTAACTGGATTATTAATAATAAAGAAAAATGATTAGAATAATTGTATTTTGGATATTAACTACGATGATTGCATCTAAACCTATTGAAAGGAAGGATGAATTTGGTAGGACTTTTTTCACGCACACTATTGATTATAAGCATGACACTTTAAGTAAGGAATTTTATAACAATGATTCTGCTTTATTATTTGTAGAGAGGGCTAAGAAGGAAATAAAAAAACCTACTGATTATATTGGTAGTTCTTGGGTAAGTAGTGTTTGGTATAAGGTTGATACAATAGATATTAAAGAAGTTAAATAAGGTATCACAATTTGTGATACCAGAATAATCTTAGCTTTGCAGACCAAATTTAAGACGAGCTAGTTTCGCCTTTTTTTATATTCAAAAATGCTGAAAATTAGTTAATTTGGACTTAAAATATTTTAATAAAAAATAAAAAAGATTATGGATATTCAAATACAAAATAAATATCAGGTTATGAAACTATATCCATTATTAGGTGAGAAGTATTTTGAGAAAAAATTAAACAAAAATTAGGTTTTTAAATAAATATATAGTATATTTGTATTATAGTTCTTTGATTAATGGCTGGATGTTGTAATTGGTAGCCAAGATGGACTTGAGTAAATTTGAGTGCCTGCTTAGAAATTAGCAGAGTAGAACTTCGTAAATTCGGTGAAACCTTTAATATGGTAATACCGAGCCAAGCCTAAAAAGGAAGGTGTAGAGACTAGACACGGGGCACCTAAGTTATAAGATTTATTAGATATGGTGAAGGTATAGTCCAGACTACAAACTAAAAAAGGTAACGAAAGTTATAGTAGTAAGAAAATCCATTGGACATTTGTCCGTGCGGGTTCGAGTCCCGCTCCAGCTACAAATCTGATATACAGAGATATTAAATTTAAGAAAATATTTAGGAAAAAGAGAAACAAATTCAAAAATTTTTACTATCTTTGTATGTGCAGAGCACAATCAGACTTAAGTCTGATATAGTGATTGAGAAACAAAAGTTCTTTGAGGAAATTAAAAAATTTGAAATATTGGATGCTACTTTTGATATCATATTTTTTAGGAAATTTTGATACATAAGACGCACAAGCACTACTGAGAAAAGATCATCAGTAGGAAACGTAACCGTAACTTAAATCGACGGGAGTTATTATTGGTTGATAAATGAACAAAACAATCATGTAACAGCACCCACACATAAGTGGGTCCGCCCTTGATAGGATATCTAAATGGTATTTTAGTGGGGCGATAAGGGTACCTTGGGAAAGGTGAAACGTTTACTTCCCGGTGATTACGAATTTGTTAGAGAGTACAAGTAGATAACTATTTCTGAAGTTATCGTTTATTATCACCGTTTTGAGTTTTAGCAGCGTTACAAGTAGAAGCAGGTAGAAAGTAGTATTCTTTTAAGAAGAGTCTGATGACACAAATAACCTATCATTAGTCAATACTAATTCAACGAACCGAAGTTTGGATTAGTGTTCGGAAATACTAATTGGCTTTTGAAAAATAACAGTGTCTATATTGACTTTGAGTTTTCTGATAGTTTATTGATTTAAAAAACTATCACGGTCCTCTGATTGTTGACCGATATGACAATCAGATGTAATAGGCATTTTAATGGTGAATCAGAGGATTCACTTTTAATCCTATTAAGTTTGTGAACAAGACTTCACAAGGTTTGAATCTCACCAAAGAAGATTCCGGAGGTTTTACTGCCATCCCACCGTACGAGACGATGAGAATATCTCGAGGTTTACGAAGGTTACAACCACAAAAATGCTTCGGTGCGCATTTTCACTAAACAAATGCCGTTCCTGATACGAAAAGCTCAGTCGACCAGTCAGAGGTTCAGAATATTCTGACAGTATGGTGCACTAAAGTCACACAGTTGGGGTTAGATTTAAACCCTCTGAGGCCACAAATTTTGGGTTATTTAATATGTGAAGTATCCTCAGATAAGTGGGCTTTTATCTAAAAAGCTCCCAAGAATGGTTAACTAAGGTTAATCATTCTTGCTAGAAGCCTGACTAGGATCTAGTCAGGCTTCTTTATTTTAAATAAAATCATGCATGGACATGATGTCCATGCATGTGTCTATGCATGAAAAGGTTTAATGAATTTTATAATTTTATAGTTTATATAAAACAAAATCATACTTTTTTTATAGAATATAGTATATAAACTTATAAAATTCATTACTATGAAAAAGTATAAAGTAACTGTTTATTTTAGTAATAATACTGCAACGTATGAAATTGAAGGTCATCTTAATATTAATACTGATTATTACTATTTTGTAAAAGAAGGTGTTACAATTGGAATATTTCCAGCAAAAAAGACCAGTATTATCCAGTATTATAATTAAAATACAAACTATATATACTTTTTAATATGAAATACCTAAATCACTTTTGGAAATCCGACAAATTAGATTTTTTTCTTTTGATTATTTTCACAACATATTCCGGAATCTGGTTTTCTAGTATGGTACATGAATTAAATTGGCTTAATTTATCTATGTTTGCTTTAAGTTTATGTATGGCTATTATTTTTGGAAAACCTTTATATAATAAGATAAAAGATGAATGATAAAGGATTAATATTTAATTCTTTGACATTTTGTCACTAATAATTTAACATAATAACCGTTATCGGACTTTAAAAAAATAATAAAATTTAACACTCTCTGCCAAGTATATTAATTATAATAGAATTTGAATTGACTTGAACAATACTATTAACTACATCACTAATGTAATATATATAATAACCTTCTGGAAAAGGATCACAATTTGAATGATTATAAATCTTATCACCAATCGAAGGAGTTATATTAAATGATCTAGCTTGAACGGTTCCTTTTATTGCCCAATCACCATGAGCTATATGATCACATAAAGCCTGATTTGCCTCAGAATAACTACTAGAAAAATCAACATAAATATCATCTTCGATTTCTATTTCATTATATAAACTATAGTAATTCGAACTAGATGCACAAGATTGAGTTGTCGTTGTTGTTGTCGGTGCTGCTGTTGTTGTTGAGGTAGTGGTTGGAACTGCCGTTGTGGTTGTTGTAGGTACTCCCGTTGTGGTTGTTGTAGTGGTTGTTGGACAATTTATAGGTTTTGCAATTTCACATGTATCATAAGGACCAGAACTAATATTGGCCCATAAAGAACTTATTGGTGATTGATTTGTTACATAACAAAGTATTAATCCAGTACTTTCTATATTTAACCAATAATATTTATTTGAAATTAATTCTGTGCTTATTTTTATATCATAACTTTGATGCCAAACATCACAATTGTAATAACATTCTTGTTCAGCTGCCTGATAATAATATGGTGTAGTTGTAGTAGTTGTTGTTGTTGGACAAGTTATCAAACCTCCAATAAATGCTGAACCAGTCCAATATTTATAATTACCAGCAGTACTATAATAACCAACATTAGCATATGCAGAACAACTAGAATTATATAATTTAGTTGCTGATGGAAAACTTGTGGTATCTATATTATATGATGATGGTGTAGAATTACAAGCAGTAAATGGATCTGAAAAATCATGACCTAAACTAATTGAATAACAATCTGCGGCTGTAGTTGTTGTGGTGGTAGTTGGCGTAACAGTGGTAGTAGTAGTTGGCGTAACAGTGGTAGTAGTAGTTGGCGTAACAGTGGTAGTAGTAGTTGGTGTAACAGTGGTAGTAGTAGTAGTAGTTGGTGTAGCAGTGGTAGTAGTAGTTGGTGTAACAGTGGTAGTAGTAGTAGTAGTTGGTGTAACAGTGGTAGTAGTAGTAGTAGTTGGTGTAGCAGTGGTAGTAGTAGTTGGTGTAACAGTGGTAGTAGTAGTTGGTATTACTTCACCTACTAAATATACCATATTAACAACAGTATCCTTAAATTCTACTTTATCTGTTGCTGGCTGTAATACAACTTTCTTTAAAGTCATCTTTTTTTTTATTTTATTATTATAATCTTATTATATTATAATTCTATATTCTATATATTAATATTTTTTCTACATTAAATTATCCGATAGATAATATATCTATTATAATATCCTTATATGTGGCCACCTCTATTCTATATTGATTAAACTCATACGGTTTATATTGCACTTCACCATCTTTATTCCCTACAAAAAGAAAATAAAAACGTGGTAATATAATTGCGCCACTTTCTCTTAATTCATCCGTACCATTATCAAATACTATTATATCATTAATAGTATATCCAATAAGGTGTTTAAAATCTTCTGGTGTCTTAGTCGTGATAATGGGCCTACCATAATTATCAACTCTATACTTTGGCGTGCTAAATATCTTTGACATAATATACTATATAGTATTATTAATTAGTTCTATAAATAAGATATTGATTATTCTCATAATAAATAAATGTTAATTCTATATTCACAATTGTAAATTATTAATAATAGATAAAGGATTCGCCAATATTACAACCCTTTACCTATAGTTACAATTTATTAATCTCATTATCAAGACACTAAACTTATTAAGTATATACTTGAAAATTAAAAAGTTATAAATAAATTTTCAATTTGATTATCATCATGTTATTTGAATGTCTTACCTGGTATAGGCTCCGGCGAGCATGCGATATGTAGATATGTATATATGTATATGGGGCGCCACGGATTTCCAAAAGTGATTTAGGAGAATTTTTTCAGGATTACAGATGTTAATTATTATTTATAGTAAGATAATCAGTTTTGTTCTGACTGGATTGCTATGAAACATGAACCTGAGAAAATCGGATTTTAGAGTATTTTTTGAAAAATCTCTATATAATTGAAATCCAAAATTTTTTTTTGGGGAAAAATTTGAGATTTTCCCCAGAACTTTTTTTATTTTATCACTTGTGGCCACAATTGAATTCCAAAAATTTTTTTTGGGGAAAAATTTGAGATTTTCCCCAGAACTTTTTTTATCACTTGTGGCCACAAGTATTTTTTTTGAAACTTTTTTATTTTATCACTTGTGGTCACATAAAGTTTCAAGTAAATATTTATAGATTATATTTATATGCTGTTATATCCCAGTCTTCTAGTTTAATTTCGCCTTTGAAGGTGAAGTCATAACTTAGGTATAATTCTTCAGCTTTTATTTTATCGTTTCTATCTGATACTTTGTAGTATGAAAAAGTCGTACAACTATATACGCCTGGTATGCTTATATAGATTCCGATATTGAATTTTCTATAATCAATTTCTTTTATAATTTTTTTTTTTATTTCTTCTGATGTTGGTAATTTATTAATAGCTATTTCGAATAGTTCGTTTGTGTAGGGTATATAATAAAAGACTCCACTATTTTTATTTTCATATGTTTTTATATATTTCATGATTCTATTATATTATATTATATTTAGTATATATTACCTGGTAAAAATGGATTTCATGTTTTTTTTGGGAAAAATTCTATATAATTGAAAATCGAAAATTTTTTTTGGGGAAATTTTTGGTATTTTCCCGGTGGATTTTTTATTTTTAGTGTCCACTAAAAATATTTTCTAAAATATTTGTTTATTATTGATTACCTAATTTACATTATTTACTTCTTCGTATGCTTTATTGAATTTTTTATTCAAATCTTTAATTTTAATAATATATTTCATTTTATAGACTTTTTTCAAACATTTGTGATAAAATCACAATTTTCACAATCTTTATAGGTTATATTTATTTGCTGTTAATTCTGTATTAATCATTTCTTCTATTTCCTCTGTCAGATAATCAATAAAATCTTTATCATCATTATCTTTTAAATTCCAATCGGCACCAGCATCAATTAATAATTGTATAAAAGAAAATGAATTACATTCTGCAGCCCACATAAGAGGTGTTAAGCCATCATTATCTTTAAGATTTATATCAGCACCATTTTTTAATAAATAATCTGCTATTCTTATTCTATTTTGAAATATAGAATATATGAGAGGAGTATAACCATCTGTTGATTTGCAATTTACATTAGCACCTTTTTTAATAAGTTTATCTATTTTATCAATCCTATCGTCAAATTCAACAGTATCAATTAATCTCTCATCGAGTTCTAAATTTTCAAATATTTTAAATCTGGTTATCATTATAATTTTTGAATTTTTCTGGATTTATAGGTTATATTTATTTGCTGCTAATATGATTTCTAATTCTTCTTTATTTTTAGATATATATTTATCAGGGAATTCATAATCTATTATTACGTAGTCACCAATTTGTGGTTCTTCGTCTCTAATTATATCTTCGTATGTTTTTAGGTATTTCATTTATAAAATTTTATAGGTTGTTTTCAAACATTTGTGATTTCATCACAAATTATATTTTTCAGCATCTTTTTTCGTTAGGTATAATTGATATTCCTCAGGAAATTCGGTTATAATTTTATTTTTGATTTCAGGTGTTAAACAATCTAAAAAATCTTTATTATCACCATTTTGTAAATTTAGATTAGCACCGGCTTTAATTAATTCTTTTACTATTTCTATATAATTACTATAGGATGCCCAAATTAATGCTGTATTTCCATCATCATCTTGTATATTAAGGTTAGCACCGGCTTTAATTAATTCTTTAACTATTTCTATATAATTACTATAGGATGCCAAAATTAATGCTGTATTTCCGTTATATTGTATATTAATGTCAGCACCGGCTTTAATTAATTCTTTTACTATTTCTATCTTATTTCTATAGGATGCCCAAATTAATGCTGTATCTCCATTATTTTGTGTATTAAGGTTAGCACCGGCATTAATTAATTCTTTAACTTTTTGTAAATCACCATTTTTAGCGGCTTCGATTAAATTCTGTGAATTTACTTCTTCGTATGTTTTTAGATATTTCATAGATTATTTTTAATTATGCAGGTTTCCATGATCCAGCTGGTCTAAAGAAGTTTGTTCCGTTTTTTACTTTACCCCAATATCTAATTGGCTTATCATAAATATGAAATCCGTTTCTTAGAAATAATTCTATTATATTTTTATTTGTTATGGGAACGAACATATCAGAATTTTGAAATTTATTAAATAATTCATAAAGTTGTTTTTTGAATATACCTTGTCCTCTATATTTTTTATCTACTGTTGAACCCATGAAGATTAGTATATTATCTTCGTATAATCTATAATTTATTTGGCCGTGATCTTTAAAAAAGTCACCAATTGAGCCGTTTACGAATTTTTTATTTGGGTCAAATTCTATATGCTCGTTTATTTTTTTAATATATTTCATATAAATATATATTAAATTAGAAAAGTAAAAAAAATTTTTATTGGTAAGGAATTATAAATTATATTTATGTGCGGCTATTTCCCAATCTTCTAATATAATTTCTCTATATTGATATCCTAAATGTTTATAAAATTGATACCCTCTTTCTTTGTCTTGGTTGATTATCCAATAAGAAAATTTTTCATCAGAAACACCAGGTGTAGCAATAAAGAGTTCGTAAACACGAAGATCATTAAATATATCTTTTTTTATTTTGTCAGTTGTATCTAATTTATTTACAGCAAGTTTAAAAAGATTATCATTATTTAGATTTTGTATATAATAAAATATTTTATTATTTGATTTATTTACATTATTCTCATATGTTTTCTCATATGTTTTTAAGTGCTTCATTTACAAGTTTATAAATTATATTTATTAGTATCTATATATAGATCGACTTCGTTTTTATTTGTGTTTATATATCCCATAAATATAAATTTTTTTATTTCCAGGTAATCGTCTCTATGTTCATTATTAAAAGGCATCCAGCTCCATTCGGGCCGGTTGTTAGTTTCTTTGACAATAAATATAAAATTTTTTGTTTGTGATTTTATCCTATCGTTATTATAATAATTATATACAAAATTTTCTTTACAACCAATTTTTTTCAATCCGTCTAAAAAATCATTTTCATCTTGTGGGCTAAAAGGTAATAACCAATATTTCTTTATATATCTTGTATTGCTGGAATTTTCATTCGATTTGAAATTTTCGTATGTTTCATATGTTTTTAGATGTTTCATATTATAAAATTTATAGTTTGCTTTTCAAACATTTGTGATAACTCACAACCTTCATAGGTTATATTTTTCAGCATCTTTTTTGATTATATATAGTTTGTATTCCTGAGGAAATTCTTCTATGATTTGTTTTTTGTCTTCCGGTTTTAGATAATTAAAAAAATCTCGATTATGATTATTTTTTAAATTCCAATCGGCTCCAGCTTTAATTAATTCTTTCACCAAATCTATATTGCCATAATCTACTGTGTTATCTACTGTGTTAATTAATGCTGTATTTCCATATTTATCTTGTAAATCAATGTTAGCACCTCCATTAATTAATTCTTTTACTATTTCTAAATTATCGTTAGATGATGCTAAAATTAATGCTGTATTTCCACCAATAGTTTGTATATCCAGGTTAGCACCGGCTTTAATTAATTCTTTAACTATTTCTATATAACTATAACGTGAAGCACAAATTAATGCCGTAGAGCCATAATTATTTTGCAAATCAAGGTCAGCACCGGCTTTAATTAATTCTTTAACTATTTCTATATAACTAAGATAGGATGCCCAAATTAATGCTGTATATCCATACTTATCTTGTAAATCAACATTAGCACCGGCATTAATTAATTTTTTAACCTCATCTATATCATTATTTTTAGCGGCCTTAATTAAATCTAGTGAATTTACATTATTTATTTGCTCATATGTTTTGATATACTTCATTATTTTATATCAATTTAATTATTTTATCTATATATAAAAAAGAATATTAAATTTTAAATTTAATATTCTTTAAGAATTAACTATTTAATTTAAATTATTTTTGGTTTTTGGTTTTTAAGAAAATTTCAACTTCTTCTTTATTACTAGAAAAATATATTATTTCCTGCTCATTAAATCCTCTTAAATTATCTGGAGTAAAGTATTCTTTTAACTTTTCTGGAACATTTTCAAATTTAACGATATATTTATAAATCGGTGAGAAATAATATTTATCAGATGATGATGAGTTAAAATCCACAAGTTGTCCTATATTATATTTTAAAAAATTTTGCATTTCATTAGAAATAATTTTCTCATCACAAATTACAAAATCGTTTATATGAGGTTTTAATTTTTTTCTCACAAATTCAAATTTTTTTATATATTTCATGTTAATGATTAATACATTTTATTATAAAATTTATATTCTATATATTAAAAAAATTATATTAATTTTTATCATAAACTTTATAGATTAGTTTGTTTTTCAAACATTTGTGATTTCATCACAAATTATATTTATCAGCGTCTTTTTTTATTAAATAATTTTCATATTCCTAAGGAAATTCAGTTATGATTTGATTTTCTAATTCTGGTATTATGTAATCTAAAAAGTCTTTATTTTCATCATCTTTTAAATTCCAATCGGCACCGGCTTTAATTAATTCTTTAGTTATTTCTATATAATTTTTATAAGCTGCATAAATTAATGCTGTATTTTTTCCATTATCTTGTAAATCTAGGTTAGCACCGGCTTTAATTAAGTCTTTTACTATTTCTATGTTATTATTAATTGTTGACCAAATTAATGC
>Ga0265297_10010177_pt1 | contig 11892 bp, 11 predicted proteins | sample Munlanlwell13791_FD_192502 | JGI IMG/M metagenome (GOLD analysis project Ga0265297, IMG submission 192502) | Leachate microbial communities from a municipal landfill in Southern Ontario, Canada - Leachate well 137-91 | ecosystem: Engineered > Solid waste > Landfill > Unclassified | place...
CTGATGAATTACGCAAAAAACAACCCCCGAGCCATTGCCATTATTCACCATGCAGGATTTGGCAAGGATGCCATGACCAGTGATCCGGCAAAAGACTTTGCCACTGCTTTCAGTCCCTATCATTTTCCATCCATGACAATTGATCGGATTAAATTTGACAGCATTCCCAATTACTATACGAAATATGTCGGAATCTCGATGATGGCATTTCCATGGGAGGATACCGTCAACGCCATTCTCAGTAATGTCAGTCCGGTGGCTTCGGTAGATATTTCCAATACTTATAATGCAGGCACCCGAATGATTAGCGGGAATATTGATGTAACTTTTTTAACCGCCCCTCAAAGCGGGGATTTCAGGATCAACCTATATGTTATTGAAGATAGCGTTATCGGAGATACAGGTAATTATGACTATGATCAGAAAAACAACAAGACCAATGATCCCAACTATCCTGAATTATACGGAAAAACGCTGATTCAATATTATATTCATAAAAACGTAGTTCGGGCCGCACCATTAGGAAGTTGGGGACAATCCGGTATTATTCCGAATAATCCAGCAGTTGGAACCAAATACAGTACCTCTTTCAGTTATGAGTTGCCTTTAAAATACGACACACTTAAAGGCCGTGACGTAAAGCCTGAACAAATCCGCCTTGTTGCTTTTATTTCATACTATAATGCGGACACCTGGAAACGACAGGTTTTAAATGCTGCTAAAGTGAATCTTAATTCCTCTTCGTCAGTTGCGAAAACGGAACTATCTGATGCTGCCGTATTATATCCGAATCCTGCCTCTGATTTTGCCTTTCTGGATTTCAACATCCGTCAGGACGAATACATCTTCATTGATGTAACGGATATTACAGGAAAAAAACTGATGACTTTACATGAAGGAAATATCGGTGCAGGACAATACTCCCTGCAAATCAATTGCGAAAAGCTATATACCGGAACTTATTTTATCCGGATGACCGGGAAGGATAAACAACAAGTCATCAGATTGTCTGTCGTAAGGTGATGATCTATCCTGAGATAATAAAAAAGGGAAGCAAATGCTTCCCTTTTTTGTTTACATTTGCCGAACCAATATCAGTGTTTGGATAAATAATCGGCTACACCATCAGAACTGGCTTTCATGGCGTCATCACCTTCGTTCCAGTCGGCAGGACAAACTTCCCCGTATTTTTCGCAATGTTGCAAGGCATCAACTATACGTAAGGCTTCTTTTGTACTCCTTCCAAGATCCAGATGATTGATGAGTTCATGCCTGATAACACCTTCCTTATCAATCAGGAACAAACCTCTGAAAGCAACAGGTGCTCCGTTGAATAACCAATTTCCATCCTCATCCATATCATATTCTCCGCCAAGAACATCATAGTTCATGGATATGGTTTTTGTAAGGTCGGAAACCAATGGATAATTCACTCCCTGAATACCGCCTTTATTCACAGGGGTATTTAACCATGCCCAATGACTGAACTTGGAATCAACAGAACAGCCGACAACGACTGTATCTCTTTTTTCAAACTCAGTCAGAACTTTCTGAAATGCTAGAATTTCAGTAGGGCAAACAAAGGTGAAATCCAGTGGATAAAAGAAAAAGATTACATATTTTTTTCCAAGATATTGTTCCAATGAAAAATTTGATACAAATTCTCCCCCGTTGATGACAGCATCAGCGCTGAAATGAGGAGCTTTTTTTCCTACAAGTGTCATAATTAATTTATTTAGTGGTTTAGATTTTTTCTCCTATAAATTGTACCTGAATATTCCTGACATTAAAGTTTGGGATCGGATGAGTTTCGAGATAAGATTCGATGCAGTGGTTGATTTCTTTATCATATATATCCATTATGGAATTGGATTTGGTACAAATTAAATGATTATGGGTACTCATATCCGCATCATAATGAACAGAATCGTCCATTGCTTTTATTTTTTGAGCCAATCCACTTTTCACAAATACATCCAGAGTTTTGTACACGGTTGCCAAGGATAATCCTGTAATTCTCTGTTTTAAATTAGTATAAATGTCTTCTGCTTTGGGATGTTTCTTATTTAAAAAGAGTTCTTTATAAATTAAAATACGCTGCTGCGTAATCCTTAATTCTGCTGCATACAATTTAGCTTTAATTTCATTAATGCTTATTGATTTTTTCATCCTTTCTAAATGTTAATATTTTCAGTTCCTATTTTATTAAAATATCAGTTTTTATTAATGAAATCTTCCAGACTGAATACCTCATCCAAACGCACTCCTTTTGGAGTATGCTTTACCGTGCAACATTCGGAATAGTAATCATGTTCCAGAAAAATTATGTGGCCATGGTCCGCTGCATCATCTAAAAAAGCTTTCTTCTCATATAAAGTCAGCAAAGGTTCCATATCATAACTCATGATATACGGTAAAGGAATGTGGCCGGTTGAAGGCAGCAAGTCGGCACCATAAATCAAGGTTTTACCATTGTAATCAATATACGGAATCACTTGTCCTTTCGTATGTCCGTTGAATATTTTTATGGAAAAGCCGGGAAACAACACCCCATCTTCGTTAATGAATTTAAGTTTACCGCTTTCGTGCATTGGCAAAAGATTTTCGGCAAAAAATGAAGCTTTCTCCCTCTCGTTTGGATTCATTGCATTTTCCCATTGAGATGTGCTCACCCAAAAATTGGCATTTTTAAAGACCGGTTCAAAACCTTCGCCATTTTCTTTTCTTTTTATGCCTCCGCCAGCATGATCAAAATGAAGATGAGTTAAAACATTATCGGTAATATCATCAGGTGTAAATCCATATTTCTGAAGAGATTTAATTAAGGTATCCTCTCCATGTAAATAATAATAGGAATAGAATTTCTCGCTTTGCTTATCACCTATTCCATTATCAATTAAAATCCTACGGTCATCAGTAACCACTAAAAGAGAGCGCATTGCCCAATTGCACAAATTGCTGGTATCTGCAGGATTAGTTTGCTGCCAGATCACTTTGGGTACTACACCAAACATGGCACCACCATCCAGTTTAAAATAACCAGTGTTTATCGTGTACAATTCCATTAGTCTATTTTTTCTCTGCTTTTTCTGTTTTAACTTCCACAGGAACAGGAATGATCTTCACCTGTAATTTTTCAAGTTCTTCTTTTGCATATTCAAGATCCTGTGCAAATCCCAGAAGAAATCCACCACCCCCGGATCCGCATAACTTAAGATAATACGCACTACTTTCAAGCCCTTTTTTCCATATTTCAATAAAAGGTTCGGGAATCATTGGCCCAAAGTTGTGCAGCAAATATTTGGAGAGTTTTTTAACATTCGTGTAAAAATCATACATTTCACCTTTAATGTAAGATTTAATGCAACTGTTGTTTGCCGGGATTAATTCGTCCTGTAAGGAATTGTAAAAAGTCTGATCTTCACACTGCTGAAGAAAATACTTGACAAGAGGTTCAGTGTGGCCCGGATTTCCGGTGTCAATAAGAAACATTCCACCTTTATCGCCACTCTGGGAAGCAGGTAATCCCACACCATTAATTTCGGAAACATTTTTTATCAGCAAAGGGCGATGAAGATAACAGTTGAGCGGGTCAATTCCTGAACTCTTCCCATGGAAAAAAGATTCCATCTGTGAAAAAATGTCTTTTAAGCGCTGTATGTTTTTTTTCAGAATGCGCCCGTTACGTTGAATTTTATTTAAGGCATATTCATCATAAACGGCTGCTACAAGCGCGCCTGAACTTCCCACACCAAATCCCTGGGGTATATCGGATTCAAAAAACAAACCTTTATCCAGATCGGATTTAAAACGCTCAAAATCAAAGGAGGCTTTTGAAATGCCTTTTTCGACCAATGATTTCAGATATTTAAAATATTGTTTCAGGCTTTCATTCGATTTTCCGGCAAACTCAATATCTACGTTTTTTTCATCAGTCCTGAAATTTAGTCTCCCTTTATAAGCACCATATGGTACCGAAAGTCCCATTGAATTGCAAATAATGCTGTATTCTCCGAACAGAAGCAATTTAGCGTTGAATTCTTTATTGTCTTTTTTCATTTTGTTCTTATAATATTTTCACAGGACCTGAACCTATCCGATCTTCTATCCACTTGACAATCCCACTGTTTTTTAAATCTTGTTCAATAAAATTCATAACCTTTATTTTTTCGCTTTCAGGATAGATCAAATGTACATTAGCTCCTGCATCGAGAGTAAAACAAACAGACAGTCCATTTTGTTCCCTTGCATTCCTGATTTTTTCAATGGCAAGCAAAGTTAAATCCCTCATTAATAGATATCCCGGTCTGGAAGTCATCATCATGGCATGCAAGCTTAATGCCTCATATTCAACCAAATCAGCAAAATCATCAAATTCTCCTCTTTTCAGAATATTTAACATGGCTGCAAAGTTAATCTTTGCATCCTTAAAACGTGTACGTGAATATGAATGATTTTGCATCAAGGAATGGCCTAAGCTGCTTGATACTTTTTTGACACCCTCTTCAATTATCAGGATGCTGTCCTGAAGTGTCATAAATACGGGATGAATTCCTTTTACATAAGGTGTTCCATATTCGTCTGCCGATGCAGGAAATGCACTGCTTTTTCCCCAGCTAACAAAACCACCGTATATAGAGCGACATGCACTGCCCGAAGCTAATCGAGCCAAATAGGATGCCTTTTTAAAGAACAACTCATCCTCATCTTTATCTAAAAACAATTGATTTTCAATGCTACATAAACACAAAGCAAGTGCACTCATACCGGAAGCCGATGATGCAATGCCGGCAGAATGCGGGAAAGTATTTTTTGATTCGATTTCCATGTTTAACTGACAAAGAAAAGGGAAAAAATCACAAATTGAAATCAGATAGTTTTGAATACGTTCTCCAAAAGCCTTATTGATCTGCCCATCAAGCCTAAAAACAACTCCAGCATCTTTTTTATTCCGGACAATCCCGTAATTGATCTTCGTGCAGGTTTTTGAGTTTGACAGAGTCATGCTCAGTGAAGGATTTGCCGGCATTTGGCGTCCATATTTTCCCCAATATTTGATAAGTGCAATATTGGAAGGACTTTCCCAGCTTGCACTCCCTTGCATCGAAATTAAATCAGTGGGAATTAATTGTTTATTTTCAAACAAAATAACTATTATTGATTTTGCTGCAAAATTAGATACAAATAATTTCAAATGTAACAGGATAACAATAATTAATTGCCACCTACAGCCAATTCCTTAAAAGTAAAGAAGACTTGTAATCCTTTATTATGAAAATATTCACGCACCTCACTCTGATCTTGTTCAGAAGCGATCATAATAAAATCTCCTCCCCATGCGCCCAATGATTTAATCTCCCCGGAAAAATCATTAAAATATTTTTCTTTGACAGTCTTGGTTCGAAGTATGGAAGACATGATTTTCTCATGTTCAACCATCAGTTTCATAAAGTCATTTATATGATCTGAGGCAGCCATTTCTTCAGTAAATTCGCTGATACTATTGATTTCCTTTTCCCATGACCGTGCATTGCTCATAAATTTTTTAACTTCAAGGGATGAATTTTGCTTTTTCCCCAGCCAAACAAAAAAAAGCCGATTATGAAAAGAGGGATAAAACCCGAGAGGTGCAACGATTCTCAATCCATCAATAAGCTGGTATATCAGCGCTTTATTGGAACGGGCGCAGGCAATATCATAAGCAGAACCTCCGAAAGTTTCCGATAACAGTAAAAAGGGATCCACATCGGCCCAATAAGCCATATTGGACACCAAGGAAGAACTGCTTCCTAATCCCCAATCTTTATGAAACTCAAGATGTGAATCAATCTCGTATGATTTTCTGTCAATCAGGAATGCCGGATTCAGTTTACGAACAGCATTTAATAAATGACTTAATTTTTCCGCAATACCGGAATTTGTTGTTTTAACCACAGAGAAGTCTTTTTTATGCAAAATTGCGCTAAACCAAAAGGAATCCAGAAAAGCGCTTTTCCATATAAAAGTTGATTTTGAAGAAACCAGCTCATTAATACGGAGGCTTTGACCCATATTTACAGGCAAAGCCAAAGCCTTAGCACCTTTGAGTACAAGGTATTCCCCGCTGATCAGCAATTTGCCGTTTGAATGAAAGCTTTTAATAATTTAAGATTTTAATTGTTAATCAAAGTTAAGATTAAATATGGTAATGAGTATTCTAAAACATTAAAATTAAGTCAATTCATTTTTTTCAACTCTCCACTTTTTCACTAAACTCAGAACCTGGATATCATTTATCGGGTTACTTCTACAGAGATTTAAGATCGCAAATTTTCCAGGAGTTCCCTGACTGCATTAAAAGACACCTTGTATTGCTTGAAATAGTCAATTGCTTTTATTTTTTCTTCTTCATTTGCATTAAAATGGTTTAAAATATTCAGTAAATGCATTTTCATGTGTCCTCTTTGAATTCCTTTGGTTACCAAGGTAGTAACAGCTCCGAAGTTATTGGCAAGGCCCGCAGTAGCAGCAATCATCATCAATTCTTTGGCTGAAGGATTTCCCAACAATTCCAGAGAAATTTTTGACATCGGATGAAGGGAAGTCAATCCGCCAACCGTTCCTAAAGACATGGGAACATTTAGCTCATAATGAAAATGACCATTTTCGAGAGAAAAATGAGTCAGGCTGCGGTAATTACCATCACGTGCAGCATAAGCGTGCCCAACTGCTTCCACAGCACGAAAATCGTTGCCGGTTGCCAGTACGACCGCATCTATTCCATTAAAAATACCTTTATTATGTGTTGTTGCCCTGTACACATCGTTTCGTGCAATATGAATGGCTCTTTCAAATTTCCAGCTGAATGTTTCCGGTGTATCACCATCATCAAACATTCCCAGATCGGCTAAAGGGCAATCTGTATATGTCCTTACCAGGCATTCAGGGGTATAATTTGACAGAATGGACATAATCACTTTACATTCTTTTTCTGAACCCTGAAAGTCTTCTTCTTTGCGTATATAATCCTTTAAACTTGTGGCAAACTCTTCAAGGCATGAATTGATAAAATTGGCCCCCATGCTGTCCACAGTCTCAAAGCGGGCAAAAATCTGGTAATATCCTTCTAATAGGTCTTTTTTATCTAAAAGTTCTATCGAAAGTATTCCTCCACCCCTTTTGATCATATTTGCAGTGATCGGCTCTGTGTTAAGGTAAAAGGTCTTCTTAATCTCCGTAAAATGTCTTTGTAATCTGTTCTTATCCCCATTCCAAATAAAATGCACCTGTCCTACTTTCACGGAGGAAATTACCTCGGCTTTAAATCCACCCCTGCTGGCCCAATATTTAGCCGCATTTGACGCAGCGGCAATTACAGAACTTTCCTCAATCACCATGGGGACTAAATAAAACCGATCATTAATCAGAAAGTTGGGAGCCACTCCAAATGGGAAAAAGTAATTTGACAAAGTGTTCTCACTAAATTCATCCAACAGCTTTTGTGCCTCCGTATCTTTATGCCAAAAGCTTTTTAAAATGGATACCGCTTTTCCAGGGTCAGTGAAATAGGTACTGACAAACTTGATTTTATCTTCTTTTGACAACTTTGAAAAACCAGAAATCATTTTATGGGTATTCATTCGATTATCTTATAAATGTGCTGTATGTCTTGTAAAACATTTAAAATTACCTGACAAATTTGAATTATTTTTGTAACAATTCAAAAATAAAAAATTGATTTTAAGGCTTTTGACAGAATTGATTAAGGCAAAGGGGAATTTTAAGTAATCAGTGACCGTACCCAAGTATGATAATGATTTTGCAAGCTTACCGTATCTGCTTTCACATCTCCGCTAACAAAATCCTTGGCGAATGCTGCAGGAGAAAAAGCGATACGGAAGCGAGGTAAAAGCTTACCTACATAAGGCAAAATACGCAAATAATCAAATTTGGAGGTATTTCTGATATAGGTCATCACAATACGAACTTTTTCAGGCTCCGGAAGCAAATTCAGGATATGTCCCAAGCCGGTTTTAAACTCCTTGTCATCGTTCCCATATCCGGGAGCAAAAATAACCAAGCCACCTTCATGGATTTTCTGAGCAATTACCTTTATTGACTCTTTGTTCAATACTTTTGATTCCTCTTCTGTATAAATGGGGCTTGGATTTATTTTTAACAAAAAATCATACGTAATATCTTTTTCTGCCCGGTAATCAATATAAACAGGGATACAATGTTTGTCGAATGCGGGTAATAAATTTAAAAACACATGGGCTATAATAATAAAAACATTCTCTTTTTGAGGCATACAACCCAACAAGACCAACGCATCAGTTTCTGAGGGATGATTGGTGATTAACAATACAGGCTCTTCGCTCAGCACCCTGAACACTTCCGGATCTCGCTGAATCTCCATTTTTCGGCTACCGTAATCAAGAATACGTTTAAAAGAATTTGCAAATCCGTAATGCTCAATATTGCTATTTAATCGCCCTAGTACACTGCGAACAATAAAATTATTAATCAGTGAGTTTCTTTTTATTCCCGGTTCTTCCAATGTTATATCATTTAATTTTGCATGAACCAATCTGATCAATGCAAGTATTTCAACCTTTTTTAAAATCCCTGCAAATCTATTTATTAAATTAATGATTTGAAAATTTTTAGAGTTTCTTCAAAACAAACAACCGGATCATTTATTAATAATCCGGCTGTTGAAAGACGCAATTAACTGTATTGCTATTATAAAAATCTAGAAACCCATTCTCATTTCGTAATCAAATTGCATAATCTCAGGGTGAGCTTTCGCTTCTCTGATTTCATTAAGCAATCTGTATTTGTCTTTGTTAAGTGCTCCTCTAAGCGCGATATAATTTGAAGTATGATCGCTCCGGTAAATAGTTCTGTCAAGTTCAAGGTGATCTATGAAAATTTCCATCTCTTCAAGAATTTCCTCCTTATTCATTTCCTTAAAATTTCCCTTAAAATTTTCAGCATATTTTTCTACACCAAATGGCAAACTTAGCACCAAGGTCGAAAGAAATTCAGGTTGTATTTCATTGATGATTTGCGCAGAATGTACCGCATGTTTATAACTGTATGCACTTCCCGCAAGTCCATTGATAATAATTGCAGAAACCCTGATACCTGCTCTTCTCACTTTCTGCAGGGCCGACACTGTATTATCATAGTTTTCGTTTTTATTTACCATGTCGAGCACATTGTCGTCTCCTGATTCGATACCAATATAAAGCAGATTAAGCCCTGCTTTGTGCAATTCCCGTAATTCTTCAAAACTTTTTGACTGAATATCACGAGGAAGCGCATAAGCAGAAATCCTATGGACTTTAGGAAATGTCAGGTTGATATAGCTGGTAAGACGTAGTAACTTTTCAGTGGATAATACAAATGCATTCCCATCAGCAAAAAACACCCTTCTGACATCTTTATTGAATTGTTTCAACAAATCAATTTCTGCAAAAATCTCTTGTTCAGGTCGTATGCTGAATTTCTTGCTTTTATACATCTCGCAGAAAGTACATTTATTATAAGAACATCCGATGGTAGGCTGCAAAATAAGGGAAACAGATTCACTGGGAGGCCTGTAAAGAGGCATATCGTATGATAAGTGCAGAAACCTCATTCTTTTATTTTTCTATACTAATGGTGCTAAGTAAAACGAGATTCTCAAGATCATGGTAATCATATTGGTAAAGCCCGTCTGAACCTATCATCATAGCAATGTAATTATACGGGATAACATCAAATGCATGAATACCGGGGAAAACGCTTAACCTGTTTTCACTGATTTTCAAAGGATCGCTGGCATCATAAATCTTTAAACCATCATTTCCATCACAGACAAAAAGGACATTGTTGTCAATACTCAAGCCATAAGGGCCAGCCATGGAATATGATTTCAGTAACTTCGGACTGCTAATATTTGAGATATCAATTACATCAAGCTGATTGCTCTGATTACCGCAACCGCTGCCTGCCCGCAAGGTAACGTAGGCATAATTGCCTTGGGCAACCACAGGGTCACAGGATTTAAAATGATCAACCATACTCAGGTAAGTTGGACTTGCAGGATTGCTCAAGCTATACACAAGCATACCCGTGGTTGAACCGATAAACAGATTTCCGTTATATACAAAGAGGGTTTCAATCACTCTTGTGGTCTCAAATGAATCTCCTTGAACAGGATTTCCTAAAGAGGCTATATTGAATATCTTTACATCCTGCTCATTTATTGTATAAAGATAATCACTGTAAATAATAAAACGAGCCATAGAGCCTGCAATCCCAACTGAATTGGGAACAAAATAGTTTATATCCTTCCCACTTGATAAAAGTGCATCCTCTGACAACCATCCGCCCCAACGTGTTTCATAATAGTTATTGCTAATTTCTTCTTTTACTGTTATTTTTTCAATTTTCCAGTCAATTACCACACCCTTGGTATGATCAAGCGGAGCAACAGGGTAATCTTTTTCAAAAGGTGGAATGGAATGGGCAAAGACGTCTTCAATACGTTTGACTACCATCACATTATTTATGTCGGTAATATCAATTGCCAATAAGTCTACATAGCTATCGGCATAGAGAATATTTCCTTTAATGGCAATATCCACATTACCCGGAACATTAATAAATGCAATCTTTTGAGGATTAACAGGATCTGTATTATCAATAACATGTATACCTTTAAATGATTCACTTATAAAAATCTTTCCTCCCTTAAAATATATTTTGCCTGGATTTACCAAAGCTTGCGGAGCTTCTGATTTGATTTTTGAATTATCCCTGAAATCATCATATGTCATATAAACAGGAACATTTGCCACATAGGTATATTTCTCATAAGTTTTGTCACAACTGTTGAGAATAAGGGAAAAAAGCACAACGCTTATCAACATACCAAAAGTATTTTTCATCGATTTAATTTTTATTAAAGTTAAGATGTGGAAAGCTTGTAAAAGGTTGCGTTTTTCTTCCGAACTTCGTTTTGAATTAAAACAAATTGTAATTTTACACCTTAATTCAAAACCGTTGAATTTAATTTTTAAAACGAATAATAATAATTTGTATGCTTTTAAAAAGAATTAGTTCCTTATTGCTTTTAATACTGGTAATTTCAAACTCCTTTGCACAGAAGAATCTCGAAGATGTTGTTTATCTGATAAATGGGAGCATTATAAGGGGTCATATTATAGAGTATATTCCGGAATCTCATGTCAAGATCGAAACAGTTGGAGGAAATGTTTGGGTTTTTAAAGCAATTGAGATTAAAAACATAAGCAAGGAAGAGAAATACAAAGCGCTGAAAGAATACTCAGGCTTTCATAAAGGGTATTTCAATCATACCAATATTGGGTTTTTAATAGGTTCATACGACAATTACTGGTATAGTCAGGTTGCAGGTTTTTCTTTTCAGATTACAAACGGGTACCAGATGAACAAGCGTTTCACTGCTGCAATAACCTCCGGATTTGAGTTTTTGGACGTTCCGTATATCCCTTTTATGCTGGATGGTCGTTATGATTTTCTGGATAAGAGACTTACACCTTATGGCGCTGTTCAGGCAGGATATTCATTACCCCTTGATGGGGAACAAATTACTGAATGGATGTACAATTATAAAGGAGGATATATTCTTAATTTTGAAATTGGATTAAAAAACAATTTCAGTGATAATACAGCTTTGATGTTTGGAATAGGTTACAGGCGTCAGGAAATGAACTCCTACCGCTTTGATGATACCTACAATACTGAAATCAGAAGAATAAACATTTACAACAGGATCAATTTCCGAATTGGCTTTTTATTCAAATAAATTACAATTCCAATCATGATTACCTCAGAAGTCTTATATACTGAAAACCTTAGAACAGTATGCACACATATCCG
>Ga0265297_10010178_pt1 | contig 11891 bp, 13 predicted proteins | sample Munlanlwell13791_FD_192502 | JGI IMG/M metagenome (GOLD analysis project Ga0265297, IMG submission 192502) | Leachate microbial communities from a municipal landfill in Southern Ontario, Canada - Leachate well 137-91 | ecosystem: Engineered > Solid waste > Landfill > Unclassified | place...
TAGTTATTTGGGCCGCAAGTAGCGCCTTATGCGGCTTTAGTGTGCGTAATCAGTTTCCTTATGACAGGCCATAGAAGCGTTTATCCATCGCAGATATTGGCATTCAAAAAATCTAAATTGATTGATATAGAGCTTGGCAAAGAGATTGAAAAGTCTAGGCCCAAGGTTTAGTTTTCTTGATTAGTTTAAGTATGTTTTTTGCTTTTTGGGAGTTTTCCGCAAATAAGACCTTAACAATCGAGGCGCCTAGGTTCAAACATCACGGCGTATTTCTTGGCCCTAAAGATGGGATTTTAGTAGGTCGGTCGGGGTTCGGTGGTGAGTAAGCGAATTCTTTTCGTCTGCTATTTAAATAGTTCAAGTATCCCATGGGACAGGCAGTTTTGTTTATCTTTAGCAGAGATATTTCTTGAGTTATTAATTGAAAGTAGTAGAATTAAACAATAAAGATTAATAAGTGGTCTGAGGATACACAGGTATTCTTGGAGGTTTTAGATGGTCGGGCCGCCATCTTGCATACGAATGCAGGATGGCTTTTTTATGGAGGGTAAAATGGATTTAAAAATTCTAGAGCAGGTATTTTTGGGCAATCGTATCTTGGATTACATCATTGCTTTATTAACGTTAGCCTTGAGCATACTGTTTGTTAAAGTGGTTATTCGTTTCATTATAAGGCGCCTTAAGAAATTAGCACAAAGGACTACTACAACATTTGACGATTTTTTAATTAAAATTCTGGAAAAAATCGGCCTGCCGGCATTATACATCAGCTGCTTTTATCTAAGCGCCAAGACATTAAAATTACCTTCCGGAGGCGGTGCCCTGATTAATACGCTGGAAATGATTATTATCACTTTTTTTGCCGCGCGCATTGTAGTTATGCTTGCCGGCTGGAGTATTAATATATATCTTGTCAAAAAGCAGCAAGATCCTACGGCAGTACGCAGCTTTGAAGGCTTGTTATGGGCAGTTAAATCTTTAATTTGGGTTTTGGCGGTTATAATTTTATTAGATAACCTCGGTTATAAAGTCTCCACGTTAATTGCCGGATTAGGGATCGGCGGCATAGCAGTAGCCATAGCCGCGCAGGCACTCTTAAAAGATTTCTTCAGTTATTTTTCTATAGTGTTTGACCATCCGTTCAAGATAGGGGATTTCATAATCATCGGAGATTTTATGGGTACTGTTGAGTATATCGGGATAAAAACCACGCGCATACGCAGTTTAGGCGGTGAGCAGGTGGTTTTTTCCAATACTGATCTTACAGACTCGCGCGTGCGTAATTATAGGCTTATGGAAAAAAGGCGTGTTTTATTCCGTATAGGAGTAATATACCAGACTCCGCTTAAGCAGCTGAAAGAAATCCCAAAAATTATCGAAAATATCATCAAGGGCACTAAAGATGCGGCTTTTGACCGCGCCCACTTCTTTAGTTATGGTGATTTCAGCCTTATCTTTGAGGTCGTATATTTTGTTTTAAATTCCGACTACAATAAATATATGGATATCCAGCAGGAGATTAATCTTGCGCTTAAAGAGGAGTTTGAAAAGCGGGGAATAGAATTTGCCTATCCTACACAAACGCTGTATATAAATAAATAGATATCGCTAAAATAGCCATACCTGAATAACTCATTTTTTAATACCCGGCGGATGGTTCAGGAGTATGTATTAAACGCTTATTTATAAGTAGGCCGGATAATATGAAAGGATCCTATGGTTAAGACTAGAATAATCTGTACTCTCGGCCCGGCATCATCAAGCGAGACGATAGCCAGGAAAATGATGTTTACCGGCATGGATGTTGTACGTTTAAACTTTTCCCACGGCCAGGCAAAGGAAATGTTTCATAGAATAGGCATCGTCCGGATTTTAAACGCGAAATATCGCAGGCGCATAAAGATTCTCGGCGATCTTCAGGGGCATCGTATTAGAGTAGGGGGCTTCAACGCTCCGGTTTTACTTAAAAAAAGCCGGATAGTATGGCTTACTCAGCAGAGCATAAGAGGATCGCATGAAATAATACCTTTTGATTATCAGGGCCCGCTAGGCAGTATTAAGAACGGCCACCAGGTATTTATAGACGATGGTAACATCGCCCTGGAAGTAATCGGCAGGGGTAAAAATAAACTTAAAACTAAGGTAATAGCCGGCGGCCTGCTGAAGGAACGTAAGGGTGTAAATATCCCGGAAGCAAGGCTTGAATTCGGCAGTATAAGCCGGAAGGATGCGCAGGACATATCTTTCTGCCAGGAGCATGGTGTGGAATATATCGCTCAGTCATTTGTGCGCGCTAAGAATGATGTTTTAGATGTAAGAAAATTACTTAAACCAGGATCAAAATGCCGGATTATTGCCAAGATAGAAAATAGAGAAGGCATAAAGAATATTGATGAAATAATCAAGGCTGCAGATGGTATTATGATAGCGCGCGGGGATATGGGGGTATCGCTGCCAATCTATGAAATCCCCGTTATCCAGAAGACGATTATAAAAAAATGCAACCGTGCGGGAAAATTTGTTATTACGGCGACACAGATGCTTGAGAGCATGACTGAAAATCTCCGGCCGACGCGCGCGGAAGTAACGGATGTGGCAAATGCCATTATAGATGGTACTGATTTTGTGATGCTTTCGGCAGAATCAGCTGTAGGTAAATACCCGGTTGAAACGGTTGCTATGATGAATGATATTATAAAGTTCACGGAAGGATATTTAAAACACCCGCAGAGAAATTAGCTGTGGTTTTTTAAAATTGAAAAATCATCCATTCTGCAGGCTTATAAGAATTCAGGGGGTAAAAAGGCCGAATATGGTAAAAAAAGCCATTGGTATAAGAAAATTTCAAAAAAATATTCTTGAAATCGATATGCTTTCGCATGCAGGACCACTTATATTTGTCGCGGCGGCAATCATATTGGCCATGAGCGCAATAGCAATTAATGCGCAAGAGGTTATTGCGTGGCGTTTATCCCAGCCGGAAGTCCAGCAGATTGGCGATAGGGTTTTTGAGAATGAGTGTGCTTCAGAAAACAAGAATTTAGTTGCCTGGAATGAGGGCGAAGATTTTATGTCTTTAGGGATCGGGCATTTTATTTGGCACCCAATAAACGGAAGAGATAATTTTGAAGAAAGCTTTATTAAATTTCTTGAATATGCAAGAAGCTCCGGGGAGCAAATCCCGGCCTGGCTTGATATAACGCCATTACCTCCGTGCCCGTGGGGTTCGCGCAGTAGTTTTTTAAGCACGCAAAATGACGCCCGGTTAACAGAATTACACGAATTTTTGATAAGGACAAAGTCTCTGCAGGCCGCTTTTATTGTGAAGCGCCTTGAAGACAGTTTGCCGTTTATGCTTAGTTCGGTCCCGGAGGCCGCGCAGGTAAAGATAGCTGCGCGGTTTCATCGGGTTGCTTCTGCGCCTTCAGGGATATATGCGTTGGCAGATTACGTAAATTTCAAAGGATTGGGTATATCACCGGCTGAAAAATATCAAGGCAAAGGTTGGGGGTTGCTTCAGGTTTTGGAAGGAATGGGGGATCAGAATGAAGAGCAGGATGTTGTTGAAGAATTTGTCCGATCCGCGAACACCGTACTTAACGAACGCGTGAGAAATTCTCCCCCAGGCCGTAATGAACAAAGATGGATGCCGGGCTGGCAGAACAGGATTAATTCATATATTAATAAGGAAAAATGAAAAGAATTAATAAGATTTTTTTACTTTTAATTATTATTGGCTTTTTAGGTATTGGAGCATATTTTGGCCAGCGCTATTACGCAAAATTTCGAAAAGCCGCCTCCTGGAGTAAATTACAGCAATCCGTTAAGGATGAAATAAGCCAGTTTAAAGGTGAAACCGGAATCATTATTAAGGACTTACAGGCTGGATGGGAGTTTACGGAGAATAGGGATAAACTTTTTCCTTCCGCAAGCCTGGCCAAGGTTCCTCTTATGGCGGTATGCTTTTTGGCGGCTGAACAAGGGCGGATTAAACTCAATCGTAACATCGCTTTAAAGCCATCGGATAAGCTCACTGGTTCAGGCGTATTAAAAAATATGCCTGCAGGCACTCTTTTCAGCGTTGAGCGCCTTATCGGCCTGATGATTTATGACAGCGATAATACCGCTACCAACATCCTTACGAATTTAGCCGGGATCGATTATCTGAATAGCGCTTTTAAAAAATTCGGTTTAAAGAATACAAGCCTGTCCAGAAAGATAGCCGATTATAAATTGCGTAATAAGGGCATTGAGAATTATACTACAGCCGAGGATATGGCTTTATTACTGGAAAAGATATACCGGGGCACGCTCGGGAATAAAAATGTTTCAGATCAGTGCATACGAGTATTGAAACTGAACCGCATAAATGACCGTATTCCTAAATATCTTCCGGCCGGGATAGTTGTCGCGCATAAGACCGGCCTTGAAAATGGCGTTTGCCACGACGCGGGCATAGTGTTTGCCCGCAATGGTGATTTTATTATTGTGGTATTAACGAAATACTGGAATTTTGACAGTGCTGCGGCGAAAGAATTTATCGCGAAGATATCATTGCTTGCTTATCAATATATCGAAGATATGCCTATTGTTAAATCGAAAAACAGGCCATGATTAATCAGCGCCCGCGGTAAGCAGAACGGTTATAATTCATTCCACTACAAATTAACCCCAAGCCTTAAAACGCGAAGTACAAATTAAGAACTGAGCCGGGAAGCAAACGCTGAAAGGGAAGCTAATTTAAGGAGTTTGCTTTATGCCAGAAAGCCTGTATAATATGAGCCATAAAGTTGATAAAGTGAATTTAACCAGACAAGGAGATAAATGAAGAAAGCCATTAAGCGTAAAAGTGTTGCAGTTGAGCCTAGGGTTGAGCCTCAGGTTGAACTGGATCTAGCTGTTTTAATCGGAAGGATGCAGCAGCAAATAATTTCCCTTGAGAAAAAAATTGATACTTTAATCAATCAGCCTCAAGCAAGGCCTTCAGGGGGAAACGATTTTCCTAAGCCTTTTAGGCGTTTTGATAAACGGGAGCGTTTTAGCAGAGGAGGCAGGGAAGACAGTTTCAGGGAAAGAAGTTTTACTAAAGCAATTTGTGCGGAATGTGGAACTGAATGCGAAGTGCCTTTTAAGCCTACAGGAGACCGGCCGGTATATTGCAAGGAATGTTTCTCTAAACATAGGGAAGGCGGTGGCGGGGGGTTATTCAGAGGCAAATTTGAGCACAATCCTCGCCAGCGGGATTTTGGAGACAGGGATACTCGCAGGCCCGGCGGAAGAAAGAAACCGCCTTTTCGTAAGCGTAGAGAGCGTATGTGAGTAAAGCTTGTAAAAATTGCGGTTTAGATACTAAAGTTCCTTTTCTTACTCTGGATAGTCAAAGGCTCTGCGATTATTGCCGGGGAGAACAAGTTTACAGGTGGGATAAGGAATTTCAGCTAAGTGCAGATTTAATCCGGCAGCGCAGGCAGGAACTGGAAAATATTTTTGCGTCGGTAAAGGGCAGGCAGGATTATGATTGTGTTTTAGCGCTTTCCGGAGGCAAAGATTCTGCGTATATGCTCTGCAGCTTGCTTGAGCAAGGCCTGAAAGTCCTGGCAGTCCATGTAGGTAATATTTTTGAATCCAGGCTTGCCGAAGAAAATATCAATTCCTTAAAGGCCAAGTTCAATTTCGCATTAAAAAAAATTTCCCCTCCGGAAGATTTTTATATCAAATTCTACTCTGAATTACTAAAACATTCCCAGGATGCAGGATTCAGCCAGGTTGTTTGCTCAGCTTGCAGGGACCTGTATATGGGGATTTGCCTGAAAGCCGCTGTTGAGAATAAAATCCCCCTGGTAATTACCGGGTTTGCTCCTCCGCGTTATTATTTTTTTGAAGTTCCTGAGAGAGAATTAAAAAGAGACTGGATCCCGGCAATATTTAAGGCAAATAAATACCCGGAAAGTTTTCTGGATAATTTCTGGAATCCGCAAAAATTCCCTGCCAAGACAATTTTCCCGAGGGTAATATCCCCATTCCATGTTACAGGCTATAATCTTCGGGAAATAAATAAAAAGCTTTCCCGTAAGCAGATCCTTCCTGCCAATAAATTATCATTTTTTAAAACTAATTGCCTGCTGGTTAAGGTAATGACTTACCTTGACCGTAAATCTCAGGGGTACCATTATGGGATAATGGCGCATGCCTATTTACGCAGGAATAAAATGATGGAGCCGGATCAGCTCAGCAACAAGATAGATTACGCGCTGTTTTTAATCAGCGTCAGGAAGGCAATCAAGCTAATAGAAAAAAAATTGGGTGTTGATTTTAAGAAAATCCTTTCCAGCCGCACTAAAGATAATTCCCAGCGGTTAGAAACTTTTTGGTAAAAACAGAGAACCCGTTATTTTTTAATTTTTTCCTGCAGCTCTTTCATTTTCGGGTTATTTACAATACCCATAAATTTCTCATTTGACATCAGGGACTGGATATTGCCGGAACTGGCTGCATTGGCAATCGCAGGGTCTTTTGCCATTTCCTGAAATTGCGGGTCAGAAATAAGCTCATTGACGATTTTCATTGCTTCCGGGTTGTTCAACATGTCTGTCCTGACTTTATCCATTTGGGATTTTATGTTTGCGTCCTGCATACCAGCCGGCGCTTGCGCTGTCCCTGCAAGGGCGGTTTCAATTTTACGTACTTTTCCCGCGTCAATTTTCACCTGTCCGAATGATCCGGTGTTTATTGTGTAATAGCCGTTTTCAAATGAAACAATTTCACCGTTAATCACGCTGCCGTCGAGCAATTCAACGCGCGAAGATGCGGCACAATAGGCAGCAGCACTTACCCCCAAAACCAGCAAACAAGTAACAACAGCTTTTTTAAACATTTTTTCTCCTTTCTAAAATTTTTTAAAAATCAAAAATTGCGCATCGCCCAGTAAAACTTCAATGCCGGGCATATCCTGGTATTTTTCTAAATTAGGCGTAGCATCAAAAGATGCCGCCTGTTGGTAATGCAGCCTGAAGTAAATCGACAGCAAGGATAGATTTATTGCTTCGTGCCGGCGTAAAACCATCCAATCGGGTTTTAAATTATCCGCAGCAACATAAAAATCAGCGGTTGGATTATTTTTTAAAAATTCCCTTACTTCAGCAGATACTAACCCCGGATAGTCCAGCATTTTTGCCTTACTGAAATATCCGATATAGCCAAGAGATTCAGAATACACTGTTTTATTATCTTTAACATTTTCTTTCAGCCAGAGCCCGGCTTGCCGGCGCACATTTATTTCAATTTCTTGCTGTTGAATGCGCATCTGATACGAGCTGACTGAGAAAATATAAACCAGAGGCAAAAATAGAGAGAGGAAAATTATCAAGTTAAGAATAATATTTTTTTTAAACAGGCTGCCGGCTATTACTATAAGCGTCAGCAGGCCAAGGGGTGGAAAATACCAGGGGAATTTTCTTATCGGCACCATGTATAAGCAGAGGAGAAAATAAGTGAAAGAAGCAATTCTGCTGATTTTATTTTTTATCGGCAGCAGCCAGTAGATAAAAGCAAAAAATCCGGTTATTCGGGTAAAAAATCTTATCCAGCCTGGCCAGCTGCTGGATTCAGAGCGGTAATAAATCGGGCCGAGGGTATTTTCAAAAACTATGCCTAATTTCGCGATGAATTCTTCTGCTCCGGCAGGAAATATCAATAAATGTTTTTTTGCCAGGATTGTGTGCGGAATAGGATTGCCATAATAAAACCAGCTTAAAATAAGCCAGGGCGAATATAATAAAGCAGAGAGCGCGATTGCTTTGAAAATTATTTTTAAAATAATTTTCCGCGGCAGGGTATTAAAAAGCACAAGTGATAAAGAAAGCGCAAGGATATAAATACAGCCATCCGGCCTTGTCCAGATAAACCCGGCAAAGCAAATGCCTAAATAAAGGTAGTTTTTCAGCAAACCAGCAGTAACTAAGAAAATAAACCAGCTGAAAAAGAAAAAGAGAAAGGCTGTTTCCATGCCGTTTGCCGAGAAGGCAATAGTTTTTACTTCAGTTAAGCAAAGCAAGATCAATGCAAAAGCTTTAAAATTTATTTTTTTATTTTCTTCAGAGAAACTTAAGAAAAGTAATATGCAGCCTAAGCTTAATACGAGAGCGCTGATGATCCTATAAAGCCAGATTATTGTCAGGTAAGAAGCGCCCTTGCTAATAAAACTACAGAGAGCAAGGACGAGCATTTCTAATGCAGAGGTAAAACCATATATTTTTTCAGCGCCAAAATAAACCATGCCGTTTCCTTGGGCAAGGTTTTCACTAAAGCGTAAAGTAATCAGGAAATCTTCCCAGATTTGCTGGGTATAAATTGCATAGATTAGTGGAATGAGAGAAGCTAGTATTCCAATGGTTAGTATTTGCGCTAAGCGGCTTTTTTTCGGCATGGTATGTTTGATTAGCGAAAGATTAATTCATTATACTCATTAAATATGGATTTCTCAAGCAGCTTTTTTTTATTGCAGAATACCCGCCTTTAGAGTAGAATAACTGCATGAATAAAAAAACTTTTTTAATATTTTTTGCAGGGATTATTATTTTGTCCGGCTGTATGCAGGGAGCAATGACTTTAAAAAGGCTGCAGAACAGCCAGGAAGAACTTAAAGATGTAGTCAGCCGGGACGAGCAGAATTTTTTGCTCCTGGAGGAAGATTTGAAAAATAACCGCCTGCAAAAAGGCATGCCCAAAAAAGAAATTTTAGCCAAATACGGCGAGCCGATTTATTCAAGGCAGCTCAGTGATGATACTCAGAGAAAAGAATTCTCAGTTTACCGGCATCCTACGGAATTTTTCTCGTCGGATTTAATTTATTTATATTTTGACAAAGATCAGCGGTTGTTAAGCTGGGAAATCAGGCCTGCTGCATCCTGATGTTAGCGGGAAAAATTTAATCTTGCGTTATGCCTAAATTATGTTAATATTACTTCAATGGATAAACCGCGCATATTAATTGTCGACGACGAAACAGAAGTAAGGCAAAGCCTGAATAAATTCATGGCGCGCAATATTGAATGCGAGATTGCCGAAGCCTCAGACGGCAGAAAAGCGTTGGAGGCTTTAGAGGAAGGAGCTTTTGACCTGATCCTCCTTGATATAAAAATGCCGGGGATTTCCGGCCTCGATGTGCTGAAGAAAGCGCGTTTGATGCATCCCTCTATGGATATCCTGGTGATTTCAGCATGGGACAGCCAGCCGATAGCTGAAGAAGTATTGCAGGACGGAGCAGTAGATTATATTACCAAGCCTTCTACAATCAACGTGATTTACGCTAAAGTCTGTGAAATCCTCAAGAAGCGCAATAAACTACTCAGCAAAAATAATTAGATATAGCGCGGGTTCTGCACGATAATACAGCGGGATTTTTTCGCGGAGTTATTTTCAAAATGGTGCGGGATGGTGCTTTCAAAAGAAAGGCAATCGCCTTTATTAAGAAAGTGTTTTTCTGTGCCTACTACGCAGGTAATTGTGCCGCTTAAACAATAAGCCCATTTTTTAAATTTAGCCACTTCTATCGGGTCTTCTTCAGTGTTGGTGAAACCGCCGGGTGAAAGCGCCAATTCCTGGGTTAAAAAAGGCAGATATGCCGGGCTTAAATTTTCCGCGCGCGCCCGGTCATTATAAACAAATTGATCCAGTCTTTTTTCTTTTTTAATATAATCAGCCAAGGCAGTGGTAGGAGATATGTTGGCGAGTATATCTCTTAAGCTGACGCCCAAACCAATACAGATTTGATGCAGGGAAGATGCGCGCGCAGAAGTCAGCCCGCTTTCAATGCGCCAGATAGTATTTGGCTTGATAGTTCTTTCTCCGAAAATCTCGTTTAATTTCTTATAAAGATCTTCGCGGGAAAGCCTTTTTTCCTGCCGGATTTCTTTGATTCTTTCGTAAAGTTCCATGTTTTTCTCCCAATTAAAGTCTATATTATAAACACAAGATTGTCAAGCATTTTTCTACATAATAATTAAATTATTTACAAAAATGTAGAAAATATTAAAATAACCTTAATTTAGCGCATTATATAACAATATAAGCTATTTAATATCAATTAGTTGCAATAATAATATACTAGAAGTTGTTTATTTCTACATTTAAGGCATTTTTACTTGAAATATGTAGAAATTATGCTATACTTAAAATGGAGGGAGGAGAGATGAGACAGACAATGGATTCAGGTAGAAGAGTGGTTCTGGGGCTGGTGCTCATCACGCTCCTTTCTCTGTTCTCATTTTTAAGGGTTGGTTTGGCGCAGAATTTAGCTGCAGTTCCTGCGTATGTGCAGTCGCCTGTGCATCTTTCTCACTGGTTAAAAAGTGAATTCAGCTATGAAACGGAAATGCCTGACCGCTGGCAGCCGGCAGAAGAGACTGTTGCGGCAAGAAAAGGCGATTGCGAGGATTTTGCCATACTTGCCAAGGCAGTTTTGGAGGAAATGAATATTGCCGGCGAGATTTTAATAATTAATTTCAAAGGCTTGCGCGGCCAGGCACACGCGGTTTGTATCTTTAAGAACAACGATTATTACAGCATAATTTCTAACCAGCAGTTGATCAAAACTCGTGCAGCCACCATCGAAGCTGCTATGGATGAGCAGTATCCCGACTGGGAGAGTATTACCTTCACTACAGAAAACAGGGAGGAGCTCAAGTTCGTCTCCAGGGCGAACAGCGCTTCTCCCTCAGCCTGCCCGGCAGTAAATACCGCAAGCCGTTAACAAATAAGACCTTGACAAATTTTACCATTTTGCGATAATGGATTTTATAATTTGTCATTTATTAATGCGTAGCTTACTGTAATTTGTTTTTTTATAATATATGAGTGCGGCTAAAGATATCAGGATTTCCAGTTTACTTAAAAGCAAGTTCATTGACCTGAATTTCAGAGAGACGGATAAGTCAAAGGTACTCGCAGGCCTGGTTGAGCTGCTTGCTGTTTCTAAAAAGCTGGTGAATACAAAAGCTTTTTTAAAGGCAATGCAGGAAAGAGAGAAACTGGGCTCTACGGGCATTGGCATGGGAGTAGCCATACCTCATGCTAAGTCAGACGCTGCCCGAGATTTTGTCCTGGTTTTTGCCCGTTCTGATGAAGGAATAGATTTTGGCGCGCTGGACGGAGAGAAAACTTATCTATTTTTTTCTTTGGCATCTCCCAAAGACGAAGTCGGCGGCCATCTGAAAATTCTTTCAGAAATATCCCATCTGGTGAAAGATAAGTTTGTGGTAGATTTACTGAAAAAAGCCAAAGACGCAGAAGCGGTCTTAAAGATTATCTCCAGGATGGAAGGCCGTTCCAGCCATTAATTTCTCTAATAGGATTATGCGGCAAAATCTCCGAAAAATATTTTTAGGGTTGACAATATTTTTTGCGGCCATGATTCCTTTGTTGGCTGCGTCCGGCGGGGCGGATGAGCACAAGCTGGTTATTTTCTTTTCCCCTGCCTGCCAGAAATGTATCCAGGTAAAAAATACCTTCCTGCCGGAAATCGCAAAAGAATTTTCCGGCCGCCTGATTCTGGAATACCTCGATATATCGGAAGTTAAAAATTATAAATTACTCTTAGGTCTGAAGAAAAAATATAAAGCCGATTTCAAAAATATCATACCGGTTTTTTATATTAGCGGAAAATTTTTGAACGGTGAAGGAGATTTGAAAGCTCCTTTAGAGGCGATGATCAATCAGGCGCTGCAAAGTCCTTTTCATGAGCCTGAGGCCCTGCCTGATGTTAACCTTTCTGAACACTTTCAAACTTTCCGCTTGCCTGTTATAGCCGGCGCCGGCTTGATTGACGGAATTAACCCCTGTGCTTTCAGTGTAATTGTATTTTTTATTTCTTACCTTGCTCTGCAGGGATACAG
>Ga0265297_10010179_pt1 | contig 11890 bp, 7 predicted proteins | sample Munlanlwell13791_FD_192502 | JGI IMG/M metagenome (GOLD analysis project Ga0265297, IMG submission 192502) | Leachate microbial communities from a municipal landfill in Southern Ontario, Canada - Leachate well 137-91 | ecosystem: Engineered > Solid waste > Landfill > Unclassified | place...
GTGCTTGAGTCAGTTGTCCAACCCTTATTTTTGTTGTTTGTTCCATAGATTTAAAATTATTAATTAATCTCTATGAAACATTGATGACGCACGGCTCAAGGGAGTCCAGATGGGGTGAGTTGATAAGGTGTTAATAACTTTACATGTGTTAACTTGACGAATCTTTTACAAGTGCTATACTTTACATATGTTAAATAATTAATTCATTTATAAACTTCTTATATGGCAATAGATAAATCACAATTTGTAACACCTACACAGCTTGCCAAAATGCTTGGTATTTCTCGTGTAGCAGTTCATCAAAAAATTAAAAAAGGAGAAATTAAAGCTGAGAATATTGGTGATCCTTCAAAACCAACATTTCTTATTCCTAGATCTTCTCTTTCCCCAGAATTACAAAATCGAATTCAAAAAGAACAAAAAAAGATAACCGAGGATGTTATAGGAAAAAAAAATAATCATCATGATCTTGGTTTTGAAAAAGAACTTTGGAGTGCAGCTGATAGACTTCGTGGAAATATTGATGTTTCAGAATACAAAAATATAGTTTTAGGATTACTCTTTTTGAAATATATTTCTGACTCGTTTTATAAGCGTCGTGAAGTTCTTGCTGATATGACTCGTGATCCAAAAAATGAAAATTTTTATGTGTCCGATGAAAATTCACGTAAACAAATATTAGAAACAAAAGATTTTTATACCGCTGAAGGTGTATTTTATGTTCCGGAAAAATCTCGTTGGGAATATTTACAAACAAAAATAATGAATCCAGAATTGGGAAAAATTCTTGATGGTGCAATGGAATTAATTGAAAAAGATAATCCTGTTCAATTAGAAAATGTTTTACCAAAAGTTTATACAAAAACAAATCTTGACCATACCGTTTTGGGTGAACTTGTTAATATTTTTTCTCGTATATCTTTTGATCATGAATTTGATCGGGAAAAAGATATTCTTGGTCGCATCTATGAATACTTCTTGGGCCAATTTGCTTCAGCAGAAGGAAAACGCGGAGGTGAATTTTTCACTCCTCGTTCTATTGTTAAACTTCTTGTAGAAATTCTTGAACCGTATGAAAATGCACGGGTTCTTGATCCCGCCTGTGGTAGTGGAGGAATGTTTGTAACAATGGGTGAATATTTGCGAGACCATAAAATGGATCCGTCTAAACTTTCAATTAGCGGACAAGAAAGCAATCAAACAACGCTTCGTCTTTGCAGAATGAATCTTGCAATTCGTGGATTATCAGGAAAAATTGAAATTGGGAACACCTACTATAATGACAGATTTCCCCATCTACAGGCAGATTTTTTAATAAGTAACCCCCCATTTAATGCAGAATGGGAACCTCAAAAACTTTCTGATAATGATCCACGTATAACTCTTGGTCTTCCACCATCCGGTAGCGCAAATTTTATGTGGGTTCAACATTTTGCTCATCATCTATCTGTAAATGGTAATGCGGGATTCGTTATGCCTAATGGTGCCTTAGCTGTATCAGGGAAAGAGGGAGATCTTCGTCAAAAACTCATTGAGCAAGACCTTGTAGATATAATTATTTCTTGTCCCCCAAAACTTTTTTATAATGTATCACTTCCGGTATCTCTTTGGTTTTTATCAAAAAATAAGGGTGGTGATCGTTTCAGAAAGCGTAAGGGCGAAACTCTTTTTATTGATGCTCGAGAAACTTTTGAACAGATTTCTCGCAAGCAGGTTGTTTTCAATGATGAGAATATCAAAAAAATTGCAGATACTATTCGTGCTTGGCGTGGTGAAAAAGGATTTCATAAATATGAGGATATTTCAGGATTTTGTAAAACTGCTAATCTGGAAAATATAAAAAAGAATAACTATGTTTTAACTCCTGGAAGATATGTAGGTCTTACTGATATAGAAGATGATGGAATTTCATTTGAAGAAAAAATGAATAAGCTTTCTAGCGAACTTCGAGAAGCATTTATAAAGAGTCTTGAGCTAGAAAAAGAGATTGAAAGTAATCTTAAAGAACTTGGATTTTAAATATGAAAAAGAAATTAGTTAAAAAAACAATAAACAGGAAGATGGTTTCAGCTTCAGACATACAAAATATTCGTGTATTAGCAGAACAACTTGGAGAAATTATTCCCGCCACATCAATAAATAAAACTGGATTTTGTTTCGCTACTCTCGCGAAGGAATATAAACTTAAAAAGTATTGGGAAAACAAAGGACAAAAAAAAGAATCAATTGCTAACTTTTTAAAACAAGTGTACAAAAATCACCCACGTGTTCTAAAAAAGATAATCAGAGAAAATTTATCACGAGCAATTGAAAGAAGACATAAAAATGGCAATCCTATTTTAAGAAAAGAAGCAGATAATTTAGGTGTCACATTATTTAAACTCTGTATTGATTTAAGAAAAGAAATAAAAAAATTAGATTTACCAACAGATAGACCTAGTATAGTACCTCCTAAGATTGAAGTACAAAAAGCCTTAGATGTTTTAAGTCTTCATCCTATTTTATTACCAGATTGTAAAAAACTTTTTATTGAAGGACATCTTAATGAATCTGTTAGAAAAGCGTTAGAAAAATATGAAGTTTATATTAGAGATAGTTCGGGGCTTACTTTAATGGGCACAAATCTTATGGAGCAAGTGTTTAATGAAAAAAATCCTAAAATAGAAATTAGTAAAGATACAGACCACCGAAGAAAAGAAGGTCTGCAGGAAGGTTTCAAAGATATATCTCGTGGTGCAATGGAATATTGGAGAAATTATGTATCTCATGGTGATGAAAAACAAATCCCTGTACAAGATGCTTTATCTATGCTTGGAGCAATTAGTCATCTTATTTATGTAGTACAAAAAAGTAAAGAAAATATATGAGTAAATTATTAAATGATTTTAAATTAGATAAATGGTGGAAAATAGTTTTATGGCTAGGTATCTTGTCGATAGTATCATCTTTTGTTTATACTCCAGAATTTATTAAAAGTAAAAATTTATTTGGCTTAGGTTTGGGTTTAATATTGATCGGCATGTCTTATCTAATAGCTGAAAAATCTTATTCATGGATAAAACCTTCCAATGTATATACAGGAGGTCTAGCTTTAATTACTCAAAAAATTATTAAGCATAATGTGCTAACAAGACTTATCTTTTTTATTGGAGTGGGGCTAATGTTGTTTTTTATATTTTTGATAGTTAAAAATCTTATCTAAATAATATGGCTACTTTATTGGAACAAATAAATATAGAATCAAAAACATATCAAATTAATAATCTAGTTGACATTAAATATGGGTTTGGATTACCCGAACGAGATAGAATTAAAGGTTCAATTCCAGTCTATGCTTCGAGCGGACTAGTTGGTTTTCATAATGAAGCTAGGGTTGATAAGCCAGCAATAATTATTGGTAGAAAGGGAAATATAGGATCTCTTTATTATACTGAAACACCTTCTTTCCCTATTGATACAACTTTTTTTATTGATGAACCAAAAAAAGGTTTTGATTTAAAATATATCTTTTATCTTCTCAAAAGAATTAATCTGCCACGATACGGTAGTGACTCTGCTGTTCCTGGCTTGAGTAGAGAAACAATTTACAGTCTTAGTGTTAAATCTCCGGAGCTTCCAACTCAAAAGAAAATCGCAGAAATTTTGGATGCTTATGATACAAAAATAGAAAATAATAATAAAATAATTAAAAATCTTGAAGCTGTGGCACAAACTATTTTTAATGAATGGTTTGTACTTTTTCATTTCCCGGGATATGAAAAAGTAAAAATGACAGATAGTGAGATAGGAGAAATTCCCGAGGGGTGGCAATTATTAAAAATTAAAAATTTGTTTGATATAAAATATGGAAAAAATTTACCAACTTCTAAAATAAGCGCTAACGGACGATATCCTGTTTATGGTGCAGGTGGTGTAATTGGTTTTTATAATGAAAAAAACTCTGATGGTAAAAATGCTTTAGTTACATGTAGAGGAAATGGAAGTGGAACTATTTGGAGAACCAGAGAATCAGGGTTTATAACAAATAATTCTTTTATAACAAAACCAACAAATAATTATAATTATATTAATTTTGTAACAATTTACTTTATATTAAAAAATGGAAATATTATGTCTGCTGTGACTGGGTCAGCTCAACCACAAATTACAATCGAAGGGATAAATTCTATAAAAGTAACCTTGCCAGAAAAAAATATTTTGAATAAATTTCAAGAGATAACAATCCAACTTTTTAACTTAATGGATATTTTGTTCAAACAAAATCAAAATCTTAAACAGTCGAGAGATCAATTATTAGCAAAATTAATTTAAATTTTATGACAGATAAAAATATAACAGCTCAAGAGCCCGAACTTGTAACCAAATATGATTTTTTCTTTGAGACTCCATTATATGAATTACTTGACTACGCTACCCTCGAGGATTCCTCAGAATTATTTATTGGAGACGTTGATGCTTATTCGGCAAAAAACAGTACCGATACGACTTATAGTGTCGGATTCTCTTGGATTAAAAGGTTGAATACTGAATATGTAAATCAGTATACACCTGAAAAGGTCAGGGGGTTTGCTTTCGTATCCCTTAAATGCAAACGAAAAGATAATGATATTCTGTGGTTTTTCGTTTACAAAGACGAAATAGGAGGTCAAGTTATGAAGGTTGGTCAGTTTCCATCCTTGGCTGATTTACAATTCGCTGAATTGGGTAGGAAGTATGACAAAGTTCTTCCAAAGGAAGATTTGAAAAATCTAAAGAAAGCTATTGGTCTAGTGGCTCATGGTGCAGGAGCTGGGTCTTTTGTATATCTTCGTAAAATTTTTGAGAACTTGATTTTTGAAACTTACAAAAATAATAAAGAAAAAATCAATGTTTCAGAAGAAAATTTTAAGACGGAAAGAATGTTAGACAAAATTGAAATCTTGAAAGATTTTTTACCAAGCCAATTGATAGAGATGAAAGGAGTATACACCATTCTTGGAAAAGGAGTTCATGAGTTAACAGAAGAAGAATGTTTACAATACTTTTCTCCTATTAAACTTTCAATTGAATTAATTCTTGATCAAAAAATAGAAGAATCTAAAAAAAGGGAAAAGGATTTAAAAGTTAAACAGCAATTACAACAAATTCAACAAAAAATTATTACAGAAAAGACAGGAAAAGAAAACAAAAATTAAATCTATGGAAAACCTTAACGAAAACAATTTAACAGAACAATCACTCATCGAATGGCTACAAGGCCAGGGTTATGAGTATGTGTATGGTCCAGACATAAATCCCGGACAACCCCATGCAGAGCGTGATGATTTTCGAAGTGTAGTTTTAAGAGATAGACTTCTTGGCGCTGTCAGAAGAATTAATCCATTACTCCCCGTTGAACAAGCCGAAGCTGTAGTAAAAGAAATATCAAAATATACTCATGATGATTTAATTCTCGGTAATAAAGAAATATATTCTTGGATCACTAATGGCAAAAAGATTTCATGGAGAGAAAATGGAAATGAAAAAACAGATTTAATAAAACTGATAGATTTTAATAATTCTGATGCCAACGAATTTTTAGTGATAAATCAGTTTACTGTCCAAGGGATTAATAGTATATGCAGATTAGATGCGGTAATTTTTATAAATGGTATTCCTCTCGGGGTATTTGAATTAAAAAGTCCAATTCGTGAACAAGCTTCAATCGGGCAAGCATATAGAGATATGGAATATTACAAAAAAGAAATTCCTAAATTATTTTCATACAATCAGATTGTATGTTTAAGCGATCTTACTGAAGCCCGACACGGAACAATATCGTCTTCGTGGGAACGATATGGAACATGGAAAGGAATTGAATCAGAAAATAATGTACCAAAAGAAGCAACTCAGCTTGAAACACTAGCAAAAGGCCTTTTTAATAAAACTCGATTACTTGATGTTATTAAAAACTTTACTGTATTTGAAGCCGACAGTGATGGAGAAGCCGTTACATACACAAAAAAAATGGCACTTTATCACCAATATTATGGAGTAAATAAAACTATTGAAAGCACGATTAATTCAGTACTCGGAAAACAAGAACATAAAATTGGTGTCTTTTGGCATACTCAAGGTTCGGGTAAATCGCTCTCTATGGTTTTCTATGTGAATAAAACAAAAAATATTTCAGAACTTAAAAGTCCGGCATATGTATTTCTTACCGATCGTGAAGATCTTGATGATCAATTATTTAAAACATTTAGTCGTACTGGATACGGCACGCTCGCAAAACGAGCTTCAAGTATTAAAGATTTAAAAGATAGACTATTGCATCTCGGAAGTGAACTTATTTTTACAACAATTCAAAAATTCCAAGAAGACCCAGACGCCAACACCATTCTCACCGACCGAGAAAATATTATTGTTCTTACTGATGAAGCACACCGTACGCAGTACAGTATGCTTGCCGGTAACGTACGTCAGTCTTTGCCGAATGCGAGCTTCTTGGGTGTGACTGGAACCCCTATTTCTCATAATGACCATGACACCATTCGTGTCTTTGGAAATATTATTAGCTCATATAAAATTGGGCAGTCAGTAAAAGATGGCGCAACTGTACCAATCTTTTATGAAGGACGTCTTATCCCATTACACTTAGCTGATAAATTTATTGATAGTAAACTTGATGATCTTTTGGGTGAAATTGTTGTTGACGAAAAAGCACGAGCTCGGAAAGAGTGGGCTGTATTAGAAGAAGTTGTCGGTGCACCAAGTCGTGTTGAGCAGATTGCGAAAGATATTGTTGCGCATTACAACATTCGTCTTATTGAAGGTAAAGCAATGGTGGTTACCATGAGTCGTCGAATCGCAGTTGAAATGTATAAAGAAATACAAAAAATTCCTGGAGCCCCTGAGTGTGCGGTTGTTATCTCAAAAAGTGAGGATTTTGCCTCAGAAATTCAACCTGAACACGATGTAAAAAAACTTGAAAAAAGATTTAAAAAAGTGAATGATCCGTTAAAAATAGTTATTGTCTGTGATATGTGGCTTACTGGTTTTGATGTGCCAAACTTACACACAATGTATCTTGATAAACCACTAAAAAATCATGGGCTTATGCAGGCAATCGCTCGTGTGAATCGTGTCTATAAAGACAAACCAGGTGGACTTGTTGTTGATTATATTGGTGTTGCGGAAAATTTAAAAAGAGCGCTTGCGATTTATGATTCCGATGTACAACGTGACGCTCTTATTCCCCTTGATGAAGTAATTGCAGAAATGAAAAAAATCCATCAAACTACAAGTGAATTTTTTGGTAATGTCTCTTATTCAGAATGGAAAAAGAAAAAAGGGGTTGAATTGGTTGAATTATTTCAAGCCAGTATTAATGAAGTTATTTCAAATAATGTGATCCTCTCAGATGATAAAAAAATGAAATACATGGGAATTGTTTCAAAGCTTTCAAAATTACACGCACTGGTTATGCCCGGGGAGGAAGCAATGAAAATCGCTACTGATATACAATTCTTCCAAGCTATTCGTGGAGCAATTAATAAACAAACGGTTATGCCTCATATAATCTTTCCTGAAGAAACCGAGAGTGCTATCCGAAGTTTAGTTCAAGATGCAGTGCAGGCAGAAGGAATAATAGATTTATTCACAGATGAAAACGGGGAGAAGGAAAGTATTTCTATTTTTGACACGCGATTTGCTGAAGAAATTAAGAAGGTAAAATTTAAAAATTTTGCGGTTGATGTTGTTCGTAAATTACTTAACAATGAAATCATTGGGCGAATGAGAACAAATAAAGCAAGATATGAAACAATGCTTACGCTTCTTACAGAACTCATTGAAAAATATGAAAACAATGTCATCAGTTCATCAGAAATTATTAAACATCTTCTTGAGATTGCTGATGAAATAAAAAAACTTGATAAGGAAAGTCAATCTCTTGGACTAACACCTGAAGAAATAACTTTTTATGATACTCTGCAAACTGATCCTGATCTTAAAAAAGCCGGTATAGATATTAAAGATTTTGTAAAAGAATTAACAAAACGTATTCGTCGTGATTTAACTATTGATTGGATGAATAATGAAAATATTAAAGCTCGTATTCGTCAAAATGTCCGCCTTCTTCTACTTCAAAAAGGAATAGTTGAACAAATACAAACCGAGAGATTGGTTGAGTCAATTTATATGGAAACGGTACGAGTTTACCGAGAATATCAACCTATTTGGACCGTTGGTAGTTCAGCTACACAAACTCTATGATTTAGGCTAAGCTTTTAAAGCCTTAAAAAATGATCCCAGAGGAGTTGAAGAAAAGTAAAATTAAATTTGTTTAAAGTTATTATGAATAAATATTTTAAAAAAATATTAAATTTTAGGATAGTGGGCACAAGCCCATACGTGCTTATAAAAACCATTTTTCTTGGCATCATATTTACCGAAACGTGGTTTTTCTCACAATTTGTTGCTCAATGTATGAGTAATGATATCTTGGCTAATAATTATGAATACTATGTTTTTGCCATAGAAATTATTTATATTATTCTTTTGGTTATCTATTTATCTGCAAGAGATTTTTTCACAGATGTTGTAAAAATTATTAAGAGTAAGCGTATAGATATATTAATTGCTTTATGCCTTGGTATTTGGATCGATATTATCTGGGGAAGTTTTTTATTTGGCTGGTATAAAAATAAAATTTTACTGTTAAATTTTCAACAACTACTTACCTTAGTTTTTATTCCCTTTATATTAGGGCTTATATTGATTGGCAAATCAATATTCCTAAAAAAGAAGACAAACATTGATTCAGTATTTGTCTCAGACCTTGAGGTGAAAACGAAAAAAGACGATCTCCTTGATTTTACAGAAAAAGCAGACAGATTTGCAGAGAGAGTTTTTAATAATGGTTCATCAGAAAGTTTTGTTTTTGGCATAGACGCTCCATGGGGAATTGGTAAATCAACTTTCATTAATTTCTGTGAGGAATATTGGCATGACCACCATAAAAACAATGTTATAGTTTATAAATTTAGTCCATTGCGTTATGCAGGAGACGCCAAGCTATCTGATGTATTTATTGATGGTTTAATTAACGCTATCCAAAAAGATTCCTTTGCTCCAGAGATTGTGCCCCTTATCTCTAGATATTCTCGCTTACTTAAGGAAGTAAGTCGCTTTTCATTTTTAGGATTTAATATACCGACTTTTTCTGTGAATTATAGTATTGATGATGCCTTTAATGATCTATGTGCTGTTTTACAACACTTTCATAAAAAAGTGGTGGTCATTGTAGATGATCTAGATAGAATTGATTTTCTGGAAATAAAAAATGTGCTATTTGTGATTCGAAAAAGCTTCGCATTACCTAATGTGTCCTACGTTCTTTGTTACGATACTGAAAATATAGGAATTTTAGAAGCAGAAAGTCCTGATATAGATAAGGTTAGTGAATTTTTAGAAAAATTTGTCAATATTAAAATTAGTCTTTTTTTAGATAAAGAATATTTAGTAAATTATGTTTCAAAAAACCTCGAAAAAAACTTATCAAATAAATTAGTAGATCCGATACTTGTGGGTCAGGCAATCGGAGGTTTATTAGATATTTATAAATCAGCCGAATATCACAAATATCTACCATTTATTGGGGATATACGAAAACTTAAACGACTTATTAATACCATCGTACTTTTTGAATTACATTTGACTAATTTTAATAATAGTGATTTTGACAAACGCGATTTGATTCATTTATTACTAATCTATATTCACTATCCAAATATTTTTCGAAAAATATACGATACAGAAACAAATGGTGGACGTGGATTTTTTTCTGTTGTCACTCCCTATGATGATAATTATCCAAAAGAAAAAAGGATGGGTAGTTTAGTGACCGTTGATAATCAATATGAAAATTCAAGGGAATATACCAGCTATTTAGAACAATTTCCAAAAAATAGTAACCAACGTTTTCTCTTGGATCAAGTATTTAATCTCTCAAACAGAACTAAAGATCTTCGCATTGATAGTGTTCCAGATGATTTAAAAACATCACTCGCATGCTTTAATGGAGGATGGGGGAACGGAAGAAATCTTGAAGAATATTTAAATTTAATAATAAATCTATCTAAACCAGAAGAAATTGGACAACATAAATTTTATGTCAATTGGAAAGAAAAAATATTTAATGGATCACTAACTATTCAAGAAGTTATTGGAGGTGAAGCGTTTAATTATAATAAAGGCGATCAAATACGTGAAAAATTATGGAGAATTATTATAAACAATACTCACGAACTAAATACAAAAATAAGTGAATCGATTATTACACATTTACTAGAAAATATTCACACATATCCTCTTCTTAAAATACAAGGGGTTGTTGTCGGATTCCGTCATGACCTTGATTATTTACTAACCCGCTTATTAGATGATGTTGGTTGGTCAGATAAATCAAGTAAACATAGAGATAATACAGAGGAAAATATAAAGGAAATTGCTGAATGGATTTTTGGCGAGAATAAACATATTGGCAATGGAGTGTTAGAAAAACTTTCTAGCACAAATTATGGGGTACTTGGCTTATATGATTTAATGGTCTTCCGTCTGTTTTGTAGCACCGATCGTGGTGGTGATATATTTAATCTTACTAGAGCACTATTAAAACATGAGAATGAGAAGGCGCCAACAGAAGGTAATACGCGTAATATCGCCCGAGAAGAGATGAGAGAAATTTCACAAAAAGTTTTTGATATTTTTAAAAAACAATATATTGATCTTAATAAAAATATTTTTGAAGAGATGGAAAAGATCCAATTAAAAGATCTTGCGGGCGAATATGAGGGATATATTAAAAGCAAAATCGAAACAAAAGATGTAAATAATAAGATTGAATCATTAAAATCTAAAGTCTTAAGTTTTATTGTCTATCAACTTGGAAATGACCTTATAGATCTGGGCGTGGGTTGTGGATTTTATGATCCTATTGGTAACAAAGACGAGCATAAAATTAAAGAAGCTATCAATAATTATTTGTTCAACTTTTGTTTTAACCCCGAAAAAGAACGAAAGAATTACGAATACTTTATAGATTATTTATTTAGAAATTATGCGAGTGCTTTTGTGTTAAAAAGAGAAGATGGTAAAACCTATCTTCCGCGCATCAGTGAATTCACAAAAGTTCTAGATAAAACAATGCTTATAAACTATTGGTGGAAACATGCAGACATAATTAAGGGCCTTAATTTAAATGAGAAAGAAAAACAAATATTCATTGATGATTATGTAGTTACCTACAAAGATGATTTAGAAAAGCTTTATGAATCACTGGACAAATTAATTTTAGAGCAAAAATTGAGTACCAGTACTGTTGGTAACTCAGCCACATAAACTCTATAATTTAAGTTAAGCTTTTAGGGCACTGGAAAAATGATTCAATCTTCATAAAATATCTATTAAAAACGAGATGCTTATAGCATCTCGTTTTTAATTAGAGTAGATAACTTGTAGGTAACTCAAGTTTCACTTTTTAGTTTTTTATGCTATATTTAAGTTAACAATTTAATTTGCCTAAACTCATGGATTCTCCGTGGGCATGGCAAAAAAATCCAGTAAAGGATATTATGCTCGTCGTTAGAGCTACCTTTACCGGTCATATTCTCGAAAGGGAGTATGGGTGACGTAAGTCATCGCTAGCGGCGGGCTTTATGTATTCCCATTAATCCTGTCCTATCTCCGATAATTTAATAAAATAAAAATATGAATATAAAAGAAAAATTAAATAAAGTTGAGAAAGCTCTTTTCATTAAATTAGGTCGTGGTGGAGAATTTGAAAAAAAATGTATAGAAAAAAACATTTTGAAAATTGGTTATAATGATGCTGATAATACTCTTTGTTCTTGTGGCCAATGGCAGAAGA
>Ga0265297_10010180_pt1 | contig 11890 bp, 17 predicted proteins | sample Munlanlwell13791_FD_192502 | JGI IMG/M metagenome (GOLD analysis project Ga0265297, IMG submission 192502) | Leachate microbial communities from a municipal landfill in Southern Ontario, Canada - Leachate well 137-91 | ecosystem: Engineered > Solid waste > Landfill > Unclassified | place...
ATTTATTTTGAGTAATAAAAAAGGAAGTCTTTGCGGCTTCCTTTTGGATTTGAGGATTACCACTTATTTAGTGGTTTCTTTTTTTTGTTGGTCCAACGATTCCGATACTCCGAAGTCTTCGGAGCACATGCCAGCAATTCTTTTTTGCCAAGCTTCTTTTATTTTATCGTGATCAGCCGGAATTTTGGTGGCCTTAAGTAATGTGGCCAATAAACTTAATTCTGCCGTGGATGCGTGTTTTATAGCCTCTACAACGGTTTCATGAAAAGGTTTTTTCTCCATTATTTTAATCTCCTTTAATTTATTAAACAGTTAATTTTTTTTCGTCCATTCTATCTTGGGCAAAGACAACAATCATCGCCGTCGCTATACCTAATTCTAGGATAGACCAGACTATATGCTGGATTAGATTAAACAATGTTCCTTTCTCGAAAAAGATGCAAAAAGAGTCGAGGAGACAGATCGCAATTGCCAAAATGGCGACCGTCAAGATCAGATAATTTTTCATTGGTTAGGGGGTGGTATTGGTTTTTAAAAAGGACTTCTTAATTCAGTAATATTAGTCTTATTTAGTCGGGATGTCAAATATCTAAGAGCCCTCTAATTTATTTGAATCTTTTATTATTATTCAAGCAATAAGCTTCAATTTCTTCGGGGCTAAAGTAATAGTTTTTGACGCAGTCGTGACTTGAATCTTGGTCAATGATTTTAGTTAAAATGTATAGTTGGTAGCCGAAACCTCGGTCCATGACCATTCTATCTACCTGTCGCTCTTCGTTCTTAACCATCTTTTTAAACACGGTATAGATCAGCGGCGTTCTGACTATGTATTTTAGCCAACTTTCTCGTTGGTAAATGACCTGATGGCTTAGTTCATGGGCTAACAATCCGGCCAAGGCTTCGGGAGAAATATTTTTCGCTTTGGGGCTGATAACTATAATTTTTAGAAATGGTAATACCCACCAAGAAATTCCCCAAAAAGGTCCGAGCTGTCCATAGCTAATTAATATTCTTTTATTTTTTAGCTCCGGAAAACTATTATCAATCAAGTCTCTGGTATATTTTTTTAGTTGGTTATTATTTTTCATAGATTTATAACCTAGGCATAGTAAGATTATACCAATTTTTAAAGAGATTAACACTCTTTTAGCTTATTTGACAAAAGATGTAAATATTTATAAGATGCTCTATTGATCCTTAAAAATTTATCCACCTCTAAAACAATAAACATGACACAATTTGAATCAGAAATTGAAGATTTAATGGCTTTGGCCAGCAAGGGTAATTTTGTTGAATTTGCCAAAAAAATTAAGGTTTTGCAAAAATTGCTGGACCAAAAAATGGGTATTAACTCTTTGTCGGCGAAAGATCTGCTGCCACCCTGGATTATTAAAACCGTTCAGCTCGGTTCTACTTCCACGGAAGAAGAAAGACGGGCAGAATTAAAGCGCACTGGTAATAACATATTTATGGTTAGAGCCGGAACAATTTTATTAGACTTCCTGACTGACAGTGGAACCGGGGCACAGAGCGATATCCAGTGGGCCAAAATATTAAGCGCTGATGAGCGCTATGCTCACAGTGATACTTATGAAGAGTTTTTACCGATAGCTAGGCAAACATTCAATAAGCATTTTATCCTGCCCGTTCACCAAGGACGAGCAGCAGAAAACATCGTGTTTGAAGTGTTACTCAGCAACGCCGTAGCTAAAGCTAAACAGCGCGGGAAGACTATTGTCTGTACTGGTAATGCCTTCTTCGACACCACCTTGGGAAACACTATCAAAAACGGCGCCCAGGTAATCAGTGCTGATTGTCCGGAGAGTCAGGATACCGACCGGTACTTTGACTTTAAAGGCAATGCTGATCCTCAGAAAATCATTGATATCATCAAAGAGGCCGGCCCAGAAAATATCGGTTTTATTATGATGACCGTGGTGAACAACACCATTGGGGGTCAACCGGTGTCAATGAAAAATCTGAAAGAGATCTATGCTATTGCCAAGAGGCATAACATTCTGTTTCTTTTAGATTCCGCTCGAATATTTGAAAATGCCTACTTCATCAAGCAGCTGGAGGCAGGCTATGCCGAAAAAAGCATCAGCGAAATAACTCATGAGATGACGTCTTTGGCAGATGTCGTTCTGATGAGCGGCAAAAAGGATGCTATTGTTAATATGGGTGGCTTAGTTGCTACCGACGATGAACAATTATACCAACTGTTTCGGGACAGATGTATCTTGGTCGAAGGACATTATTCCTATGGAGGTATGTCTGGTCGTGATTTAGCCGCCTTAGCTCAAGGGTTGAAAGAAGGCTCTGATGAAGAACACTTAAGACAACGAGTTAATCAAGTGGCTGAATTTGGCAACGCTTTAAAGCGTCTGGGTATTCCTATTCAGTGGCCAACCGGGTCACACGGGGTGTTTTTGGACGCCAGGAGATTCCTGCCGCATATTGATAAGAATTTCTTCCCCGGCCAAAGATTATGCGCCGAAATTTATTCCCGTTATGGGATTAGACCGGTGGAAATCGGTCTGTCTCTTGTCGGTCGAGATGTCAACGGGATAAAGAATATTCCCGCTACTGATCTGGTTCGATTCACCGTTCCCAGAAGAGTCTATACCGGAGATCACTTAAATTTTGTCATTGAAGCTCTGGCTGATATGTTCGATGATCGGGATCAAATTGGTGGTTTGATATATGACCAAGAAGGATTGGGCAACGGTCACTTTACTTCAACTTTCAAAATGGTTGAACCGGGACAGATCCCAGAACTGTTTGATACAGTCATTAAAGATTTTACAACACCTAAGATGACTTATCAGCAAGGCTACCTGCCCCCGAATGTTCGGTAATTGGGGAAAATAATATTACTTAAAGATCTGAGAAATCAGATCTTTTTTATTTGTTAAAATAAAAAAGAGCTTTAATGTTTTTAAAGCTCCGGTCTATTTGAATTTTAATATTTTTGCTATCAGCATTGAATAAAAATATATAGTAGTTACAATTATTCCTGCTAATACGTCGATTAGGTAGTGTTGTTTGACGAAGACAACTGACGTCATGATAATTACCCCCCAGACTATGAATATATAGCTTACCTTTTTAGCTATTCCCAAATAGGAAGCAATTAATAGTGTGAAGAAGACGAACGACACATGAAGACTAGGCAAACAATTTTGCGGATTGTCGCAATTTAAAAATATTTTGCTTAACCAACTTAAGGAATCATAATCATAGGTTCGGGGATATTCGGTTGGGAAGAGGATAAAGGCAAAAGCATGGATAAGCACTAGCCCGGTCATGGCTAAAGTAAATTTTTTGTCATCTTTTTTAATCAATAGGCAAAAAATAATATTATAGAAGAACCAGGACATATAAGGAATCATCCACCATTCGTTCATTGCGATATTCTTTTCCAATGACAATAGCGGCAATTCATGAGGGGCAAATAGATTTATATTGTTTGTGCCAAAATAAATTATCCCCCATAACAAGTTCCAAAGAAATATATTCTTAATTTTCACTTCTCATTTGTTTAAAGGTTTGACACTCGGATTGATTTTAAAGGGCTATTATTAATTTTATATGTTAAGACACTATCTGGTTTTAGTCAAGAACAAACAAAAAACAGTTTTTGCGAACTGTTTTTTACATGGGTTCCTTCCGGCGTTTAATTATGGATCCAAAGAAGTCTTTTGTCTCTTATTAATTATGAGTTATGCATTTTGTGTTTTCACATGTGCATGTGACATTGTCTCGTGGGCTCGCTTCTCCATTTCTTATCCCTGCCGCTGCTGCCTCTTTTTGTATTTTGGCTATATACTCCGGAGTATTACATCCGCCAGTAAACCATATGTATTTGCAGTCTTCATCTTTAATACAACAGTTTTCCTCTTTATCACATGAAACTTTTGGTGTAGTTGAAACTGAGGTCGAGGAGTTAGCTTCGATTGGTGTGGTTATCGGCGTTTGTGTTTTTGGCGATACACCAGACAAACTGCAACCAGTTGTTGCTAATAAAAATATCGGCAGTATTAATAAAATTATTTTCATAAATAGCTTGTGATCAGTTATTATAATTTAATTATAATTTGTTTTAGTTAAAATAACAATAGGATAAAGCATTTCTATTTGAAAAAATACCAATAAATTAGCGCTTCTCATCCGTTCTTCTTTTTGGAGACTAGCTATAAATTTATTGTAAATAAAAAAGACCCAACTTCTACACGTATCGATTTATTCGATGTGTCAGAAGATAGGTCCTATCGAGAGATATAAAGTTTAATCTTTTTTAATCTTTATACATAAGGCCTATAACAGATCCGAGTACGGAACCAAAGAAAAGGAATATGCAGACCGTAAATGACCCAGTAAAAAAGCCACCAACAAGAGCCATACAGAAACCGACGCCAATTCCGATTCCAATTCCCCAGCCGACGTTAAAGTCATCACCTTTTTCTCTTTCTTCTCTCTTTTTCTCTTCGCTTTTTTTGTTTTCGCTTGATACTATGCCGGCATTAATAGCCAGAGATGATAAATAGCCGATAATGAGAGAGGCCATTACATTGACTTTATAATCAACAATTATACAAATTATTACAGCAATAAGAATTATCGCTGTGAATATTAAAAAGGGTCCTTTTTTCATGGTTATTGATTTTTAATGATACAAAATACGATTTATTAATAAATTATATTATCATATTTATAAAGGAATGTCAAGCTAGGCAATAAAGTAACCACCTTAAAACTTGGTGTGAAAATGTCATAAGACAATTTAAATAAGTCGGAAATAACAAAAAACACCAATTAATATGGTGCTTTTTGCGTGAGCGGGTAAGGGGAATTGAAACAAATATGAGCAGAGCAATAAAGTGCATGAAACCTCAATGTTTTGTTAGTTTTGCTAGTATTATCAAAAATATGTAAGTGGTCGATCTTAGTACCTTTTAGTACTATTTGGGCGTCTCTGTGGCACAGGGGCGTCACAAGATGGTTGTGCGCAAGAAGGTTGTGTTTATTAAACAAGAGCATGTTTAAATAAAAAGGGAAACTTTAATTAAGTTTCCCTTTATTGCTATTATGTCTTTTCGGGTTTTAGCCAGTATTCAACATAATAGGTGTATTCATTGAAATCATTGTAACCAATTTTTTTGCTTTGAATATAGTTGATACATCTTGCAAATTCTACACCATGAATTCCGTTCTGCCTTTCTATGAATTCAATGCAGCGTCTTGAATTCCAATTTGCTTGATCATGGTCCGTAATGAAATCATATATGAAACTCGCGGTAAACATAGTTATTGTTCCGGTGCCCGGTTTATATTTGTTGTTTTTGTGAAGCTTTGCCCTTGTTTTTTGTTTGAGAATAATATAGATAATAATTACTGTTTCGGATATCAATAGACAAACTAGAATAAAGATAACTAATTTTAAAGTGTAAGTTTCCATTTCTTAATTATTTTATGGGGTTATACTATTTTATCTTGGCCTCATCTACCGATAATTTATGAATCCGGTAATTTTCATCCACATAAATTAATGTGGGTTTTGAGCACCCAATCGTCGGCAATAGATCCAATTTTGCATATTTGATATTACTGAGACTTTGCAGCTGGGCCATTTTTCCGGTTTCTGTAACCAGACAATTCTTGGTTTGGATGTTTAGATTTCCAGCTACGCCAGACCATATTGTTGCGTGAGATGTGAAGGCTAGTTTATCATTGTAGCTGCCAATTTCTGATATCCGATCGAGTATTTTTGGTAATACTATCGTCAGGACCAAAAACATTGATAAATACTTATAGAAGGAATAGAGCTTATACAAGCTTTCATATTCGCTTTTCAGCTTTTTGTAATCATTGTCTGTTTTCATGACTTATTATTCTTTTAATGTTCAATTATTTAGGTTGTATGACTAAGCGTCAGCATATTATCTTTTTTTCGCTTTCTCTGGTTCTAGCCAGTATTCAACATAATAGGTGTATTCATCATAATCATCCCGGCCGTATTTTTTGCTTTGAACACAGTTTATGCAACGGGCAAATTTAATATTCCGAATTCCTCGCTTTCGCTCCAGTTCCTCAATGCATAGCTTTGAATTGCTATTAGGACCCAGATAGCTATCGTCCATAATATAATCATATTTGAACGTGATTGAAAATGTCGCGATGGTTCCTGTTCCGGGTCTGTATATGAATCTCTTGATGCGGCATAGCAAGATTATTATAACGATAATTAAGATGCATACCAGTATAAAGATAATCGAGCGTAAGACATAGGCGTCCATTTCTGTTTCCATGATTTATTAGATTTTTAAGGTTCAATTATTTCGCTTATATTGACTAATTGTCAACGTAATAGTGTATCATATTGTAGTAATAGTGTCAATATTATCGACTAAATTGAGATAGTCTGAATTCAATATATCATATAAAATACCTAAAACATTGACAAAAATACTCAAATAAGCTATACTAAAATGTAGTCGAAAATATCGACAAAAATATGATAATATCAACTTTGAAACAAATCGGGTTAGAAGAGAAACAAGCAAAAATATATTTAGCTTGTTTAGAGTTAGGCGAAACCTCAATTGGTGATATCGCCAAGAAGGCTGGAATCAAAAGAACCAGTATCTATGATATCATTGGCGAGATGATCGATTCCGGTTTAATTAAGGCTACTACTAGAGCTAAAAAGAAGCGCTTTCTCGCCTCTGAGCCAGAAGAGCTAAAAGCTATTTTAAAAAAAAGAGAGGCATTATTAGATCAAATCATGCCTCAGCTAGGGTCTTTGAATAATAGTGGTTTAGTTAAACCCAAGATTTTGTTTTATGAAGGAGTCGAAGGATTAAAAAAAGTATATGATGATACTTTGGAGCATAAAAGCACAATAATATATCAATGGGCTTCAAACGATATGTTTGATGCCATAGAATCAGAATGGATATTTGGTTATGTCAGAAGGCGGGTTAAGGCCAAAATTAGAGCCTTATGCATTGCCACTGACTCCGCGGAGATAAGGGGATTTAAAGCGAAAGACGTTACCCAGCTAAGAGAGATTAGAATTGTACTCAAGGAGCAATTTCCTTTTAAGATTGAATTAGATGTTTATGGCGACAGAGTGGCTATGATTTCTGGTAGAGACAAGATGGGCATAATAATTGAATCTAAGGCGATAGCCTCTACTCTTAAAATGATTTTTAAACTCTGTTGGATGAATGTTAAATAACATTAGCACCATGACCACAATGAGGTATGCTCATCTGATGCCAGCGGTTGCGATGGATTCGATACAGGTGTTGGATGGTTGAGATAAATAAAAAAGGAAGTCGTTGATAGACTTCCTTGTGCTTCTTTGATTGATACCTTTGCGTGAGAGTTAATTGCTGTTTGCCAACTTAATAAAATCTTCACTGAATCCCATTCCGTAATAGGTAGACACTTCTTTTGTAATGGGCTTTATTTCCTTCATTATTTTTATATATTCCTTAATCGACGGTTCGGCTATTAATATTTTGGTCATTATTTTTTTTCTAAGGCCGTGCATTTGAGAAATTAAGGAGTCAGCAATGATGACCTGATCTTTTTTAGCATATTTATACCACGAATAATGGGTAACCTGACTTTTTGGAGGTAAGTATGGATCGGCTCTCGTATATTCCCAATTTATAACCGCATTCATTATTACGCTTTCGTCTCCGATATTTAAGGAATCCATATACTTTGACCACTGATCAAATAATGGTTGGATAACTACATAGACGAACGAATCAGCTACTCTTTTCCGTTGCACAAATTCATTGTTTTGCTGAAGATATTCCTCGCTTATAGAATATGATTGCATCCATATTTCTGTATTATAGTGCACAGCATCTACTAACGGAGAAAATCGGTCCCAATTAAGCTTGTTAATTGAATCCAATTTATGAATTTCAGTACCCATTCTTTTGAGGAAATCATCTTTTTTCTCCTTTTTCTCGCATGCAGAAAATATAGAGATAGTGAGTACCACAAGCATAATCGAAACCAACTTCGTAAACATTGGCTTTCCAGAATAATAACCAGATAATTTTCGTTGTTTAAACTCGTTTCGAAATCGTCGGTTATTTTTTCTAATTTCCGAAAAATAATTGGGGTTAAAGACACCGGTATTTATTCCCTCCTTGTCGGTTTGCGTCACGTAATCAGCGAATGCAGTTAAGCCGCAAAATAATGCTGGTGACATTAGGGCAATTAGCTCTATAATTATTGAACCACGAAATTGCGTTAACAAAATCCAGGAAACAATAATCAGAGTGGTCCAGACGTGAAAGAATATTAATATATTCAAGAAACCACCTTTCGGAGAAAACAGTTGGGATAGGAATGAAATCACAAAAACTAAGATTCCTGCTGTTAGTAGGACCCAAAAAATGTGTGAATTTGGACATGGATCGGCATACAAGAAAAATGCAAACCCGACAGGCAAGAATCCTCCACCAAGATAAAGCAGGGCAAATATTGCGACCATTAAAATCAGAAAATTACCAGAATTAAGAGCCTCAGTTCTTCTCCTTACTACTTCCGTCTTGTGATATCCTTCGTCCGGCCCCTCGAGTGGAATTAACCACGGGCTTAACATTGCATCGCCTTTAAATGGTTCATAAAATTGGTTGGCCAAAAAAAAGGTAATAGCCGTGGAAAACGTGAATAATATAATCGTGGATTTTACTATTCCGAATTCCAGTATATTCAGAGCATTAATTCCTGATAAAGGAATTAAAATTAATAGTGAAAGAGCGAAGAAGACCAAGCATGTCCAGGTCGCAAAATAATTATTTTTTTTCATGGGTGCTAGTTTGTTGTTAAGGTTCGTATAATACTAAATTAATTGTAAATACTAACATGTTTATTATCTAATGTCAATAATTTTGTTAGGAATAGGTCAAAAACCTGGCACAGGGATGTCACAAGACTATTTACACTTGTCGGAGATAACAAAAAACACCAATGAATCTGGTGCTTTTTGCGTGAGCGGGTAAGGGGAATTGAACCCCTCTCTCGACCTTGGCAAGGTCGCATAATAGCCACTATACGATACCCGCAATATTTAACTACACAAGAACCTGAGAACGATTTGGATCTAACAATTTAAGTCCAGCGAGACTGGAGTTAAGTATTTTATTTATGGCGGTCATCATCAGCCATGACGCCTGATACTAATGATAGACTATTTGATTATATTCTGTCAATATCCATTATTTTGTTATTATTGATTTTATTAAATAAAAAAAGCCCTTTATTCAGGGGCTTTTTGGCATATGAGGTTCTAGCACATTTTTTTCGTAGTGCATTCTATGTCTATAATCTCTATATCCGGCAACCTATCAGTTTCGCTAAAATTTTTAGTCAGCTGTCCGGATAAATATTTTTTAGAGCAATCCGGGAAGACGGTAGCTACGACAGCTCCTGGATTTTGGCGAATAATTTTTATTGCCCCGAGTAAATTAGCACCAGAAGAGATGCCAACAGATAATCCGGATTTATTAATCAAGCTGGCGACATAAGCGCTGGCATAGTCATCAACCGTTATAACGCCATCATGTTCTTGAGGTTGAATCAGCGGTGGGATAAAACCGTCGCCGATTCCTTGGATCAAGTGCTGAGGAGAGGTTTTTTTGCCAGTAGTCATTGTATTTGCTTGTTCTGGTTCTAGCAGGAAGGATTTACAGTGGTGTCTTTTGCTTTTGATATAAGCGAGCATACCGGCTGAAGTTCCTCCTGAACCAACCCCAGCGACAAAATACTCTGGTTCTAATTCCATTTTTTTCATTTGAGCGAAAAGTTCCGGAGCGGTCGTTTCTTTATGAGCTAAAACATTGAGCTGCGAAGAGAATTGATCAGGATAATAATATCCTTTTTCTTTATATTCGTTGGCTATAGTGATAGCATCAACAAATGCATTCTCTCCACTAGTAAAATGTAGTTTAGCCCCCAATAATTTAAGTAGTCCAATTCGTTCCGGAGTCAGCCAATCAGGCAATACAATAGTTACTTCATGACCCAACAGTCTGCCTAATGTTGTTAGGGCGATAGCAGTATTACCGCTACTTACTTCAACTAATTTAGTGCCCGGATGAATAGCGCCGCTAGTATAACCTTCTTTAAATACATAAAAGGCAAAGCGGTCTTTAATACTACCGCTGATTTGCAAGGTTTCATATTTTGCATAAACCTGGCGTACTACGCCATTGTCCCTGACCGTAATTTTTACCAGCGGAGTGTTGAAATAGAATTGCTCTAAATTTTTGAGACTCTGCGTCGTTATTTCTTGAGTTTCGTTTTCCATTTTTAAGGTTTTTTATTAATATAATCCGTCCTAGCTAATCACCTCAAAGGACTTTGGGGTTTTTAGAGTGATTAGTTAGGACAGATTAACCTTATTTGTTCAAGAGCGTAACAAAAAAGAGTAGCACATATGGCCCTCTTTTGTCAATGCGGAACGGACGGGACTCGAACCCGCGACCTCTGCCGTGACAGGGCAGCGCTCTAACCAACTGAGCTACCGATCCAAAATTGAATACAAAGGGAATAATAACAAAAAAAAATACCCTTGTCAAAGCCAAAAAAAGCCGCTATACTGGTAGTAGATTAAATAGGAGAGATGAACCTATTTAATCTGTTTTTATCCACTATTTTTATTCCTATGAACGAACTAGATCAACAAACATTAGACCAAATAAAAGCCGGTTTGCTCAAAGAGAGAGACCAGGTCTTAAAGGATTTATCTGATATTTCTCAGAAAGACCCGCATGAAACCGAGAACCGTAGTTCAAAGTTTCCAGAATACGGCGACAAGCCTGATGAGAATGCACAAGAGATTAGTGAATATACTGCTAATGTCGCGACTGAAAAAGTTTTAGAAGATTCTTTAAAGGATATTGATAATGCCTTAAAACGCATGGAAAAAGGGGAATATGGCATTTGTAAATATTGTCATAAGCCAATTAATCCGAAACGATTGGTAGCTCGACCGACCGCCTCCTCTTGCATTGAGTGCAAGACCGAATTGCAGGCTGAATAATAATCTCATGCGGAAACTAAATATCAAAAGCATAGCTTACCTTTTTGCCGCTATGCTTTTTGTTTTGGATCGGGTCTTGAAGCTAGCGCTCATTGATGGCTATCTAAAAGGGCCGGTCAATTTATTGGGTAATTTTTTTAGATTTAACTTCGCTGGCAATCCCTATATTGCTTTTTCCTTGCCTTTAAACCAAGTTTTGATTTTAGTCTTGGATTCGGTGGTAGTTTTTCTGTTAATTGCCTATATAGTTTATCTAATATTAGCCAAGAAAAGACAAGAGGCTAGTCTTCTTCCCTTGACATTTCTAACCTTTGGTGCTATAAGTAATGTGCTAGATCGATACCGCTTCGGCTATGTCATTGATTACTTGGATTTAAAGTATTTCACGGTTTTCAATTTAGCTGATGTTATGATCGTTCTTAGTATCTGTTATTTACTAATAATTCTCAATAAAAAGAAGTAGGATGATAAGCGAAAATGGCAAGAGGATATTTGAGCTCTTGCAAGAATTCAAAAAGAACAAGATTCTTCCTTCCGCCCCCGCTGTTTCTAACGATTGGTCGGGAGTTATCCATCTTTTCTATTTGGAGAAGATTAGGGACCAGATAATTCTGCCCGCCGAACTTGATGACGTTAAAATGTTTGATGCTATTTGTGAGATATATGAAAAACCAAGAAGCATAAACGTTTTAATTGAAATTAGGGCAGCTCTGGAAGGGGAAGCTAAAAACAACTTTTTAAACCTGTGGTTTTTAACCAACAAAAAATCCGCCTAAAAAATTCGGCGGATTTTTCATATCCTAGTATTTTAGTTCC
>Ga0265297_10010181_pt1 | contig 11890 bp, 8 predicted proteins | sample Munlanlwell13791_FD_192502 | JGI IMG/M metagenome (GOLD analysis project Ga0265297, IMG submission 192502) | Leachate microbial communities from a municipal landfill in Southern Ontario, Canada - Leachate well 137-91 | ecosystem: Engineered > Solid waste > Landfill > Unclassified | place...
ATTCTATTTCCGTGGCCATTTTGACTATTAAATACTCGCGTGAAAGGACGATTTTCGGAAAGCCGATCAGTTCTTTCCAGCACAACACATTTAAGATAGTCGAAATGGCCACGGAAATAGAATTGGGCAGAACATTCCTGGACAGCCTTATCTGCGATTACATCGCCGGAGAGGATATTGTCATGAAGGTCTCCATGGCCAAAGCCTGGATACCGGAAATGGCGAACCGTGTCGCTTACCAATGCGTTCAGTTGCATGGAGGATACGGATACATGGAAGAATATCCTATTTGCCGTTTTGCCCTTGACGCGAGAGTAATTCCAATATTTGCGGGAACTACTGAAGTAATGAAAGTCATTGTTGGAAAGATGATGGGGTTATAATTCCAAACTTTATTGGGACGCTGGAATGATGACGAAAATAACGAGTACGCCATATCTTTGTACAAGGTTGGAACAGATTATGGAATGCGGGCATTGAAGGTCAATAATTCCAAATTTCGTAAAGCAATTGATGACGGAATGAAAATTCCCGAGGCAGTAAAGTTTCTGACCAAGGATGATTTAAAGGCACTGACCTGGTATGGAATTAACCTGTCCAAACGGGTGACGCTGCAACTGGCAAACCCAGAAGAGATTATAGACATTCAGGATGCCGTTGCTGCGGGGAGGCGCGCCATTGAGCTCGATCCGAATTATGCCTGGGGGGCCAGTTGGAACATTCTGGGCATCTATTATGCAATTTCACCAGCTATGTGCGGCCTGGGCGGTGGTCCGGAACCGTCTAAAGAAGCGTTTGCCAATGGCAACAAGGCGGAAAATGGTGAATTCGGATTGGTGGATGTATTTTTTGCCAGATATCTGTGTCCTGTCATCAAAGATCCGGATTTGTTTGATCAACTGCTGAACAGAGTAATAGAGATGGATTCCTGCAAGCTGGGCAACGGCCTGTGCATGATCAACGAACTGGCCAAACAGAAGGCTCGATATTCGCTGGCAAATAAAGCTAAATATTTCGATTAATAATTAAAAGCATCTGGTTTTTTAATTAAAAATGTTTGAACAACCTGTGATTTGAGTACTTCAAAAAATTGCCGGAATCGTGCATAATGCATTGTGACTGCTAAAGAATGATAGGGAGAATTTATGCCGGGCGCGTTACAAGATTTAAAAATACTTGATTTTACAACACTGTTGCCGGGACCTTATGCCACGATGTGCCTGGCCGGCATGGGGGCCGACGTTTTGAAAATCGTCTCCGGCTCCCGGCCAGATATTGTGGATTTTTCCCCTCCTATCGTTCCGGAAACAAAGCTATCTGCCCTGGGCACACAACTACGGCGTGGCAAGCGCTGCATGGCTCTGAATCTCAAGGATTCAAGGGCGATCACCATCATCCATCAGTTGATCGCTGATTACGACATTGTAATCGAGCAATTCCGGCCGAGAGTTATGGCAAAGTTCAAGCTGGCCTATGAAGATCTCAAGAAAATTAATCCCGCCATCATTTACTGCTCAATCACAGGATATGGACAGACAGGTCCCCTGCGCGACCGCGCCGGCCACGATATTAACTATATCGCCCGTTCCGGCGTCATGTCTTATTCAGGGAAAAAAGAATCCGGTCCCAGTCTTGTAGGTATTCAGCTTGCCGATGTCGCCTCCGGCGCAAACAACGCCATCATCGGCATTCTTGCAGCAGTAATCAACCGTCTCCGTACTGGTCAAGGCCAATATATCGACATATCCATGACTGACGGCATGATCGCATTCAACGCTACAGTCGGCGCGGGATTCCTTTTGGATAGTCGTGAGCCGGTGCGGGAGGAAGAATATTTCAACGGCGGAACACTGTACGATTTCTATGAGACAAAAGACGGCAAATATATCAGTTTTGGCGGACTGGAGCCCCATTTCTTCGCCAATTTCTGCAATGCCATCAACCGTCCCGATCTGATCTCCGGTGGCATTCACCCCCGGGAAATCTCACGGATCAAGAAAGAAATCCGTGAGATTTTCTTTATGAAAACACGGGATGAATGGGTAGAAATATTCAGCCGGACTGATGCTTGCGTCGAGCCGGTTTTGACCCTTAAGGAGACCTTCTGCGACCCTTTGACGCTTGAGCGCAAGATGGTTGTGGACGTAGCGCTGCCCGGTGGAGGCAGTGTCAAGCAGATCGGAACCCCCATTAAATTCTCCGAAACCCCTGCGGAGTTTACGCACGCAGGGGTTTCCGGTGCGGCACACACGCGGGAGGTTCTGATCGCTCTGGGTTATACGAATCAGGAAATCGATGAGTTTGAAAAGACAGGATTATTCAGTTGAGAGATATTTATCGGCGCACACTAATTGACGATATACATTTACTTCAGCTAACTGTACTCTTAAAAGATAAGAAGGAAGACGTATGATAAGAATACCAGAAGAATCCTTTGGTGCGAGACTTCGCAGATTGAGAGAAGCAAAAGGTCTTCGCATGGAAGTTCTTGCGCACGATACCGGTTATCCGGCAGATTTGCTCAAGGGGATAGAGGAAGGAACAATAGCCCCGCCTGTTGCGGTAGTTCTCCAGTTGAGCCGCGTCCTCAAAATCGGCATGGATCAACTTCAGGAAAATAAAGAAGCCTTCAAACGAAGGAAAACAAGCCACAAGAAGAGAGTCGCATCTTATGCTTATGCATCCCTTACCGCGTCCGGAGAGGAAAAACACTTAAGAGCTTATCTTGTAACTATTAATCCGGAAACGGAACACAAAGGTGTTGAATACCACCATGAGGGAGAAGAATTTATTTACGTCCTCCAAGGGAATCTCACTATTCAAGTGGGCCGGAATACTTCAACCTTGAAGAAAGGGGAATGCATAAACTTTGATTCCTCCCTTTCTCATAAGCTCAGCAATCCAACCAATGAAAAGGCAGAGCTTCTGGTTGTCATATATGTGCCATAAGGAGGCGACATGTCTTTTCAACTAACGGAAGAACAAAAGATGGTCAGACTCATGGCTAGAGATTTTGCCAGGAAGGAATTAGAGCCTGAGGCTGCCAAAAGAGATAAAGAAGAGATATTCCCGACGGAAGTGGTAAAGAAAATGGGTCGGCTCGGTCTGCTGGGGATGATGGTACCGGTCGAGTATGGCGGGGTTGGCGCCAGTACGGTCAGTTATTGCCTGGCATTACAGGAAATCGCCTATTCGTGTGCATCAACTGCAGTGACTATGTCCGTAGCCAATCTGTCTACCGAACCGTTACTAAAGTTCGGAAACGAAAGCCAGAAGGCTAAATATCTTTTTAGGCTTGCGCAGGGAGAGTTGCTGGGATGTTTCGCTCTTACAGAGCCGGGCGCCGGATCAGATCCCGGAAGTCTCTCTACCAGGGCGGAAAATAAAGGAGACTATTATCTGATCAACGGAACGAAAATCTTTATTACTCACGGACAGTATGCCGATGTAGTTAACCTGATTACGAGGACCGATCAGGACAAAGGCAGTAAGGGTCTCTCTGCTTTTATAGTCGAAAAGGGCACACCCGGATTCTCCATAGGCACGCGGGAAGATAAGATGGGACTAAGGGCTTCTAATACAGTGGAGCTTATCTTTGATCATTGCAGGGTTCCCCAAAAAAACCTGCTGGGCAGAGAAGGTATCGGATTCAAAATAGCCATGACAGCTCTCGACAGCGGCCGCATTGGCATAGCGTCGCAAGCCATCGGCATAATCCGCGCATGTCTTGATGAAAGTATAAGATATGCCAGGGAACGTAAGCAGTTCGGCAAGACTATCAGTTCGTTTCAGGCCATTCAATGGATGATCGCCGACATGGCCACAGGGCTCGAGGCAGCAAACTTACTGACCTTGTCCGCAGCCTGGAAAAAAGACCATAAACTGCCTTTCACCAAAGAGGCATCAATGGCCAAGCTATTTGCCTCGGAACTGGCCAACAAAAGCGCTTATCTGGCTTTGCAAATCCATGGTGGATACGGTTATCTTAAGGATTTCAAGATTGAGAGACTCTATCGTGATGCCCGGGCCACTTCCATCTATGAAGGCACATCGGAAATACAAAGGCTGGTTATTGCGAGAAATCTTTTAAAAGATTAAAAACAAATATCAGAAGGAGATAAAAATGGATTTTGAATTATCAAACGAAATGAAAATGCTTGCGGACATGGCCTACAAATTTGCCGTCAAGGAAATAGAGCCGGAAGCGCAGAAAGCGGACGAAGAAGAGAAGTACACTCCCGAAATCCGCAAGAAGGCCGGGGTCAACGGTTTGATCGGCTGCTGGATAGCGGAGGAATTCGGAGGAAGCGGCGGAGGTTTTTTAGGTAATGCCATCATAACAGAACAACTTTCCCGGGTATGCATGGGCATAGGCCTGAATATAGTTGCTGCAACATTCGGATGCGAAAACATCTACTATTATGGAACAAAAGAACAGAAAGAAAAATATCTCCCCCCTGTTTGCGCGGGCGATAAGGTCTTTGCGGGTGCCTATACGGAACCAAACGCGGGCACGGATGTGGCCGGTTACAAAACAAGGGCGGTTCAGGACGGAGATGATTATATAATTACCGGCAACAAAATGTTCATTACCAACGGAACAATTTGTGACTGGATGGTGGTACAGGCCATTACCGACCCCAACGAGAAAGTCCATAAAAGTTTCAGTCAGTTCATCGTACCTGCCGACGCGCCGGGAATCACAAAGACAAAAATTAAAGGTAAACTGGGAATCAGGGCCAGCGACACTTCGGAAATAGCACTGGAAGAAGTGAGGGTTCCCAAGGAAAATCTTATCGGCAAAAAGGGCGCAGGATTTTACCAGCTCATGCACTTCTTCGATACTACGCGGATTATGGTGGCCGCCCAGGGTCTGGGACTTTCGCAGGCATGTCTTGATGAGTCAATAAAATATTGCAAAGAGCGAACTGCTTTCGGTAAACCTCTTGGGTCATTCCAGATTACAATGCAAAAGCTTTCCGAAATGTGGATCAGGATAGAAGCTCTTCGGAACATTACTTACAAAGCGGCATGGTCGCTTGATTCGGGTCATCCGGATTATCATATATCGGCTATGGCCAAGTATCTGTCAGGTCAGACAGCGGTATTTTGCGCCAATCTTGCCGTGGAGATCCATGGCGGATACGGCTACATTGAAGAATATAAAGTGCAGAAATTTTATCGTGACGCGAAAATTCTTGAACTATATGAAGGAACCAAAGAGGCGGAGGTTATGACACTGGGAAAAGTTCTTATGTCACGTTAATAAGAACCGTATACTACCAGCAATTTGGCACCGGTGTTAAAAAATTAACATACAATATCAATTAAATAATAAAGGAGTAATGAGATGACCAGCAAGATTGTTGACGTGAAGGACCAGCATTTTATCATGTATGATATGCTTGGAGTGGACAAGCTTTGCGAGTATGACAAATTCAAGGATTTTTCCAGGGACATGTTCGATATGATCCTTAATGAAGCTGAGAAAATAGCTACGGACGTCATCTTCCCGACCCTATCCGAAGGTGACAAGGAAGGCTGCACGCTTAAGGATGGTAAAGTTTCGGTCCCCAAGTGTTATCACCAGGCATTACAGAAGTTCAAGGATGGCGGTTGGATCGGCATGATGTTTCCTCCCGAGGAAGGCGGTCAAGGTCTTCCCAACAGCGTGGCCGTCGGTGCCAGTGACTGGTTTTATCACAACCTCGCATTTTCTGCATACCCCTTTGCCGCCGCGGGGGCCGCGCATCTCATCCTGACCTATGGAAACGATGCGCAGAAAAGAAAGTACATGGATAAGATGGTGCAGGGTATCTGGGGCGGCACCATGGCGCTCACCGAGCCCAACGCCGGCACGGATTTGGGCAACATGACGACCAAGGCCATTCGCCAGCCTGACGGCACTTTCAAGCTCCAGGGCACCAAGATCTTCATCACGGCAGCCGACAATGATCTGTTCGAAAACATCATCCACCCTGTGCTTGCGCGGATAGAGGGTGATCCGGCCGGCACCAAAGGAATCTCCATCTTCCTCATGCCCAAGTACCTCGTCAACGAAGACGGCACGCTGGGCAGGCGCAATGACTATGAGATATCCTCCATCGAACACAAGATGGGTATACGCGGCTCCGCCACCTGCATGATATCCATTGGTGACAACAACAATTGCTACGCGGAACTTTTGGGCAACGAGCGTGAAGGCATGAAAGTCATGTTCCAGATGATGAACGAAGCGCGGCTCATGGTCGGTCTGCAGGGTCTCTGCAACGGCTCCATTGCTTATCTGCATGCGCTCCAGTACACCAAAGACAGGATACAGGGATCGTCCCTCATGGAATTTAAAAATCCCAATGCCCTCCGTGTCCCCATCATTCAGCACCCGGATGTCCGCAGGATGCTCCTGTCCATGAAATCCGCAATCGACTCCATGCGCGGTCTTATCTATTTCACTGCCTACTGTTTCGACATGGAGAAAGTGGCCAGGGACGAGTCGGAGAAGGACAAATGGATCGGCATTGCTGAAGTACTCACCCCCATCGTTAAGGCATACTGCTCCGATGTGGGCTTCAAGGTCACAGAAACAGCAATGCAGTGCTACGGTGGCTACGGCTTTTGCTGCGAGTACCCAGTGGAGCAATTCCTGAGAGATGTGAAAATCGCGTCTATCTACGAAGGTGCCAATGGCGTTCAAGCACTGGACCTCATTGGACGCAAACTGGGCATGAAGAAGGGCGCTTACTTTATGTCTTTACTCACTGAAATGGGTAACACAATAAATAAATACAAAAACCTCAATGGCAACACAGATATAGTGGCGGACGTGCAAAACGCCGTGAATAAACTCGCCGAGATGGGCATGTATCTTGCTTCCTGCGCCAAACAGGGCAAGTTTCTCATCCCCGTCAACAACGCTTATCCCTTCCTCATGATGATGGGCAAGGTCGTGTCCGGTTGGCTGCTGCTCTGGCAGGCTGGCGTGGCCCAGGAGAAGCTCGAAACTCTGGCCAAGGAAAAAGGCATCGATACAAACAACAAACAGGCCTTATCTCAACTCTGCAAGGATAATAAGGACGCCGCATTCTATTCAGGGAAAATATACTCTGCCAGGTTTTTTGCCAAGAACGTTTTGCCGGAAGTGAACGCGATTGCTGAGTCCATCAAGACCGAAGACATGTCCATACTCGATATACCGGAAGAAAGTTTTGCCTCCTGAGAAGAGGTGTTATTATAAAAGATAGTGTGGGGCCCTTCCGGGCCCCCATTTGTTATCTGTTAGCTTTATAAACTTCACTCTCCAGTAGATTTGCAGGTATTAACAATAAAGACAAAAGAGCTGATGGGACGCTCTCTGTCAAGTGACGTATAAGTCAAGACACATTATTTTATATCGACTGCTCCATCCGGGGTTTTCATAATTATTTCTACCGAACTTTTCACCGGACTCGGTTTGCCGGCAAAACGATCATATTTCAACACAAGCTGTTTAGCTGCCTCAATGGAAGCAAGTTTACGCATGATGGGATCGGCCCCGGCCACCATTCGTTCCTTTATGGTATCTGTACCTTTTATCTTTATTTGAGCCGCTCCATCTTTCAATTGCCGGGACCCTTCTTCGAGTTTTTTGGCGCCATCAATCATTTGCCGGGAACCGTCATGAAGCTTGGTGATACCATCAGTCGTAACCTTTATGCCCGGAAATTCCTTGACCGGCGGAGTATCCTTACCTTGTTCCTTCAAGAAAGCCAGTATCTCTGGTGAAAACTGGCCGCCCTGGGTGGCCAGCGTAAGGAGTTCTCGCTGAATGTCCAGATAATTCTTGGCCTTTATTGCTCCACCGGATATAAACGGGATTTTTGTCATGGACGTCATCTTCTCGCCAATACCTTCATTAATCTTAATGGCGCCATTAATAATTTCTATCTGCGCATTAGAAGCCAGAATGAGCTGGCCAGTACCGTCATTTACCTGTTTTAAAGCAGCAAGCATTTGTTGCTGTCCGTCATTCAGTTGATTCGCCCCGTTTTCCAGCTTGACTAAATTGGTGCCAACCTTATCTACGCCGTCATAAATCTGATTGAGCTTGGACTCAACATCCATCTCCGGCAGGGGCGGAAATTTAGGAATAACGGAAAACAGGATAGATGGAATTTTAGCGTTTTTAATATCAGCTCTGAGTTTGACGGTTGCTTCAGGATAAGGAAAACACATCCAGTTCATTTTCATGGTGCGCCCGACCACAACAAAAGCACCTTCCGGAGCCGCTACGTTATTGAACTGTTCAATATCCAGATCAGTGCTAACCATTACAATAAAGGGAACCGGAATTTTTTCCGTGGCAACTTTTGTTTTACCTGTGCCAATTTCCCTGTATGTAAATTCCTTAAGGGTACTGGTTTGGTTCTTTAAACCGATAATGATCTCCAATTTACCGCTTTTACCATTTATCGTGTTGCGTTTTACAGCCTTGCCGTTTAACCGATATATTATGTTTACTGCTACCGGTAGACTTTTGGTCGTTGTACCACTGTAAAATATGTCCTTTGCCGACAAGGCAAATGTAAGATTGCCATCTCGTGACAACCTGGGAGCATCCATGCCCCGTACGTTTCTAACGTTCTTGAGAATTGTGAAATCATTGGATAGGGTTTTATTGTCCGTTCGTAACCAGGTGACCACCTCGGTTTTTTTTACTTTACCATAGTCATCCAAATCTACATAAACCGTCTCGTTGCGGGAAAGTGTACGGGCCAAGGTATCCGGAACAAAACTAAAAATAACAATAAGGATTGTTAAAAATGTTATGTATTTTTTCACGATTTACTCCTTTATGACTTTTCTCCAGCCTAAACTGGTAGCGCGAATAAGCTTATCGCAAACTATAATTACACCCGGCAGCAGGACGAGAACAACAGCCACTGATATAAGAGCGCCGCGGCCGATCAAGAGTGCCAGGGACTTAAATGTTTCGATATCGTTGATAAAAACCATGCCAATGGTGGAACAGAACAGACACAAACCGGAGCCAAAAATGGCGGGGGCCGTTCCCAAAAGACTCTTTTGCATGGCTTCATTGGGTAACGATATGTGTCTTTCCTCTCTGTAGCGCGCAAGCAGGAAAATAGCGTAGTTAACACATGACCCAAGCTGGATCGATGACAGGGATGCCAGGGTAATGTAGGGTATAAAGTTGCCGTTGACATAGGTAATCGTCAAATTCAGGAAAATAGCCAGCTGGATGCCGGCCATCAGGATGAAGGGAATGGATACCGAAGTAAGCATGACCGCAAGAATAAAGCCAACCATGATCAGACCCATAAGATCAACCCTGACCAGGTCGGTAACGGACATGTCTGTCATGTCTTTGCATGTAGCCATCACACCCGAAACATAGGCACCGGTAATGTTCTGTTGTTTAATAATATTTCGTACGTTCTGGATGAGATCATTGCCTTCTTTTGATCCGTACAAGATATTGACTCTGATTATAGCTCGAGTATACTCACCATGCGTGAAGCGTTCACGGGCCTGTGGGGGTATAAATGATTCCGGAATCACCGGATCCGCCAGACTCTCCAGGGCGATGGCTTGAATTACTCCGGGAAGTTTGTTTATTTGGTCAATGGCTTGCCTTTGCATCCAGCGTGGAGTTTGGCGGGGGAAAAGGATGTCAATTATTTCCATAGATCCCATAGCCTGCGAAATTTTAGGTACGGCCTGCATGGATTTGAGATCTTCCGGTGTAATGTCATGAAGATTATAGGATATTTTTGTATGATATCGAGCGTAACTCGCGGGGATAAAAAGAATAAGAAAGCAGACAAGTAACAACACGGGACGTGACAGTAATCGTTTGACCACGGGCGCGAATCGCTCCTTGGTAATCTGTACATCACGAACTTTGATGTAACGTTCAAAGGTCAGCGTTAAAGCCGGCAAAATAATAATAGTCGCCATGAGACCAAAAAAAACACCTTTGGCTATTACAACACCCATATCCATGCCTATTCTGATCTGCATGAAGGTTAGGGCCAGAAAACCCGCCATGGTGGCCATGGCGCAGGGAATGATGGCCATGGCCGTCTTCTCGATGGCCGTGGCCATGGCCGCAGGCTTGTCCATGCGCAGGCATTCTTCACGAAAACGATGCATCAGGAAGATGGAGAAATCAATGGTCACACCCAACTGAACAACAGGTGTAAAAGAATGTGTAAAAACCGATACGGTACCCAGTAAATAATTAGTGCCCTGATTATAAAGAATGCCGAATCCCATGGAGGTTAGAAATAAAACAGCTATAACAAACGATCCCGTGGAAATCCACACAACTAACAAAGTAAGGACTGTCGCTATTGCCATGCACTTGGGCACTTGTTCATTAACAAGAATTTTATCCTCATAGACAAAGACCGCCATGCCGGTAAAGAAGTGCTCACTTTTCACATCTTTCAGGTAGGATTTGATCCTTATGACGGTGTCCTGAGCGGCAGCGGTTTTGGCCGGGTCAATAAACGACAGATGCAGCAAGGCATAATCACCTTTCTTATACAAGCCCATTACTTCCGGCGGAATGAAAACATCCGGCACTGAAGGGTCCACTAAATCACTCAACCATGCGACCTTCTCGATGCCCTGAATACCAGCGAGGTCATCCTTGATCTTTAAAATTTGCGAGGTCTGTTTGGTTTTGATCAGGATATAGGCCGCGTTGGCCGCGTTGAACTCCTGCCCCATGATATTCTGACCTTTGACGGACTCGACGTGCTGGGGCATGTAGGAAAGAACATCATAGTTGACCGGAACTAAATAAGCTCCCAGGGCAGCCAGAATTGCCAGAATAACAGCCACCATAAGGATAAGGCACGGATGCGTTGTAATCAGAGTAGCAATTTTTTTCATACGATTTCCTTTCCCTTATCCAAAAAGATCAGGAATGCCCGGGATATTTAATGAATCATCTCTAATGACCCAAGTCTGTCAACGCTCACTATCGTATTTTTTCCAAAACGAGTTACTTGATGACATCGACTTGATGAAGATGGGACGGTAGAAGAACGAATCCTTAAATCTGACAAATTGTTATGACTGCTCTTGCCTCACAGTCAGGTATTTAATATCATCGTCTGAATCGTCGTCATCGATACGTACTTTTTATTTTCCCCGCAACATTTTGATGATCACTTCGTGGTAATAACTTCAATTGATGTGGTATCGTACGTCAGCCGTTTATTATATTTTTTAGCGCTAAGTAACTAGTTTATGCATGTTTCTTTATATTTGTCCACCACACAAGAGTCAAGTTATTTTTTATGCATGTGTTGACTTTTAGGCGTCTATGATTTAGAAACACTCCAATGTTAATTAATTAAATTTAAGGGAGTCGAGATTTAATGAAAAAGAAAGATTTACTGAGTAAAAAAGTCGAACACATTGACATTAAAAAAATCAACGCGGTGGATATTATCAACGCGATGAAAAAAATGTCCTTTTCCGCCCGCGACCTGGCAAACGCCGCTGATATTTACGACCGGATGCTCAGAGAAAAAAATTGCGCTGTTATCCTTACCCTGGCCGGTTCCACATCCGCGGCAGGCTGTATGCAGGTTTATGTTGATCTGGTGAAAAACAACATGATTGACGCCATCGTGGCCACCGGTGCTTCCATTGTCGACATGGATTTCTTTGAAGCTCTGGGATTCAAACACTACCAGGGCACTTCTTTTATTGACGACAAATTATTGCGCAAACTTTATATAGACCGGATTTACGATACATTCATCAGTGAAAACGATTTACAGGCTTGTGACCGCGCTATCAAGAAAATAGCGGACGCGCTTGACCCTCGTCCTTACTCCTCGCGGGAATTCATCTCCGAAATGGGCAGATATCT
>Ga0265297_10010182_pt1 | contig 11889 bp, 11 predicted proteins | sample Munlanlwell13791_FD_192502 | JGI IMG/M metagenome (GOLD analysis project Ga0265297, IMG submission 192502) | Leachate microbial communities from a municipal landfill in Southern Ontario, Canada - Leachate well 137-91 | ecosystem: Engineered > Solid waste > Landfill > Unclassified | place...
TTTTGAGCCACGCGGAGCGTGGCGAACCCTTTCAGATTCAGGATTTTTTGGGGGGAATTCAGAACAGACGGCGCTTCGCGCCGACCGCATTTTTGCTTCCGATTCCGATTTTCAATTTTGGCGGAAGGGGTGAGATTCGAACTCACGGTACCCTTGCGGGCACATCGGTTTTCGAGACCGACCCATTCGACCACTCTGGCACCCTTCCTTATGTAAGTCACAACTGCGCGCCCGTCTCGTCTCGCAAAACCTAAAGCAGTTTAGGTTTTTCGTGGGCTCGACCCACCCACCGCCTTGGCGGGGTCCCGTCACCGCATCCTGCGGGATCCCGCCACTGGCGGTGACTAGCGGTGCGTAGCGGTGATCCGACACTCCTCCATATTCATAACCCTATGAAACAATTGGCAGATTCGTTGGATTTTTGAGGTACTGTCTATATAACTCTATAGACTCGAAATGGTCAAATGCGAATTCGTCCGGATGGGGCAGCGCGCCCAACGGAAACCATCGGATTTCATTTACTTCATTGTCAGGTTTGGTTGTTTGTTCTCCTGCCTCAACAACGAATACAAAATCTACATTTTGGCGATCTTCACCTTTGCGTAAAGGATTTGTGTTAATTCTAAAAAGCATTTTGATGGTTCCGGTATAACCCGTCTCTTCTTGAATTTCGCGCAGCATTCCTTTTTCGGCTGTTTCATCACGATCAAGATACCCGCCAGGAAGAGAAAATTTGCCGCCCTCAATGAGATGGGCAGCTCGCTTGATTAATAAAATTTTATCGCCATGAATCACAAGACCATCAACGGTTACATGGCGGAGCAAGCCAGGGGCGTTATTTTCGAATTTGCACGTGATCATATGTGCTAGTGTATCATGTAATAGTAATAAGAAAAAATTACTCCCTGTGCTATACTAGATATATTCTTAATAGGAAACAAATATGAAAAAATGGGAACTCTTTATTTTTCTTACGGCCGCCATTGCATCGACATGGTTTATCAAATTTATTCTTCATTTTCCGACCGCTGATATTTCAATTATCGGTGTTATTTTGAGCATCTCAAGTATCCTTTTTGGATTGCTTGCAGGTTTCTTTTTTTCTGAACTTTGGCAGCGCTATACTGAAATTCGATCGCTCCAGTCAGAGCGCTCATCGGCTGGCTTAATGCTTGTCACGCTCGCCACTCATTTTTTCAACAATAAAAAGTTTGAAAAAGATTTTATTCAACGGATGGAAAATACCGCTATTGCTGATGAAACAATTTTATGGGACGAAGGTGATTTTGAGGAGCAGTATTATCATGAAGTTGCAAAATCCTTTGAATTAATCAATGTGAAAAACGAAAAAGACGCTCAATATTTTGCAGCAATGCTTAATTATAGCTACACGTATTCAATGGATACAATCAAAGCGGATGTTTTGTATAAAGAACGATTGTCATCCATAGAATGGCTGTTGTTTACTTTTCTTTCATTCATTATTGTCATTTCCGTGCTTCTGTTGGACGTTTCTCAAATGCTTTATAGTGTCATCGTCTTAACATTCCCCGGTGTTATATTTCTCACACTCTCGATTATTTATGGACTTAACATCATTTCGTGGAGCCGCAACTTGATTACCCTGGAACCAAATCAAGTTATTTTTGACGCTTTAAAAGTTCCCCGATTTTATGTCCAGAGAAATAAGGACTTGATTCCTTCATACATCAAGAATTTTCGGACAGAACAAACGCTTCGCGGCGAAGCAAAGCGTACGTTTGATGCAGTTATCTCAAAAAGGAAACGGGAATAGCGGGATTGCCATTGCGTTTTAATTATTTGGCTTGGAGAGAAAATTCACTTGAGAGTTCACCTGAATAGTAGAATTCGAAGGCGAGCGAGCCGAACGAATATTTTTTATCTTCAATAGTAATGGAAGACCCGCCAACTTTTGGATTGGCGTTGGGGTTGCTTTGTGCGAATCCTACGTTGAAGAGCGTGCCAACAATTTCGGGACGATCGCTAATATCGAATCCTGCTTTTTCCCATTGTGTCATCATTTGCTTAAGGTAGAGACCGCCATAGAGATAGGAATAATAGTGGTCATCTTCATTAGTGAGTCGGTTGTAGCGTTCGGTATTTGGGTCTGAGGTTTCAAAATCCAGATCATGTTCGTGTTCGGGCCCCAAATAATAGGGTGACGATGTGTCTTTCAAATGACTTTCAATTTGTTTTGCTGTCGCTTCTTTAATGCCCATGACACCGAGGGAAGTTTTTGTTGCGTTGCCGAGAATGGTTAAGGGCTGGAAAAACTTTTCAAATAATTCACGCTGACTATGGAACAGCCGTAATTGTTCAACGGTGAGATTTGCTGTAATAAGCCGTGGATCGATGTCGGCCACTTGAGCTGCTTGGTTGATCGTTGGTGTATCGTTTGTGATTGCTGCACTGATCGTTGTCCATTCCTCATTGTTAATCCACGGATAGAGGTTATCGCCTTTCGTCGCATCAAGTGTGGCAGCGACACTGTCTTCAGATAAGGTTGTTTCATCGCATCCGATGGGGATTTTTTTCCCGGCATCTTGCAATTCAAGTCCAGCGGCAAATAGCATTTTTTGTGCAAGCACATCGTTGTAGCCAAGTTTGTACTCACGTAAAATTGTCACTGCATTTTTTGGGTATACCGTGCCGAGGTTTTGTATGTCGCACAGAATCTTACTTTTTTCTTTTTTTATGTTTTGAAGATTTATAATTAATTCATCAATTGTTTTAATCGTCCCAATAGATTCTGGAGCCCAGAGAGTTCCTTTGTTTCCGTTTGTTAAGCCGTTTGCAAGTTCTTGAAAATCAGTGGTGTGAGAATCTACAACCCCTTTTTCATCGGTGAAGTGGAATTTAATTGCGAAAAAAACCACAACAAAAATAAGTCCAGTTGCAGCAAAGCCGTAGAGAAAGATTGTCCATACGATATGAAGAATTCTTCGCGCTGCCATCTTGAGGTAGTGATTCAAACGTCTTATATAAGAGAGTGTAGCATGTGGGGTAAAAAGAAAAAAACTATTTTTTTAATAAATTTCGCCAGAGGCAGGGAGGCCCCTAAAGGCCTTTAGCCTTTAAACTTTAATGTCCTTTTGCATAAAAAAAATATTGCCGTTTGCACGGCAGAGCTAATTCCACCTTTTGCGCCCACAAAAGGTGGAGCCCAAATGGGGCCAAGTGAAAAGAAATCTGGAAATTACAAATCTTCGCAAGATGCATGTCTTGGTCAGCACCACTGATTACAGCTGGACTGACACAAGTCTCTTACATCTCACTCCCGATGTGAATTTCCTGATTTTTTTCAATTGGCGTAAAAACACCTACAAAATCCGCTGACGATGAGTAGCTAAGAAATTACCGAAATGGCTTTCGGAATTTCGCATGAGAGATTCAGAGGATTTTAACTAGGCACCGCTGCCGCGGCGGTGTCAGGTGGATGGGGTATGTGCCCTAGGGGTAAGGAGGGCAGGCTTTCCGAACTTGTGCCCTCCTTACGCCCTGGACAAAAATATTATAAAAATAAGGACATCTATTTTTTGTTCTCCTTACCCCCTAGGCAAAGTTTATTAAAAAAGGTTAATGCAATTCCCGCACTGATGTACGTCTGCCGCCTTGCGATGAAACAAAGATTTTCCCCTCGCCTGCGGCAACGTCGTATCCTCCGCGCCACCATTTTTCAAATTCAGTCAGTGATTGCAGGAGATTTCCTTTTAGTGAGTACACCCGAAAATCAGGGCCCCCGCTTGTTTGTGGGGCAGTGACAATTTCTGGCGCATCAGACGTTACATCGACGTTCGCAAGATCAATACGCACGCCGCCACGATATCCTTCACCGTATGCGAAGAAATGTCGCGTGAGAGTCCCGAGATTATTAAACACGCGGATGTCTGGCCCTCCGTGGAGTGCCGGGCTCGTTGCAATTACTGCTGCGGCAGTATCGGTTTTGGATGTTGCCGAGACATCGAATCCGCCCTTAAAGCCAATGCCGTATGTTAAGAATTCACTTTGGTGTTTGCCTTCAGGTGAATAAATTTTCAACCACGGTGCATAATTTTTTGCCGGTGCCGTAAGAATTTCAGCTTTGCCGTCTCCATTGAGATCTGCGGCAGCAACACGGACGCCGCCTCTAAACCATTCTTCAAAAGCCAAAAACTCAAGTTTCATGTTTCCCAGTTTATCAAAAACGCGGATGCGCGGGCTGGAGTTTTCTCCGGCTGCGGCAATGATGTCATGTATTCCATCGCCGTCAACGTCTGCGACCGCGACATCAACTCCGCCACGCACGCTTTCTTCAAACGCGTAGAATTGCGAAAGGCGCTTTCCTGTTTGCGTGAAGACTTTTACCAGCGGACCCCCGCCAGCCGCGGCGCCAGTTACAATTTCTTCTCCGTCGTAGCGTGAGCTGAATTCGCCCATGGCGATATTCGCACCGCCCTGAAAAGTTCCGTACGGCAGAAACTCGCCGACTTGTGTCGCATAGTCAGTCACAGGTTTAGAAAGTCGGGGTGCAGCTTGCAACGTATCAAAGGGATTGATCGCATTGTCTTCAGGGTCGTGGATTTCAAAGTGCAAATGCGAAACCGTAGATTCGGCATTGCCGCTGTCACCCATCCAGCCGATTAATTGTCCGGCAGTGACTGTGTTTTCGCGTTTCATGTCGGGTGCATAGGCGAGCATTTCACTACCGCGTCCATCATCAGTGCCCAAATTATCATTATTAATATGCAGGTAGTGATATGACCATCCGTCTGGCGCTACAATTTCAACATAGTAGCCATAATATGGTTCCGGATTTGCGACATATTTTATTGTCCCGCTGACTGCAGCGACAAGTGGTTGGTGTTTTGTTCCTATTATGTCGTTGCCAATATGTGTGTGTCCTGTTCGTGGCGCGCCGAAGTCATTTGCATATGAGACTGGCCCGATAACTGGAAAACGAATATCCCGAACCTCGGCATGTGCTGTGTGCGGTTGTGCGAAAATGCCAAAAGATGCGAACATGAGCGTGCTGCAGAGCATGATGATACTGATTTTTTTGGATTTCATTTTTGTTTGGATATATCAATAATACCCTATTTTTGCCAAAAAGTCAAGCAAAATCAAGGTTTTTTGTTTAAATATAATGTTTTGTTTTTTTAAACCTTTCCCACTTTTGCAGTCGTCCAAAAGTGGGCAAAAGACTTGTCCTGTGAAAATACATCGGGGAAAGCTTCGCTTTACTCGCATATGAATTGGTCGGCACTAAAGGCTCGACACAATTCCTCTTATGCTCGTTCTCGCTTGCTTTCCACACGATGTTTTTCAACGGACGGGAAACCAAACAAGCTAACGACTGTATCGGATTTTGTTTAGTTAACGACTTTTTTCAACGGACACGAGGGGAGCTATTCCCCTGCCCGCCAAACTATGCTGAAGCAAAAAAAGACGGGGGCGAACCAAGAAGATTCGTCCCCGACACTAGAAGTTGCTCGTTATTCCGGATTCAATGAGGAGAGAATCTTCCTCTGTTTGAATCTGGAGTTGATGATGATTTCGCTTTTGTCGGATTTGGTGGTAACACCTACTTTGTAGGCGGTAATGTTCTGTTGGCCAAGTTCATCGAGAAGACGTTTGGTGTCTTTCGGATGAACGACGACCATCATACCACAACCACCATGCAAGGTGCCGTACGCCTGCCAGTCGCTGAGCTGGTATTCGGTGCCCCAGGACAGGTCTTGGGCTTGCCAAAGCACTTCAGCAGGTAGGGGCATAGAATTCAGGTGTGCACCGATACCGTTTGGAAGCAGTTCACCGAATTTGCCCCAAACTCCGCCGCCGGTGATGTGGGCGATACCCGCGATGCGAAGTGACGGTTGCCTGATGCTGCCGTCATCATTCCAACCGAGAATACGACACATTGCCCGAGCGTAACTGCGGGAAGGAACAGTCAGCTTATTAATGAATGACATTGCTCCATCATTTTTCATGATGTCGCGTATGTCCGGCCCATAACGCAGAAGCGTTATGTTGGTAAGGAATGTGCCACCATTGCAGCGGTAGCCGGGTTCCCATAAACCAACGACGTCCATTTTAGGCACGATACGCGAGCCATCCAAAAGGAGGTGGCGGTGTGAGAGGCCGATGCAAGTACCGCCCCAGGTCAGGATGAGCTGCGTTTCCGGATCGGTTTCGCAGAACGCTGTGATGCTGTGTTTCATCACGGCAATTTCGCCAGTGATGTTGACCAGGTTTGATTCGGCGAGAGCTTCACCGTAGCCGGTGAACATGGCCTCCACCAGTGGGAAGTTTTTGTCGGTGATGCGTTTGACGTCCACGTTGTTGATCATGATAGCCGGGAACCGTCCGGAACGGGCAAAATCATCGGCACACATGGTGATGATTTCCCAACCCAGGCCTTTGAAACATTCGGACGTACCCACGAGGGTGAAAAACTGCGGCTTACCTCCGGCACCGTCGTTTTCTGTTTCGATCAGCATATCGCCATCTTTTATGAGATCCAGGATGTGATCCTGAAAGACGAAACCGACGGGCCCTCGGAAATTATCGGGCTGGTGAGGAACCACTCTGACCGCAGCACAGTTTGTGTGACTTGCGAAGCAGATTTCTCTGGCCAACCTCGACGCTTTGTCGCCCGGTTTGATGACTTCTTGTTGGTACCTGTCTTGCATTTTGTACAGCTCCTTCTATATATAGTTGTTGTGAAATAGCTCTGTTTGATGTTACCGTAACTTATTACTTTATAGTTGAATAGTCAATATAATACTCTACCCCTTTCCGCCAAACTATGCGAAACTGGGCGAATCTATGTTAAGTAATACTTATATTTGACATATCACTTAACATATGTTAAGCTACTATTTATCGCTTAACAAAAAATTATGAGGGAATATATTAGCACAACAGAAGCGGCAAAAAAGCTCGGGATGAGTCGGGTAGCCGTTTTTCAAAAGATTAAGACTGGAGAAATTAAAGCTCAAAAAATTGGGCGGAATTACGCTGTCCCCTTAAATGAAATCAGGGCGTATGCAAAAGAAGAGTTGAACGACGAGGCGAGGCAAGCGATTGATCGCGCCGTTCAAAGGACCGTTAAAGAATATGGTGACACATTAAGACAATTGGAACATGCCTAAACAACTCCATACTCTAACTGTTGAAGAAGTTCAGTATATTGCTCATCGTCTTGCAAAAGAAAAACTTGGGTTTAATGAACCGATCCCAGATTTCTCTACGCGTTTTCCGGGGAAACTTGAAAGTTGTCTTGCTACCCCTTTCCAAAAGTTTGCAAAGAAGTCACTTTATCAAGGATTGACCCGAAAAGCGGCGGTTATGTTTTATTTGATGATTAAGAATCATCCGTTTCAGAATGGCAATAAGCGAATTGCAATGACAAGTATGTTTGTATTGCTGTATAAAAACAAGAAATGGATAAAAGTGGACAATCAAGAGCTGTATAATTTTGCCGTGTGGGTGGCACAGAGTAATGCAAAATTGAAAAAACAGGTTATTGATGCGATAGAAAAGTTTTTTGAAACATATATTGTTGATTTTAAATAAAAGAAAGGCTTCGCCTTTTAATTTTATGTCCTTTTGCATCGATCAAAAGGACCAAAACTCTAGTCCTGTGAAAAGACATCGGGGAAAGCTGCACTTCACTCGCATATGAATTGGTCGTCAAAGCCATGCCGACATAATTCCTCTTATGCTCATTCTCGTTTGCTTATCCCACGATGTTTTTCAACGGACAAAGGGAATTTTGCTCATTCCAAATCCCGCCAAAATATACAGAGGGCTTTCTTTTCTTCGCCCCCTATGCTAAACCAGAAATATGACAAAATTAGAAAAAGTGAAAAAAATAATTCCGAAAATAGTAATTCCCTTAGATCTAGAATTATTTCCCGATCAAATAGCGCGAATAAAAAAACTAGGTGATGTAAAATTTTACAACGATTGGGCCAAAAGCCCTGACGATTGGTTCGACAGAGTTAAAGACGCTGATATTATATGTGGCGGTAAATTTGGACTAAAAGAAAGATATCAAGACTTAGAAGATGTCTTTATCTCCTTGCCTTTTGTGGGGACTGGATTTTTTGATAAGGACATTTTGAGAAAAAGAAATATTGTAGTGTCGAGAAGCCCTGGTTGTAATAAAGTGGCCGTATCTGAATGGATTGTCGGTATGATTTTTAATCTGCTACGGAGACTTCCTTTCTATATAAACAACTCTACTTTAGAGAATCATTTACCTCCAGTAGAAGAGAGTCTCAAAGATAAACATGTTGTAATACTGGGCCAGGGGGATGTAGGGTCAAGAGTAGGCAATATATGCAAAGCACTTGAGATGGAAGTTTCTTATTTTAAAAGAAATGATAATTTACTAAACTCTGTTAAAAATGCTGATGTGATAGTAGATGCTTTAAGTTCTAACCCTAGTACAAAAGGACTGCTCAACGAAAAATTCTTTTTGTCGCTTAAAAAAGGTTCATATTTTATCACTGTTACTGGCACAGAAATTTATGATACCGAAGCCATCATCAAAGCTTTGGATAAAGAAATACTAGCTGGGGCAGCTATGGATGCGGGCAGTATCAAAGTTGGCGACACGGCAGATCCTTATTATCAAACGTTGCTCAAACATCCAAAAATATTAGCCACCCCTCACATTGCCTACAATACTTGGAATACTAAACGAGTAGCCAATGACATGATGATCGACAACGTAGAAGCATGGCTTAATAAAAAACCAATTAATTTGGTCTAATACGTTTAGGAAAGGAATAATTTCTTACCGCAAAATTATGCGAAATTTAAAATATTATAATTAAAAAGTTTTATGCCAGAACAAAATAAAGAACGCCCGAGTGTCGGTGTTGCAACAGTCGTTGTAAAAGACGGCAAAATATTAATCGGCAAAGACACACGAAAAGGTGAAGCCATGTATGGTGTCCCGGGCGGACACTGGGAAAGTGGTGAAACGCTAAAGGAATGCGCAACCCGCGAAGTGAAAGAGGAAAGCGGCGTTACCTGCAAGAACCCAACTCTTATTTCTGTGTATGATTTTTATCGTAAGGATAAAGGCAAAAGTTATGTCTCGATAGGTATGAAAGCAGATTTTGAAAGTGGCGAACTTGCCGACCTCGACGAAGAGGGGCGTCTTGATTGGGATTGGTATGCGCCTGAAGATGCATTGAAGCTAAGCCTTTTTCCGCCGGATAAGATTTTGATTGAAAGATACCTTTCTGGAGTCGTCTACGAATAGATCCAATATAAGCCCCTCTAATAAATAGGGGTGTTTTTGTAATCTATCAAATATTTTTCAATCAAGGCGGGAGGAGACTTTCTTTTCTTAGCCCCCTATGCTAAACCAGAATTATGTCAGATAAAGAATTTTTTCAAGTTGAGATTTTCCCCAAGGTGAGTAATGAAAAAATATCTACTTCAAGTTTTATTTTTGAAGACCATAAATTTTTTGTTGTACCACAAAAATCATCACAATTTTCAATAAAAGCTGGTCGAGGGGAAACTACGGGCAAGATTATGGTGCTTGATTTATATATACAAAAGGATGATGAAAATTTTCAACCGTGGATTTTAGCAGAACGAGCGTGCGACATAATTTCAATGGCGTCAAAAAATCATATTTCATGTTTTTCTGTGGGCTTGAATGAGTATACTTCTATGAAGTCATCTGGTTTTGGAATTTTAAAAGGAAAAAATCCACCAGTAGAAACCGAAAACTTACCTGAGGATTTATTTCCGGCAGAGTTATCCGGAAAGATTGAAAATTCTAGGATAAAAGATAGATTGCTTTCAGCTATCCATTTGAGTAGGTTGTCAAAGATTAAGTCCTTGCATCACATAACAGAATCCTTGGTCGATGCTGTATGCGCATTGGAAGCAATATATTTAGATATAAATTCAAAAAATGGTCACCATGATAAACCAGATACCAAAATTATCACTAGTACTACAATCAACATCAACGACAAAGAGGAAGTTTTAAATTGGTTTGTAAGAGAATATTACCAAGAACCAACTGTTGAACATTTTTTGTTAACTATGAAGCCATATGATAAAAGGTCTGCATATTTACATCGTGGTAAATTAGTGGAACCAGAAGATAATGGTGGGTATGCTCAAGTAATAAATTTGGGAGCAGCGGAAAAGTTACATGATTACAATATATTGAATCAAGTTTTGTATCATTCTCTATTGAATTTTATTCAAACAATTTAATTTGTTCGTTGAAAAACATCGATCGAGAATTATAACAAAATCCTCTGAATTTTGAGTAACAAAGAAATTGCCGGACATGGCCTTGGCTGGAATTTCATACGAGGAATTCAGAGGATTTTAACTAGGCACCGCTGCCGCGGCGGTGTCAGGTGGATGGGGTACATGCCCTAGGGGTAAGGAGGGCAGGCTTTCCGAACTTGTGCCCTCCTTACACCCTGGGCAAAGTATTTAAAACAAAGCTTCAAACTTAAATCCAATCTGCAATATCACCGCAACCCCCAAATTAAAATTATTTCACAGCGTAATTTTTTGCGGCAAATGAATACTGTCCAATGAAAATATTTTTCAAAGGAGTTATTGAATTTAATTCGTAAAAAACCAGCATGGCTTCGCGGTATTCATTTTCATCAACACTGCGGTACGAAAGCGGAGCAAGCCCATGAGAAAGCAAAAGGGCGTTTGCCATAAGCCTGCTTGTTCTTTTGTTTCCGTCTTCAAACGGCTGGATGTAACCGATGCCCATAAGAGCAATAAGAGCTTTCGCGTATGGAGTCGTCATTCGGGACACGGCGCTTGAAAGACTCTCAACCGCTTCTGTGATTTGGTGAATGTTATCCAATGGCAGATATTTTGATCCGGTAACGCCGACCGGTTTTGTTCTCAAGCCAAAACCCACGCTTAAGTTTTTCACCAGAATGGAGTGCAGTTCTTCAAGATTTTTTTTCGTAACAGACGTAAACTGTAAGGGATTTTGACGTATATAATTGAAAGCATCTTTGTGATTCAAGATCATTTGCGCTTCTTTTTTCGTATGGCCCGGAGCTTCTTTGTTTTCACGAATTAATTTTTCTGTATCTAGAAGCGTATAGGTATTTCCCTCAATTTTTGAAGACTTCCACGATAATTCAATAACCAATCGCTCCAGTTCTTTTTTTTGGATTGATGGCGGCAAATCCTTTGTCCTTTTTGCATATTCAGCGGTCGCTTCGTTTAGATTCTTTAATTCGTCGTCGGTAAAAATATCCTGCGGCATATCAGGAAACAACGTAAAGTTGAATTTGTCTAATCCAAACCGCGTATCGGGCTCAATTAGACAATATTTTTTTGTGTTGACATCAGCAAATAGCCTACCAGCCGTGCTTATGGTATAGCTTGAAGATCGGCCGGATCCCGACGCAATAAGGAGGCCTTCGCTTGTCATTTCAGATAACGCCCGCTTAACCGTAACCAAGGAGGTTTTTTTGCCGGTTTTTGCTATTTCTGTATGAACATCGGAGGACTGCATTTTTCCTTTTTCAAGGAAAATAGTAAGTATTATTTGATATTTTTCTGATGTTTTATTCATTTTTCGTATCAATTAGGTACTTTTATCGTATCATAATGATACGATTATGTCAAAGCTTTGACAAAATCCTCAAAATTTCGAGTAACCAAGAAATCGCTGAAATGGCTTTTTGCGCCAATTGAAAAAAATCAATCAGGGGGTTACGACAAAATCCACTGAAAGATTTGTGACTAAGAAATTATCGAAATAGCTTTCGAAATTTCACACGAATCTGAAGGGGATTTTATCTCGCCCCTGCGAGGCGGTGTTAGGTGGATGGGGTACATGCCCTAGGGGTAAGGAGGGCAGGC
>Ga0265297_10010183_pt1 | contig 11889 bp, 13 predicted proteins | sample Munlanlwell13791_FD_192502 | JGI IMG/M metagenome (GOLD analysis project Ga0265297, IMG submission 192502) | Leachate microbial communities from a municipal landfill in Southern Ontario, Canada - Leachate well 137-91 | ecosystem: Engineered > Solid waste > Landfill > Unclassified | place...
AAGCAAATGCGGTTCAAGGCTTATCGCGCAGGACTTTATAGCCTCGGGGAATTCCCTTAACAGGCGCATTATCTCCAATTCCTCTTCCGAGTCCAACAGGGAAAGCAGGCGGTCCCTGTCATCATCCTCAACAATGCCTATCTTATCCTTATTGTTAAGTATACCGCATATCCTCGCATGCGCATATTGTATATAATAAACGGGGTTTTCAATGGATTGTTTTTTCGCTAAGTCAAAATCAAAGTCCAAATGACTGTCCCTGCGGCGCGTTAAGAAAAAGAACCTCGTCGCATCGCGGCCGGCCTCATCCATAACCTCGCGCAACGATATAAATTCGCCTTCTCTCGTGGACATGCGCACCGGCACCCCGCGCCTTGACAAAGTAACAAGCTGGATAATAAGTATCGCTAAGATATCTGGGTCCTTACCCATAGCCTGGCAAGCGGCCTTCATCCTATTTATGTAACCATGGTGGTCCGGACCCAAAAGGTCTATCAACAAATCATAACCCCTTTGCAATTTGTCTTTATGATACGCTATATCAGGGGTTATATAGGTATAGCTGCCGTCACTTTTGCGCAGGACCCTGTCCTTGTCATCACCAAATCTGCTTGACAAAAACCACAAGGCAGAGTCCTTTTCATACAATAGGCCCTTTTGCCCTAACTCCTGAAGCGTCTTTTCTATCTCGCCGGACCTGCCCAGACTGCGCTGGGAATAATAACTGTCAAATGCAACCCCAAAATCGTTAAGGTCCTTTTTTATGCCTTCCATGATATGCGAAACGCCAAAATCACAAAAAAGGCTTATATTCTTTTCATTGGGCTCAAACATATCACGGCCGTATTTATCCATAAATATCTTCGCGATATCATATATATATCCGCCCTTATAACCGTTATCGGGAAACGCCGCCGGCTTGCCGAGAAGCTCGCAATACCTCGCATGAATGGATCTGCCAAGAATCATTATCTGGTTACCTTCATCATTCAAATAATATTCCCTGTCCACCTCGTGGCCGGCAAAATCCAATATATTAGCCAAGACATCACCTATGGCAGCCTGTCTGCCATGCGCCACACTTAAAGGCCCTGTAGGGTTGGCGCTAACAAACTCAATCAATATCATTTTAGCCTTTACGCCTTCCGGCCTGCCAAAATCACCCCCCCTACTGTTTATCTCATTTATCACCGAATACAGATAACGCCGCGAAAAATAAAAATTAATAAAACCCGGTCGCTTGACCTCTATTTTGGATATGAGATAATCTATGCCGGAATCCTTAAGCCCCTGTCTCAAAGAATCCGCTATACCTTCAGCAGTGCTTAACAGGTCAAGGCCTTTAACTGACTTGCATATCTGCATAGCAATATTGGTGGACAGGTCTCCTAAACTACGGTGCTTTGGTGTTTCGCACACTACTTTAGGCGGGGTGTTTAAACCGCAATCCCCAACCATCGGTCTTATGACAGACTCTATATACCTTGAAAGCCTTAATCTCATTGGGCAAGAATACCTATTATAAAAGAATAGGGGCATCACTGCGTGTTGTAAGCCGATATGCCCCTATTTACCGTCGTTAATCTCTGTAATCTTCGAGTCGCCCCACAGTCTTTCCAGGTCGTAAAACCGCCTCGCTTGACTTTGGAACACGTGAACAATAACATCGATATAATCCAGAACAACCCACTGCCCGTCCCTTAAGCCTTCTCTGCGCGCGGGCCTTATACCGAAACAACCCAAGCGGGTTATGATATGCTCGGCGATAGCTATTGTCTTTATAGAGGACTCCGCCTCCGCCACAATAAAAAAATCGCAGAAACAGTCAATGCCGCTCATATCCAGGATCTTTACGCAAACTGCTTTCTTTTCCAAGGCATAATGGGCAACCGCCAAGGCCTTATCTCTTAAGCACTCGCCCCCTCCGGGGTAAGGCATTCGCCTGCCGCGTTTTTTTACTCCAACCATGAATACCTCAGAGGCATCAGCCGAGTATAAAAAAGAACATTACTTATTTGCCCAGTATCCTATACATGCCTGTGCCGCAATCAGGGCACTTGCCTTTCATGGCCTTGCGGCCGTTCTTCATGGAGACTTCCTTCGCATCCTTAATCTCTTTTTTTGATTTGCACTTAACGCAATAAGCCTCTGCCATACTTCCTCCTTTTTATTTTGAGGTATTGTAACACAGCATAATTACTTAGTCAAGATATTTGGGGTTTTAACTCCGGGGCTGGAGGTTTGGGCGTTTTCCTGAAAGCCCTCAACGCCTGCTATGATACAGCGTATCATTGATAACTTATGGCTATCTGCAGTGTCTCCTTGTCACTAGTTATCCCTCTTGGAAAGGGCGGAAACGGGGCCGCCTCCATTATGCTTTTTATGCCTAATTGCGATAAACCCGCATTATCCCCCTTTGATATCACCGGCTTAGAGACAAGCTCACCATTAGAATTAATATCAAACATTATAAAAACCTCTCCGCGCAGAGTAGCATCGCTGCCTTGTTGTTCAACCTTTTTATTGATTATTGAGGCTATCAGGCAATAATATTCATCGGCATCCATATCCTCTGTCAGGGGGGCAAAAACATCAACATTGTCCACTGCTTTTTCCTGCGCTACCTTATTCACAGTTAGCAGGTCATTGGCCTCTTGTCCTGATATAATATGGGGCGTAAGGAATATGACCAACTCCGTCTTTTCGGGATTCGTGCTATCCCCGCTGCCAATCGTCCTTGTCCTGAACAGATTACCGATCAGGGGTATATTGGCAAGGCCAGGCACCTCCCTCAAGCTCTCCCTTATATTCTCCTCCATCAAGCCCCCTATGAGTACCGTTGAGCCGTCCTTGACCATAACAGTCGTCTCTGTAGTAGTTGTCTTTACAATAGGTATCACATTACCACTGCTGGCGATCTGAAAATCCCCTATCTTGGAGCTTACTTCGGGTTTGATCTTCATTGTTATATAATTTTCATCGTTGATCGTGGGTGTTACTATGAGTTTTATTCCGAGGTCTATAAAAGTCACGTTTTCAGCTTCTATATTACCCGTGCCTCCGCTTCCCTGACTTATGGTGCGGGTAGCATACGGTTGGTTGGTCCCCACAAGTATGCTGGCCTCTTCATTATTTAATGCCACGATGCGGGGGGATGAAAGCAGATTAGTCTTGCCATATTCCCTTAAGGCCTGGATAACGGCCTGATAACCTTCGGTGGCAAGATTGCCTATCTGCAGCGCCCCGCCGTTGGCCGTGGTCATAGCAGTCGGTATAACCTGCTGTTGGTCACCATATCTTAAACTTACGCCAAGGGTAGCAACCTGATGCAGTTTGCTTTGCATTTTCGTAAAAATCGCGTCCCAATTTATGCCCGTGTTATAGTCATCGTTCAATGTAATCTGCAAGACCTTGGCCTCAATTATGACCTCTTTGTGTTTTTCGTCAAAGGCCTCGATCAGCTTATCAAAAACAGGTATCTGATTTTTAAGGTCGGTCACCGCTATCTTATTTGTACGTTCATCAATGTGGATACTGCCGGTATTCTTGGTCAGTATCTCGCTAAGCCTATCCTTCAGGTCGTTGGCCTTGGCATATTGGAGATTATAAACCTTTGTCATAAGGGGCACGTCAAGGGCGAGGGCGATCCTTTCCATCTCGGCAACAGCCTCGGGTATATCCATAAGCACTATCGTCTCCGAAACATCGTCAGATACAACCTTGCCGATATTCGTTTTAAGCTGCGATACGGATTTAAAAACCTCCGCTGCCGTAACATTCTGCAATTTTACAGATTTAACGACCCTTCTGTCTTCATACTTCTTCCCATACATGAGCTCATAATCGCGTTCGGTCATTACATATATGATATTGCTGCGTTTTTCGTACGCCAGGCCATTAGCCGCTATTATTATTTCAAACGCGTCCCATATGTCAACGCCTTTCAGGAAAAGGGTGACCTTGCCGGTAACGTTCTTGCCCGCAATAATATTTATCCCGCCCTTCATAGATAATAATCTGAAGACATCCAGGATATCCATACCCTTGATATCAAGCGAGAGTTTTTCCCCGGATATGTTCTGCGGCTGCCCGGGGCCTTGCGCGTAAATAACCCCGCATGGATTAATACATATTATCGTTGTCAAAAATATTATGAATAACGCCTTCATAGCGCATCCTCCTCGTGTCATAACGACAGGGTCAGTGTCTCTTCTTCGCAACCCAGGACAACTCTGCCGGCAGATATACCTTTTACCTCTAAACCGTTTACCATCTCGCCTTCTCTTAAAAAAAGCGTTTGGTTGTTCTTTTTATCCTCAATGATGGCCTGAGGCATATCTCCAGGTATTACGCCGACAAGTTTCAAATCATTTGAGCGCTCATCCAGCCTTGCGGATTCCTGGGCCTGCGTCTTCCTTTTTTCAGCCGCCGGCGGGGCAAACACAGCCTTATTGCTAATAAGCCTCTGATAATCATCTAATGAATTCTTATTCGCGGACTTGGGCTCTGGGATGTCAATACCATCACCATGTGTTTCTGCCTGCGTATTACCCGTGGAAGGGCCGTCGGATATAGCCGCGATCAACTGCTTAAGATTGGCCACATCCTTGTCCTCCTTGGCATCGGCACCACGGAGAACAATATAAATACCGGAAATCAATAACATGGCAAAAAGTCCAATGACCAGATAATAAGGGTTAAAAGGTATCCGCGTCCTGATCCCCTGCATATTATTTATTACACCAATAGCCCCGGCCTTAAGCGGTAATACCTTTTGACGGATTGGCGCTAAAACACCTTTGGATATGCCGGGATCAGCACCGCGGACAGATGCCGGTATTTCCGCACCCACGGCCGGGCCGGGCTGGACACCGGCAGGCTCCAGGGACCTATGCCGATTCTTACCCTTTATTAAACGCAAAAGCCTTTCTTCCGGCGAAATTTCCCTGTCCATTTTACCGTACCTCACGCGCCATTATCTCTTCCACAATTCCCTCATCAACGAATTTTTTATTGCGCATAATTAACATCTCGAGAGCGTCATGGCAAAACATCGAGATCTTTCTCGGATAACCCTGCGTATATTCGTATATATGCCTTATAGCATTATCGGTAAACAACTCCTGTCCCGCGTCGTCATGGCCTGCCTGCTTCAACCTGAAACGGATAAGGGCGCGCGTCTCGGATTCGTCAAGGGGGTTTATGATATATTTTAAATTTATCCTGTCCATAAAGTTCCTTATCCTTCGTATCTTAGGCAGGAGCTCTATCTGCGACAATATGATCAATTGCAACAGTTTAAACTCGTTAGTCTCGTAATTCAGCAATGTCCTTAAGATCTCCACCTGGCTTGGGGTAAGTTTCTGCCCCTCATCTATCAGCAGCACTATGGTCTTTTTCTCGTCAACCCCTTTTTGAAACAGGTATTTTTCCAAGGCATCCTTGTAATCAAGTGTCGAACGGAAAACGGGGTTAACCCCGAACATCTTGGCAAGGCTTGAAAGAAACTGAAACTCGGTCTTATAGCTCGGATCAAGTATCATATGAAAGACAAAATCAGGCTCATCCTTGAACAGTTGGATAAGCATCCTGCTCAATGTAGTCTTGCCTGTGCCCACATCGCCTAAAATAACATTAAGCCCCCTGCGCAGCCTTATAGCGATCTCGAGTCTTTTCAACGCGGAATCATGTGAAGAAGACGGATAAAAGAAATACGGGTCCGGGCTTGTTGAAAAAGGTTCTGATTTAAGGTTTAATGCCTCGTAATAGCTCATTCCGGTCGCCCTCCGCGCCGCAGGATATTATCTTTTATCTTACGCAAAGACACGCCATTTTTCCTTAGCTCGCGTATACCCTTAAGCGAATCAACTGTTGTATCATCAAAAAATCTGAAATTTGTCTCCGGCCCCCGGGCAACCTCCTTTATAAGGCCTATCTTAAGATAAAACTTCAACGTGTCTATGGAATGCCCTGTTACATGCGAAAGGTCTTTAAGCAAGTATATATTCGGCATAATCTTTAACCCCTAAAAATAAAAAATCCAGCGGTGAGCCGGATAGCACATAAATAATTATAATACCCCGCGCAGGAAGCCCACCTTCTCCCTACTTATAGAGTAGTTTACTATGGCTAACCCATCATGTCAATAACTTTTAAGAAAAAATAGTAAAATATCAAAAGCCGCACTCTCTATATAGTGAGCGGTCTTTTAGGGTAACCAAAATCGCCGTTTGGGGGGTAACCATAATTGTTATTAAATAGATATTTTGGAGATAAGCATGGAGGCCCTGATCGATACAGCCTGCTGGCCCCCTCTTGTATTAAGGTTTAATTTATCTATCTTGATAAGTTGGGGGGAATTTTTGATTTCGTAAATAAACTTTATCAGGGCATCCATACCTGATTCCGTTTCTATCTCCACTTCAAATTGCCTGAAATACTGTTTCTGCTTGGCGGGTTTGGGCCTCATACTTGTTATGCTTAATCCTGTCCTCTGGGCTGCCTTTTCAAGCTCATCAAGGACAACCGTAACTGCCTGTTCATCATTAACTGCCCGCTTCAGGCGCTGGGTAAAACCAGCATACTCATCTTCTATCCTGGACTTGTCCTTCATCAGGACAAGGGACTTATGCAATTTCGCCTTGATAAGACCGATCCTGTTATCCACATTATGCCAACGCGTTATCAGCGGTTCCAATAATACGGCGTATACCAGCGACAGCGACACGACAGATATCACCACAGACAATATATATTTTTCCCGAGATGAAAATCTTTTCAACATGAAGATGCGGCCCTCATTTAAATACGCCCTTCGCTTTCCTGCTCACGTTCCGGCACTGCCTTAAAATTACATCTTAACTGAAAATCGACCGATACGGTCTCCCCTGACTGCCTTTGCACTACCGAACCAGTCTGAACATTACTGAATGCCTCCGAGGATTCTATCAATGAAACAAGGCTGAAAACATCCGACATCCTGACAGCTTTACCGCTAAAACGAACTGTCTTTGCCTCGTCATCATAATCAAAATCAATCAACGATATCCCCGCAGGGATCAGATTATACAGATTATATATAACATCTAATGACGAGGCACCCTGCGCCAAATACGATTTTATGCTTTTTAGCCTTTTAAGCTTTGTCTCTAAATGATCCGATGTCTTATCAATCTGCCTATACAGCGCCTCAAGATCCCTTAACAGCCTTTCCTTCCGGCTAACCTTTATAAAATAAACGGTAAAAAGGGCCGCACATATAAAAGTAAAGATGAAAAGCCCTGCCGCAACCCTTTTGAATAACAGCCTTTTTTTGTTTGTCTGCTTGCGCGCGCGCGGTATCAGGTTGATCCCCGCGGTTATGCAGGCCGCACCGCATACGGAACAGACCGAGGAGTTTTCCGGTATGCCGAATTCGCTCAAGGCATTGTCAGACAGCTTGACACCATACAACGGGTTGAAATACGCCGATAAAATATTGGCATCCATCTTTAGGCAATCTAAAAAAACTTCGCCGGCGGCAACAGCGCCTGTCAGGATAATTTTCGTAATGCCGTTGCCCGGGCCATCTTTTTCCTTCAGATATAAGGTGATAGATTGCTTTATCTCATGGAGCAATGCGGCCTGGGGTATGCCTGCCTGCGTGTTGGCACCAAGTAAACCATCAGCACCTAAGGCTATCGACCTGCTAAAACAAAGCCCGGCAGAAGAAACTACCGCTATCTCGGTCGTGTCCGCGTCGATATTTACAAAGCATATATTTTCTCCAGGGCCGGGGGATAGACCTGCCATATCAAGCCAGCCTACCGCGGTCTCTGAACTGAAATAGATCTGTTTAAGCCTTAAGGAATACGCGCCCAACAGGGAATCCAACCGCGTCAACTCTGACTTTGGAGAGATCACCAGCAATATCTTTGAATAACCCTGTTCATCCGTTTCAATTACCCTATAATCAGATACTATATCCTCCTGCGAATAAGGTGTTTGTTTCGTTATCTCAAATGACAACATCTTATCAATCTCGGCCTTAGCGACCGCGGGAAGTTTGATATACCTCGTAATAACCTTTTGTCTTGGAATAATTGCCGTTATCTCGTTAAAGTTGATGCCGTTAGAGGCGATGGTCTCGGCAAAAGCAGATGATATATCCGCTTCGGAAAGTCCTGATACCGGTTTTACGATAAGGCGTATAGCTAGAGGGGCTTTGCCGGAGACGGCAAACTGGGCAAGTTTAATGTACTTTTCATCGACCTGAATAAAAAGCTTATGGTTGACGTTGAAGGCAGAGGTTATTTTCAATGTCCTACTCCTGATACCAAAATACAGCTGTCGGAAAATTCCTTTTATCCGAGAAAAGATAAACCGCCTCAAGGCGTGACTTAACGCCGCTAACATCCGCCGTAACACTGACACGGTAAGTGTCAGAGGCAACACATATCTGTGCGGTGCCGATAGATAATAACTCCCTTATACGGTTATATTCATCCGTTGTTATACTATAAATGTTAGCATACCAGTCAGGGTCTTGTAAATTCTTAATTTCGACTAATCCATTTTCCTGCCGGTCGATCACTTCAGGCCCAAAACCGAACCAGGCATCGTCCTGTGTGCCAATCAAACCGTCTTCCCCCTGTCTGTAACGGGCTATTTTAAACGCCAGTTCCGGAAAATCCTCTCCTATCAAAGCGTTAAGCGCAGCCTCGCTCGCCGTGTTGATATTTACCATGCCATTTCCGTAAACTGTTATATAGGGCCTTATACTGCGAAATATCCCCTCATCCATACCCTTAACAAGAAGGAGTTCATGGATACTATCAAAGGCCGCATTCTTGCATGCGTATGGCGGATTAAGTCCGTTATAATACCTGCTTTCCGCGCCATACAATAAGCCCCTCTCGGATGAGGCAGTCACATCATCCGCGTCTCTCCAGTCTATTATTGAACCTGCCAAGGACAGGGCCTTACCCTCATCAATACCGAGAAACAAGAACAGGTTGCGCAGATTGTCTTCACAAGCGGTATTTACGTTTATCTTTGACTGTTCATCCATCAGGCCATAAAGGGTTACCGGCTTTTTATCATACCTGCCAGGGCCTGGATATTCGTAACTAACAGTATAACGCCCTGGGCCGAAGGCATGAGCGCGGAAAAAAGACTCATTATTCGCCCACGCCTGGCTCAATGCATCTATGCCAGATGACGCCCCTGACACGTATTCCATCCTTTTTTCTGCCAGTGCGCGTATAATTCCCGCGCGCGCAACAAAAATCGCCTTACGTTTATCCGTTTCATAGGATGCCAGCTTTAACGAGATAGAAGCCTGCCTGCCTACGGCAAACAGGCATAGTATGGCTACTATCCACAGAGATGCAATAAGTATTACGCCCTTATCATCCGCTCGAAACAATTAAACCTCCGAAGTTTTAAAATACAAAGGCCGCGCGGTAGGGATCTTTACGCGTTTGATAAGCCTTTGCGCCTTAAGAGTATTGGGATTTAAATAAACGATTTCAATCCTTATCGCGAGAGGCAGGACATCTTCCTGCCATGACGCTATCCACTCATACGATGAACGCTGGCCCCGTGAATCTTCTCCGCCGTCAAGGTGAAGCTGCCGGTCATCCAAATAAAGATAAGAAAACTTTATATCCAAGACCTTATCCAAAAGAACATCATAAACACCCCGCGCCTTTACGGACGTTTTATTATCCGTGCTGTATTCGGCCAGTATAGCGGACATAGCCTGCCGCAAAGACTCCCTCCTTCTTATAAGCGAAAGATCATTTCCTGAACCCTCGGTTTCATAACTGATCCTGCCTGTGCCAATCGGGGCATTATCACCATCATCAATGAGACTTGCGAATGAAAGCCTATGTTCTTCGCCTTTAAAAGCGATGCTGCTTGAGAGATAGGCGTTTCTGAAGTCCTTTTCTACCACAGATAAAACAAATCTTAATTTCTGCTGAAAAGCGGCCTCCTGTGATATGCGCCCATAAGCGGCTATACCTGACCTGAAACAGGCATACATAACAACCGCTATCAATGAAAAAATAGAAATCGATATCAGGAGTTCAATAAGGGTAAAACCCTTTAAGGTCTTTGTCATAAATCAACACCCGCATTTGTTAAATTCTCTTCTCGCGGCATAAACCCAAATCCGGGCCGCAAGACAACCCGCGAGGCTGCAAACACATTATAACGATATCAGCAGGACAGGCTTACGCCTTGTTCAACCGGGATATAAGAAACCAATTCAATCTTTCTGTCACCATCCTTTGACCAGTTCAGTTCGCAATACAACCGTTCAATACCGAGGTCCTGTGCCTCATAACCATAACTCAAATCGCTTCTTTCCAGGGCCATGGCCTGCCTGCTAAAGGTAAAAGCCGTCTGGAGGAATACCTCCTCCTGCCGCTTGGCGTCTACCGCCTTAGATACATAAAGGTCTAAATCAACATCGAAAATCTTCTCATCTAAAAACATAACCGCTTCATAATAGCTGTTCGTCAACGATATGGCCTGCAGTGAGGTCGAAAAAGCGTGATTAATAAGGATAACGGAAGATGAGACAAGCACGACAGTTATTAAAGCCTCTATCAGCAAAAAAGCCCTATTCTTTTTTTTCATAGATATCCACCAGGCCCGTGATATGATCCAGCCGTACCGAAAGACATTTATTCTTTTTATTAACGATATTTATTACCGCGGGGTTAGAGGTGCCGCCCGGAGAAAAATCTATGTGGTTCGTATCGGGATATATATTGAGCCCCCGTGGGGCGCTAAATACCCTGCCCCATCTCTCGGGCAGGCCTTTATAGCTGCCGTCCGGACCCCTAACTGTTATCTGGCAGGTATTATTTTCCGCGTCAACTATAACCCTGTAATATTTTCTTTCGAAGATGGCCCGTTCACGGGCCAGATAGATCAATTGGGATATCCCCCTTGCGCACGAAGAGATACTTAAGTCATCATATGTCCTGCTGAAGATAGGCGTTGATAGAGAAACGATGATGAGCATGATCACGGTAACAAGCGCCAGCTCAATAATGGTAAAACCGGCTATACCCGGAATCGGATTAAATTTATTCTTTTGCGGCTTGCCAGTTAATAATATCATCGGCACTTTCAATACCGTCAGGGCCATATGAAAAAAGGTCATAATCACCTGTATTATGTATGCCGGGGCACATATAAATATAAGGGCTCCCCCACGGGTCAAGAGGCGTCTTCTTTATATATGGCCCTTTCCAATTAGGCGGCACCGGCGATGAGGATGGCTTATAGATCAATGCGTCTATACCCTGCTCGGTAACAGGATACATGCCGTTATCAAGTTCATATAGATCCAGCGCGGTGGCTAAATGCGCCTCTATCTGCGCCTGCGCCGCCGCGGCCCGGGCCTGTTGGGATCTTCCGACTAGCCTCGGCACGACCATAGCCACAAGGACACTTATAATAATAACAACAAGCATTAGCTCTATAAGAGTAAACGCCCTATTCTTCATATGTCTCTCCTGATATTTTTATTTCTTAACGCATGAACCACGCTCTATAAGCTTAGTCTTCAATAACGTCTTAACAGGCACTTTTTTCACTCCTGTCACGATTTGGTAAAGCAGTTCCATGCCGAGCCTGCCCATCTCAACAATAGGCTGCCAGACCGTTGTAAGAGGTACGGGGGAATAAGCGCATAAGGGATTATCATCAAATCCGACAATAGAAATATCTTCAGGCACGCTTAAGCCTTTATGCCTGATAACATCTATCGCCTCCATAGCCATTACATCGCTGGCGCAAAATATGGCGGTAGGCCTCTGGGTAAGGTCTATCAGGGTCTCGGCCGCCTTCCTGGCAGGAGAGCGCAGATAATGGCCGACAGTAATATAACTT
>Ga0265297_10010184_pt1 | contig 11888 bp, 11 predicted proteins | sample Munlanlwell13791_FD_192502 | JGI IMG/M metagenome (GOLD analysis project Ga0265297, IMG submission 192502) | Leachate microbial communities from a municipal landfill in Southern Ontario, Canada - Leachate well 137-91 | ecosystem: Engineered > Solid waste > Landfill > Unclassified | place...
TCGGATATGCTTGATGCGCTGGACTTGCGCAGATTCGACCGCGCGGCGGATATCTCCGCCATGCGCCAAGAGATCGAGACCATCATGTCCGGATATGTCGAAGAAGAGACGCGATAGCGATAGGCATGCCGGTCCGCTGCTATGGACCATATACGTCTGCGCGGCGCTGGTGCCGCTGACATTTTTTCTGCAATCGTCTTTGCCTGAATTCCAGATGACGTTCGTGAAGGGGCTGGCGTTCCAGGCCGTGACTGCGGTGATGTCCTGCGTTTGGCTCGCGCTCGCTATCGCCGACAGGCGTTACCGCCCCAGGAAGTCGGCCATCGTCATCGCCGTGGGCGTTTATGCGGCGGTGGTGCTCGTCAGCCTGTTCTTCAGCATCGATCCGCGGCTGTCCTTCTGGTCCAGCGAAAGGCGGATGACCGGCGTGGTGTTCCTGCTTCACTGCATCGCCTGGTTCTTGGTGTTGTCCTCGGTGTTCAGGACCAGGAAGGATTGGAGGCCTTTCCTATGGATCATGAGTGCGGCCGCCACGGTGATGGCGGCGATCGGCATCTATCAGTCGGCCGCGTCGTCATTCGCCGAACCGGCCATCGGCGCTCTCGGCAATCAGTCATACCTGGCCGCCTACCTGCTCATCAGCCTGTTCCTTACCGGTTATCTGCTCGTGGGTGCCGTCGGCAAGACGCGATACGCGCTTTATGCCGCCCTTGCCGCGCAGGTCGCCGCCACGGCATTGACGGCGAGCCGCGGCGCCATCGTCGTGCTCGCTCTCTGTCTGCTCGCGGGCGCGGCCGGATTTGCGCTGACATCAAGGATGTCGCGCGGCCGGAAATTCCTGGCCGCGGGCGGCGCTTTCGCTCTCGTCCTCTTGCTCGTCGGTGCGTTCGTCTGGGTCAAGACGCCGGCCGGCAGCGACTGGGCGAGCGAGGCCGATCTCCCGCATTTCGTCCAGCGCGCGGCAGTCAAGAATTTCGGCGATGACCGCTGGATTCTGTGGGACATCGCGCTCAAGGGCATCATCGAGCGTCCGGTCTTCGGTTGGGGCAACGAGCAGTTCGAGACGATCTTCAGCAAGCATTACGAACCGTACGGACCCGGGCGCGAGATTTTCTTCGAGCGCTGGTTCGACAAGGCGCACAATCAGTATCTGGACGCGCTTATCGCCTATGGCGCCGCTGGACTCGCGGCGTTCGCGGCGGTCTGGATCGCGGTCGCGGCCGGATTCGTCGCCGCTTTCAGGCGCGCGGCCGGAGACGCCGATCGTCGGAGACTGGTCATGCTCGCGCTCGCGTGCATCGCGTATCTCGCGTACAGCTTTTTCATGTTCGATACCACGTCGCAGATCGTCGTCCTGTTCGCTTTGCTGGCCTTCCTGTCTGTAGCGCTGCCGGAGATTTCCGGCCGTCCGTACGCGGAGATTCCGGCGCCGGACGCTCGGATCGCCGGAACGCGGGCGAAGTTCGGCGCCATCATCGCCATCCCGGTGCTTCTCGTCGTGATCTGGTTCATCGACACGCGACCGTTGGTGATGGCCGGCAGACTGCACGCTGCCGATGAATTGATGAAGACCGATCGCGGTGCCGCAGCCGAAGAGATCCCGGAAGCACTCGACGGATTCAATCCCTACGTCCGCGATTTTCGTCTCAAGTCGATCTCGGCCGTTATCCCGTTCGCGGAGAACGTCCATCTTTCGTCATCGAAGATGGAGGCTCTGCTCTCGGTGCTCGCCGACGAAGCGGCGGCGACCGCCGAAGATCGGCCGACGAATATCCGCTCCCAGCTGGCGGCCGCGGTGATGCATAGGCTACTCGGAGAATATGACGAGGTCCGGCTGGACGATGCCGAGCGTTACGCCGCGCGCGCGGCAAGCGTCGCGCCCGGCAACCACGCCGTCTATCAGGAGATGGCGGAGATCAGGCTGCTGCGGAAAGACCCCGACGGCGCTCTGGAGCTGTACGACAAGGCCCTGGGCATGGCTTTCACGCTGCAGCGCGAGTATGCGGGCGCCATCGCCTACAGGAAGTCGTGCGCCTACGCCATGAAGCGCGACTTCGGGCCGATGTTCGAGGAGCTCAAGAAAGCGGATTCGCTGGGCTTCAGGTCGCAGTACGATGTGCGGCTCGCCGAAGCGCTGGGCGAGTCGGCGCAGTCGGGCGACGACATCGGCGCGATTACCGAGTATCTCGAAAGCAACCTTGAGAGTTATCCCGATCATCCGCAGCTCCTGTGGGCGGCGGCGGTCATCTATGACGCGATGGGGGACAGCGAGAAGGCGGACGCGATGATCGGCAAGTTGCGCGAGCGGGACACGGCGGCAGCGGATGCGCTTCAGGCGAAACTGTCCGCCGAAGGGTCAGCGGTCGAATGATATGGAACGGCGTGCGCGCACTTTCTCCGGCAGAATCATTTTTGCGGCGGGCTGGGCGTGGGTAGCGGCGCACTGGCTCTACTTCATGCTCTACCACCGCCTCCTGGCGCTGGATTTTTCGGCATGGAGCGCCGTTTTCGCTACCGTGTTCAGCCTGTGGATCCTGATCCCGGTCCTCTTTTTCAAGTCGCGTCTCTCCAGGGCGTTCATCGCCGCGGCATATGTCGCGGCGCTCGCGTGGGCGCTCTTCGGTTTCGGATATTTTCGGGTGTTCCATAAGTTCCTGCAGTTCCCGTTGAGCCGGGCGAACAGTCTGAACCTGCCGATGCTTTCCTGGATCAAGGATTTCGCGCACTTGATCCCGTGGCAACTCACGCTCGCGACCGCCGCGCTGCTGGCGGTGTTTTTCGTCTATCTGAAGATGACGCGGCCGAAGGTGCAGAGCGTCGGGCTGCATTTCCTGGAGCGGCGCCGCGGCCGCGGTCCGAAGCTCGTGACCTCGGAAGCGCGGTCCGGCCGGTCGCTGGCGTTCATCGGGATCTGCGCGCAAGTGCTCGTCTATTTCATGACCGCTTCGTGCGTAGCGGCCTATCACGGTTGGATGGCGCAGCCCGGATACGCGCCGGCCGCGACGGTCGCCGACCTGGGGGTCTTCGGCTACGCTTTCGCCGCGCTGCCGGGACAGACGATGGCGGCGGGAGAGAATGAGCTGGAAGCTGGAAGCTGGAAGCTGGAAGCGGAGGCGGGGGACGAAACGGTGGAAGTGGACGAATGGGCATTGGGTTCAAGGAAGGATATCGAAGCGCTGCGCGAAGACATGATGTCGCTCGCCGGCGATTCGGCCGGCGGCCGCGTGATGGGCCTGCCGGCCTTCGAAGAGCCGCCGAACATCATCCTCTATCAGATGGAGTCGGTCTCGTATTGGCCGGTCAGTCAGCAGCCGTCGCCGATGCCGTTCCTGGATTCGCTCATGAAAGGCGAGAACTCCGTCCGGATGGAATTCGCCAACGGCTGCACGACGGTCGACTCGGAGTTCGCCGTGAATTGCGGATTCCTGCCCGAGACCTACGGTCCGGTGAGCGACCTCTATTCGAAGAACGACTACAATTGTCTTCCGTCGATACTGAAGAGCCGCGGCTACCGGACATTCATGTATCACGCGAACGATCCGAGTTTCTGGAGCCGCGACGCCCTTGCGCCGTCCTGGGGTTACGACAATCTCCATTTCAGTCCCGAGATCCCGTATCGGCAGCCGGACGCGCAGCTGTTCGACCGGCTCGTCGGGGAGATGGAAAGTTCGGACGGACCGAGCCTGCACTACGTCATCGGGATGACGTCGCACTCGCCGCACAACGATCATTTCCGCGATTTCTACGCGCGGGAATATGGTCTGGACATCGAGCCATACGGAGGCGCGCTCGATCAGACCGGCATGCCGGCGCTCATGGACGAGGATGAACTGCGGATGTATATGGGTTTCCTGAAGGCGACCGACGACGGCATCCGCCACCTGTTCGAGACGCTGGAGTCGAAGGGATTGCTCGACAAGACGATCGTCGTCGTCTTCGGCGACCACCGTTATTATGATTTCACCGCGAGCGGGGACGTCGATCGCTTCCTCAATTACAATCGTCTGCCGTTCGCGATGCACGTGCCGGGATTGAGCCGCGGGACGCTCGCGTCCATCGCCAGCCACATCGATATCGCGCCGACGCTGTACGCGCTGATCGCCGGCGGCGACGCGGAGTTACCGGCGACTTTCCTGGGCACGAGCCTGTTCTCGCAGGAACATCAGTCGTCCGCGGTGACCAAATGTCTGGGCAGCGTCAGCTACCTGGATGACACGACGCTCATCGAGGGCGACGTCCCGTTCAACGTCTATCGCGCCGTACCGATTTCGGTGAAGAAGGACGCCGGAGAGATTGATGGGATGATCAGCGCGCTGCGGCGAGTAGTCGCGAGGAGCGACCGGCTGATGAAACAGAACCTGTTGGGGCGGACGCCGGAAGACGAGGAGTTGTTGCGCACCGCCGCGATCCGCGACAATGCGGTCACGGACAGCGATGGCGATGGATTGTCCGATCTGCGCGAGAAGGCGATGGGCACGGACCGGCTCAATCCAGATTCGGACGGCGACGGATTCGCGGATGGTGTCGAGGTGACGAGCGGCTTTGACCCGGCAGGTGAGGGGATGGTCGAGGAGGAAGTGATCCAATGATGTCGGACAGGATCATATGGAATACAAAGCAGTCATATTCGACTTGAACGGAGTCTTCATCCGAAGCCCATTCTTGAGTGATCGTTTCCGGCAAGATTTTGGCGTGCCCACGGAGGAGTTCCTATCGGTGTTAAAAGAGGTCATGGCCCATGTCAGGTTACCTGGTGCCGACAGTGTCTATTCGCGATTCCTGCCCCACTTGCAGAAGTGGGGTGTTCACCTCACGGAAGAGCAATTCCTTGATTATTGGTTCGGCGCTGAAAAGGAAGTGCCGGAGATGATCACGCTGGCATCCGGTTTGGGAGCCCGAGGGATGAGAGTCATCATTCTTTCCAATAATTTTCGCGAGCGGGCTGAATACTATGATCGAAACTTCCGTTTCCTGCGCGAGATGCCGGATGCCGTCTATTATTCTTGGCGGACAGGTCTCGTAAAACCCGATGAGGCCGCATATAGATTGATAATGAAAGAGAATGGACTGCGGCCCGAGGAGTGCATCTATTTCGACGATTCGGAGAAGAATGTCTCGGTCGCGTCTGCACTTGGAATCCGGGCCTTTGATTTCGATGGTCCCGAACAGGTCAGGACGACATTGCGGGACCTTGGTGTCTTGTCGTAAGACGAGGCCTCGTCGTTTGCTGAATGAAATCAAACACCCCGCTTGCGGCGGGGTGTTTGCATGGAGCCACCTCCGAGGTTCGAACTCGGGACCTCTGCTTTACGAAAGCATTGCTCTGCCAGCTGAGCTAAGGTGGCGCGGGATTGATTATAGCCCTATTTCATCGGTTGTCAATGTGTAGGACCTTTCGCGCTGGGCGTTTGTATTTTTATTGGGAATTCCGCCTCGCGGCGCCGAATGCGCCGCTTCGTTGTCCGGGGTGGCGCCTGGCGCTGCGCTAGCTCGCGCCAGTCGACGCTCGACTGCTCGCCGCTCGACGGCGGCTCGCGTCTCGCTTCCACCCGTTCGATTCCCGTACCCCGCTCCACGCAAAAGCCGCCATCAGATGACAGCGGCTTTTGCGTGGAGCGGGGTACGGGAATCGAACCCGCATTATCTGCTTGGGAAGCAGACGTACTACCACTGTACTAACCCCGCACGCTTTCTTGCTTTTTAACGGTGCTTGGCCCCAAACCTTTCCCGGAGTGAGTGCCTGGTCATTCGTTGCGCCAGTCTCGGAACGACTCCGTCTTCACTCCTGCATAGCCGCACGTTCCAGCCTGGGAAAGGTTCGGGGTCTCCGCTCCCCTGTACCATTACGGTACAGGGTCGCTTCGAGAAGCAGACGTACTACCACTGTACTAACCCCGCATGCTTTTCGCTTTCAGCTTTCCGTTCTCCCGCTTCCTGTCCTTATAACCAACACACCGTAGCGGCAGGCCTTGCGCCTGCCCGATTCAGGCAGGGACAAGCCCTGCCGCTACGGCCCACATCCCGCCTCCTGCTTCCTGCCTCCTGCCCAGCTGTACCCGCAACGTATCATATTATATACTTACGTTGGAGCATTGCAAGCCTTAATCCGTGCTCCCAGAGCCGATGATTCGCTTCAAAAACGTCTCCAAAATCTATCCGCCGGAAGTGATCGGCCTGCAGAACGTGAACCTGCACATAAGGCCGGGCGAATTCGTGTCCATCGTCGGCCAGAGCGGCACCGGCAAGACCACCCTGGTCAAATTGCTCATCGCCGAAGAACGCCCGTCGCGCGGCCAGATCGTCGTCGGCGGCTGGGACATATCCGGCATCCGCAATTCGGAAGTTTCGCTACTGCGCAGGCAGATCGGAGTGGTCTTCCAGGATTTCAAGCTGCTTCCGAAGAAGACCGTCTACGAGAACGTCGCCTTCGCGCTCGAAGTCGCCGGTGCGACTGGCAAGCGCATCAAGGCGATAGTCCCGCAGGCGCTCAAGATCGTCGGGCTGACGGACAAGGCTGACCGCTACCCGCGCCAGATATCGGGCGGGGAGCAGCAGCGCGTCGTCATCGCCCGAGCGCTGGTGCATCGGCCGAAGATAATCGTCGCCGACGAGCCCACGGGTAACCTCGACTCCATCAACACTTGGGAGATCATCGAACTCCTGCGCCGGATCAACGGTTTCGGCACGACGGTCGTGCTCGTGACCCATAACCGGGAAGTGGTCAACGCGCTTAAGAAGCGCGTCATCACGATCGATCACGGCCTGATCGTCTCTGACCAGGAGGAAGGCAAATACATGTTGTGATTATGCGCGGTACGCGACTCACCAGGGTATTCAGGTTCGGGTTCCAGAATTTCTTCCGGAATTTTTGGCTGTCCGCGGCGACGGTCAGCGTGCTGACACTCACGGTCATCTCCATCAACGGACTTGTCGTCGTGAACGTGCTTGGGAAGATAGCGGTCAGCTCCATCGAATCGAGGATCGACGTCAGCGCGCATTTCAAGCCGGACGTGGACGCAAGCCGGGTGCAGACCGTGAAGGTCGCGCTTTTGAGCATGCAAGAGGTGCGCGACGTGAAATACGTATCGCGTGAGGACGCTTTCAGCCAGTTCAAGGAGCTGAACGGCGGCGACATGGATTTGATGGCGTCCCTCGATGAGGCCGGCGGCAATCCGTTCGGCGCGACGCTCATCATCAGGGCGCGTGACATCTCGGACTATCCCGCCATCCTGCAGACGCTATCGGAGCCGACGTTCGCCAACATGATCGAGGAGAAGGACTTCGACGATCGGGAGCTGATGATCGACAGGTTGAACTCGCTGGCCGCGCGGTTGGAGCTGTTCGCGCTCGCGGCGACCGCGCTGTTCGGCTGCATCGCGCTCTTGATCACCATGAACGCGGTCAGGGTCTCCATCTATACCCACAAAGAAGAGATCGGCATCATGCGGCTCGTCGGCGCGTCGAATTGGTTTATTCGCGGTCCGTTCTATGTCGAGGCGCTGATCTGGACCGTCATCTCCGTCGGACTGACGGTTGCCATGCTCTATCCGACGCTCGCGTTCGCGCAGCCGTTTCTGCAGAGGTTCTTCGGCGCCGACGTCGATCTGATGTCGTTCTACAGTGTCAACATGGCGGAAGTGGTCGGACTGCAGTTCCTGGGCGTGGCGCTGCTGACGTTCGTGACTACCAAGATGGCAACGGCCCGATACCTGCGCGTCTGATATGTTTTTCTGGCGGAAGCCCGAACCGAAATCGAATGGCGCAGTGCTTTTTTTGTTCATCGGCTTCGTGCTGACGCTCGTCCTTATCGGCCTCGTCGTGACGGAGAGCATGACGGGGAACGCGGGAGCGGGGGACGAAGCGGCAGAAGAGAAGAAAGAAGCTCTTGATATCCTGCCGGTCGGAGTGTCGGGCGTCATCGGTCCGTTCGAAATCACGGTGTTCGCCGATCGGACTTATGTGTTCGGCTACTCGCGCGGCGGAGCGGCCATGTTGGGGATGGTGCAGTGGGATCGCAGCGAGCGCGGCTATGTCCTCCGGTCGGAACTGGTCTTGTCAGGGGCGCCGTACGGATTCGCGGATGTCGGCAGCGTTGCGGCCGGTCCGGATTGGGGAATCAGTCCGATCGTCGAAGTGCGCGGACCGTCGCGATCAGGGTCGGGCGGGGAGACCGTCGCCTTCGTGGCCGTGCACGGCGAGGATTTGGCGCAAGTACCGTTTGCGGACGGCGCTGGTACCATGCCGGCGGAATTCCTGATCGGCGAGGCCGGGGCGGCGTCGTGGAATATGGACACGGGCGATGTGACCGGGGATGGCGTGCCGGAAGTATTTCAGCGGGAACGGTATCGTTTAGGCGAGGTAGAAACGGAGGAGGTCCGCGCGTACGTCTGGGACTCCGGCAGGCTGGCGTTCGATGAACAGCTGAGTTGGGCGCTCACCGTCCGCAGTGATCTTTTTCCGGAACCGGGAGAGTAGTGCGGCCGCGATGAGGGTGCACTGTACCCGCTTTCGCGGATTGCTAGCTCGACGTACCATCGTGTACGCCTCGCGTCGCAATCCGCTCCAAGCGGGCACATTGCATCCCACCTCGCGACCGCTATTTATAATAGTTGGAGGATTTGGAGACAATATTGAACCGTCCGGCTTTTTAGGTTAAGGTAGATGCGCCGCATTCGGGGGTCGTCCAATGGTAGGACAGCGGCCTTTGAAGCCGTCAATCCAGGTTCGAATCCTGGCCCCCGAACCAACAACTAATGATATTGAGGTCCGGTACTATGGGAGAAAGAATGACCTTCGAACAGGAATCAGCGCAGGAACAGAAAGAAAGCGTCGAGGCGAAAAAAGAACGGCTGCGGCCGGTGTTTGAGCAGTCGCTCGAGGTATTCCGGAATCCAGATCAGAATTTGGCCGAGGGAGCCCTCACTATCACGCGCGATAACGACGGCAAGACCGAAACGTTTCACGGCCTCGTCATCCTTACGATCGACGAGGACTTCGTCGAGTTGGGATGGATCGAAGAAGACGGGCAAATCGGCGACTCGGCCTGCATGTCATGGGAAGAACTCGTCGACGCGAGCAAGGAATGATGCCAAAAAGACGGGTCCTGACCGTCTTTTTTCATTTCGCTTTCAGCTCTTAGCTTTCAGCTTTCCGCTCTTCACGTTCCCACTTCTTCTCCAGTTCCTCCGCCTTCTCTTCGTTGAATCCGAAGAAATGCGCGACTTCATGCCAGACCGTTTCGTGGACGACTTGCGCCACCGGCATTCCATATTCCTCTGCCTCCTCCTCGATTGATGTCTTGAAGAGCGTGATGACGTCCGGCAGGACGCCGCCCATGTCCTCGCCGCGTTCGGTGAGCGGAATACCCTCGTACAGTCCCAGTAATTCGTACGGGCATCCATCCTCGTCTTTCCCGTCCTCCGCCACGTCGCTCGCGAGCGACGTGGCTCGCCCGCGTCCGTCATCCACGACGAAAGCGACGTTCACCAATTCGCGCCGAAAACGCTCGGGAATCGCCGCGAGTGCGCCATCAATCGCTTTGTCGAATTCACGCCGGTTCATGCCGGGATTGTACATCAGCGAGTCGAAAATCCGGAAGCTCAAAGCTTTTCGCTTTAAGCTGTGAGCTTAGAAGCTAAGAAGCCAAGGAGCTAAGAGGCCAAGTAGAAAGTAACTAGTCGAACTACTCCTTAGCTCCTCAGCTCCTAAGCCCCCGAGCTTCTAAAAAAGCCCCGCGTCAGCCGCGGGGCCGTCTTCAGACGAGGTCTTTCTTGAGACCGAAGCGCAGGATGATCTCCATCGCCTCCTTCCTGGAGAAGCCGTGGCGCATCAGCGCATCGCGCCGCTTCGCCAGGAGCGTCGCCTGCAGGTCGAACATGTCCGGATGTTTCTGGTCCGTGGCGATGAGGTCCATCAGCAGCGCCGATTGTTCGGCATCCCTGGCGCTCATGATTTTCCCCGCCGCTCTCACGGTATCGTTTTCTCCGGCATCCAGAGCTTTTTCACCGGCGTCCGCGGTTTCTGATTCCGGTCCGTCGCTGTCGCTCATGTCATCCTCCAAAAAGACCGATACTTGAACAATATTGACGGGCGCGGTTTCAGTCAATCCGGCGGTCTGATAATATTGTCAGGTATGGCGGACCAGCTGGCGAAAATCGAAGCCGGGCCGGACATCAAAGAATCCATCCGCCGCGTCGTGGACGCGGTCGGCGGTTTCGGCGCGTATATGAAGGAAGGGGAGACCGCGCTCGTCAAACCGAACCTCAACACCATCGATCCGCCGCCGGCCTCGACCGACCCGGCGTTCCTGGAGGCGTTCGTCGATTTGCTGCACGAGCACGGCGCGTCGAAAGTGACGATAGGGGAGTCGTCGACCTTTTACGGGAACACGAGCTGGAATCTCGATCACGTCGGCGTGAAGCAGATGGCCGAGACGCGGCCCTGGCTCGATTTCATCGCGTTCGAGCCGGGCAAGTGGGTCAGGCGCAAGGTAGAGGGCGGCAAGCATCTGAAGAGCGTCAACGTCCCCGAAGCGCTCGACCGTTACGACCGTCTGTTCTTCGTCTGCTGTCTGAAGACCCACTGCTACACGCGGTTCACCGGCGCGCTCAAGCTGTCAGTGGGGTTGATGAAGCCGCAGCAGCGCATCGCTTTGCATCTGCGCAACATCCAGCCGAAGGTCGCCGAGCTCGCGTCGCTTTTCGCGCCCGACCTGACGATCATGGACGCCCGCAAGTGCTTCATCACGCGCGGTCCGTCGGAGGGTGAGGTCAGGGAACCCGGTCTCATCCTTGCCGGGACCGACCGAGTCGCGATGGATATCGAAGGCGTCCGCATCATCCAGAGCTACGAGGGCAATACTTTGGCCGGCGTCGTGCCGGAGGAACTGCCGTTCATCGCGAGGGCTATCGAGATGGGCATAGACGGACACGGACGGTGATCCGAATCCAGCGGAAGGGGGTCGAACCCCCTTTATTATTGACTGACGGCCTGCCGGAGCAGGGTAGGTCGGTGCAGGAAAATGGTCTTATCCCCAGGTGAGGGCAAAAACAGGCAGCCTGTTTCGGCACGAAACAGACTGTCTGTATTTTGACCTCACCTGGGGATAAGACTCCGCAAAAGAAATCCGCCGCAGCAAGCGCTGACGGCGGTTTTTTCGTTTACGGCTGTTTTTTGCCGTCCCGTTCTTCGCGCTCCTTTCGGAGCATCTCGGCGAGTCGGTCCGCGTAGCCGGACACGCTCTCCGGCGTCTTCTTCCGATCCTTCCCCGCCACGTCGTTCGCGGGCGGCGCGGCCTGCTTCCCCGCTTCGGCCGGCCCCGGCGCCGCGGGCGCCTTCGGGGGCTCCGGCTCCGCCGGTTCCGGCGGCTCCGCCGGCTTCGCATCCCCGCCCTCGGGCTTTTTGCGGGCGATCTTGCTCCTCGCCCAATCGGCCGCGCTACGGACGCGCATCTTGGCGGCATTCACCGCGTCGGTCGTCCGTTTCCGGAAGGTTTTCACCTTGTCGTTCGTCCGTTTCAGGGTGAAGCCCGCCTTCATCAGTCTCGGCAGCGCGTACCGCACGACTTTCGCCCGGACATCGTCCCGTTTGCAGTACTTCTTCACCTCATCACCGATGACAGCGAAGAAGATGTCGAGCAGCTTGATGATGACGTGTTTCAAGATATCAAGGAGGACTTTCTTCATCCCCATCTCCCGGGTTGCCGGTGTTGTGAACGGCCGGTTTTTCAAGTTATCAGAGCATGCGCACTGGGTCAAGTGGCGAGGAGTAGGCGGCATCTGCCGCTTCGTGCTATACACCCGCACCCTTGACGCGCGCCTCCAAATATGAGAGACTGGCTGAAAGTACTTTTACAGTCTTATCGGAGGTAGCGGATGGAGAGGGAGAAG
>Ga0265297_10010185_pt1 | contig 11888 bp, 10 predicted proteins | sample Munlanlwell13791_FD_192502 | JGI IMG/M metagenome (GOLD analysis project Ga0265297, IMG submission 192502) | Leachate microbial communities from a municipal landfill in Southern Ontario, Canada - Leachate well 137-91 | ecosystem: Engineered > Solid waste > Landfill > Unclassified | place...
TGTGATTGTTTTTATCCTATGCCCAATATTCCTAAAACAGATATTCCGGTAGTATTGGTCGATTTGACCATCGAATATGCTGTCTATCAACACTATGTTGAGAGTCTGTCCGGCTGGAAAAGAATCCTGGCACCTTTTCTTTGGTACGATGTCAAAAAACTAAAGCATTGGGAAACTCATTATTGGAAAAATACCCACACCGTAGTAGCTTTCGGAATTGAAGATCAAAAAACAATTTCCGAAGTCACTGGCAGAAATGACATTCAATATTTTCAAAACGGTGTTGACCAAAAATATATCGACGCCCCTACCAAAAGTAAAAAATCAAAAAACCCCAGTATTCTCTTCGGTGTCTCAAACATGAAATGGATGCAAAATCGGGAATCCGTTGAATTAATCCTTGAAAATTATTGGCCCCAGATAAAAGCCAAAATTCCTAATTGCCAGTTATATATTATTGGTCGTTTTGCCCCAGATTTTTTTGGCAAATATGCCTCAAAAGACGTTATTGTCGCCGAAGCTGATGCTGATGGACAAGCCAAAGATCCACAATATTATTACGAGCATTGTTGGTTGCTTTTAGCGCCAATGGGTAGTGGGGGAGGCACCAGAAATAAATTTCTGGAAGGTATGACCTTCGGTATGCCGGTAATAACCACTCCTGAAGGTGGTATGGGAAGTATCAAAATTGAAAATTACAAAGACGCCATTGTCAGTCCAAATCAAGACATTTTGAAAAATGTCTTTAAAATTTTAACCGACATTAAATTTCGTCAAACCATGGGAGCAAATGCCAGAAAATTAATTAAAAATAATTATTCTTTTGTAAAATGTGTTGAAGGCTTAAATCAAATTTATGAAAACATTACCAAAAAATAATCCCGTACTTTCGGTTATAATCTTAAACTATAATGCCAAGGATTATTTAAAGAAATGTCTTGAAAGTATTGTTCAATCTCAACTTGCCAACTATTCAATCGAAGTTATTATTGCCGACAATGCCTCTACTGATGATAGTTTCAAGTGGGCCAAAGCGGTTAAAAACAATAATTCTAAAATAGATTTTATTTTCAGGAATAACTCCGGTAATATTGGTTTTTCTGCCGGCAACAATGAAGGTCTTACCGCCACCAACTCTTCATCAAAATATGTTTTATTTTTAAATCCTGATACCACTATTGAAAGCAATACATTTAGAAAAATAATTGATTTTTTTGAACATCATGATGAAGTTGATGCCGCTACCTGCAACTTAATTCTAGCTTTAACCGGTAAAACTCAGCCTGAATGCCATCGTGGTTTTCCTACTCCCTGGAATGCCTTTTGTCATTTTTTTGGATTTGGTTTACCAAAACTTTTTCCTCATTCCAAGTTTTTTAACGGCTATTTTTTAGGTCATTTAGATTATTCAAAGGTTCAAAAAATAGAAGCCTGTGTTGGTGCCTTTGTAATGGTTAAACGAGATGTTGGTCAAAAAATAAATTGGTGGAATGAAAAATATTTTATGTATGGCGAAGATCTAGATTTTTGTTGGCAGTTAAAACAAAAAGGTTTTAACCTTTATTTTTACCCCGGTTGCATGGCCACCCATTATCAAGGTGTTTCTTCGGGCATTATTGCCCATTCTCAAAAAATATCAGCCGCCTCTCGGGCTACCAAGGCCAGATCTGCCATGGCAACTACCAATGCTATGAGAATCTTTTACCGGGAAAATCTTATAAAAAATTATCCTCATTCTCTCCACTGGTTGGTTTGGTTGGGTATTGATATTTTAGAAAAATATCGCCTATTCAAAGCCAAATATTTATGAGAAACATTATCATCGATGCTCGTCTATATGGACCAAAACATACCGGTCTAGGTCGCTATACTAAGAATCTTCTAATCGCCTTAAAAAATCTATCTGACTTCAAAAAATATTCCTTTACTCTCCTTGTTTATCCTGAATTAGAAAGCGAAATAAGACATGATTTGGGAGACAGCTACAAATATATTTCGACGGATCTGCGTCACTACAGTATTAAAGAACAAATATTTTTACCCAATTTGTTAACCAAACTTCATCCTGATTTAGTCCACTTTACCCATCTGGATAAACCCATTTTTTATACCGGCCGCTCTCTGGTCACTGTCCATGATCTTATCCGTCATTTTTCAAGGGGACCGGAAACTTCTACCAAAAATCCAATTCTATATTGGCCTAAATATTGGGGATATTTACTCATGACCCGTTTAATTTTGGCAACCAGCTATATAATTGTACCTAGTAATTTTTGGAGAGATTACATTATCAAAGAATATTCGTTCAAACCTCAAAATATTCTTACTACCTACGAAGCTGTTGATCCCAAATTTTTTGAAGCACCACCGCCATCACCAAGGTCATTAATTTCTGATTATCTAATTTATACAGGCAATTTATATCCTCATAAAAATATTGAAGTTCTATTAAAAGCCTTATGTAAATTACCCAAAATTAAATTAAAAATAATCTGTGCCCGTTCTGTTTTTACTCAAAAGATTGAAAAACAAATTTCCCTATACCAACTGCAAGAACAAGTTGAATTTTTGGGTTATGTTCCGGATTCAGAATTTTCCCAAATTTACCGTCAGGCCCTAGCCCTAGTTCATCCTTCATTTTTAGAAGGCTTTAGTTTAACCGGATTGGAAGCCATGGCTCTTAACTGTCCGGTAATTGCGGCCGAGGCCAGTTGCTTACCAGAAATCTATGGTGATTCAGTTTTATATTTCAATCCCAATAATTCAAACTCTTTAGTAAAACAAATAAACAAATTACAGCAATCACCAAAACTTAGAAAAAATTTAATTACACTTGGACAACAACAAGTATCAAAATATTCATGGACAAATACAGCCAAGGAAAGTTTTTCTTTTTACGAAAAAATCCTAAATGAAAAATCCTAAAGTCGCTATCTATTATGATTGGTTAAATCAGTGGGGCGGTGCCGAAAGAGTTTTGCTGGATATATTAGAAATCTATCCTCAAGCCGACATTTATACACTTTACTATGATGCTCTAAAAACCAACTGGCTACCCAAGGGACATAAAATCATTTCTCTAAATTTAAAAAATAAATTATTATTTACGCCTTTTTATGCTTACAATTTAGAACAAATTGATTTTTCCGCCTACGATTTGGTTATTTCTACTACTTCAAATACTGGCCACTGTTTAATGACTCCACCTAAAACATTGTTTATTTGTTATTTCCACAATATTAATCGTTATTTATATCAACATCCTCCAACTCTTTTAAAACCACTTCTCCATCTCTATAAAAAAGTTGATCAAATATATTCCAAACGTCCGGATTATATTCTCTGTAACTCAAATAATGTTGCCAACAAAATTCAAATTCATTACCACCGTAATGCTCAAATTATTTATCCGGGAATTGATACCAAAAAATTTGTTCCCAATCATCAAGCCCCTCAAGATTATTTCCTAATTGTTTCCCGTCTCGTAGCTCATAAAAGAATTGATTTAGTTATCAATTCTTTTATCAATTCTCCCTACCATCTAAAAATTGTCGGTACCGGCCGTGATGAAGCTTATTTAAAATGTCTGGCTTCAGATCAAAAAAACATTGAATTTTATCAGTCAGTTGATGACCGTCAGTTAATAAATCTTTACCAAAATTGTCTGGGACTAATCTATCCCCAAGAGGAGGACTTCGGACTTACCGCCCTAGAAGTTCAATCATGTGGTCGTGGGGTCATCGCTTACGAACGTGGCGGAGCCACTGAAACCGTTATTAACGAAAAAACAGGCATTTTCTTTAATACTCAGTCTGTGGAATCACTCTCAAAAGCTATAGAAAAATATCTTCAAAAAGTTCCTAATCCAACTGATTGTCGTCATCAGGCAAATCGCTTTGACAGAGAAAACTTTATGTTAAACTTTAACCAACTTGTCGACTCTTTATGGTTAAAAAGATAACTAATCATTACATTGTAATTCTCTGTGGAGGTACCGGTCCCAGACTATGGCCACTATCACGGGTTGACCGTCCGAAACAGTTTTTAAACATATTTTCAGAAAACTCACTTTTAAAAGAAACATTTCTACGGGCCAAAAGAATTGTTCCGTCCAAAAACATTTATGTTGTTACCAATAGTAAATATCAGACACTCATCAAACAAAATTTAAAAGGTCTCATTGAAAATCAAAACATTCTTTGTGAACCAAAAAAGAAAAACACCGCTATGGCCATTCTTTATGCCAGCGCCGTCATTAGTCAAAAAAATTCGGATGCCGTTGTTACATCCTTTCCCTCAGATCATTTCATCAGTCAATTGAATAAGTTTGATCAAGATATTAAAAAAAGTTATCATCTAGCTCAAAATAAAGTCATCGTTACCTTTGGTATAAAACCCAATTCTCCCAGTCCCTCCTTTGGATACATTCAAGTAAATTCACAAAATCACGTTCTACAATTTATTGAAAAACCAATAGTCACTTTAGCTCAAAAATTAATTGAAAAAAATAATTGTTATTGGAACAGCGGTATCTATACCTTCAGCATTGAGACACTTCTAAGTGAATTTAAATTACATTCAAAAGAATATATTCCACTTTTCAATAAACTGACCGAAGGCTATCAACATCCAAAAGTTGTCGAAAAAATTTATTCACTAGCTCCAGCCCTAGCAATTGATGTCGCCATTTCAGAAAAATCAAAAAATATGATTCTTATCCCGGCAACTTTTAGTTGGAACGACATTGGTGAATGGAAATCAATTTATCAGGAACTTCCTAAAAAAGAAAATAATATTGCTACCTATCCCAAGAACGTTAAATACCTAGAAGTAAATTCAAAAAATTGTCTAATTTTGGCTGATTCAAAAAAAATGGTGGGGCTGGTTGATGTCAATAATCTGGCCGTTATCGACACTCCCGACGCCTTACTAATTTGTAACATCGCCAATGATGGCAGTTTTCATGTTCGGGATTTGGTTGCCAAAATTGTCCAAAATTTAAAATTTAAACATTTCTTTACCGGTAAAAATGACTAAAAAAGATATTCCCTTCTATTCCATTCGAGTTTTTCTGTTTGCTCCCATAAAAAGATTCATTGACATTTTTTCAGCTTCAGTCTTGTTGGTTCTATTTTCACCAATTATGCTAATAGCCGCAATTTTGGTCTATCGGACATCGAAAAATGGAATTGTCTCCACCTATCCACAAGAAGGACACCGCGATAATATTCTTGACAACATATTTTTCCGTCAAAAGAGAGTTGGCCAGCAAAGCGAATTTGATATGTACAAATTTCATTCCATGTATATTGCTGACAACGACAAATTTTTAAAGACAGAATATCCCAAACTTTGGGAAAAATATAAAGACAACGATTGGAAGCTCTCGGCCGAAGAAGATCCCAGAATTACTCCTATCGGCAAAATTCTTAGAGCCACTTCCATCGATGAGATGCCACAATTTATCAATGTTCTTAAGGGTGAAATGAGCTTGGTAGGACCCCGGGCCTATCGGGATAGGGAACTACATGAATATGCCAAAAAATATCCTGATACCAAAAAATATATCCGAATTATCCGAACCGCTAAACCTGGTATCACTGGTTTATGGCAAGTTTCGGGTAGAAATGATCTTCCTTTTGAAAAACGAGCCAAAATGGATGCCGACTACATAAAAAATCGTTCTATCCGTCAGGAAATTGCCATCATCTTCAAAACTCCCATGGCCATGTTTTCCCGTTGGTGAAACATGCTAAAATTGTCCATGGATATTCCTGCAACTCTCATAAAAAACGCCCCTATTACTGTTATTAAGCCTAAAAAAGGCAAAGTAAACAAAAAATTTACTACCGCCCTATCGGTATTTTTTGGAATATTTTCCCTACTAGCTGCTTTATTATTTTTCTTTCTTTATCTTCCCGGTAAAGCACTACTAAAACAAATTGATTCTGCCAAAGTAGTGGCAGAAACTCTAAAGCAATCTATAAATGACAAAGATCTTGCCCAAAGTAAGGTATCTTTAACCAATCTAGGACTGGAATTAAATTCTATTGAAAATAAGTTCAAAAAACTTTCCTACTTAAAACTTTTACCGGTAGCCAATAATTACTATAAAGATGGTCAAAATTTAATCAAAATAGGAAAAGATGCCATTGAAACAGGTAACATTGTTATTCAAGCTATTGAACCATATCAGGATTTTCTGGGTTTAAAAGGGACTGCTACCAGTAGTGCCAAAACCACCGAAGACAGAATTTCTTTTTTAACTGAATCCGTTGAAGGTTTATTACCTCATTTTGATTCCATTGACGCCAAAGTCACTGATATTAATAATCTTATCAATCAAATTGATATCACCCGATACCCCGAAACCATCAAACAAATTCCTCTCCGCTCAGATTTTAATCAAGCCAAAGAAACTATTGGTCAGGTAAAAAAGATGATTAGCGATGGTAAACCAATCCTCAGTAAAGTCTCTTGGTTACTTGGTAAAGATAAAGCTCGTAATTATTTAGTTATATTTCAAAATGACGGAGAACTTCGTCCCAGTGGTGGCTTTTGGACTGCTTATACCACAATAAAAGTTGATAAAGGTAAAATAATTCCCGGTGCTTCAAGTAATATCTATGATCTCGACGACAAAATCTCCAGTACCACCTTGGCTCCCAGAATTATCAAGTCCTATCATATAAATGTTCCTTATTTAAATTTGCGTGACAGTAACCTTTCCCCAGACTTTCCCACTGATGCCCAAATATTTCTTGATGGCTACTACAAAGCCATGGGTAAAAAAACCTCTTTCGATGCTGTAATTGCTCTGGACACCCAAGTTCTTGTCGACATTGTCCGGGTCTTGGGAAAACTCGATACCACTGTTGGAACCTTTACGACCGACGCAGATCCCCGTTGCAATGGTTGTCCCAAAATTATCTACGATCTTGAGTGGATTTCCGGCCGACCCAGAAATTACATAGAAAAAGACCGAAAAGGCTTTTTAGGACCACTGATGCATGCTCTTCTGGCCAATGCTATGGGGTCTGAAAAAAGTAAAATGGGTCCCTTGGCTCAAGCCTTTTTCAATAATATTTATCAAAAACATATTTTATTCTTCTTTACTGATACTGAAGTCCAAAAAGCTGCAGAATTAGCTAACATTGCCGGTCAAATTGTAAAAACCGATGCTAATGTAGATTTTTTCCATCTCAACGATGCTAATTTTGCCAGTGCTAAAAGCAATATTTTTATCACTCAAAAAATTAAACATGAAATCACGACCAATAATGGCAACATTGAGCACAAGGTATCAATCACTTATACCAACCCCGCCAAAGCTTCAAATTGTAATCTTGAAAAAGGGGATTTGTGCTTAAATGCCCCCACTTATCGGGATATGTTTAGAATTTATGTTCCTATAGGTAGTCAACTTATAAAAATGACTGGTTCTGAAATTGACCCCGTCAAATATGAGGAATTGGGTAAACAGGTTTTTGAAGGATTCTATGGCAACAAATATCCCTTATATGCCATGTCCAATACCAAGGTTACCGTACAATACACCACCTCAGTCAAAGCCAGTAAAAACTATATTTTATATCTCCAAAAACAACCCGGCACCAAGGCGGTTGAATATGAAGTCTATGTCAATGGTCAAAAACAAGAAACTTTTTCTTGGGTTGCTGACAAGAGCCTCAGGCTCTCTCTTTAATGTCTAAATTTATTACAACAACTGCCGTAGTTATTAATAAGCGACGTCAAAAAGAAGGGGATTTACTCATTACACTATTTACCCCAAATTTGGGTAAAATAAATTGTATTGCCAAAGGAGCTCAATCTCTCAAAAGTCGGCGTTTAGGACATTTGGAAATTGGTAGCCTAATTAAAACCAGTCTCTATGAAAAGAATTCCTACTATTGGCTGACTGAAAGCGAATCAATCTCTTCTTTTCTTCACACTTCATCATCGTTAAGCCAAATTAATATGTTGTTTTATTTTTTGGAAATCGTAAATACGATATTACCTAACGAACAAAACCAACCTGAACTTTATCAGATCATTGTTAAAGTTGTAGACAGCATCAGCCTCAACCACTTTTCTATTTTTATCCAACAAGAAATATTATTTTTTGAAAAGTTGGGCTATGGTATGCCCAAAGAAATTACTAAAAGCTTTGCCGCAAAAGATTATAAAAATACCCAGCTTCTTATCAAAAAATATTGTGAATCAATTATCGAGAGACCTCTTACCAGTAGTAAACTTTTCTCATGAAAAAAATATTCATAATCCTGGCTCTTTTAACCACCATCGTCACTCGTTTTTACAATCTTGATACTACGGCCAGGTTTATCTGGGATGAATCAATGGACCTAGTCAATACCTCGACATTGTTTCATCACTTCAAAATCACCCTAATAGGCCCAATTTCAGAGGGGGGAGGAAAGGTATTCAGTGCCATTACCTATTATTTATTCTTACCATTTGCAGCGTTATTCAGATTTGATCCAGTTTCAACCGCCTATAGTACCGCATTTTTTGGAATAATTACTGTTGTTATTTTTTGGATGTTTTTATATCAGCAAAAAAAACTTACAAAACTAACCTTATTGTTACCCATATTATTATCTCCATTATTGGTTTCGTCTCGGTGGGCTTGGAATCCTCATTTTATCCCTCTATGGCAGATATTAGGATTTTTAATTTTATTTTCAAAAGTACCATATAAATACACACTCAGTGGAATAGTTTTTGGATTGACCATTCATCAACATTGGTATGCGTTCTTTGCTTGTTTAGGAATTTCCTTTATTGTCTATAAAGTTTCATTAAAAAAAATACCTGATACCCTGAAATATTTTTTTGGTTTATTTTTAGCCATATTACCTTTTATCCTCTTTGATATAACCCATCCTCCGGGTCTTTTTATATCCAGAATGATATATTTTAGTCCCGTCTCACCAATAAATGGTGCCTTTAACTTTTCCACTTTAATTCATAATTTGTCAATACTGCCAATAAATTTTCTCTCAAATTTTATTGGTAATAGCAATCTAATTTTAATCGGTCTATTTATTACTCCCTTATTAATTAGCCTGTTTAAAAAACAAAGTCGACACAATTATTTTTTAATACCAATAGTCTTTCAAATTATTGGTTTGTCATTAATTAGTGGTGACAGTTATAGTCATTATTATTTACCGGCTGTAATACCCTTTCTACTTTGGATTTCATTAAATATTTCACAAAAAAGTTTCCAACTTAGTAGCCTGTTGTTGTTAATCTTATTCGCTTTCAACATTCCCAAAATATTTATTAATTACGATTGGACCAATAATATCCAGTCAACACGTCAAGTTGTAAATATTATTCAACAAGACCAATCAAAATTACCTCAAAAATTCAATGTTGCCACTCTCGGCAGTCCTGATATAAACACCAAAGCCAGACGTTATCGTGATTTACTGTCCTTAAAAAATATCAATCCAGAATCTCCGGATGATTATCAAAACATCAGTACTTTATACGTTATTAGCTATCAAAGCGATTGGACAAAACTATCTAAAGATCCTGCTTATGAACTTGATAATTTTAGAAAAATAATTCCAAGTGAAATTACAAAAATATCCAATTCCGATTGGTATTTGTATAAAATTTCCAGAACCAAGAATTAACGTTTATAATACAGACATGCAAAACGAGTCAAACGACCAAGTCGCCAAAATTGTTTCCTTGTGCAAACGTCGGGGAATAATTTTTCAAAACAGTGAAATTTACGGAGGAGTTCAAGGTTTTTACGACTACGGTCCTGTCGGTTCTCTCATGAAAAACAATTGGAAATCTCTCTGGTTAAAAAACAATGTTCAACAACGTGATGATGTAGTTTTGATTGATGGTTCCATAATTACCCACCCCAAAGTTTGGGAAGCATCAGGTCATGTCAAAAATTTTGCTGATGTTATGGTTGAATGCAAATCATGTCACAAACGTTTTCGTCCTGACTTATTAGAAGATATTTCCAAGTGTCCAGAATGTGGAGGTCAATTTACTGAAGGCCGTAAATACAATATTCTTTTCGAAACCGATATCGGTGTCATTGAGGGAGAAAAAATGCATGCCTATCTTCGAGGTGAAGCTTGTCAAACTATCTATCTCGATTTTCAAAATATTGTTAATTCTACCCGGGTTAAAATCCCTTTTGGTATTGCTCAAATTGGAAAAGCCTTTAGGAATGAAATTACTCCCAAAAATTTTCTTTATCGTACCCGGGAATTCGAACAATGGGACATTCAGTTTTTTACTAAAGAAGCGGACATGGATCACTGGTATGAATACTGGAAAAAAACCAGAATGGATTGGTATCAATCTTTGTTCAATCAAAAAGACACTCTTCGATTTCGTCAACATGAGGCTGATGAATTAGCTTTTTATGCCAAAAAAGCCTTTGATATTGAATATCAAGCTCCTTGGGGTTGGGCAGAGATGGAAGGAATTCATTGGCGAGGTGACTATGATCTCAAGCAACATTCAGAGTTTAGTCATGAAGATTTATCATATAACGATCCTTTGACTCACGAAAAATATTTACCCCATATTGTTGAAGCTTCTGGTGGTGTTGACAGATCTTTTTTCTTTTTACTCCTCGATGCTTATCAGGAACAAAAGCTTGAAAACGGAGAAACAAGAACTTATTTGAAAATTAATCCAAAAGTTTCTGCCTATAAATTGGCCATATTTCCCCTTGCCGCCAACAAACCTGAACTAGTATCTATTGCCAAAAAGTTATATACCGACCTCTCCAAAAATTATGCCGTCGAATTGGATGATAGTAGTAATATTGGTAAGAAATACCGACGTCAAGACGAAATCGGTACTCCTTGGTGTGCCGTTATCGATTATCAGACTTTAGAAGATAATACCGTCACTATCCGTGATCGCGACACTATGTCACAAGTTAGAATGAAAATTGACGAAATTGACACTTGGTTACAAAAGCAGTTAAACTAAACTATGAAAAAATATCTAGGTCTTATCCTAATCTCCGCTTTAATATTTTCAGCTTGTGGTAAAAAAACTACTACTACTGTTGTTCCCACACCCACTCCACGCTTAATTGAAATGGCTCCGGCTGATCGTCCTCAGGTTTCCTTAACTCCAAGAGCCGATGGACATGAACTAATTTTAAATATTAATTCTATTTCTCAAAGTATTTCCAAAATAGAATATGAACTTACCTATGTTGCAGTTGATAATAAATTAGAAATTGAAAAGGGCGCCAGCGGTATTATCGAAACTGTCGACATTGCCACCGGCAAAGTTGAAAGAAAAATTCTTTTAGGTACCGAAAGTTGTACTAGTGGTTGTAAATATAAATACGATTCAGGTGTAACCGGAGGTAATTTAAATCTAATTTTTACAACGGTTAATAGTCAAATTTCTACTTTCGATACTCCCTTTATTTTGAGAACAACAGCGGAAATCAAAAAAGCTGGGAAATTAATTTGGACCGAACAAGATTATACCTATACTCCAACGAAATTGACCGGAAGTAACTACTTCATTGCCATGAAAGATTTCAAAAATGATGGTTACATGGTCACAAGTAGTGGCTCTCTTTAATGAATTATCATCAACCGGTTCTTTTAGATGAAGTTGTAACTTTACTCGACCCAAAACCGGGTCAAATATTTCTTGATGTTACCCTTGGCCACGGTGGACATACTATTGAGTTGTTAAAAAAAGGGGCCACAGTTTATGGTTTAGACGCCGATCCTGAAAATCAAAAAGTTGCTATTGATAGAATAAAAAAATTAGAATTATCAACCAATTTTTACCCCATAAAAGGTAACTTTTCTAAATTATTAAATATTTGGAAAAAAGAAATTAGTATCCCCCTA
>Ga0265297_10010186_pt1 | contig 11888 bp, 12 predicted proteins | sample Munlanlwell13791_FD_192502 | JGI IMG/M metagenome (GOLD analysis project Ga0265297, IMG submission 192502) | Leachate microbial communities from a municipal landfill in Southern Ontario, Canada - Leachate well 137-91 | ecosystem: Engineered > Solid waste > Landfill > Unclassified | place...
ACGCCCAAGTTTAGCCGTTCCGTCGTGCGATATGCCCCCGCCCATTTCCATACTTGCCCGAACATGCGCTTATGAAGACGGCAAAGAAATCTTTCGTCCAGAATTTTTCTTTTGCGTTGAAAAACCCACATATCGGCTTCAAGAATGTTTTTTTGCTCAAGCTCATTCAATTCCCGGCGCACCGTTATGTGCGTCGGGATCAACCCCTTGCGCTCGTCCGGTGTTAACGGCGTCGAGGCTGCATCGGACTCATATATATCCGTCATTTCTCATCCCACAGCCTCGTTGGATGGCGCAGATACTCCGTCATCAATCTTTGATGCATTTCCTTCTGCGTTTCATCCTTTTGCACAAATTGGTTTTCAAGGCGCATGGTTTGCTGAACCCCGGCCAATTGCTTTTCGACCATGCGCGCAGCCTGTTTTGCCACCATCTCGGAAAGAGATCGTTCGGGCACAAGCGCATAAACGACGCGGCAGCCCATCGCCTCAGCCGCGCGTTCAAGGGAACGAAGCGTGATGCTTCCGGACACTTCGGCTTTCTCAATTTCCGTAATGCGAGGCTGGTCAACGCCAATGCGATCAGCCAGTTGACGCGCCGTCATGCCCAAAGCGTCGCGAATGGCGCGCACCCATCCTTTCGGCGGACGAGAAGCCCCTATAAGAGGTCTCAAGGCCTTAAAACGCAGGTCAAGATGGCGAACGGCATTCTCCATTTCGTAATACCAAAGAATCAATGATTTTGGTCACATTGCTTAACTTCACTCGTTCTGCGCCTCGCCTGTCGCTTGCCGGGCTGATGGGCTGGTTCACAACGGGGCTTTGTCGTCCGGCGAACGACAGGCTCCTCGCAACCGCTCGTGACCCGAACGAGTTCCTTGCTCAAGACATTGTTATAAGATATATCATATTATATATGAATATTTCAATAAGATATTCCTTATACAATAATTAAACTATTATAAGATATTTCTTATCAAAAAACAACTATTTTGCTTTCAAAACAAGCCCATCCTCTCCGGCGTCAATCTTGACCGTGTGCCCGTCAAGAATTTTACCGGCCAGAATGTCCTGCGCCAACGGGTTTTGCAGGGTGCGCTGGATAACCCGCTTCAAGGGTCTCGCGCCATAAAGGGGGTCGTATCCGGCTTCGGCCAGCCAGTCGAGCGCGGCCTTCGTGACGTCGAGCGTAACCTTATGGTCTTCGAGCAGGCGTTGCAGATGCTTGATCTGGATGGCGACGATGGCTTCCATATTGTCGCGCGACAAGCGGCGGAAGAGCAGGATTTCGTCGAGCCTATTTAAAAACTCGGGACGGAAATGAACGCGCACGGCATCCATCACTTTGTTTTTCGTAGCCATGGAAAGCTCTTCGCAATCATCCGCGGCAATAGCGTCCGACCCCAAATTCGACGTCAGGACGATAAGCGTGTTTTTAAAATCAACCACGCGCCCCTGCCCGTCGGTCAAACGTCCTTCGTCCAGAACCTGCAAAAGAATATTGAAAACGTCGGCATGCGCTTTTTCGACTTCGTCGAACAAGATGACCTGATAAGGACGGCGGCGCACGGCCTCGGTCAGGCTTCCGCCTTCTTCATAGCCGACGTATCCCGGCGGCGCGCCGATAAGCCTCGCGACGGAATGCTTTTCCATGTACTCGGACATGTCTATGCGCTGCATCGCCTGTTCGTCGTCGAACAAAAATTCCGCCAGCGCTTTCGTGAGCTCGGTCTTGCCGACCCCCGTAGGCCCCAAGAAAAGGAACGAGCCCATCGGGCGTTTGGGATCCTGCAATCCGGCGCGGGCGCGGCGCACGGCGTTCGACACCGCGACGACGGCTTCGTCCTGCCCTACAACGCGCGTGCGAATATGCTCTTCCATTTTAAGAAGCTTCTCGCGTTCGCCGCTCAGCATCTTGTCAACGGGAATGCCCGTCCAGCGGCTTACGATGGCCGCAATGTCGCTGTCTTTGACGACTTCGTCGAGCATCGCGTTTTCCGACTGTTTTTGAGCTTTTTCGAGCTTCTGCGACAGGTCGGGAATGACGCTGTAGGTCAATTCTCCCGCGCGGGTAAAGTCGCCCTTGCGCTGCGCGGCATCAAGCTCGGCGCGCGCGTGCTCGATTTGCTCTTTCAGCTTCTGCGCGCTGCCGATCTGTTCTTTTTCGGAATGCCAGCGCGACGTCAGATCGGCGGATTTTTTTTCAAGCCCCGCCAGTTCCTTGTCGAGCTTGCTAAGGCGCTCCCGCGACGCCGAGTCCTGTTCTTTCTTCAAGGCCTCGCGCTCGATCTTCAACTGGATGATTTTGCGATCCAGCTCGTCAATCTCCTCGGGCTTGCTGTCCACTTCCATGCGAAGGCGCGCGGCCGCTTCGTCAATCAGGTCAATCGCCTTGTCGGGCAAAAACCTGTCCGAGATATAGCGGTTCGACAACGTCGCGGCGGCGACAATCGCGCCGTCCGTGATGCGCACGCCGTGGTGCATTTCGTATTTTTCCTTCAAGCCTCTCAAAATCGAAATCGTATCCACGACGGTCGGCTGGCTCACGTAAATCGGCTGAAAGCGCCGCGCCAGAGCGGCGTCTTTTTCGATGTGCTGCCGGTATTCGTCAAGCGTCGTGGCGCCGACGCAATGCAAATCGCCGCGCGCCAGAGCGGGCTTGAGCATGTTCGACGCGTCCATCGAGCCGTCGGCCTTGCCCGCGCCGACGAGCGTGTGAAGCTCGTCTATAAAGACGATAATTTCTCCCGCCGCGTCGGAAATTTCGCGTAAAACGGCTTTTAACCGCTCTTCGAACTCGCCGCGAAACTTCGCGCCCGCGATAAGCGCGCCCAAATCTATGGCGAGAAGCTTTTTGTCTTTCAGGCTTTCGGGAACGTCGCCCCTGATAATGCGCTGCGCCAATCCTTCGACGATCGCCGTTTTGCCCACGCCCGGCTCGCCTATCAAAACAGGATTGTTCTTGGTGCGCCGCGCCAGCACCTGGATCGTGCGGCGGATTTCCTCGTCGCGCCCGATAACGGGATCGAGCTTGCCGTCGCGCGCCGCCTGCGTCAGGTCGCGCGCGTATTTTTTAAGCGCGTCATAACCGGCTTCGGCCTGCGCGCTGTCGGCCACGCGTCCGCCGCGCGCGTCGTTGATGGCGCGGTTTAGCGCCTCCGCCGTCACGCCCGCCGAGGCCAAAGCCTTCTGCGCCGTCGAACCGGAAGCCAAAGCAAGAGCCAACAGCATGCGTTCGACCGTCACGTAAGAGTCGCCCGCTTTTTTGGAGATTTCTTCCGCCGACGATAAAAAGCGCACAAATTCGGCGGTCATGCGCAATTGATCGGCGCTGCCTTCCGCATACACTTGGGGAATTTTTTCGAGATTTTCTTCCGTCGCGCGCAAAGCCTGTTGAGGATCGCCGCCCGCCGCGCGGATAAGTCCGGCCGCCATGCCTTCGGGGTCGTCCAGAAGGGCTTTCAGCAAATGGTCGAGCTGAAGCACCTGATGGCGCTTGCCGATAGCCACCATTTGGGCTGCTTGAATAAAGCCCTGAGATCGCTCGGTAAATTTTTCGAAATTCATGTAATCCTCCGAAGGCTCATTCCCATGATGTGGGCAGAAGCGGAGAAATTACAAGCCGGATTTTACATAATTATAAGGTTCTGCAGCAACAAGTCGTGCACCCTGATCGGCATGCCTAAATTGTTGACCTGCCATAGCATGTTCTTGCGCAGCATGAAGAGGCCCGGGGGTTTTGAAATCTCTTCGATGTTTACGCGGGGAAGAAACAAATTAAACTTGTCGAGGATTTGCGGCATGTATCCTTCAAGAACCATCATGTCGCGGCTCTCGACCTCCAGCGATATATTCACGCTCATCTGGGATATGGCGCTGTTCCCGAGCGACACCGTCATGCGGGGAAGATCAACGAAAGTCAGGACGGAAGCAGCCTCTGGGGATCTAAAATATGAAGCGGCGGAAAACGGGTTTTTTGAAATCGCCTCCCATTTATCGGCCATAAAATACCCGACGGAGCCCAACGCGATAAAAAGGATCGAGGTGGCGACGTAAAATTGAAGAATCCTGTTATTAAGCGCGGTTATTCTCATGACGGTTTTTAATTCCTTGACGGCTAAACTACAGAGTATAAGTCTTTTTGCTTAAGGAGCTTTTAAAGATAAAATTGTTCATGTATTGTTTATATCCCTTCAATCAGAGGCAACTATGACAGAAAGAACGGTTTTTCTCGGCTCGGACCATCGCGGTTTTCCCCTTAAAGCGCTTTTTATGGCGCAGCTCAAAGAGCGGGGAATAAAAGCCGTTGACTGCGGCCCCTTCAACGAAGACCGTTGCGACGCCGGAGACTTTGCCCAAAAAGTCGCCGCATCCCTCAAAGGACACCCGGAAAATTTAGGCGTCCTGATCTGCGGAACGGGACAGGCCATGTCCATGACAGCCAACCGCTACAAGCATATTCGCGGCGCGCTTTGCCTCAACACGACGATGGTCAAGCTCGCCCGCCAGCATAACGACGCGAACGTCTTGATACTCGGCGCCCACATTATAGGACAGGAAGTGGCGCTGGATTGCCTCAACGCTTTTCTGACGACGGATTTCCTCGGCGGCCGCTACGAGGAACGCCGCGATAAACTGACTGACATGGGCGGCCTTTAGGGCTTTCGGCGATGAGCAAAAAACAACGGCTTGCCTTGCTTGTGACGGGAAGCGTCGCCGCCATAAAGACGCTGCCGCTGGTCGGGTCTTTGCGTAAAAACGGTTTCGACGTGACGGTTCTTCTGACCCGCGCGCCGGAACAGTGGAACTGGGTTCCCCTCGACGCGGTCAGGAAAGCCTCGCGGCACGACGTTGTGCTGGACAACGCCGAAAGATCGGCCAAAACAGACGCGTATCTGTCGTCCGTCATCCTTATAGCGCCCGCCACGGCGGATTTTATCTGCCAGTTGGCGCATGCGTCGTCTGAAACGGCCCACATGATTCTCGAAGCGCAGCGCAGGGGAAGCAAAATCATGCTGGCGCCTGCCATGAATTATAAAATGTGGGAGCACCCGGCGGTGCAGCGCAATTGCGAGGCGTTAGCCGCTGCAGGCGTTATTATCTTCGGCCCCGTCAAGGGCTCTCTGGCGTGCGGCGACAAAGGCTTTGGCCGCATGATGGACGTCGCGAAAATAGCGGACGGCGTGCGCGCCGCGGTTGACGAAAAACGGCATGCCTCCCTGCGGGCTTATGAAAAAGCCAAAACGAAAAGCCGCCCCGCCGCTCTTCCCAAAAAGAGCAAAGGCAGAATTCTCGTGGCTCTTGGCGGCGGAAACATTGACTGGTCAAAAATAGAAAAACTTGTCGCCGACATCAAAAAAACGGGGGCCGAGGCGACTTATGTCATTGACCAGACATGGGTGGGCTATCGCGAGGCTTTGGAACGCCTGACGCAACAAACGGTCGTCGCGGATTTCTTTCAGGTTCCCGGATTTGACGGCATGGAACACATCCGGCTGCCCGAAGAGGCCGATGTCGTCTTCTATCCCTTTCTCGACGCCGCGCTGGCTGAAACGATGGCGGAAGGCCGCGCCGATACGCTCTTTTTGTCCGTCTATCTCGCATCCAAAGCGCCTAAAGTGACCACGCCCTCTTGTATGCAGGAACTCCCGCCTTCTCTTTCTTTCCTCCTTCGCCGCGACGGGCTTGACGTTATCTCTGACCTGAGCAAACTAGCGCGCAGGAAAAGGTAAGAAACATGTCCGACGAAGGTTTAGCAGGCAAACACATTGTCGTTACCGCCGGAAGGCCGCGCGAAGACATTGACGGCGTCCGGCACTATGCGAACCACAGCCGCCCCGAAGGGCAAGGCTATGCCACAGCCGCCTGGCTCGCCGCGCAAGGAGCTCACGTCACCGTGATTTCGCCGCGCACCGCCCTCGTTCCCCCGCCCGATTGCCGGATTGTTCACGAACGCGCTTCCGGCGCGCCGCTGCTGTCGGGGCGCGATATTATGGAGGAAACGGAATCCTATATCGTCCAAAATCCCTGCGATGCCGTTTTGTGCTTTGCCTCCCTTGCGTCAATCAGGCCGAAGGAACGCGCCGCGAATAAACTGAAAATCAAAAGCGCGGAAACAAGCGTCGTTTCGATGACCGTCACCGGCAACGTTGACGTCGAAGCGCGCGCGCAAAAATGGGGCGTTCCCGTCGTGGGCTACGACGGCTGGCAGGAAAAATTCTCGGTCTTCGAGATTCCGCCGTGGCTGAACGTGGAGCTGCGGTCGCTTTTCAGCGTCTTGGCCGAGGATTATCCCGTTTCTCCTTTGCAAGAGGCCGACGAAGACTTCCCTGCGGATTTGCCGCAGATATTAAACGGCAAGAAAGTCATTCTGACGAGCGGCCGCACGGAAGAGCAGATTACGACGACAGGCGACATCATCACGAACTTTTCTTCGGGAAGGCAGGGATACGAGCTGGCCTGCGCCTTCGCCTTAAGCGGCGCCAAGGTCGTCTTCGTTTCCGGCCCCTCCCTTTATTCGCCGTCTTCGGGCGGCAACGTTCAGGTCGTCCGCGTCAGGGAAGCCAAATCCATGCTCGCGGCCTGCAACGATTTTCTGCCTGCGGATGTTTTTGTCGGCGTCGCCGCCGTTGCGGATTTTGGCTGCGTGCAGCCGTTTTTCCTGCGCCTCGCCGAAGACCAGTCTTACGATCTGGTTCTCGACAGAAATCCCGACATCTTGACCGCCATGGGACAGCATCCGTCGCTAAGACCGAGCGTCGTCGTCGGCTTTGCGGCGGAAACCGACGCCAAGAAAATTCTTTTCTACGCGAAAGAAAAGCTTGTCGTGAAAAACGCGGACATTATTTGCGCCAATCTTGTCGGCGCCGCCACAGACAAGAAAGAAGGCGACAATCAAATCATGTTTGTGACGCGGGGCGGCGGCGAACGCCTTTGTCCCGTCATGAGCAAAAGACAGGCCGCCGCAACCATCGTTCGCGAAGTTGCAGGAAGATTTATATCAACGGCTAAATAAAAAGACTCGTTTCGGTCACGAGCGGTTGCGACAAGCGAGGCGCACGCAGGGACTGGGGATAAGTCGTTAGAATAAAAGGCGAAGCCCCGCATGCGACGAGTGCAGATGCAGAACGAGTGATGTTAAACGGCGCGGCCGAAATCATTGGTCGTTTGCTATTACTGCCTGATTTCCATATCGCGTTCTTGCTTGTGCGCCGTTTCCATTTCCAAAAGAGCAAGAAGCATTCTCGCCCGCGCGTCGAAATTCTCGGCCTCAAGCAACGCCTGTTTTTCGGCAGCGGTAAACGGACAGATCATGATGATCGTGGGCAAAAGAACGCCTTCCGGCGCCGATCTGACGACGCTCCAGTCAACGGAAATGGCATTGTTTTTGAAGTAGATGCGCATCAACTCGACCAGCCGTTCGCGGTCAATCGTAGCCGTATCGCTTTCGCCCAGATCCGACAGATACGGCGTCCAGTCCGGCTTGGCCTTTCTGTATATATGGGAGCCCCTGATCTCCACGAGCATGCGGAAACGGCACACGCCCGTCAGCACAATCAAAAGCTTTCCTTCGTCCAGTTCGTTGAACGACGTTATACGCCCGACGCACCCCACCGAATAAAGGGGCGGCTTTTCTTCTTCGTCATCGGAGCAAGGCTGTATGACGCCGATCAGCCGCCCGTTGCCCAACGCGTCCTCGACCATGGCCCTGTCGGCGGGCTCGGAAATCGTGAGAGGAAGTCTCGCCTGCGGCAACAGAAGCGCGCCGGACAGGGAATACAAAGGGATTTCTTCGGGCAGATCCGAAAGGAAAGTCTGCGCTGACAACAAAGGTTCTGTCATGAAAAGAGGATGGAGGAAAGGCGTTTGCGTGCGGAAACCGTGATAGGATGAGCCGTGCCGAAGGCTTCGAAGAATTTAAGAAGCTGCTGGCGCGCCGCGCCGTCGTTCCATGTGCGCGCGCGCCGCACGATGTCGAGCAGATGATCTACGGCCTGTTCGTTGCGGCCTGCGGCGTAATACGCCATGGCAAGATCGAAGCGCGCCTGATGGTCGTCGGGGTTTCTGGCGACGGCGGCTTCAAGCTGCTCCGCCTGCCCCTTGTTTTTTCCGGCGGCTTCCGCAAGCTCGACCGCCGCGCGGACGGAATCCAAAGCCTTGTCCTTGGCGATAGCGGCAGGCGCGGCATCCAGCATCTCGCGGGCTTTCTGCACTTCGCCTTCGTCGAAAAAGCAGCGCGTCAGCCCGGCGTACGCTTTCGCGCTTTCGGGGTTCTCGGCGAAAATATCGGCATAAATCGAGCGCGCCGTCGCAACGTCGCCGCCGGCCAGAAATTCTTCCGCCTGTTGAAAGGCCGTATCGAGCCCCGCCGTTTCCGCGCCGCCCACGCCCGTCGTTTTCATCAACTGCGCGACCCATGTCTTAATTTGAGGCTCCGGCATCGCGCCGGAAAAAGCGTCAACGGGACGCCCCTGATAAAAAGCAAAGACCGACGGCGCGGACGAAACGCCCATTTGGCGGGCGATGCTCTGGTCGCGGTCAATATCCACCCTGGCAAGCTTTAAATTGCCCATGCCGGAGCGCACGATTTTTTCAAGCGCCTCCGCCTGCTGTCGGCACAGGTTGTCGCGCGGCGTCCAGAAAAGGACGAACACCAGCATTTTTTTCGAAGCATCGAGAACTTCCGCTTTAAATGTCGCCAGAGTCACGTCCTTGACGGCCTCGGGGGCGGAAGAAGAGGAGGAGGATATAACAGCCATTAGAATACCCTAAACTATCAACGCCCGCCCAATAGCGGGACGTTCGACTATAAGCCTATTTCCTTCCGCGCGGAATGCAAGAAAACGCTTTGGGATTCAACCGCCCGCATATTGACTGTGGCGAAGCTCCTCTGGCCTTGATCGTGAAAGACGGCGTTCCGCCTGAAGCTTTGACGTCCGGCACGATTTCATATGACAGGCCGGAAGGGTTTCCCATCAAGGCTTTCGCCTTGGCCACGCCGCCTTCGGCAAGCCCCTTTGTCGGAAAAGTTCCCAAATCGGCATAAGGATCCTCGCTTTGGGCGTCTTCGTCCCGCACCATCTGGAAGGCTTTGGCGAAGTTTTGCTTAAGGGCTTCGGGCGCATTTTTCTTGCGGGCTAAAGGCTCCAGCAATTCGACGGCATCCTCGGGAGCCCCCAGCGCCATATAAAGATGGGCAAGATTATTGGCCGCCGTCATGTCGTTCGGCGCAAGCTCGATGGCGCGTTTATAGGCGTCGCGCGCTTCGGAACGCTTGCCGAGCAATTCATAAGAAACGCCGAGTCCGTTCCAGGCGCGCGCGTTTCGATCGTTGCGCGAAACGGCGCTGACATACACGTCGCGCGCTTCGGCTTTTTTGCCTTCCGCAAGCAAAGCCTTTCCTTGCGCGCTGAGAGCCAGCGACATTTTGGCGTCTTCGGGCGACGCGCCCGCACACGCGGCGGTTGTGGCGCACAGGATAAGAAGGGAGATCGTTTTGACGGAAAGCATGGGCGTCCTCGAAAGAAAACGTTAACGAACGAAGGGGGCTATTCTGAGCCAAAATTGTCCATTTACCAATTATTATTTTCCTTGGTTTATTCTTATATATAGCCGGGTTCCTTGAAAGCCCGGATATTCCATTTTGCAACAAACACGCAAAAACGTTCCGTTTTTGCCTTTTTTGCGAATACTTTTTCGGGTTCCCTGGGAACCAAGGCAACCATGAACGACATCCCTCTTTCTTCCGAATCCGAAGCGCAGGCCGCGCAGGATTTGCCGCGCCTGATCGAGCGCATGCACAGGCGCTACCTCGATGTCGTTCGCATCGAATTGTCAAAACACAATTATCACGACATCAGCCCCGTTCAGGCCGTCATGCTCGGAACCATCGGCGGCACGAGCGGCGCGGAAGAAATCTCCGTCCGCGACCTGATCGAGCGCGGCTATTATCTGGGCTCCAACGCTTCCTATAATCTGAAGGGACTCGTTGACGGCGGTTATGTAGACAGACAAACCTCGGCGCGGGACAAACGCTCGGCTCAACTGAAACTGTCCGAGAAAGGACTTAAGGTTTTAAGCATCGTCGTCGCCCTCAACAAGGCAACGGCGGAAAGCCTCGTCAAAAACGGAGGCCGCGACATTCAGACGGCCTATCAAACGCTGCGCCAGTTCGAACGCCGGTGGACGGAAGTTATCCGCGCCGAAGGCCCGACGACCGACGACTCTCTTTAAATCTTCTGCTGGCCAAAGTGGTCCTTGGCCGAGCGCAGCTTGCCAAACACAGCTTCGGGATCGGCATCTTCGGGCGCGACGCGCTCGGCGGCCAAGACTTTGCGCAGATCGGGCCGATCGGTGCGCAAAAACGGATTGCATTTCTTTTCGACGCCCAGAAGAGTCGGCGACGTCGGCTTTCCCTGCTTGCGCAGAGTCATAATTTCCGCCGCGCGGGTTTTTAACGCTTCGTTATCCTTATCAATCGTGAGGGCGAATTTGGCGTTGGTTTCGCTGTTTTCGTGGCCAAAGTAGACATTCGTGTCGTCGGGCAGCGCGCGCAGTTTCTTCAGCGAGTCCCACATTTGCGCCGTATTGCCTTCGACCAACCGCCCGCAGCCCAAAGAGAACAAAGCGTCGCCCGAAAACAGCGCCTTGATCTGCGGAAAATAATAGGCCACATGCCCGTCGGTATGGCCGCTTGTTGCCAAAACCTGTCCGCGCAACGTCGAAAACGTGACGACGTCCCCTTCTTCGACCGAGCGCGAAATGCCGGTGATAAGGCCTTTTTCCTTGAAAGAGCCGATGACCGGCGCGCCGAATTCGTGCTGCAGTTTATCGTTGCCGCCCGTATGGTCGGGGTGATGATGCGTATTGAGGATAAGGGCAAGATAAAGGTCGCGCTCTCTCAACGCGCGGGAAACGATGTCGCCGTCGCCGGGGTCTACGACCAGCGCCAGCCCGAGATCGCGGTCGCTGACCAGATAAATATAGTTGTCCTTAAAGGCGGACAGGATTTCGATCGTGAATGACATGACCCTACTCTCTACCAAGCCGCACGGCTTATGACAAAAGCAATTTTCGGCTTGCTGTACCTGTTAACTGTCGCTGAATTGTGCTAAAAGACTGTTAACACGTTCCTGCCAGCCCGGGCTTATGATGCCGACTGATTTTGCAGATTCACGAGATTTTTACCAAAGCCCTATCGGCCGCAGAACATTGGATGTTTTGCGCGCCCGCGTCCGTGAAATGGCTCCGGCCTTCGCGGACGAACGCGTCCTGCCGCTGGGCAGCGCTTCCTTGCTGCTGGACTCCCCGTCTTTCGTTTCGGGGCGGTTGACCTCGGAAAGAGACGAAAACTTTTCCTGTCTCGTTGACTCTAAAAACAAGCTTCTTCCCGACGGCGATATTGACCGCATCGTCGTTCTGCATGCCGTCGCGGAAGCCGAAGACATGACCCTTTTGCTTCGCGAGGCGTGGCGCGTTCTGAAAGGCGAGGGGCGCCTTCTGCTTATCGTTCCGCGCCTCGGCAGCGCATGGGCGCAAAATCCGGATACGCCTTTCGGCAAAGAAAAAGCCTATTCCGCAGCACAAATCAAAAAGGCTTTAACCCGTCAGGGTTTTTTTGTTGCGCGCCTGAAGCGCGCGCTTTATGCGCCGCCCGATTGCTCGGATACGTTTTTTTCCTTGTCCCAAAAAATGGAAAGCGCCCTGCCTTGTCCGTTCGGCGGCGGCGTTTTTTTGATCGCGGCCCGAAAAAGGATTTTGGGGCTTGCGGGCGCAAAAAAAGTGAAGGCGCGGGCCGCATCCGATCCTTTTCTTCCGTCGCCGTTGCCTATATAATGGAACGAAAGGCTTCGATCGGCACTTTTTTCCCGAAAAAACAAGGTAAATAGA
>Ga0265297_10010187_pt1 | contig 11887 bp, 9 predicted proteins | sample Munlanlwell13791_FD_192502 | JGI IMG/M metagenome (GOLD analysis project Ga0265297, IMG submission 192502) | Leachate microbial communities from a municipal landfill in Southern Ontario, Canada - Leachate well 137-91 | ecosystem: Engineered > Solid waste > Landfill > Unclassified | place...
TTCCGACCACCGCTGGAACAGCAGTCCAGACACCTGTCCAGTCTGCAGTTCCGACCACCGTCGCAACCGCAGTCCCGACCACAACCGCGCCCAAGTCACCCGGCTTCGGTGCACTCGTTGCACTCATCGGCCTCGGTGCTGTTGCGTTCGTTGTTGTCCGCAGGCACTGAACTAATTTCTAAACTCTCTTTTTTTTCAAGCATCGTTACAAGAATCGTTCAGGTACTCGCAAGTCTCCACTTCTCGCAGATTCTCTCTTCAGGAACGCAATCGTTCCAGGATCCCTGCTCGTATAGTACCTTTTTAAATCCTGGATGGGTAACGTTGATCAGGACTTGCCGATCCTGCCAACAGCAGGATCTGTGGAGGTGCATGAAGAGTGAAACTGGTTGTAAAGAATATTGACATTGCAGCCCGGGGGGTTCTCGTGAACCGGCTGGATGCCCGGGGGATGGGCGTGATGAACGGGGACCGCGTCCAGGTAATCAACCCGAAGAACGGGATGTCTGCAACTGCATTTGTTGAAATTACATCGACGATAGCGCAGCAGGGGACTCTCGGCGTGTACCTCATAACAAACGAACGCCTCCGACTTGAGGACGGGGAGGAGATCGAGATCCGCGAAGCCGGCCGGCCCGCATCTTTGGATTATATCAAGAAAAAGATGGACGGTGGCAAACTCACCAAGGAAGAGACCCTTACCATCATCAAGGATATTGTCCGGGATGAAATATCTGCTGCGGAACTGACTGCCTACATCACGGCGTCCTATATCAACCCCCTCGATATGGATGAGGTTGAGCACCTCACCCGGGCAATGGTGGAGACCGGTGAACAGATCAAGTTTGCTTCCCGTCCTATAGTCGACAAGCATTCCATCGGGGGAGTTCCCGGGAACAAGATTACGTTCCTTGTCGTCCCTATCATTGCAGCAAGCGGTCTCAAGATCCCCAAGACCAGTTCGCGTGCGATCACCGGCGCCGGAGGTACTGCCGACCTCATGGAAGTGCTGGCATTTGTTGAGTTCACTTCGAGCGAGGTCCAGCAGATGACCGACAAGGTAGGTGGCTGCATTGTCTGGGGTGGTGCAACGAATATTGCCCCGGCAGACGATCGCATCATCATCCAGGAATACCCGTTCAAGATTGATGCCCGGGGCCAGATGCTGGCGAGCGTAATGGCAAAGAAATTTGCCGTCGGTGCAGACCTTGTCGTCATCGATATACCGGTTGGCCAGAATACCAAAGTAGCGAATATACCGGAAGGACGAAAACTTGCGCGTGAGTTCATTGAGCTTGGTGAGCGTCTGGGAATGAAGGTTGAATGTGCCCTTACCTATGGGGACACTCCTGTCGGCCACAGCATCGGCCCGAAACTTGAAGTCATGGAGGCACTGCGAGTCCTCGAAGGATCCCAGGAACCCAATTCCTTTATCCAGAAGAGTATCTCTATAGCCGGGATTGCGCTCGAAATGGCAGGCAAGGCCCCCCGGGGTGGCGGCACGGCCATGGCGCAGGACCTCCTGTCGAGTGGCAAGGCGCTTGAAAAATTGAAACGGATCATCGAGATCCAGGGGGGAGATCCGAACATCAAATCTTCGGATATTCTCCCCGGGGAGCACCAGTTTGTCGTCAGGGCCCCTGTATCTGGGTACGTGATCGAGATGAACAACCGCTCGCTCATCACCCTTGCCCGGACTGCCGGGGCACCCCAGGACCGGGGCGCGGGGATCCTCCTCCACGCGAAGAAAGGAAAACTTGTCAAGGCAGGGGAACCGCTTTTCACCATCTTTGCAGACCGGAACTGGAGATTACAGAAGGCAATCGAAGAGGGACGGCGCCTTATGCCTGTCCTCGTTGAAGGCATGCTCCTTGACCGGGTTCCCTCATCGCTGTCGGAGATGTAGACCGATGTCCTGATATACGAGCAGGTCGCGATATTTATCATGTATCCTCGACCTCGTTTCCTTTTTGCCCTCCTGCTTCTCCTGCTTCTCTGCAGTTCGGCACAGGCAACGACCAGCCTGCTCATTACGGTGCAGGATAGTATCGATAATGTCACTCTCTCCCACGCTACCGTATATGTCAATGGTGCCAATTATGCACGCACAAACTCCCTTGGCCAGGCCCTGCTCACCCATTCCGGGCTGAACGACCAGGAGATCAGAGTCTCGATGAGCGGGTACGACGACTGGAGCCAGACGGTAAACAAGAGTACGACCGCGCTGCTGGTGAACATGAGCCGCAAGACGCTCACGTTCAAGACTACCCTCTTTGATTCCGATACCCTCAATCCCATCTCCGGCGCACGCATCAACCTTACGACAGAGAATATTACCCAGGTAAAACAGACTGACAGTACCGGGGCTGCGACCTTTGCAGTCACCGGAGCGACGATCTATTCAATCGATATCAGTGCCCCGAATTACCAATCCCGGAGCGGGACGATTGTTATGGAGACCGAGAACCAGGAAGTGCAGTACAAACTGCTCTCGGGGAACAGCTTCTCGTTTGTTATTACTGACAAGGACAGCGGAAAGGCACTCCCCGGTGCGGAAGTGCGTCTCAATGCCATCCTCGCCGGAAAGACCGATGAGCGGGGGATTCTTATTACCCCGGTTACGCGGGAAAAATCCTATACGGTCGAGATTGTAAAAGACGGCTATAAAACATACACGGAATCGCGCACCATCAGCGCATCGGATGCCGTGTACTACGCGTCCTTATCAAAAGCCCCCATCGGTGCGTATATCTTTGTGATCGATGAGGCCAAGAAGCCGGTGAGTGAAGCGGATGTCTATATCGACGGGACACTTGCCGGTACAACAAACGAATACGGGCGGATGAGTTCCTCGACCTTGGTCACCGGTGACTATGAGATTGAGGTCCGGAAAACCGGTTACACCCCGCAGAGCAAAACGGTAACGATCTCCGGTGAAAACAAGGACTACACCTTTACCCTGCCCTATGCAAACGCAGCTCTGACTATCACTGTTCAGGACACGGACAATAAAGCGATTTCCGGGGCATCGGTCCTAATTAACAGTAATGCAGTCGGTACAACCAATGACAACGGCCAGGCGGTTGCAACTATCCCCTTCAATGCCGATGTGAACATCACGGTGACGAAAGACACCTATGCTCCCCAAAGCGTTACCAAGCAGGTGATCTCGGGGAATTCCACCGCAGCGGTTACCGTTGTTCTGTCAAAGACTATTGACTGGGGCTTAATCGGCATGATCGCCCTTGGTGTAGTTGCTATTCTTGTCCTGTTTGCCATAATCCGGGCACTCGGAAGGCGCATTGGGGGTGGGGGAGGCCCTCACATCCACCGCAGAGATGAGATTTAACAATCCTTTTTCAGTTGTCAATTACTTTTATTGACAGGACAACCTGTCCTGTCGGAATATATGTCCAGCTTTGTATTTTTGACAAGTTTTTAAAAAAAGAGGAACGGACCCAGCGGGAATCGAACCCGCGTCCTTGGGTTCGAAGCCCAAGAGGATATCCTCTACCCCATGGATCCTTCTCATCTTCTTTACATCAAAAGATATTAAGTATTTTCTGCCGATAATCTACTCAAATGATCCTATCATCCTCTGAGATTGCATGCCGCCTAAAACAAAAAACCGGTACAGGGAATCTCGTGATCAATCCCTACCTGCCTGAATGCCAGCAACCGGCGTCCTACGACCTGCGTTCGGCTTCTGATATAACGCTGGTGCAGGGAAAATGTACTCTTGTGCCGACCCTTGAATGGGTGGAGCTTCCTACGGATCTCGCTGGAACGCTCATGTGCCGCTCCTCATTTGGCCGGAAAGGTGTTCTTCTCGGAGCCGGGTATGTCGATCCCGGGTTTCGCGGGCAGCTCACCTTATGCCTGACGAATATGGGAGATGATCTTCTTGTGAAGAAGAATGATCGCATTGTCCAGATGATCCTGCATGAGGTTCGCGGGAATGGTGACGGATATGCCGGCCGGTACCAGGACAGTATTGGCGCGGTCGGGGCGAAGTGACCATGATCCGCACTGAACGAAAATATGTCGAGATCCTGCGCATTCTCAAGGAACACCGTGATCCAATGGGTGCAAAACGGCTTTCCGAGCTGATGTCGGAACGGGGTTTTGTCCTGAGTGATCGGGCAGTCCAGTACTACCTCAGTTATCTCGATACTATGGGGTTTACGGAAAAAGTCGGGAACCAAGGGAGGATCCTGACGCCGCTCGGGCTGGAAGAGACCGACAATGCTCTGGTTGATGACAGGATCGGCTTTATCATCTCGAAGCTTGAGCGTCTCGCCTATCGTAGTACGTTCGATCCTGAAACGAGCACCGGGGATGTCGCATACAACCTGTCCATTGTCCCATCAGAGTCTGTAGAGAAAGTAAAAACTGCATTCGACGAAGTGGTCCGGGCGGGGTGCGGTTTTTTTGATACTTACCGTTTGATCGACCATGACCCCCGTATCCCCCATGGCCATGTTGGATTCATAACAATCTGCAGTATATCTATGGACGGCGTCTTCCAGCGACGGGGAATCCCGGTACGGATGGCATTTGGCGGGAGACTTGAGATCGAGAATGGCACTCCCCGGCAGTTCAAGGATCTTATAGCCTACCGTGGAACCACAATCGATCCCCTTGAGTTATTCATCTCTGCCGGCCTGACTTCCATTACTTCCTTTGCCCGGTCAAAGAATGGCATAGCCCTGGCAAATGTGCGCGAGGTACCTTGTGCTGCACGTTCGCATGTCGAGGAGACAATCCGCCAGATGAACTCCTGCGGTTTTGTATTCCCGGTAACGATGGGAAACCAGGTATTTAACCTGCCCCATAACCCCTACCGGCTCTCGATCGTGGCATTCAGCGGCCTGAATTATATCGGGAATACCGTTGAACATGGTATCCCGATTAGAACGGAGATTGGTGCCGGAAATATCCAGTTCTCAAAGATCTTGGAGAAAAACTGATCAGATCCAGGAAATATCGTCCTTTTTCTTGGCCTTTTTGCCGTGATGATGTTCATGTGATGTTTCACCGTCTTTTTCCATCTGCTCGGCTGGCGATTTCGGTTTCAGGTGTGTGTGCATAAGCGAATCATCCCGTGCTTTTGGTACTGAGGTTCCTGTGACGGATTTTCCGAAGAATACATTGTCTTTTGCACGGAATTCCTGATCTTTTATATCCACCGGACTCTCATCCGGTGAGGGTTCAGTCACATCATCTTGCGGCAGTTTGGAGAACCCCTCTTGGTCACCCAGGTCTTCAGGTTTGTTGTCCCGGGTAACGGGTATGGGAGGTTGACGCGTTTCGGGATCTGGTGTCCGCTTTCGGATGATAACTGTCTTCTTTGTATGTGCCTGGAGTATTCCCTCCTGGGGGGAGTGGTAGGAGGAGGGCTCGGGTGTTGCCGGGGGGGTCTGCGATACTACAACGCGTCTCTGCTTGGGAACTCCCATGGGCGGTTGTGGTAGTTCCCCTCCGATCGGCTCCGCCGGTTTTCCGGAGAGTGCCATCATGCGCTGCCGTTGCAACTCCTGTTCAATCTGCTGGCGGGAATGTTCCTGCGAGGAGGGGCTTGTACGATGTGAAGGGGGGGCAGTCTCGCTGGCATGGGATATGGGCTGTTGCGCCACGGATCTTTTAACCGATACGTCCTGTCCGCGGGGCATTTCCTTGGGGTGTCGGGGGCTTCCTGGCTGCGGTTCTCTTCGCGGGGTCTGCCGGGTCGGGGGTAGAAGAGGCCCGGCTCCAGCGGATTGTACTGTTGAGGGTTCATGAGTATATGGCCTGATCTCGTTATATGAGCCCGGGGGTGTCTTATCCAAAGGCATGGCTGCAGCAGGAGCTGTGGTATGGCGTCGCGTGTTGCGTTCGGGCCATGGATTTTCAGCGCCTGCCTGCGTTCTTGATGGAAGGACAATCATCTCGTCCCTGAGTGATTCCGGGTGTTCCCAAGCCGGTGTTGTGGCCATGACTTCGTCATCGGATACAACTCTCTTCATCGGGCCGAGCCTGAGTTGTTCACGGATCTCCCTCAACTCATTGATACGGGGGATGTTATCGAGTCCCGAGAGCATGACAATGATTGCGACGTTTTGCGTACTCATAACGGGATAATCCCCGGACCTTGTTTCAAGGCCCCGTATGCTACGGTCGATCCATTTTCTCACCGTCATGAACCCCTGCATTGAGAGCTCATGGGAAGGCCCGGCAACGAGGATCAGCGCCTTGTGGGCACTGGTCATATCGCAGGGTGTCGAGATCTCATGGTAGATTGCCTGTTTTGCCAGCTCGACAATCCGCGATGCCCGTTTTTTTCCCTCCTCGTTGAACGGCCCTGAAGGTTTGAGCTGGGAGAGGAACGCGAGGGGATTGGTGGTAAGGTGCTCTACAGCGTACCCGATTGTGATGAAACCCCCGTCTTTCATGGTGTTGAGCACTTCACCGGAATCAAGTACGACCTCAGCGAGATCAATGCCCCCGTCGGCACGGAACTCCCCCGCTTTGAGAATGAGACTGATCCTCCTGACAATTGCCTCATTGAGAAGCAGGTATGTCATCATCTCCGGGGATAATTCAGGTTCAGGCTTGCCAAGGCCGAGCATCTGGGTGAGCCCCCACTCCTTTTTAGCGAGCCGTGCCTGAGCTGCGGGCCGAATTTTTTTGTACCACGTCTCGTTGTCAAAGACAATGATCCCGTCAAGGAGTGTGGAGAGAATATCGATGTCATCGGCTGCTTTCGCGGACCGTTTTTCTCCCTCTGCCAGGCAGGGGAGCGTGACCAGTCCGAAGATTGGTTCGACGATCGAGGAACGGAGTCCTGTGATGATGTGCGGGACGATATCGGTCATCTGTCCGCCGAGGCCGCAACAGATGAAGATGGCATCGTTCTCCCCGGACTCGAAATTATGAATCCGTGATATAATCTCGGCAATATCGATTGTCGCTGTACCCCCATCCGAATACAGCGTATCGGGATTCATCGGGTCAGACGGGGGGTAATAGAGCTTCAGGGAATCGGGAAGTGCGGAGAGTTGCAGCAGGGTGGCCTCATCAACATCAACTGCCAGTCCTTCAACACAGGCAACCCTGCTTCCCCGTCTATCGATGGCATACAGGCTATCCACAATCCTGCATCCCGCTCCGCCGAGTCCTAGTGCCACGATACGCATAAAATATTACCGTTTTTCCTTGTAATCAGATCATTGCCCGCAGACTTGTTATTCAACAGGTGTCTGATATCCCTGAGAATGTTGATCCCGGGGAAATATGTCTTTGTCGCATATAAATTACGACAATGATCATGGTAGGTAAGTTAAACAGGAACTTAAGGGACCGGCACTGCAGGATGGCAAAAAACCTCAAATGGCTCCTGATCCGGGATAGCCTGCTGCGATCTCATCCTTTTTTACGAAAAATACAGGCAGATTTCTGGAATAAACGCTATATTGGGGTTTTTGCGGGCTAATAGCCGGTTCCCGTCAACGTAAAATCATAATTTATTTAAATGCGTGTACGGTAATACTGGAATGAGGTGAACATACCTTGTCATATGGAATTGAATTCGTACCTGGTAATGTCAATGTAAAGCAAGTTGTTAACTTCTGTAAACTTGCTGAATCCAAAGACATTGATTTCGCGTGGATCACCAACCACTACAACAACCGCCACTGCTACCCCACCCTCGCGGCAATCGCGAAGGAAACCACGACCCTGAAGATGGGCCCGGGTATCATGAACGCCTTCACCGACACTCCCGCGGCAATGGCATCCTTTGCCTGCACGCTGAACGAGATTTCCGATGGACGTGCAGTCCTCGGTATCGGACCCGGGGATCTTTCCACCCTGCCGAAACTTGCTATCAACCCCGAGAAACCGGTTGGCCGCCTCGAGGAAGCAGTCATCCAGATCCGCAAGCTTACTGCTGGAGAGCAGGTGAACAAGTCCGGTATGAAGTTCTTCGACTACGACGGTGCAAAGCTGACTGGTGTCACACTCCCCGGCAAGAAGGGAATCCCGGTTTACATCGGTGCCCAGGGACCCAAGGTCCTCGAGCTCGCCGGCAAGATCGGTGACGGTGCACTCATCAACGCATCCAACCCCAAGGACTTCCAGGTTGCTATCCCGATCATCAAGAAGGCATGCGACGCTGTCGGCAAGAAGAACTTCGATGTCGGCGCATACACCGCCATGTCCATCGACCAGAGCGAGAAGAAGGCACGCAATGCAGCAAAGATTGTTGCAGCATTCATTGCAGCCGGCTCACCTGAGCCCCTCCTCACCCGCCACGGACTCGACCTCGCCAATGTTGCCAAGATCAAGGCAGCCCTGTCGAAGTTCGACTTCAAGAGCGTTGGGGAACTCGTCGGAGACAAAGAGATCGATGCCTTCACCATTGCAGGCACCCCTGAGATGGTCAAGCAGAAGTGCGAAGACCTCACCAAGTCAGGTGTCACCCAGATCATCTTCGGTTCACCCCTCGGTCCCGACATGACCAACTCCATCCGCCTGCTCGGCAAGTACGTTGTATAAGGACAGAGCACAATATCTGCCCCCATATAACCCAGAGCGGCGATGGTGCCTTGGCAGAAAATTTTTTTCCTTTTTTCTGGTGTTTTTATCGTGCGGGATTTCCTGTGCAAATGACTATCTGAATCAGCTGAAAATAGTAGTATGAAAGACATGTTCTCATTCATGGATGTGGATACTCCGAAAGGTATTATCCAGTACCGTGAGGAGACCTATACCGGGTTCAGGTGCAGGATTAACCCGGATCGCTCGAAAAGGCATATCATTCGCCCGTTAACCCTTCCGGAAGATGATGGTGACTGCCCATTTTGTCCTGAACGGATATTTTCTGTCACACCATCCTTCCCTGACGGGAAACGGATTATTCATAACGAGAGTGTCACGTTTCCCAACATGTTCCCCTTCGGGCAGGGGCATGTTGTATCCGTGATCACCAAAGCACACCGTGTGGAAACCTTCAGCTGGCAGCAGATTGTGGATGCACTAACGGGACAAATCGAGGCGCTGATGAGATATGATGGTTATCCCAGCATCAACATGAATTTCCTCCCATCGGCGGGTGCTAGCCTGATCCACCCTCATATGCAGGGACTGTGCGATGCCCGCCCCCCACATATTGTCGAGCGATATTTGTATGCCGGTGCCAAATATCGCGAGATTACCGGAAAGGATTATTGGGATAGATTGACGGATGGTGAAAAAAAAACAGGGAGGTATCTTTTCGGGGATGAAGTTGTCTGGTCTGCCCATGCAGTTCCCTGCGGAGAACGGGAGATCCGGGGAATTCTGCCGGTAGCCACTCTCGGAGAGACTGGCCCCTATATCGATCTCCTGGCACAGGGAATCCTTGAAGTGCTCGCATTTTACCGGAAGATGGGGACAGACGCATTCAACATGTCCATTTTTTTTGATAAAGCCGGCTCAACAGGGGGGCTCCGTGCGTTCTGCTCGCTCATCTCCCGGATCAATCCAAATCCTTCATCCATGAGCGATTCTGCATTTATGGAGAGAATGCATTTCGAACCAATAATCATGACGCTCCCGGAAGAGATGGGAGATCTTTACCGAAACCAAAAAAGAGAAAAAAATTAATCGAATTTTGCAACGAGCTTGTTCTTCTTGACAAGCACACCGTCCTTCTTGTGTGCCTGGCGGAGAACTGTGTCGCCTGCCTTCTCGATCTCGCGGGCCTCGTCACAGAGTGCGGCTGCGACCTTCATCATCTCGTGAGCGCTTGCAACGATCGGGATGTACTTCTCCCATTCCTTGGTCATGAAGCAGCCCTTGACGTTCTGGCCTGCAACTGCCATGGCGATCTCGTGGGCAGCGCGTGCCTTTGCGAGTGCATAGTTGTTGGTGAACTCGCCATCGACTGCCTTGTCGGTGGTCATGACAATCTTGGGAAGTACGAGTTCTGCACCCTTCTTGCCGGCCTTGACCTGGTCGATAACCTGATCGATGGCAACCTGGAGCTTGCGGAATGCACCGGTACCTGCAAGGACCTTGACAAGGTTACCGTTGAAGTCAGCCATCTCGATGGGGTCGAGGAATTCGCGGCGGGCACCGATCATGGAGTCTGCCTTCATAATGATATAGCCGAACTGGCTGGTCTTGATGCCTTCCCATTCCTTCTTGGTCGTGACGTCGTCAGTGATGACGATGCACGGGATGCCGGACTTGGCCAGTTCCTCGCGGGCACCGGTGGGGCCGGGGAGGACCCCGTTGGGGGAGACTACGATACAGAAGTCGGGTTTCCATGCCTTCATGTTGGAGACAACGCGGTCAATGTCCTCCGGCTGGAGTTTCGTTCCGCTGGTCGCCATGAATGTCTGCATATCTTCACGGTCTGCTCTCTCATCGAGGAGGAGCTCTGCCATTACACCACTTGCAATGTTGCCGAGTTTGGCAACGCCTACTTTAACAACCATGTATTTTCACCTCGAAAATGTTATAACACGTTATTATGACCCGGTATTCATATAAACATTTTGAAATGTCCTCTCTCGTCGTAAAATATGGATAGTGGCAGTATCTTTTGGTCAGTCTTCCGGCATAAGGAAACCGGCACCTTCCAGGGATTCTCACCGGTTTATTGACCGAGAAACTGAGAACTAGTAGAAATCTGCCTGCAACTTTCCCGAGCACAATCTGTCAGGCTATTCGGGAGGAGCAGTTTTTCAGCGCGGGCAGATACCCGGACCTTTTTCCGGTCCGGCTACCTCCTGCAATCCCGGAATCCGGAAAAGTTAACGAAAAGTGTTTAAGTTCCGGTTGTGAAGGTCTTACTATGAAGGACGGGCTCCTTACCGAACGCCAGATGGAGGTGCTGCGGTACCGCAAGCAGGGGCTGACCCAGCAGCAGATTGCGGATATCATCTCTACATCGAAAGCCAATGTCTGTACCATCGAGAAAAGTGCCATGGAGAATATCCGGAGGGCAAAGGAAACTCTCGAATTCCTGTACACGCTCGATGCAACCCATCTGTGTACTATCCCCTCCGGAACAGATCTCTTCAATGTCCCCTCCATCATCTTCGGTGAAGCGGAGAAGATCAATATCAAGGTCAAGTACGATACGATATCCCTGATTAACCGCCTGAGGGAGTCTCGCGCCCAAGCATGCAAGGCCCGGGTTGTCTGCGAAGATATCATCGTCTATATCACGGACCAAGGGGAACTCTATTTTGGCTGAAAAGCCCTGGCTTGGTCCGGACCTCCGTGCCCGGCCGCGTCCGTTCTACCCTGAACGTTAGCATATCTTTATATGCTTTTTTATGCAATAATTATGGAAGCCGATATGAGGTTATCCTCTCCAGATCTGCATGTCCTCCCGACGGAGGGCATGCCCGATCCGGGAACGGCGGGACCATGCATCCGGACACTGGATTGACGGTTCTGCCGTGGGAGAACCTTGATTGGTGGATCCCCGTATAGAACGGGGGTATCCCGAGAAGGAGTTGTGATTCGTCACAACAGGCTGACAGAGTGGGTCTGATCAGGCGCATGGGCGAACGTTCGTGCAACGAGCCCCTTCTTCGTTCGGTTTTATGACCGGACGAAGATGCGCCATTGTCAGGATCTTCTTTCGCGAGACAGGAATGCCGGTGCACACCGGCACAGCAGAGGGATCGTATCCCCTGCGCAAATCCGATACGGGTGAAAACCGTCCCGCGGTCAGCAGTGTAACGTATCCTCAAAGGATCGCATGCGCTGCCTGAACCGACCGGCCAGTTTCTCCTGTCGCGTGTTGGCATCTGGAACCTGAAAAGGTCTGGAGAAGAGTCTCGGATGAATCTCTCAAACGTGTCGCAATGAGAACAACCTACACGCAAAAGTCAGGATGGATTAATACATG
>Ga0265297_10010189_pt1 | contig 11881 bp, 10 predicted proteins | sample Munlanlwell13791_FD_192502 | JGI IMG/M metagenome (GOLD analysis project Ga0265297, IMG submission 192502) | Leachate microbial communities from a municipal landfill in Southern Ontario, Canada - Leachate well 137-91 | ecosystem: Engineered > Solid waste > Landfill > Unclassified | place...
TGATGATAATAAACCATACATAGCTATTTCTCAAATAAAATATAAATATAATATATCTGAATTATTTTTTAATAAATTTATTGTATTTCCAAAAGCTAGATTATACTTGTATAATGGAAATCTATTAACTAAGCTTGATGAAATACAAGGAAAACATCCTAAAATAATGGGGTATTTTAAGCAAGATATTGAAAAAATTATTAATAGTGGTGTATCTATTAAAATTGAAGATGAATTAGCAAATTATGTAAATATTAAAAACAGTAGAAACCGGCATAATAAAATTGTACAAAATGATAGTTATGGTTTGCATGTATTTAGAACTGATAATGATAATCCTATCGAAAAAATTATAGAAGCTACATTTCAAGAGAAAAAATTAAAACGTGATGATACTTTACGAGAATTGAATTTACAAGCACAAATTAAAAAAACTCAAATGAATGAAATGAGAACCCTGCTTGGTTTAAAACAAACACAGAATATTTATACATCACCAAAAAAAATATTAGAAAATTCAAATGTACCTGTTATTACAACCCTTATTTATTCTAGAGGTAATACATCCATATATAAAAAAATGAAACATGCTGAACACGATGTGATTTTTATAACCGGTTCTTTTGCGTATTTATCTATTAGAAAGAAAAAGTATGGTGCATTAATGAAATGTTTAAAAGGTATCGAAAAATTACATAAAATAAACATCAAAGTAAAACCAAATTGGATTGTTTTTATGTCTAATACATCATGTGTTACTGATATTTTATTTTATGATAAATTGGATAAAATACCTTCTAATGTTGGTGTAGTTGGATCTTTTGGTTTTAATAATTTACCAGAAAATTATAATTGGTCTATGAGTAAAGATACATATGGAATTTTTAATGTATATGCATCTGATGGACAATCTAGTAAATTTATAGTTGGTAATTCTAATATAAATGAGTCTCATGATGTTGCTATTGTTAATGGTCCTTTTATTGCTATAAGAGGGGAATTAATAGGTAAATTTGAACAAAAAAGAAAAATAATACAGCAATTTAGTGATGGTTGGAATCATGTAGGACCAATATTATCATCTATTGCTCATGATAGTGGTATGTTAGTTAGGCAAATACCAATAGATTGTTGTGAATGCTCTGATTTTTATTCTGAAATTGGTAATATTGATTGGAATCATGATCATGATCTATTTATTAAATACTTTGGTAATATATTTAAAAAATATATTGGTAATTAAGGTTATATTGGTTATATTTATATCAATATTTGTAAATATTTTATAGGGATATGTTTATGGGAAAAATTAGATTAAGTAAAGAGTTTTTTAATATAATAAAAAAGTTATCAACGATAAGTAAAGCAAAAGAAACGGTGTTTTTTAAGGCTAATGGTAGAACTAGAATAACTATACCTAATATGTCATTATTTACACATTTATCTGCATGTGAAGATGATTTTTATATTGAGGATGATATGGTATTTTTATCATCATTGACTGAATTTATAAAATATGCCGAAACTGTTGGATATCCAGATAAACCGGGTGATATATCAGTTATACAAGAAACATCAACCACTGGACGTACATACGAAACTATAAAATTCATTAGTAAAAAAGTAATATGTAGATCAATGACCGCAGATCCATCGTGTTTTACTAAAATGGATAGTAAGGTGCCTTGTGAACGAAATGAAGATAAAATACCATTATTAGCTACTATACGATTGGGTACTGATGAATTAGTATCTATAAACGATAATCTTAGATTGGTACCTGGTTGTAATTTTATATCTTTATTAATTAATGATACTTCTGTTATTTTATATATGCTTGGTAAAGGAAGACAACAAATTACACAAACAATTGATGAACTTAGTACTAGAATAGAAAACGATAATAATGTGAGTATAGCATATAAAGATGGTAAACGGCGAATGTTTATTTCAAATTATTTTATCTTATTAAAGGGATTCGGACTTGAATATGATACAGAAATTAGAAATTTTAAAACAGCTAAAGATGATGTTATGATGTTAAAATCATTTAGCACTATAAATGGGGTTAATCCAGAGAATCCAATAACAATTTATGTTGGTGCTATGGAAAGCGAAGCTGCTAGTATTGCAAATTATGATATTATACAATAATTATATATTTTTCTAAATATATTATAAACTTGTTATATAAATATCATGAGGTTTTTGTGGACTACGATAAAGATTCTATTCTAAAACAATTAAAAGTTATAACTAATACTAGTGGTCCTATTATTCCTGCCAAAACTAGTATAATAAAAACCATGAAAAGTTTGTTTACTAATGAAAATGGTGCAAATCATAATGATGTTGATTTGATATATGATAAAAATGGATCGTTATTAGAAAAGAAAAAATATTTTACTATAAATGCAATTACTAAAAAATTAATTACAGAATCCGTATCGTCTACACCATCAACAGCATTTAGATTGGATTTACATAGTATTGTAATGAATTCAAATCATTCTAAATTTTCATTAACAAGAAAAGGTAGACCCGTTATTGTAGAATTGTTATATCCTAATGCTAATAATAACATTACTGTTAAAATAACACTTGATGGTATCAATTCAAACATATATGAAATTGGTTTAGATAGTGATCAATTTATTAATAATTTTGGTGTTTCTATAATAAAAAGCATTGATAAATTAATAGAAAAAAATACAAATGTTGAAATATCTAATTCTGATGATAACTTATCGTTTGGATTAAATTCAAATGATATTGGACCAAATTCGACTACTAATGGATATGCGCTTGAATCTGCCTTATATGGATTAAAAAATATGTGTGCTAGATTTGAAGCCGAAGAGGATACTGGTGATGAATCTACTGATAATACACAATCTGAATTTGGTGCTGAAGATTTTTCTGCAAATCCAGATCAAGCAAATGATTCTGCTGGAATGGGTGGTATGGGTGATTTTGATATGGGTGATAAGACAAAAGAAACACAAGAATCAGAAGACGAAAATAATGATACAATAGATTTTAAAGAATATGCTAAAGATAGATTTGATACTACCGAAGGTGCTACATTAGACAAAATAGCAAAAATTGTATCAAATTGTTTAGCTAATGATTTAAAAAATCATACCCAAGGTATTTCATATAGTGCGGATGATTTATATAAAGGAACCGATGGTATACGTAGTGAAGGGTTTGATTCTATTATTAATGCATTTCTTGAATATTATGATAAATTTGAAGGTATGCAAAAAATTGAGGATTTAGATAAATTAACAGAATATATTGATAATCACGACGCTGATATTAATGAATTTAATAAATTTATAGCGGGCGCGTATCCTGATATATATGGACAAAATGCGCAAGAAAATGTTGATATGGATTCTTTAGAATTGCCCACAGATCCATTTTCACAAGAAAATATAGAAAACAAACCAAAATCTACAGAATCTGGTGATATTAATACTTTTATGGATAATACTGAAAATTTAGTTAATCCAGATCAAGAGCAAGATCAAGAACAATCGGATACAGAACAAGTAAATCCAGAATTGTGGCCAAATTTATAAAATTAATAAATAAAAAAAACAAAAAATACAGTTGCCGATTATTATTATTATTAATTATATTTTGTATAAATATATTAAAATATATAAACTATTCATAGAAAAGTTTATATATTAATATATGAAATAACCATATAAACAAATATAATATACAAAGAATGTTAATATGAAAACGATTAGTTTTGAAATAGATACGATAGAGATATGTGAGGAAACTCGCATATACAACGATGTGTATCGGTATGCTTACAATCGTTTTCAAGATGGAATAAAAGAAAAAGAAGTCAGAGCTAAATGCAATGATATTTGGAAAGGCGAGTTAAACTCTTGGTTCCTCCAATGTGCTATCAAAGACGCCAGTGCGTTGAATACTAGGATGGGCAACAAGAAAGTAATCTTTGGTGGCAAGCACAATCTAATCCAACTGCTAAAAGGTTTGATTTCTAAGGAAGAATATAGGAAAAACAAGAAAATACCAATATGTAGCCAAGGCGAAATGTTCCACAATGGAAACCGCTTGTTTGACTTTCATTTTGACCAAGGCTCTATTACTTTCAAGATTACAAAAAACAAGCATATAGATATTAAGCTTCCAAAGTTCCGCAATAAGTGGAAAAATGAGTTGCTTTACTTGCAGTCTTTGATAGACCAAAAGAAAGCGACGGTTTCAGTCAAGATTAGTTCAAATAGAATTTGGATCACTTACGATGAAACTCTATTTTCCGAAACTAAACGATTTGAATACCTGAAGCAAAATCGCATAATGGGTATTGACCTAAATCCAAACTATATAGGGGTTTCTATCCTTGATTTCAAAAAGGACGATTCTTTCAAAGTTGTTCATAAGCAAGTATTTGATGTATCAGAGTTGAATAAGACTAGCAAGAAAGCGAGTTCCAATAAGAAATCAGCCTATTTAACAAACAAGAGAACGTTTGAACTAATTGAAATTTGTCACAAAATCAAGGAATTAATCGGTGAATGGCATTGTTCAAAACTTGCAATAGAGGATTTGAACATCAAGTCTAGCAACAAAGGAAAAGGAAAGTATTTCAACCGCTTATGCGATAATGTCTGGAAGAAAAAACTAGTCGTTGATAAGTTGAAAATGATTGTAAATGTATATGGGTTTGAACTCGTGGAAGTAATGCCTCAATACAGTTCAACTATTGGTAATGTGCAATATGGAAACGAAACTACGCCTGATATGGTTGCTAGTTCAATAGAAATTGCTAGACGAGGATTTAAAAAGTTTGAAAAGGTGTGGTTCTATCCAAAAATTAACATTGATGAGTTAGATGAGCGATGGAAGCATACACTACTCGGAGTTAAGGATTGGAAAGATGCCCACCTTAAAATCAAAAACTTGGGAATGAAATACCGAGTTCCGCTAATTGATTGTATCAATAATGCAGGTTTAAGTCAAATATGTAAACAATCTAAGTGGAAAGTATATACTTTTGAATAGGTGTTTATATGTTTGATATTTTATATAAGGAATAATATAACAAAAAATTTAACCTTTAGATAAGGAATAATATGCCAAAAATTTTAACTTTTAGTACTTATGGCGATTTTAGAAAAAAACTTTCATTTCTTCACGCATCATTAAATAATGAATTTGATGATGATACAATAAATGTAAATATTCATTGTGATCAAGAAACTGAAGATAAAATTATAGTAAAATTTACTGCAACTAATGGTATAGAAGTATATACTGAAGCATTACTTGGATCAGAACTATTAGATAATGATGTTTGCGTTAATTTAAATGACTTATATAATTTTTGTAATGATACCACCGAAGATATTATATCTATGTGGGTAGTTGAAACCGATTTATATATTGGTTCGTATTTTAATGAAAAATTAACTACATTTGAATTAGAAAGTAAACTATACGGAAAACCATTTATATATGAATCAAAATCATTTCAATGTACTACTACGTTTGAAATGGATCAAATTACAATGAGTACTATAATAGATGCAATGTATGAATATGAAACTATAGATATATATAGAAAAAATGGTATTATATCTTATAGAGTGGGTGATAATAATATGACAATAGCAACAACGATGTTATCTAGTGATATTATTAAAGATTTACCTGATTTTGGTATTAATATACCATGTAGTATTTATAAATTAATTTCACTGGCAGATGAAGAAGGAAAAATATGTGTTTCTTATGATGAAGCGAATAATTTAATATGTATTAATGTAAAAGGAAATTCATTTATATATGCATGTTCATCACCAAAATTCGCAAGTGAAACATCAGAAAATTATGAACCATATTTGATTATGAATTCAATGGCATTATCATTAACATTAGATAAAATTTTAGCATTAAATAAAAAACATTCTGATTGTTTACTTACTATTAGACCAGAAAATGGTGGAATATCAACATTTGATTTAAATTATGAAAACCATTATAATATTAGTGTAACTGCTGGTGAATTAATGGTATTAAATAATAAAAATATTGAACTACCGATTGAAGCATTAATTAAAATGGTTCGTAAAAATGGGTGTGATGCTATAGAAATAAAACTACATAAAACAATACCAAATAAATTATTTATATGTTATAAAAATGGCACTTTTATGCGTAAATGTTTATATAATATTAATATATAATTTATCAGAATGATGTTATAATATCAGAATTGACGTTATTAGCTAAATCTTCGGGAGTTTGCTTAGTCTCTTTTTCATCAGTATTATTTTCGTTTGATATATTAGATTCTGTTGTATTTTCATCATTATCATTTGATGTTTCAGTATCAATAGAATTTATTATATTTAAATCATCTTCACTTAAATCACTAATTGGATTAGAAGAATATAATTCAGCATCAGGAGATTGAATTGCTGGTTCCATCATATCTTCATATTCATCATTCTCATCGGGTGTATTTTCTAATTCGGGTGATGTTAATTTTTTTTCCAATTCATTACCAGCATCTATATATAATTGTGTTGCATCATCAGTTAATGAATATTTAGTAGGATTCATTAATCTATCGAATGATTGTTTTTTGCATTCTTGCCAGAACATTGCTTGTATTTCGCTTATATTTCGTCCACTTTCTATAGCTAGATTTTTGAAAAATTGTTCACCGCCAGAATTTTCACCAGATGGAATATTTATCATACGTATCCTTTTATATAAACTATATGCATATGCTATAAAGTTTATAATATTGAAAAATAAATTAAACTAATATAAACTTTATATATAAAATTAAAAAGGATATATAATATGGATTTTGAATTTGATGATTTACTACAATTGACAAATAAAATAGGATCTGAGACTATTGATCTTGATGATACCTATAATATTATAAAAAATCCAAAACCTTTAGTTGAATCCGCAAATTCATTTTCTGATTATGGTATTGATGTTAATACATGGATAATAACAGACGATGAATGTAAATTAAATGATATTGGTCTAGGTTCTAGGTCTCCAATAATAGAATCAAGTAATAAAGATAGACCACCAATAATAGAAGCAAAAACAGCAAATAAACCAGAAGAAAAAAATATATCATCTGTTATAAAAAAAGTAGATCCAGTTTCAATAAAAAAAGTAGATAATAAAATAGTAGAAGAAATTGTCGATAATAAGATAGAAATAACGGATGAACCAAAAGTTATATCAGGTAAAACATTTAATTCTAAGGCGGAAACAAAAAGCAACATAATGGCAAAAGATGCTGATCAAAACAAGCATTTTTCTAATTCTTGTAATAAAAATGCAAAAATGTTTACTGATTTTATAAAGACTTTAATTGTTGATAGTGAAAGCAAAGCAGTAGTTGAATCGGTATTAAAAAATTTTTCAACAGATAAAGATGGTAAACTAGATTCAGAAATAACAGAATTAAATAAAAAAATATAAAGATATCAATAATTATTTATAAAAAAAACTTGCTAACAATAGCAAGTTTTTTTATATTATATATTATGACTGATACAGATAATATAGTAAAAAAACCAATGTGGGAATCAATATATCATGATACCAAAACCGACACTATGTTTGTTTGGTATGATAATAATACACAAGATGTAATGCATGTTAATCATCGTTTTTTTACGCCAGTATTAGGTGAATATAATTCCAAAAAATGCGGAATGCATGATATATTTGGAAATGAAATGTATGAAGTAATTGTTGAAAGCCAAGATTTAGAAACAAAAATACGATATGATCATTCTGGTTCAACAAATCATTTATCAGAAATCGACATAGATTTTAGAACACGTTGGTTACAAATGCATTATCAAGATGTTGATATGATAGAAACCGATATGTCTAAAATAAACATATGTTTTTTGGATATAGAAGTAGAAACAACCGGTAGATTTCCAGCAGCACATAGAGCAGAATATCCAATAAATTGTGTTACTATATATTTTTCTAAAAGTCAAAAATATTATACGTTTGGTATTCGTGATATTACTGATGAAACAAAAAACAAATTATTAGAAAATAATTGCGAATATATATCATGTACAAGTGAAGTAGATTTACTTACAAAATTATTTACAACTATTGGTAAAAATGATGTATCTATATTAAGCGGGTGGAATTTTTCATATGATACAACATATTTAGTAAACAGAGCGTATAAATTTTCAATTCCTTTAAATTTAATGTCCAGATTACCAGCACAATATAAAAAAGCGTGGGTTGATAAAAACGGAAATTTAAATATTGCGGGAACCGAAGTTATTGACTTTTTAGCATTATATAAAAAATATCATTTTCGCGAAGAACCTACCTATAAATTAGATTATATCGGTGAAATTGAATGTAAAGAACACAAAGCACCATTACCAGATGGATATAAGTCTTGGTTAAATTATTGGGATCAATTTATACTATATAATTTTCAGGATGTTAGATTATTAACTAAAATTGAACAAAAAGCAAAAATGTTCGCATTAGCCGTTGCTTCATGTGCTGAAGCACGAGTTCCATTTTCATCTGTGTTTGAATCAAAAAAAATGTTGGTTGGTTTTGTATTAAATATGTTGCATAAAGATGGTTTAGTATTTCAACCATTAAAAACACAAGCAAAAGAAGATTTTCCAGGTGCATATGTGTATTCTATACCTGGATATAAGGAATCGTTGGTTTCTTATGATTATCGAAGTTTGTATCCTTCCATAATTATGACATTTAATATATCGCCAGAAACAAAGGTTATATACCCAATTGATTATGTACTTACAAAAGATGAAGAAAACAATTTAATACGTAGTCCGTGGACACATAATGGAAAATATCAAGTTTTCTATAGAAAAGATTCATTGGGTATAGTACCTAAAGTTACCCGTATGATATTTAATGGTCGGTCTGAATTAAAGAAAAAAATGAAAATTGCAAAAAAACAAGGTAAGTTAAAAGAAGCTGACGTGTTTGATATGATGCAAAAAGTGTATAAAGTATTAGGAAATTCATTATATGGATTATTAGGAACCCCTTATTTTCAGTTATATGATATTGATAATGCCGCTTCAATTACATCATATGGACAATTATTAATTAAAGATACTGTTAAAAATTTAGTTCATTATATTAATAATGAATTAATATATGATGATAGATTTAAAAATGCTTTTGGTTATGTACCAAAGATTGAAAAAGAAATGCTTGGTACTATAATAATGGATGGTGATGAATTATATAATAGAATGTCACATGGTGATACTGATTCTTTTTTTGTAAAGTTTAATGATATAGTAAAAGGATTTATAGAATATCATACAAAAAAAGTAGGTATTGTTATTTTTGATGGTCATACCAAAATAATAGATGAATGTTATGATATTTCTCAAGAAGATAAAGCAAAACACCGATTTAATGAATTGTGTAATAAATATGCAAATAAAATATGGACTGATCCAGAAAATAGAGAAATTGATGCTGAAACTAAACATAGTAAAATACAGATAATGTACCATGATGGTATTGTTATTAATAAAAATATTAGAATAATATATAACAGGTTTAGATTAACTGATTTTTGTAGAATATTTGATGCCGCTATACTTGAAGAAAAATTAGATGATTTCATGTTAAGTTTTTCTAAATCTTTTAATTATTATTCAAACGAGCTATTTTTAAAACGTGAAAAATGTATACATAAGGCATTAGTAACAACAAAGAAAAAATATATTTGCATGGTTGAAAGCAATGAAGATATTGTATATTTAGATAAAAAAACATTAGATATAAAACCAGATTTTGCCATTACTGGATTAGAAATTGTTAGAAGTTCGACAACGGTATTTAGTAGAGAACGAATGTTAGATACTGTTAAATTGATGATGGATACTATGGATAAAAAATTGGTTCGGTCTAGACTTTTAGAAATTAAACGCGAGTATACGAAAGCATTAAACGATAAAAATTATATTTATATATCATGTCCAACTGGTGTTAAAGAGGAACCACCAACAATTGTACAATTACAAAATATGTTACCAGAAGAGAGAAAAACAATTGATTGGAGAAGAAAAGCTGCTAGTGTTTGGAATGATCTTATTGAAAATGATCCTATTTTAAGTAAAGAACCATATGAGCCAGTAATGGGTGGTGAAAAAATGAAGTTTATTAAAGCTGTTAAAAATAGATATAATGTTAGTGTAATAGCATATAGCGGAGATAAATTACCCGAAAGATTATTTGATCTTTTCATTCCAGATTGGGAAGAACATTGGCGTGTATCAGTAGCTCATATATTGGGAAGGTTATTTGAATGTGTTGGTTGGGAAAAAGATTTAGAATATGATGAAACCGATAATATGTATGATCTTATGTAGAGGTTTGTGTTGAATATTGCGAGGTTTCAACTGAATGTGGATCGCGTTCGAGTACAGTTCTTCCTGCTTGTGGAAATATTCCTGTTCTGTATCCTAATTGTGATGTTAATGCTTTATTAACTAGATTTTGTGGTAATGTTGTATTAAACCACTCAGTGTTTGGTTTATACAATGATATTCCTCGCATTAAATCTGGTCTTGAATTTATTGTTCCGTTTGCTTTTGGATTTAAATCAACTGATATTGCTTCATATATAATATCATATGCATTTAAAATAGATTCAGTCAATATGTTTTTTGCTTTAATAGTATTCAAAAAGGTTTTTAATTTTTCTCTGTTCATTTTTAATTTCTTTTTCTATATTTATATAATAGTTTATATTTGGCGGTATAATGATTCAATTGATTATAGGTTATTTAGGTGCATGTTGTTTTGCTTTTTGTAATATTCCACAAGTTATTAAAGCATTTAAAACAAAATCTACAAAAGATATTTCTTTTTTATACATAATTTTAAATATTTTTGGTAATATATTTTCGTGTGTATATATTTTATTAAATAATATACAAACAGGTATTTGGTTAATTCCACAATATATAAATTATAGTATTGCTACTATATCAATTATTGTTTTATTATATACAAAAAATAAATATAAATAGATTGATTTTAACCAGATTAATAATTATATTATCACATATGAATAATGATAACATATTATATAAACATTCGGTATATTTAGATGTAGCTAAGAATATATCTAAATTAAGTAAAGATCCAAATACAAAAGTTGGTGCTGTTATTGTTGCGGAAGATGGAACGCCAGTATCATGGGGTTATAATGGAACATTACAAAAAGTAGATGAATCCAATATACCAAGTGGTCGTGAACCAAGTGAATTAACGTTATATACACATCAATATAATATAAAAACACAGGAATATAATAATCTTTCAGAAAAAATAACACTTTGTATTAATAAGTATCCATATATTTGTCATGCCGAATATAATGCAATAACATTTTCTGATAGAAATAAATTAAAAAATTCTACGTTATATTGTACACATATACCATGCTCTTTATGTGCATTAAAAATAGCACAAAGTGAAATAAAATTAGTTATATGTCCAGAACAAAATAATGATAAAAATTCAATAGTTGGAAAAGATTTTGATATAACATTGTCTATTTTTGCTATGAAAAATATTACATTAGTAATAGGTGATATTCAATATAAACCGACAATAGAAAATAATAAATTACCATTTTAAAATATTAGGTGAAAATATGGAACTTGATTTAAATACTGGTGAAGGTGTAGAACAAGCACTAAATATAATAGAAACTACTAAATATGATATAAAAAATTCATTACCATGGATTGAAAAATATCGATCTGAAACCGTAGATGGTATAATATTACCAGATAGTATAAAA
>Ga0265297_10010190_pt1 | contig 11881 bp, 13 predicted proteins | sample Munlanlwell13791_FD_192502 | JGI IMG/M metagenome (GOLD analysis project Ga0265297, IMG submission 192502) | Leachate microbial communities from a municipal landfill in Southern Ontario, Canada - Leachate well 137-91 | ecosystem: Engineered > Solid waste > Landfill > Unclassified | place...
CGATCCCTTCCAGGAGCAGCTCAAGCGCGAAGCCGAACAACTGACGCAGCGCAAGCAGGCCGACAGCGCCGCGCAGGAGTTCGCACAGAAGCAGGCGGCGCAGGCAAGTGCGGCACGCAGCAAGGCGATCGCCGACTATCTCGGCCGCATTCGCAGCAAGATTCGCGGCAACATCGTGTTGCCGCCGGAAATCAGGGGCAATCCGGAGGCGGTGTTCGACGTAACGCAACTGCCGAGCGGCGAAGTCCTTACCGTTCGCCTCAGGCGCTCGTCCGGCAATGCCGCGCTGGACGCCGCCATCGAACGCGCGATACTCAAATCCAGCCCGCTGCCCAAGCCGCAGCAGGCTGACCTGTTCTCACGGCTCCTCGAACTGCGCTACAGACCGCTGGATGAGTAACGCCGGAGCGCAAAGCGCCCCAGGCAAGGCGCGGAGTTTCGGGTCTATTCCGGGTTAGTCCGGGCTAAAGGCACGGCGGGCCGAGGCGTTATAATCCGTTCGATGAAATTCCAACGTCTTGTCCTTGCCTGCGCCGCCGTCATGACCCTGTCGTCGACCGCCGCCCGGGCGCAACTTACGGTCGAAATCACCGGGGCCGGCGCGAACCGCCTGCCCGTGGCCATTGCCGACTTCACTGGTGAGCGCATCGTCACCCAGGCACTCAGCTCTGTAGTGCGCGCCGATCTCGAGCGCAGCGGGCTGTTCCGCCTGGTCGATGCCGGCGGCCCACTGGCCGACAATGCCACGCCCGCCTTCGAAGACCTCAAGAACCGCGGCGCCGATGCCGTTGTCGGCGGCAGCGTGGCCACCGCAGCCGACGGTCGTTACGAAACACGGGTGCGCCTTTCCGACGTGCCGAAGCAGGCCGTGCTGGGCAATCCGGCCTACCTGCATACCGGTGCGCAATTGCGCGCAACAGCGCATCGCATCGCCGATTTCATCTACGAAAAGCTCACCGGAGAGCCCGGCGTGTTCTCGACGCGCATCGCCTATGTGGTGAAGAGCACCGGCCGCTACGAACTGAAAATCGCCGATGCCGACGGCAGCAACGATCAGGCCGCGCTGGCGTCGCGCGAACCGATCATCTCGCCGGCGTGGTCGCCCGATGGCGGCAAGCTCGCCTATGTATCCTTCGAGGCCAAGAAGCCGGTGGTTTATGTGCATGACCTGGCCAGCGGGCGCCGCCACGTCGCGGCCAACTTCAAGGGCTCGAATTCGGCGCCAGCCTGGTCCCCCAGCGGCAAGCAACTGTCCGTGGTGCTGACCAAGGACGGCTCGTCGCAACTGTATATCGTCAATGCCGACGGCAGTGGCGTGACGCGCATCGCCACGTCATCCGGCATCGACACCGAGCCGCGCTGGTCGCCGGACGGCCAGTTCATCTACTTCACGTCCGATCGCGGCGGCAGCCCGCAAATCTACCGCATTCCGGCATCCGGCGGCAGTGCCGAGCGGGTTACCTTCGAAGGCAGCTACAACGTCACGCCGCGCCTCTCGCCGGACGGCAAGAGCCTCGCCTTCATTTCCAGGAACGGCGGTCGCTTCCAGCTGGCGCTGATGGATCTGGCGACCAAGCAGACGCAGATACTGACCGACTCGACCAAGGATGAATCGCCCAGCTTCGCCCCCAACGGCCGCATGATTCTCTATGCCACCGAGATCGGCGGGCGCGGCGTACTGGCGGCTGTCTCCAGCGACGGCCGCGTCAAGCAAAAACTCTCCGTGCAGGCCGCCGACGTGCGGGAACCTGCCTGGGGTCCGCTGGTCCGATAAGATATTTCCGCCGCCGACATCATCAAGGAAACCATCATGCGCGCACGCCTCCTCATTTCCCTCCCTGCCCTCTCTGTCCTGACTCTGCTGCTGACCGCCTGCGGCTCGCAGCCGCCGGCGCCCGAACAGGGCGCGGCAGGCGTCGAATCGCGCACACCTGGCGCGGTCAAGGTCGATACCTCTCCCGTGACCACGGTGAAGCCGGACCAGTTCGATCCCAGCAGCATCGCCGCGCTGAAGGATCCGCGCAGCCCCCTGTCGAAGCGCAGCGTGTACTTCGACTACGACAGCTATGTGGTGAAGGACGAGTTCCAGGCGCTGCTGACCGCCCACGGCAAGTTTCTCTCGGCGAATCCGAAAATGAAAATGCTGATTCAGGGCAATGCCGACGAGCGCGGCAGCCGCGAGTACAACCTGGCGCTCGGCCAGAAGCGTGCCGAGGCGGTCAAAAAGACGCTGGCCCTGCTCGGCGCCAAAGAGGACCAGCTCGAGGCCGTCAGCCTGGGCGAGGAGAAGCCGGTCTGCACTGAATCCACCGAAGACTGCTGGGCCCGGAATCGCCGCGGCGACATGCTCTACGCGGGCGAGTTCTGAGCATGAGCCGCAGCCTGGCGTTGCGGGCGGCCGCGCTGCTGCCGGCGCTGCTGCTGGCGGCGACGCTGGCCCTGCCCGCCCGGGCCGGGATGTTCGACGACGAGGAAGCGCGCAGGCAGATCGAGCAACTGCGGGTCGAACTGACCGAGCTCGCCAAGCGCACCGACACCATCAGCCGCAACCAGATCGACTTCGCCAACCAGGTCGAGGCCATCAAATCCGATATCGCCAAGCTGCGCGGCCAGATCGAAGTCCTGACCTACGGACTTGAGGCCGCGCAGAAGCGCCAGCAGGATTTTTACGTGGACCTCGACAATCGGCTGCGCAAGCTCGAGCAGCCGCCCGCCGAGGCCAAGGCAGAGCCGGCGAAAGCCGACCCCGCGCAGGAAACCCGCGACTACGAGACCGCGCTGGCCAGCCTCAAGGCCGCGAAATTCAAGGAGGCCGGCGCTGCCTTCGTCGCTTTCATCAAGACCTACCCGAACGGCAGCCTGGCGGCCTCGGCCCACTACTGGGGCGCTTACGCGCACGCGCAAGCGAAAGACCACGCCGGCGCCGCCGACCTCTTCGGCAAGTTCGCGACCGGCTGGCCCAACGACGATCGCGCACCGGCAGCGCTGGAAAGCCGCGTCGCCAGCCTCGAAGCGGGCAAGGACCCCAAGGGCGCCCGGGCCACCCTCGAGCAGTTGGCCGAACGCTATCCGAACAGCGACGCAGGCAAGAGGGCAAAGCTCAGGCTGAAGAAGAAGTAGCAGTGCCTGCAACGTTGCGCATCACCGAAATCTTTCACTCCATACAGGGCGAATCCAGCCGCGTCGGGCTGCCCACGGTGTTTGTGCGGCTTACTGGCTGCCCCTTGCGCTGCGTCTGGTGCGATACCGAATACGCTTTCAGCGGCGGCGAATCCATGGCCGTTACCGACATCCTGCAGCGCGTCGCCGGATTCGACTGCGCCACGGTCTGCGTCACCGGCGGCGAACCGCTGGCACAAAAGCACTGCCTGACGCTGCTGGCCGCCCTCTGCGACGCCGGCCATTCGGTGTCGCTGGAAACCAGCGGCGCGCTCGACATCGGTGGCGTCGATCCGCGTGTGGCGCGCATCGTCGACCTCAAGGCGCCCGGCTCCGGCGAAGAGGCGAAAAACCGCTGGGAGAATCTCGACCTGCTGACGGCCGGCGACGAGTTGAAGTTCGTTCTCGCCTCGCGCGAGGACTACGATTGGGCCGTATCGGCGTGTCGCCAGCACCGACTTTTCGAGCGCTGCCCGGTGCTGTTCTCACCCGTGCAGGGGCAGCTCGATCCGGCGCAGCTCGCGCAATGGATCATGGACGACCGCCTGCCGGTGCGCTTTCAGCTGCAACTGCACAAGCTGCTGTGGAGCAACGCCAAGGGGCGCTAGGCTGTTCCTCCAGGCTAGACCTGCAGCGGCGGGCAGGGAGGCCGCTTGGCCGAGATCACCTGCGTGTTCACCCCGGCGTAGTTAAGGCCGCCGAACAACCGCGCATATTCGATCTTCACGCAGCGGTCCATCACCACATCGAGCCCGGCGGCAGAGGCCTTGTCAGCCGCCTCGCGGTTGATCACGCCCAGTTGCAGCCAGAGGCACTTCGCCCCGAGGCGAATCGCCTCGTCGGCAATCGGCATCGCGTCCTCGGGCTTGCGGAACACGTCGACCAGGTCGACCTTCACCGGAATCGCAGCGAGATCCGGATAGCACTTCTGCCCGAGAATTTCGGTCGCCACGGGATTCACCGGAATGATCGTGTAGCCATGTTCCAGCATGTATTTCGCGGCGAAATAGCTCGGCCGGTTCCAGGTCGGCGAAAGGCCGACCACGGCAATCACGCGGTTGCCCTGCAGGACGCGGCGCAGGCCGGCGACATCGTCGACAATCATCATGGCTCCTCTCGAATTTCAGCCCGATTCTGCCATCGGTGCCGGGCCGCGGGGCACGGCGGCCAGGCGCCAGTTTGCCATGGCCCAGGCCCACAGTTCTGCAACCGGGGCGGCGGACAGTTCCGCGGGTGGCCGCTGCCCGAGAAATTTCAGCGCGGCAAACAGTGCGGGGCCGGGTCGTGCACTGTCCACGGGTGCCGCGCGGGTCTGCTTCGACAGTTTTTCGCCTGCGGCATTGACCACCACCGGCAGGTGCGCATAGTCCGGCGTCGGCACGCCAAGACACTGCTGCAGATAGATCTGGCGGGATGTCGAGGCCAGCAGATCGGCGCCGCGCACGACATGGGTGATGCCGGCTTCGGCATCGTCGACCACCACCGCCAGCTGATAGGCGAACAGGCCGTCGGCGCGCAGGAGGATGAAGTCGCCCGCGTCGCGCGCCAGCTCGCTGACGATGCGGCCCTGAATGGCGTCATCAAAGCCCACCCTGGCGTCGTCCACCCGCAGGCGCCAGGCGCGTGCGGTGCGTCCCGGCGCGAGCCCCGAGCGGCATGTGCCCGGATAAATCGCCGCGCCGTCGGGCGCGATCGCCGAATCGGCGAGCTCCCGCCGCGTGCAGGCGCAGGGGAACACCCGCCCCGCCGCCTTGAGCCGCTCCAGCGCCGCCGCATAGGCTTCGCCACGGCGGCTTTGCCAGACTATTTCGCCATCCCAGGCAAAGCCGCAGGCTTCCAGCACGCGCAGGATTTCGCCGGCCGCGGCCGCACTGCAGCGCGGCGCGTCCACATCTTCCATGCGCAGATGCCACTCGCCATGCCGGGTCCTCGCCTCAAGGAGCGAGCCGACCGCCGCCACCAGCGAACCGAAATGCAAGGGGCCGGTGGGCGAGGGCGCAAAGCGGCCGCGATAAGCAGGTTTGAGTGCGGTCATCGGCCGGAGTGATAGCACGCGCGGCGGCGAAACGGTAGGATTCGTATCATTTCAAATTTCAATGAAGGGAGCAGATATGGCCACGCTGGAACTCAATGCCGACAACTTTCAACAGACCATCAATGATAACGCCAACGTCATCGTCGACTTTTGGGCGCCATGGTGTGCGCCCTGCCGCGCCTTTGCGCCGACCTTCGAGGCGGCATCGGAAAAGCAGCCCGGCATCATCTTCGCCAAGGTGAATACCGAAGAGCAGCAGCAAATCGCCGCTGCCTTCAACATCCGCTCGATTCCCACCCTGATGGTCTTTCGCGACCAGATCATAATTTACTCCGAGGCCGGCTCCCTGCCTGCGAGCGCCTTCGATCAATTGATCGAGCAGGCCATGGCGCTCGACATGGACACGGTGCGTGCCGATATCGCAGCACAGGGAGGGGCCGGTTAGCCGAATGCAATAACGGGTTATCATAAAGCCCGTCATCACAGCACAGCGATGAAGCCCATGCCCTCCCGGGAAGTCAGCAACGACGCGGAAATCCGCCGCATCGAGATGCTTTTCGATAGCCTGCCATCGAGCATCGTCGTGGCGCTGATCAGCGTCTTCCTGTGTTTTCTGGTGCTGTTCGACACCGTGGACCTGGCGATCCTCAAGGCGTGGACGGCCTTCATGCTTTCCGTGCTGGCCGTGCGCGTGTGGATCTGGTACATGTTCGGCAAGCTGGACCGGCAGGCCGAAAGCGTTCGTCGCTGGGAATGGCTGTTTGCCGCCGGCGCCTTTCTCTCCGGCATCGGCTGGGGAGCGCTGTTCGGACCGCTCTATGCCCCGCCGGCGCACCCGGACGCGCAGATGTTCATCGCGCTGATGGTGGTGATCACCGCCTTCACCGGCACCGTGTTTCTCGCCCTGAGCCACAGTACGTTCTGGCTCTTCATCATTCCCACCCTGGCACCGGCCATTGCCCACTACGCTTCCAGCCTGGGCCGCGACGCGCAGTGGCCGGTCATCGCCGCCGCCTGCTGCATCGCCGTGTTCATCATCGTGCAGCGCCGGCTCTACCAGTCCACCACTGCCAACCTCAAGCGCAGCACGGAAGCCGAGTTCCTGCTTGCCGAGCAGCAGGCGATCTTCGACTCCTCACCTGTGGGAATCGCGGTCATCGACCACAAGCAAGTGGTCAAGTGCAACGCGCGGCTGGGAGAAATGCTGGGGCGCCGCATCCAGGATCTGACGAGTTCGCACCTTTACAACCATTTTGTCAGCACCGCGGAGGCAGATCAGTTTCTCGCCGACAGCAAGGACGCCTTCGACCGCGGCCATCTGGCGCAAGGCATGTATCGCCTGCGTCGTGCCGACGGCACCCAGTTCTGGGCGGAACTCTCGGGACGCAAGATGCGGGACGGGATGACGCACAGCGTCTGGATGATCGCCGACGTCACCCTGCGCGTCGCCAACGAACGGCGCGCGCATAAACGCGACTAGCTGATGCGGGGCGGACTTCAGTCCGCCATGGCCGGCTGAAGCCGGCCCCACAGCAACCATGAATCGCCGTCCCGCCAGCGCCGACTGTTGACCGGCTACACGTTGAAGAGGAAGTTCAGCACGTCGCCATCCCTGACGACGTAATCCTTGCCTTCAGCCCGCATCTTGCCGGCTTCCTTGGCCCCAGCTTCGCCCTTGTAGGCAATGAAATCATCGAAGGAGATGGTCTGGGCGCGAATGAAGCCCTTCTCGAAGTCGGTATGGATCACGCCTGCCGCCTTGGGTGCAGTGTCGCCGACATCGATGGTCCAAGCGCGCACTTCCTTGACCCCGGCGGTGAAATAGGTCTGCAGGCCGAGCAGCTTGTAGGCGGCGCGGATCAGCCGGTTGAGACCCGGCTCCTCCAACCCCAGGTCGGTCAGGAACATCTGCTTCTCGTCGTCCTGGAGGTCGGCGATCTCGGCTTCGATCGCGGCGCAGACGGCGACGACTTCGGCCTTTTCGGCGGCGGCATGGGCCGTTACGGCGTCGAGGTAGGGATTGTTCTCGAAGCCGCCTTCCTTAACGTTGGCGACATACAGCACCGGCTTGGCGGTGATCAGGCAGAAGGGCTTGATGAGGGCCAATTCCTCCTTCGACAAATCCAGCGCCCGCACCGCCTTGGCCTGATCCAGTTGCGCGATGCATTTTTCGAGCGCGGCGCAGAGGATCTTCGCCTCCTTGTCGCCTGCACTGGCGGGCTTCTTGTATCGGTTCAGCGCCTTTTCGGCCGTCGCCATGTCGGCCAGCGCCAGTTCGGTGTCGATTACCTCGATGTCATGCAGCGGATCGATCTTGCCGGCCACATGTACCACGTTGTCATCACTGAAACAGCGCACCACATGCACCACGGCATCGGTTTCGCGGATGTTGGCGAGGAACTGGTTGCCCAGCCCCTCGCCCTTGCTGGCGCCGGCCACCAGCCCGGCGATGTCGACGAATTCGACGATGGCCGGCTGAATCCGCTGCGGCTTGACGATGGCGGACAAGGCCGCCAGGCGGGGGTCCGGCACTTCGACGATGCCGACGTTCGGCTCGATGGTGCAGAAGGGATAATTCTCCGCCGCGATGCCCGACTTGGTCAGCGCGTTGAAGAGGGTGGACTTGCCGACGTTGGGCAGGCCGACGATGCCGCATTGGAGACTCATGGTTGTTCTTTCGTTGCCGGTGTCGGCTTGCTGTTGATTTTTTGCGTGGCAGCGGCGAAATCGCCTCGCGCCAATGTAGGCCAGGCGAGCAGGGCGCGATCCAGCGCTGCGTCGATCTCGCTGCGCTCTTCCTTGCGCGGCGGCTTCAGCACGTAGTCGACGACCTCGTTCCTGTCGCCGGGATGGCCGATGCCGATGCGCAGCCGCCAATAGTCCTGGGTGCCCAGATGCGCCGTGATGTCCTTGAGGCCGTTATGACCGCCGAGGCCGCCGCCGAACTTGAGCCGCATCTGGCCCGGGGGCAAATCAAGTTCGTCATGCAGGACCAGGATCTCGGCCGGTTCGATGCGGTAGAACTGGGTCAGCGCCCGCACCGACTGGCCGCATCGGTTCATGAAGGTCTGCGGCAGGAGAAACCACAGGTTCTCGGCACGCGCCAAGCCAGCCAGGCCGTGGAAGCGCGACTCGCGACCCGGATTGACGCCGAGTTCGCGTGCCAGGCGCTCACAAAGCCAAAACCCGGCGTTGTGCCGGGTTTCAGCGTATTCGGCCCCGGGGTTGCCGAGGCCGACGATCAGTCGCAGCGAAGCCTGCAAGCGATTATCTCTTGTCGGTCTTCTCGGACTTCTTCTCGGCCTTCTTCTCGGCAGGTGCCGCAGCAACCACGGGGGCCGCCTCGACCGCAGCGACTTCCTCTTCAGCCTTGCCGCCGCGCACGATAACGGTCGCGACCACGGGATCTTCACCCTTATGCACCACGGCTTCGACGCCGGCCGGCAGTATGAGTTCCGAAACGTGCAGCGAATGGCCGGTGGTCATGTCCTTCAGATCGACTTCGATGAAGGCCGGCAGATCCTTCGCCAGGCAACGCACATCGAGATCGGACATGACGTGCTGCACCATGCCGCCGGAGAGCTTGACGCCCGGCGAGACATCGGCGTTGATGAAGTGCAGCGGCACCTTCTGGTGCAGCTTGTGCGAGGCATCGACGCGCTGGAAATCGGCGTGCAGGATCACCGGACGATAGGGATGGCGCTGCACATCGCGCAGCAGGCACATTTCCTTCTTGCCGTCGAGGTTGACGTTCAGCACGGAGGAGTAGAAGGCCTCCTTGCGCAGCAGCTGAAACAGTTCGTTGTGGTCGATGTCGATCTGCTGCGGCTGAGCCATACCGCCATACAGAATGCCGGGGACCCGGCCAGTGCGACGCAGGCGGCGGCTCGCTCCAGTGCCCTGTCCATCGCGCTTGTTTGCGTTGAATTCGAGTTGCATGATTTACTCCAGTAGGTGCTGCTTGAAATATCCCTCGCCCGCGACCAGGCAAGGGGGTAATAAAACTTAGTCCATGAACAGCGAGGAGACGGAAGACTCGTTGCTGATGCGCAACATGGTCTCGGCCATCAACTCGGCAATCGATATCTGCCGGATGCGGGTACAGGCGCTGGCTGCCTCCGACAACGGGATGGTGTCGGTCACCACCAGTTCGTCGAGCTCGGATTCCATGATCCGCGGTACGGCGCTGCCCGACAGCACGGGGTGGGTACAGTAGGCCAGCACGCGCTTGGCGCCATGCTCCTTGAGCGCCTGCGCGGCCTTGCACAGCGTGCCGGCGGTGTCGACCATGTCGTCCATGATGACGCAGGTGCGGCCCTCGACTTCGCCGATGATGTTCATCACTTCCGAGACATTGGCCTTCGGCCGCCGCTTGTCGATGATCGCCAGGTCCGACTCCAGTCGCTTGGCCAGCGCGCGGGCACGGACCACGCCGCCGACGTCGGGCGAGACCACCAGCAAATCCTCGTGGCGCTGCTTCCAGATGTCGCCGAGCAGGATCGGCGCCGCATACACGTTGTCCACCGGAATATCGAAGAAACCCTGGATCTGGTCGGCATGCAGATCGACCGTCAGCACGCGCTGCACGCCGGCGGTCTGCAGCATGTTGGCCACCACCTTGGCGGTGATCGCGACCCGCGCCGAGCGCGTCCGCCGATCCTGGCGCGCATAGCCGAAATACGGGATGGCAGCGGTGATGCGCCCGGCAGAGGCCCGCTTCAGGGCATCCACCATGACCATCAGTTCCATCAGATTGTCGTTGGTCGGAAAGCAGGTCGACTGCAATACGAAAACGTCGTGGCCGCGCACATGTTCGAGGATTTCGCAGCTGACCTCGCCGTCGGAAAAACGCCCGACATCGGCGCGACCGAGCGATATGTGCAGGCGTTTGACGACATCGGCCGCCAACTTGCGATTGGCATTCCCGGTAAACACCATCAGGCTGTCGTAGGCCATGTCGGTCAGCTCAGTTGAAGCGGGCAGGCGAATGCGTCGAAACCCTTGCTGCCTGCACCATTTCTGTAAATAGGTTGGCTGGGGAGGAAGGATTCGAACCTTCGCATGCTGGAATCAAAATCCAGTGCCTTAACCAACTTGGCGACTCCCCAAAATCCGCATTCCGCCTTGAGAGCGGACGTCGAAAGGACGCGCATTTTCGGGGTTTTCGCCCTCGCTGTCAAATCGAGGCGAGCGGATGGAGGTCCATTCCGGCGGCAACAAAGCCCTGCATGTCGGCAGGCAGGGCGGCCAAAGCGGCCCGCGCCGCCGACTCCTGGGCAAATTCGACAAAACAGCAGGCGCCCGAACCGCTCATCCGCGCGTCGCCGTAATGCCTCAGCCAGTCCAGATGGCGCCTTACCTCGGGATACAGTTCACAGGCCACGGGCTCAAGATCGTTGTGGCCGAAGCCCGGCCGCCAGTCGGCGGCCGCAATGGCTGGCGTATCGCGGCGCAGTTGCGCGGAACGAAAGATTTCGAGTGTCGGCACCGCTACGGCAGGCATCAGCACCAGATACCACGCGGCCGGCAGCGCGACGTCGGCAAAACGTTCGCCCACTCCTTCGGCAAAGGCGGCGCGGCCATGGACGAAGATCGGCACATCGGCGCCCAAGGCCAGCCCGATCCGCTGCAAGGCCGGCGAATCGAGGCCGGTGCGCCACAGGCGATTCAGCGCCATCAGCGTCGTCGCCGCATCCGAGCTGCCGCCGCCCAGCCCGCCGCCCATGGGCAGACGCTTGACGAGGTGCAGGGTCACCCCGGCCGTGGCACCCGCCGTGGCACCTGCGGCCGCGCGCAAGGCGTGCGCTGCGCGAACGGTGAGATCCGTCTCCGGCGGCACGCCGGGCAGCGGCGTTGCCAGCACGATGCGCCCATCGGCGCGCGGCTCGCAGCGCAGGGTGTCGCCGAAATCGAGGAAACGGAACACGGTTTGCAGCAAGTGGTAGCCGTCGTCGCGGCGTCCGACGACATGCAAAAACAGGTTGATCTTGGCCGGGGCCGGCCAATCGCGCTGCCAGTCAGTCATTGGCCCACCCCCCGGCCCCCGCCCCGCGGCGGGGGTGACGTCGGTTCGGCTGCTCTCGCAGCCTCCGTGGGATTGACTGGTGCCGGCTTGGGGCGGCCCTACGCACGGCACTCATTCCGGCACATCCCAGTCATCGACCACAAGCTTGAACTCGACATCGTCGCGGCGCGCTTCGATCACCCGCAAAAGTCGGTGCTGGCGATACGCCGAGGTTTCGCTGACCGCCACGCGCCAGCCGTCTACCTCGCCGCTCAGGGCCGGACGGGCGCCGCGCAGCCAGTCAGCCATGGTCTCCAGCGGCAGCGGCGCGCCGAAGATGCGCTGCGCCAGTTGCGGCAGGCTGTCGGCAGTGATCACCGCCTGGTTCGGCTGCGTCAGCCGCGCACCCCGTGCATCGTGCGCCAACTCGGCGAGTCCCTGTCCCAGCGGCGACATGAGCAGCACGACATCGCTGTCCGGGGCGTGCTCCCAGCGGAAGCGCAAATGGTCGCGGCGGTCGCCCTGGCGCAGCGAAATCCGCCCTTCGGCGGCAAAGCGCTGCAGCGGTGGGCCGAGCGTCTGCGCCGCCTCGGATGCGTCCTGCATCTCGGCGCAGGCCCCCAGCAGCATGGCGATGATGCAAAACAGCCAGGCTCTCAAGGAAGAAATCGCTTGATGGTCGC
>Ga0265297_10010191_pt1 | contig 11881 bp, 13 predicted proteins | sample Munlanlwell13791_FD_192502 | JGI IMG/M metagenome (GOLD analysis project Ga0265297, IMG submission 192502) | Leachate microbial communities from a municipal landfill in Southern Ontario, Canada - Leachate well 137-91 | ecosystem: Engineered > Solid waste > Landfill > Unclassified | place...
GCGGTGCCGAACAGCGCGGCGATCTGGGTGCGGGTGAAGGTGGACATCAGCAGCCCGATGCTGGTGGTGGTGGTGACATAGAGCAGGGTGCCGAGCGCCAGCACCGCCAGGCTGCCCTTGATCGGCACCTCGAAGATGAACACCGCCTGCAGGATCAGGATGAAGAAGCTCAGCATGGCGACCGCGACGTAGGGCACCTGCTTGCCGAGCAGGAATTCGAGCCGGCTGAGCGGCGTGACGTAGAAGTTGGTGATCGAACCGAGCTCTTTCTCGCGCACCACGCCCAGCGCCGTCATGATGGCCGGGATGAAGATCAGCAGCAGCGGCAGCATGGCCGGCACCATGGCGTAGATGCTGCGGAAGTCCTGGTTGTAGCGGTAGCGCAGGGCGATTTCCGTGGGCATCAGTTCCGGCGTGGTGCCGGTGGCTTCGGTCGCCAGCGCGACGATGTACTCGCTGTGCATGCCCCGCAGATAACCGCGCGCGGTTTCGCCGCGGAAGGGCATGGCGCCATCGACCCAGACGCCGATCTCGGGATGGCGGCCGAGGCGCAGGTCGCGCCCGTAGTTGGGTGGAATCTCGATCGCCAGCGCCAGCTCGCCGTTGTTCATGCGCCGGTCCAGCTCGGCCGGGTCGCGGATCGCCGGACGGTGCACGAAGTAGCGCGAGCCGGCGATGTTGTCGATGTAGGCGCGGGACTCGGGCGACTGGTCGCGGTCGAGCGCGGCGAAGCGCAGGTTCTCCACGTCCATGGAAACGCCGAAGCCGAGCACGAACATCAGCACCACCGAACCCATCAGCGCCACCGCAAGGCGGATCGGGTCGCGCAGCAGTTCCAGCGCTTCGCGGTGCGAGATGCTCAGCATGCGGGCGAGGCTGAAGCCGCCGGACTTCGGCGCCTTGTCCTGCGGCGCATCTGCTGCCGCAACCGGCGCGGACGGGGCGGTCGCAGCTTGCGCCGGCGATGCCTGCGCCGCTTCCTCCAGATAGGCGATGAAGGCCTCCTCCAGGCTGGCGGCGCCCTTGACGGCGCGCAGTTCCGCCGGCGTGCCGCTGGCCAGCACGCGGCCCTCGTCCATCAGCGAGACGCGGTCGCAATGCTCGGCCTCGTTCATGAAGTGGGTGGAGATGAAGATGGTCACCCCCTGCTCGCGCGACAGTTTTGCCAGCAGGGCCCAGAAATGGTCGCGGGCAATCGGGTCGACGCCCGAGGTGGGCTCGTCGAGGATCAGCAGCTTCGGCTCGTGCACCACGGCCACCGCCAGCGACAGGCGCTGGCGGATGCCCAGCGGCAGTCCGGCGGCGGGCGCGTCGGCGTAGGGGCCGAGGCCGAAACTTGCCGACAGCTCGGCGCAGCGCGGGCCGACGCGCTCGGGCGGCAGGTGGAACAGCCGCGCATGCAGGTCGAGGTTCTGCGCCACCGTCAGCTCGCCGTAGAGCGAGAATGCCTGCGACATGTAGCCGACCTGCTTGCGCGTTTCCAGGTTGCCGGCTTTCACCTCGCGGCCGAACAGCAGCGCGCGGCCTTCCTTGGGCGGCAGCAGGCCGGTGAGCATTTTCATGGTGGTGGTCTTGCCGCAGCCGTTGGGGCCGAGGAAGCCGAAGATCTCGCCGCGGGCGATGGTGAAGCTGACATGGTCCACCGCGGTGAAGTCGCCGAAGCGCTCGGTCAGGCCCTCGGCTTCGATCGCCCAGCCAACGCCCGCGTCGAGGCGCGGCGGGATCACCAGGGCATGGTGTTCGCGGCGGCGCTCTTCCGGCAGCAGGCGGATGAAGGCCTCTTCCAGCGTGGCGCCGCCGGTATGCGTCTTGAGTGCCGCCGCCGTGCCGGTGCCGACGATGCGGCCGGCGTCCATCGCCACCAGCCAGTCGAAGCGCTCGGCTTCCTCCATGTAGGCCGTGGCCACCAGCACGCTCATGCCGGGGCGGCGGGCGCGCAGGCTGGCGATCAGCGCCCAGAACTGGCGCCGCGACAAGGGGTCGACGCCGGTGGTGGGCTCGTCGAGGATCAGCAGGTCCGGGTCGTGGATCAGCGCGCAGCACAGGCCGAGCTTCTGCTTCATGCCGCCCGACAGCTTGGCGGCGGAGCGGTCGCGGAAGGGCGCGAGGCCGGTGGCGGCCAGCAGTTCGTCGATGCGGGCGCTTCGCTCGGCGCGGTCCTGGCCGAACAGGCGGCCGAAGAAATCCACGTTCTCTTCCACCGACAGCGTCTGGTAGAGGTTCCTGCCCAGACCCTGCGGCATGTAGGCGATGCGGGGCTGGACCTTGTCGCGGAAGTTGCGGTCGCGCAGGTCGCCGCCGAAGACTTCGATGCGGCCGGTCTGCGCCTTGCGCGCGCCCGACACCAATGCGAGCAGCGAGGACTTGCCGACGCCGTCGGGGCCGATCAGGCCGACCATGACGCCGCCGGGCAGTTCGAGGTCGACCTTCTCCAGGGCCGCCACCTCACCGTAGCGCAGACCCACCCCCGTCAGGCGGGCGACCAAGGGCGCGGCTTCGGCCATGACTTATTTCGTCGTCAGCGCGGGCGGCCAGGCAGCGGCGGGATCGGTGAGGACGTAGGCCACTCCCGGCATGCCGGGCTTCGCCAGGTCGATGTGCGCGGCCAGCCATTCGGCATCGACCTTGACCTTGACGCGGAACATCAGCTTCTCGCGTTCGCTGCGGGTTTCCACTTCCTTGGGCGTGAACTGCGAGCGCGGCGCGACGAACACCACCTTCGCCGGAATCGGCTGGCCGGGCAGCGCATCCAGCGCGATGCGCGCCGTACCGCCAACGCCGACTTTCCCGGCCTCGGCGGTGGGCAGGTAGATGGACATGTAGACATCCGTCATGTCGAGCAGCGTGAGGATCTTGCCGCCGGCGGCGATGACTTCGCCGGGCTCGGCGAGGCGATAGAGCACGCGCCCGCCCAGCGGCGCCTTGATCGTGGCGTCGGTCAGCGCCACGCGCAGCGCGTCCACCCGCGCGACGGCCGCCGCCACCGCGGCATCGGCCTCGTTGACCCGGCTGCGGGCGGCGCTCATGCCGGCATCGGCGGCCTGCAGGGCGCTGCGGTCGCGGTCCAGCCGGTCGCCGGTGACATAACCCTTCTTCACCAGTTGGCCGGTGCGATCCAGCTTGACCCCGGCGAGCTTCTGCTGGCTGGCGGCACTGGCGATGCCGGCACGGCCTTCCTGCACCGAGGCCCGGGCCTGGCGCACCTGGGCTTCGGCGGCGCGCAACTGTGCGCGCAAATCCTCGGCATCGAGTTCGGCGACGACCTGCCCGGCGGCTACGTTGTCGCCTTCGCCTGCGCGCACCGAGGCGAGGCGGCCCGGCACCTTGGTGGCGACGTCTACTTCGGTCGCTTCGAGGCGGCCGTTGCCGGAGGCGATGCCCGGTGGCAGAGAGGCTTTACTGTTGTATTTGAGCAGCAGGAAGATTCCGCCCGCCAGCGCCAGCAGCAGCGCGACGACGAGCAAACGGCTAAGGACACGGGATTGCATTTTCAACTCCAGCGCTCAAACCTGACGACAGGCGGGCATCGATTGCATTATAGAAACCTTTGTGTCATTCCAATGGTAAATCTCGCCGCTCCGAAGTCGGCGCCGGTGCTACGGCGATACCGGTAGATTCGTCCGTCAGAGGGGCTTGCGGCGCCTCGCGATGAAACGGTCGAGCTGGTTGGCAAAGCTCTGCCGGTCGGCGTGGCTGAAGGCCGGCGGCCCGCCGGTGTCGACGCCGCTGCTGCGCAGGGTATCCATGAAGTTGCGCATGTCGAGCAGCTGGCGGATGTTCTCCGCGCTGTAGAGCTCGCCGCGCGGATTGAGGGCGTAGGCCCGCTTCTCGATCACCAGCGCCGCCAGCGGGATGTCCGCGGTGATCACCAGGTCTCCTGCCGCCGCCTGGTCGACGATGTGGCTGTCGGCCACGTCGAAACCCTGCGCCACCTGCACCACGCGGATGAAGGGCGAGGGCGGTACCCGCAGCCACTGGTTGGCGACCAGCGTTACCGACAGCGCATGCCGCGCGGCGGCGCGGTAGAGAATTTCCTTGATGACGCCGGGGCAGGCATCGGCATCGACCCAGATCTGCATAATGGCGGCTTTGCTTGACGGAATCCCATTATGAACGAGGCGAGCACCGCGCCCTTTTCCCTGCCGCCCGACAACCTGGCCGCGCTCGCCGCGCCGGACCTGCAGCGGCTGGCCGCGCGCATGGCGCAGGATGCCTTCACCCGCCTGTTCCGCCTCGGCGTCGAGCGCGACGAAGCAGCGTTGCAGTCGGCCGTGGCCGAGATCGAGCGCCTTTCGCGCAACTGGGTGCGCGCCGCGGAAGGCGACGATGCGCGCGCCTTGCGTCTCGCCATGCTGGTGACCGGCATCGACCAGTGGGGCCTGGCCTGGTGCCAGGCCTTCGGCCTCACGGCGATCCCCGGCATCAGCGCCCTGCTCGGCGCCCTGCGCAACGGACTCGATGCCGCCGAGGACGCGCGCTTCCAGCAGAAATTCGCCGCGATCGAACACGCCGAGTGCGATGCCATCGACTTCAAGATGGAACTGCGGCGCAACATCCATCTGGCGCTGTGGCACGCCATGATCGCCTGCGACGACAGGGACGAGGCGCTGGCCATCCTCGCCGCGCTGGGCGGCATGCTGGCGGCGCTGGTGAAGCAGATGCCGGTGCTGGGCTGGCGGCTGGTGGCCGACGCGCTGGCCCACATCCAGCTGCGCTGCCTGAGCGAGGCCGCGGCCAGCACGGAGCTGGCGCGGGAAACCAACGCGGCGCTGTTCACCGCCCTGCGCCAGAACCTGCCGCGCGAGATCTCCGAGCCGATGTTCGCCCACGCCAATCAGGCCGTCATCGCCTGGCAGCGCTCGCGGCGCACGATGCATTAGCGAAGGGGTTTGCCGATCGTAGGAGCGAGCTTGCTCGCGATGCTGCCTTTCCCGGCCGTCCCATCGCGAGCAAGCTCGCTCCTACGGGGAAACTGAGGCGTCCTTGCAGACGGCCGCATACACCAACTGCGCGGCGACCGCATCCTCGACGGCCTGGCCGAGCGCCTTGAACACCACGGTGACGCCGGACGGCACCGTCACCTTGCCGGCCAGCACCTCGCCGATTTCGCACTGCACCTTGGCGCCCGAAAGAATCACGTCGCCCGATTCGGTCTCGGCGGCGAGGCGGTTGTCGGCGATCAGGTAATTGGCCATCGCTTCGTCGTCCAGTTCGCGCCAGCCGGGGCGCGGCGCGCCGACCGCATGCACCAGTGCGCCGGGCTTGAGCCAGCGGCCCATCAGCACGGGCGTGCTGGCGTTGGTCACGGTTACCACGATGTCGGCATCGCGCACCGCGTGTTCAGCGTCGGGGCTGGCGCTGCCGTCGATGTCGGCGGCGCAGCGTTCGGCATTGGCGCGGGTGGGGCTCCAGACGCGGATGTCGCGCAGGGGCACGACGGCGCGCAGGGCCAGCGCATGGCTGCGCGCCAGCGCGCCGGAACCGAGGATCGCCACGCGCTTGGGCCGCTGGTCGCGCAGCGCACGGGTGGCCACGGCCGAAACGGCGGCGGTGCGCAGCTCGGTCAGCCAGGTGGCGTCGATCACTGCCAGCGGCCGGCCGGTCTGCGGATCGAGCAGCAGCACGGTGGCGATCATGGTCGGCAGGCCGCGCGCGGCGTTGTCCGGCACCTGGGTGATCAGCTTGGTCGCCAGCGCATTGCCGGCCAACGCCGGCTTGACGAACAGCAGGCTGCCGGGGCTCGGCAGTTCCAGCACGGTGCGCAGGGGCTGCACCACGCGGCCGGCGGAAAGGTCGATCAGCGCCTGCTCGATGGCGGGCAGCAGGGCGTCGAGCGAGAGATGGCGGCGCACGGCGGCATCGTCTATCAGCAGGAGAGGCTGGATCATGGCGTGGACGGGTGGAATCAGGTGGCTTCGAGGCTTGCCATCCTACCCCGTCGGGGCCGGATGCATTAGGATGCGTGTCTATAAACCTGCCCACGGAGAACCCGATGAAAAAACTGTCGCTTGAACTGCATTGCGAGCTTGAAATTCCGGACGATTGGGAACTGGTCGAGCATTCTTCCGGCATCTTCGTGCTCAAGGTCGGCGACCGCTTCGTCGATTTCGACATCACGCCGCTGGTCACCGCTTCCGAGGCGCCCGACGCCACCTGGAGCGACGAGGACGAGCAGTTCACCGAGGAGATCCTCGACATGGTGACCGGCCTCGACTCGGAAATGGAAATCACCTACCTGCAGTAGTTGCCGCAGAAACTCATCCCGGGAGAAATGCCATGCGTATCCTGCTGCCCTTGCTATGCCTGCTGCTTCCCCTGCCGGCCCAGGCCGCGGCCGACCCGAAATTGGGCAAGCCGCTGCACGACAAGCAATGCGTCGCCTGCCACGTCAAGCTGCTGGGCGGCGACGGCTCCGCGATGTACACCCGCAAGCCGCGCCTGATCAACGATGCGCGCGCCCTCGGCCAGCGCGTCGCGGCCTGCAGCTCCCAGACCAATGCGAAGTGGTTTCCCGAAGACGAAGCCCACGTCGCTGCCTGGCTGAACCAGACCTACTACAAGTTCAAATAAGGGGATTGCCGGGTCCGCATCCTCGCGGGCGCGGCGCTCGATCGCAGAAGAACCGGGAGGCGGGCGGCATCACGCCGCGATGCCGTGCCGGCCGCGAATTCATCGTCTGGCAATGCCGATCTGCCTCGTCCAGCGAGGCAGCAGTCGAGAGCCGCGCTGCTTCGCCGGGAAAGCCGGTCTACCTCATGCTGACCCCTTTAGTTGGCGTTATCTGAAAAGTCGGCGCTGGCGGGACGGGGATTTTTGGGCAACACCGAAGAATGACAAGACATGGAGGAACGCCGCATGAGTAGGACGCTGTTTCAACGCATTACAACGGGGCTGCTGCCCATCATCCTTGCCGCCTGCGCCACGTCTGGCGGAGCCCAGAACACACCGACACGCGAGGACGGTCGCACCCGGTTGGCCAAGGCCGAGGCGATGTTTGCCGAGCGCTGCAAGAAGTCCGGCGAGTTCATCCATCGCACCGCGGAGAACGTCGAGGGCATATTCCTGATGAAACTGCGGCCAAAGGAAATCAACTTCGGGGAGCAATACAAAATGGATGATCCGTATGGACATGACTCTGGAGGGGAGACATACATGAAGACCTTCTTCGCAGGGTTTTATCGAATTCCTACTAATCCGTCACCGCAGTGGCGAAGACGCCTCGGCTATCGCTACATCGAAGCCCTCGACCCTAACGATGGCAAGCGGTATCGGTATACCGGGTCCAGGAAAGCAGTCGGCAAGATGGACGCAAGCGCTCCGAATGTTCAGGTCGATCTGAAGCGCAATCCGAACTTCGACTTAAACATCTACACCTTCGTCCTCGACAAAGTTTCCGCACCCGGTTCCGCTCCGCGCTACGGAGTCACCTACGACGACATCTCAACGCGGGAAGAGCGTGACTACTGGATCGCCGGCAGTTCACTGAAAGTCATCGACCTGCAAACCAACGAAGTCGTGGCTGAGCGCATCGGCTACATGATGGATCGCGGGCAGGGAGATACCGGGGGCGGTCGGTCACCTTGGTTGCTGGCGGCGCGTCACGCATGTCCGGCGTTTCCAACGGCTTCCGGAGTCCCTCCTGTGCAGACAGATCAAACACGCAACTTCGTAACGAATGTATTGAAACCCGTTCTGGAGAATTGACATGACGACTCCCACAACTGCTGATTACCTGAAGTACGCCAACCTTTGTAACTAAAGGGGTCAGCATCGATTTTGTTTTGACCTGACCCAACCAAACCAAACCAGACCATGCCACGCCGCCCGCGAATCCATCTTGCCGGAATCCCGATGCACCTCGTCCAGCGCGGGATCAATCGAGAGCCGTGCTTCTTTGCCGAGGAGGACTACCACTGCTACCTCCACTGGCTGCAGAAGTCGGCTGCCGATTGGAATTGTGCCGTCCATGCCTACGTCTTGATGACCAACCACGTTCATCTGCTGATCACCGCCGGGCGGCCGGATGGCCCGGCCCGGCTCATGCAATCCCTCGGCCGGCGCTACGTGCAGTACGTCAATCGCGCCTATAAGCGCAGCGGCAGCCTGTGGGAAGGGCGCTACAAATCCAGCGCCGTGCAGGCCGAGGCCTATCTGCTCACCTGCATGCGCTACATCGAACTCAACCCCGTGCGCGCCGGCATGGTGAGCGATCCGGCGCACTACCGGTGGTCGAGCTACCGGCATAACGGTCTGGGGCAAGCCGACGAGCGACTCACGCCCCACGCTATGTATCAAGGCCTGGGCACCGCGGACGACGAACGGCAGGCGAGCTACCGGGCGCTGTTCCGCTCCGAACTCGACGCTGACGCCATCGGTGACATCCGTCTGGCGCTGACACAAAGCCAACCGCTGGGGGACGACCGTTTCGCGGAGCGCATCTGCGCCAAAGTGGGCGTACGGCGTGCCAGGCCCACGCGAGGGCGCCCGCCGGGACATAAGCCGTCTGAGGGCGCATTGGAAGAACAAACCGGATTTGGATTCTGAGGAGAGAGAAATGAAAAAGAATGTGATGCTGACCCCTTTAGTTGCTTTAGTTGAGGAACGCCGCATGAACAGGACAGTGTTTCAGCGTATCGCCACGACACTATTGACCCTCGTTCTTGCCGCCTGCACCGCGACGGGCGGAGCCCAGAACACACCGACACGCGAGGACGGTCGCACCCGGTTGGCCAAGGCCGAGGCGATGTTTGCCGAGCGTTGCAAGAAGTCCGGCGAGTTCATCCACCGCACCGCGCAAAGCGTAGAGGGGATATTTCTGATGAAACTGCGCCCAAAGGAAATCAACTTCGGGGATCAATTCAAGATGGATGATCCGTATGGCGCGGACGTAACCGGAAATGGCTACGTCACGATTTTTCTTCTCGATAAGGACGCTAAGGGTTCGCTGGTTGAGCTCGATGGAGTTACAAGTGGCTATCGCTATATCGAGGCCCTCGATCCAAACGACGGCAAGCGGTATCGGTATTCCGGGTCTAGGAAAGCGGTCGGCAAGATGGACGCAAGCGCTCCGAATGTTCAAGTCGATCTGAAGCGCAATCCGAACTTCGACCTAAACATCTACGCCTTCGTCCTCGACAAAGTCCCCGCTCCCGGCCCCATGCCGCGTTATGGTGTCATCTACGACGACATCTCCACCCGCGAAGAACGCGAATACTGGATAGCAGGCAGTTCGCTGAAAGTCATCGACCTGCAAACCAACGAGGTGATGGCCGAGCGTATCGGCTACATGATGGATCGCGGACAGGGAGATACAGGAGGCGGTCGGTCACCTTGGTTGTTGGCGGAGCGTCACGCATGTCCGGCGTTTCCTACGACATCAGGTGGACATCCGTTCAAGGGCTATCAAACCCGTAATTTCATTGAAAAAGTACTTCACATCAAACAAGCCAAGAAGGGCATGTGATCATGACGACACCGACGATTACCGACTACCTGAAGTACGCCAACCTTCAAATGGCGGCAGAGGCATTTCTTGTGGATAGTCAAGAAAAGCCACTTACGGGACAGTTCTATATCGATGCCCTTGTTCGTGGCAATCTCCACGCCTCCAAATTCACCCAAACCCAAGCCGACGCCTTCACTGACCCCATTAAAGGATGGACTGTTCTCGACCAGAAGGCCAACACTACCACCGGCTTCTCCGGGACGCTGTTCAAGAACAATCAAACCGGCGAACTCGTAATCAGCTTCCGCTCCACCGAATTTGTCGACGACGCGGTGCGCGACAGCGCCGCCACCAACACGCTGGAGATCGGAACTAAAGGGGTCAGAGTCATTTAACTTTCCGAGCCCCTGAGGTCCTCGCCGCCAGCGCGCAATCAGTTGGCGGCTTCGAGGAACAGGCGGAAGAAGGCTTTCAGGAAGCCGATGTCGAAGACGACGGCCAGCACGAACAGGCTGCCGAGGACGATCCACAGCCAGCCCAGGCGCACCGCGCTGTCGCCTTCCCAGCGCTCGGGAACATCGGCTTCGCGGCGGCGGATGGCGCGTAGGCCGCTGAAGATCAGTCCGGCGCCGAGTATCAGCGCGGCCCAGTCAAGAAAGCCCATCGCGGCCGCCGACCACAATCAGATCTGTTTGCGTCCCGGCCTCAGCGCAGGGGCGCGTTGCCGCGCCGGCCGGACGGCCGCGAATGGTCGGCATCCATCAGGCCGCGGATGCGCGCGGTGATTTCCTGGGCCGGCGCGTTGATGGAGAACTTGACCAGGAAGCGTCCCTCGGTATCCAGAAAGTACATTCCGGTCGAATGGTCCATGGTGTAGATGCCCGGTGAGGCGCCGGGTTCGCGCACCTTCTGGTAGCTGACACGGAATGTCCTGGCCGCCCGCTCGATGAGGTCGGCGCTGCCGGTCAGGCCGAGGATGCGCGGGTCGAAGGCGGCGGTGTATTCGCGCAGCAGTTCGGCGGTGTCGCGCTCCGGGTCGACCGTGATGAACAGCGGCTGCACGCGCTCGGCCTTGTCGCCGAGGGCTTCGAGAATGTTCTTGAAGCCGAGCAGGGTGGTCGGGCAGACATCCGGGCAGGAGGTGAAGCCGAAGGTGATGAGCTGGAAGCGGCCGCGAAAACTCTCGTGCGTGACGATGCGGCCGCGCACATCCTGCAGCAGGTAGCGCGGCATCAGGCTCGTCGTGTCCACCGACTCCTCGCTGTGTTTCGGCGCGGGGGTGACGGTCTGGCCGCTGGCCGGCACCGCGCCGGAAAGCGCCCAGCACAGCGCCAGGCCGAAAGTCGATGCGCGCAATGGCCTCATGGCCGCCGGCTATTTCGTCGCCGCCGGCGCGATCGGCAATGCCTTCTGCAGCCGTTGCGCCGCATCGTTCAGCTTGCCGTCGAGGCCTTTCGCATCGGGGCAGGTGCCGGACGCCCTGGTCTGGGCGAGGAAGGCTTCCTGCGTGGCTTCTTCGTAGACCGCGCCGAAGCGCGCGGTCTTCGGCGAGTGGGCCAGCATCAGCACCTTGGCGCGGGCGGCGGCTGCCTTCTCGGCACAGGCCAGCGCCTGTCCGTTCAGGGCGCCGAGCTGTTTGACGGCGGACACAGCGGCTTCGAGATCTTCGGCAAGGGCAGGCAGGGGTGCGGCCAGCGGGGCGGCAAGGCTCAGCAGGATGATAAAACGTGTCAGGTGTTTCACGGCTTTTCCTCTCGGGCGCAGCGGATTTCGGACAGCCGCAATTTTAGGGCGAGGCCGGGGATAAAGCCATCGCTCGCCGGGCATGATTCGCAAGCGATTTGCTCTACTATTCGCGCCATGGATATCGTGACTCATGCCGTGATGGGCGCGGCGGTGGCTGCGGCAGTGGCCTCGGTGCGCTGCCGCGACGAAAAGTCGGCGCTGGCAGAACGGCGGCTGGCGGCCGGCGTCGGCGCGGCGGCCGGCTTGCTGCCCGATGCGGATGCGCTGATCCAGAGCGGCGGCGATGCGCTGCTGGTGCTGGACTATCACCGTCACTTCAGCCATGCGCTGGCCTTCGTGCCCGTCGGCGCGCTGCTGGCGGCGCTGTTGCTGTGGCCTTTGCTGCGGCGGCGGGCGAGCTTTTCTTCCCTTTATGTCTACAGTTTCGGCGCCTATCTGCTGCATCCGCTGCTCGATGCCTGCACCAGTTACGGCACGCACCTTTGGCTGCCGTTTTCGCAGCGCAAGGAGGCGTGGAATTTGATCGCGGTGTTCGATCCGCTATTCACGCTGCTGCTGGCGGTGCCGCTGTTCTTCTTCCTGCGCCGCCCGAATTCGGTCGCGGTGCGCTGGAGCCTGATGCTGGGGCTCGCCTATTTCAGCCTCAGCTTTGTTCAGCAGCAGCGCGTCGAGACGGCGGCCGTGGCGCTG
>Ga0265297_10010192_pt1 | contig 11880 bp, 23 predicted proteins | sample Munlanlwell13791_FD_192502 | JGI IMG/M metagenome (GOLD analysis project Ga0265297, IMG submission 192502) | Leachate microbial communities from a municipal landfill in Southern Ontario, Canada - Leachate well 137-91 | ecosystem: Engineered > Solid waste > Landfill > Unclassified | place...
TGATTCAGTGCAGACCGATTTATTAAAGGAGATAAGATGGGAAGTCCGGCGTAAAAAATAATTGTATCTTTGCCAAAATTTGAAGTATGGAAATCAATCACACGGTACTTGAACGCTTTGCCGAACTTTACGGATTTACCGTACACAAGGACGGCAGGGTTAATCATTGGGGTATCCGTACCCCGCGCGGACAGTTTAATGATGTGTTTTTCATCTGGTGGTATGACGGCGATATCGTCCGCACCATTGGCCCCTTTTTAGGCACTACCGAACCGGGCAATAACTACCTTGAAAGCGTGCTTGGAAACAAGAACGGAACGGCGGTACTGGTTCACAACAAGCAGTATAAGGATTGCTGGACTTTGGGAATGCACAAGGGGAAGTACCAGGAATTACAGCAATGCAGCCGGGCTAAGTTTGAAGTATGGCGCGACAACAATAAAAACGGCATGGTGGATTACGGCGGGAAGGTTTACAACGATGTTTCCGGCTTGCAATTCCACAGCACGAAAGCGGGTTATGTCCGCAAATGGATAGGCGGGTTTTCTTCCGGCTGTCAGGTGGCATGGGATTACGATCACTTTGTGGCGAAGGTCATGCCGGAACTTGCCATGAAGATACAGGAGTTCAAATTTCAGGATTATACTTTGATTCTTGAAGAAACCTTAATCCAAACCCTTGCAAATTCTTAGCAGCATAACGCTGGTTTTGCTTTTCTTCTTTGCTCCGGTGCAAGTACCGTCCGGGGGTGAAGTGCTGCCACAGGGGCAGGAATTAACGCCACTGCCATATTTAGACAAGGTATGGAATCCCGTACAATTTGAGGCGAAGGTTAGGGCGGTATCGGATAGTTTGGATATTGACCCGGTGTGGTTGATGCAGGTGATGAACAGCGAATCGGGATTAGATCATAGAATTGTTAATCCCCATGGCGGGGCAACCGGTTTAATTCAGTTCCTTCCGGGGACTGCACGCCGGTACGGGACAACCTGCAAGGAATTGCGGGAAATGAGTAACATTGAGCAACTTGACTATGTTCAAATGTACTTCGCCGGTACCCGGCTGGAGTCCCTGTACGATGTTTACGCTTACTGTTTTTTTCCGGCAATGCTGGGCAAACCTGATTGGTGGGTTCTGAAATCAAAGCGACAGACAGCGCAACAGGTGGGTAAAAGTAATCCGGGGTTTGACCTGAACGACGACGGGGTTATTCAGGTTTGGGAATTTAAAAAGTTTGTGGATAAGAAAATAGTATTATCTTTGCAAAATCAGGATGGCAACAGCCCGGAATAAGCAACGTAATTGCTATGACCGAAAGCGAGCCGCCGGCGTATCTGGTGGTTAGTTCTTTAATTGCGCGGTAAAATCCTTGTCAACGTGCAGCCGAAAGGTGGGGACATGGGTATCCTGACAGAGCCGCCTCCATAACCGGGGGCGGTTTCATTTTCATCCACTTACGCAAATTTTAACATTTTTTAAGAATTTATTTCTTGATTTATCCGGGGAAGGGGTATATCTTTGCAATAAATTAACCACAAAATTATGAAATACAGAGGTAAATTATACGGAAAGGTTGGTAGTACTTTCATATCATTACGGGCAACATCAGATGATATTGAAAACCTGCAAAAACAAATAGCCGCCGTCAAACCAATGACTTTTGAGCAAGCGGAAATTGAAGCGCAGAAATGCGACTATGCCTTTGCGGCGGTTGAAACAGAGGGTAATGAAATAAATTGGGGTGACGCCACCGGGTTCTTTCTTGACGGGTATAATTATGCACGGGAACTTTTACTTAAAAAACAATTATGACACTAACCGCCAATGAATTGAGAATCGGCAACCTTGTATATTACTGTGACGAGGTAGCCATAGTTGATGTAAATAGCATCAAACTTGTTACGATTAACCATAAGGGGTTTTCGCCCATCCCGCTCACGGAAGAGTGGCTGGTGAAGTTGGGGTTTGAAAAATACGGAAACGGATTAAATGCAATATTTCATATCAAAACGATTGAATTTATTAGTCACCCGTTTAATGATGTGTTTTATATGCGCAACTCTCCTTGTACGGTACATATTAAATCCATCCATCAACTGCAAAATCTGTATTTTGCTCTGACCGGAAAGGAACTAATTTATGAAAGATAATTGCAGTTTATACGGGCTGATCGCCTTCGGGCTGGCAGCCATTCTGTTAATGATAACACTACTAATCATATCTTGCTAATATGGAAAAGAAAATATTGCTTGCATTTTTGGGCTATTACCAAAGTTTATGGTCGATTGAAAAAAACCGAATCAATACGGACATTTTAAATGCGTTTTTCCAGACAGAAGAATATAAGGAATTAAAACAAATTGACATTATACAACAAGACGAATTAATAAGTTGCCCTAATTGTTGCGGTGGTGATGTTTATGCGGCTATGAATGAAAATAAATATCTTTGCATGGAATGTAAACACGAATGGACAGATTAATCATATCATGTTAATAAGGATAAACCTGATTAAACCAATATAATATGAAAAAATCAATCACCGTAATCATCATCTGCCTAATCGTCCTGACCGCCCTGACCTTTTGCGGGTGCAGCCAAAAGTACTGGATCGGCAAATGTTACCAAAAGGGCATCTGCAAAACCGTGAAAGATTCCACCCACATCATCATCAAGGATAGCACCTACCTTGTCCCGATCCCTTACACGACCAACCCGGACACTGCATGGGTGACGGCATGGCTGGAATGTGATTCAAGCCGGGAAGTCATAATGAAGCAGTCCGAAACGGTCAACGGCAAATACATCCGGCTGGTGAAGGATATTGAGGGCGGCAAATACACCGTCTATGCCTACCTTCCGGCAAGGGTTGACACGGTACTGGTTAAGCAAACCGACCACAGCCAGAGCGAATATAAGATCATTGTTCAGCACACCGAAACGAACATATTGAAACCGTGGCAAAAGTGGTTCATCGGAATAGGGATTGGGTTGTCCGTGCTTGTGCTGATTTACATTGGTTACCGAATTTACAAAAAGATTAAGGTACAACGTTTGACGGTATGAAATCGAAGCGGAATGCGAGTGATGAACTGTCAACAACCCCCGATGTTTGAAACGGGAGACAAAGCCCAAAAATAGCACTGAAACCGCTTTGTTTTATACCGTGTGTTATGGTTTCGTGCTTTTAATTAGATTGTAAACATTTAAAAATAATTTTATGAAACCAGTAGAATTTAAACACCAAAACATTGTATTTGCAAAAGACCAACCCGAATACCAACCATTACCAGCACTAAGAATTGATAGCCCAACAGGTGAAGTTGTGAGTTGTTGGAAATTATCATTTAAAGAACGTGTTAAAATCATTTTTACAGGTATTGTTTGGTTATCACTTATGAGTTTTAACAAGCCACTTACACCAAGCTATTTGGCTGTAAATCGTAAAGAAGTGTATTCTCATCCTGATGACAATATAACCTTAATTTCAAAACTAAAAACGCTATTTCGGAGACGTTCTTAGCATGAACCATAACTTGCCGCTTGCCGCACCTTTTGTATTTCAAAAACACACAACTAATTGAAACCAAATATTAACCACAAAAGGATAAAGGGATAATGATATGGAAAAGATTAAGATTAAAGACCTGAAAGAAATTGCCAAATTAAGCAAAAAAAACATTCAGGAATTAAGAAAATTGAACCCACACGGGGCATATACCGGAAAAGAATTAACAAAATATCAACTGATTTATCAGATAGTATTTTTAATGGACGCTCCGAGCGTATGACCACCACCGAAATATTCACCCGGCTACTTGCCTCCCATGAAACATGGAAGGAAAACGGGCTGCCTTTGTACGCTTACCGGACGTTTAAGAAGCAGTTGAACCCGAAGCATTCAGCAATGGCCCGGATGCTCCGGCGGGCTGGGTTCCGGGAAAAGACGCCGTTCAGTTGGGTGAAAAAGGGGAAGGTATATAAGGAGGCAACCTGGGAAAGGGATGCGCCTCCCTTCATAACTTCTTGACAATCAGCACCAATTAACATTTGTTAAGAAATGCCTGAAAGATTTAACAAAAAAATAACAGAATAATCCTTGACTTGTATAATATATTATCGTATCTTTGTTTCATTATTAATTTAAAACCTCACAAAATGGTAAAATTTAATTGCACAAAAGAAGAGTATGAAGCTATTGTAAAAATAGTTTTGCGCGCTGAAGAAGAAGGATTATTCAGCAAAAAAGAACGCCTTTCAAATATGATGGATTTGGAAGCATGTCATTCCAACGGATGTCTATTAGATTTTAACAAATTACTTGGATTTCCGAAATTTGATTTTGCTCATGACTTGATCGGCATTCATAATAACATCAACAGAAAAACCGGAATAATTGAAAATTGCTTTCTTCCGCGTTGTTCAAAATAATTCATAGCCGGTTCGTGAGGTTCCGGCGGGGCGGCGTTCTGGTCGGCAAGCCACTGTTGCCGCCCCATTTTTAACCTCTTAAAAATTAATGTATATGAAAAACAGGATACCGCCCGAAATGAAACGGGCAATAACAAAGCAGGGGACGTTCACGGCTGACGAGGCGGTGGAGGTTGAAAGGTACTGCACCCTGAAAAGCATCACCGAAAGCGACCTGATTCGTAAGGCCGTCCTGAAAGAAATTAAGTACAGAAAGGGCAAGCCATGAAACTGACCAAAGCACTTCCCTTTTTAAAGGATATTGCCAATTTGTATGGCATCCGGCTTTATACCGCCGCCGGACTGAAAGAGGCGGTGAGAATATTAACCAATCAAATCAACTGATATGAACCTTAAAAGTATTATGCCATTCTTTATGATGAACGCATTGTTTGCAGATAGGCACAGGACGTCAGGTGCTGTTAGTGATGCAGACCTTTTGCGTTCGTTTAAAATAACAGATGAAAAAATCAAGGAACTTTATCCTGAACGGTGGCCCCGTATGGGATTGAAGTTGTTTGAAATAGAAGGGAAACAAGTATGGGCACTGAACAAAAGAAATGCTTGCCGCAAACTTGGACTTCAATACGAAAAGAAGCGGAAACCGCATAAATACAGCAACGATTATTCAAACAAGTATTAACCAATCAAATCAACTGATTATGGAAACTATTAATTTAATATTGTTCTTTTTTGTAATAACTATTCTCCCGTTCATTGTGGGAATTGGAATAAGTCACCAATTTGACAGGGAAAACAAGAAATCTGCCAGACGGTGGGCTTGTTTTTTCATTTGTTTGTTGGGTGTTAGTATGTTTGTTTATTCTATTGTCCATTCAGAATATTCATATAAGCGGGGGCAAATTGATTACAGCAAGGGCAAAATCAAAATCTTTCCTGTTGTTCACAGCGAAAACGGAACAATAACCGATACGACCTATGTATATGACTGGAACTAATCCAATATTAACCAATCAAATCAATATGAAACTGTATAAAGAAATACCAGACAACACAATTTGTGTTAATGACATGAAGGATGGTGATATTGCCATCATTCGTAAATGGGGTATCAGCGATTATGTTGGATGCATAGTTCAGCGATACGAAAATAATTTAATACGACTTGGAGAGAATTCAGGCAAAGGTTGGAGTGATGTGCTCAATTACAGAAACGAAAATTTCCGGGTTGAAATCTTGCCTAAAGGAACATTACTTGAAGTATAACACGGCGGGGGGATGCTGCCAAATAATTATTCACAAAAATTAACCATATCATGAACATTGAATTAAAATCACTGAAGCTCACAAATTTCAAAGGGATCAAGTCCCTGACAATTCCATTTAGCCACAACATGGCTATTTATGGAGACAATGGCACCGGGAAAACCACCATCGCAGACGCCTTTCTTTGGCTGCTCTTTGGCAAAAACACTGAGGATGCAAAGGATTTCGGGGTAAAGACCCTGAGACCGGATGGCTCAGTCATTCACCGGCTGGAGCACGAAGTCGAGGGCGTCCTGCTGATTGAAGGGCAGGAAACGACCCTGAAACGTACCCTGAAAGAAAAATGGGTAAAGCGCCGTGGAGAGGAGGAGGAGGAGTTCACCGGGCACGAAACATCATTTTTTATCAATGACGTGCCTTACAAGGCAGGAGAATATCAGAAATACATATCAGATTTGATAGATGAAAAACTTTTCAAACTGATCACCAACCCCGACTATTTCAATTCCCTTCCCTGGACTGAACGCCGGGAAACCCTCGTAAGGATTGCCGGAGAGGTATCGGATGAACAAATTGCAGAGGGCAACCCCGGATTTATGACCTTACTTGCTGAGCTGGCAACGAGCAAAAAAACGCTGGAGGATTGCAAAAAGCAGTATGCAGCAGAAAAGAAAAAGTTGAAGGATGAACTTGAACTCATCCCGGCAAGGATTGACGAGCTGAAACGCAATACCCCGGAGCAACCCGACCTTAAAGCCATTGCCGTAGCAGTTGAGGGACTGATGAAAAAGATTGCCGCCATTGATAAGAAAATTGAGGATCAAACCCTCATCAGCAAGGAAGCGCTTGCAAAAATTGAGGCACGGCAAAAGGAAATCAGCGCTGCAAAAATCCGGATGCAGGAAATTCGCACGGATGAGCAAATCAAACTCAGCGGCGCCGGGAAGGAGGTTGCCGCAAAGATTCAATCATTGAAGGCAGACATTGTCAACTCAACCATAAGAGTTAGCCGGGGCAGCGAGCTTTTAAAGCAGTCCGTGGCAGAAAGGTCAGTCCTGGAGGCAAAGATCGAAGCACTGAGAAAAGAATGGGATGAAAAGAACGCCGAGGAGCTCATCTTTGATGAACTGGAAAGCATTTGCCCTACCTGCCTCAGGGAACTCCAGCCTGAGACCATTGAGGAAAACAAGGCGAAAATGACCGCCAATTTCAATGCTGCAAAGCTGGAGGCGCTGAACCGGATCACTGAGCGGGGCAAAAAGCTAACAGAGTCCTTGACGGTTTGCGCGAATGCTGAAGCAAATAACAGCAAAATACTGGATGAAAGCAAGGCAGAACTGAACAAACTTTCCGGGGAGTTGAAAAAATTGGAATCACTCCCCAAAAGCGAAACTCCCGATATTGAGGCGGTGCTTTCAGGAATAAAGGAATACACCGACCTGCAGGATAAGATTGAAATCCTGAGCAAGGCAGAGGATGTAAAGACGCCTGACCTGACTGAAATCAAAGTCGAAAAATTCAACCTGAACCAACTGCTCGATGCTGAAAAGGCAAAACTGGCAGTTAAGGAACAGATTGAAAAATCAAAGGAAAGGGAAGCGGAATTGCTCAGGCAGGAAAAGGAATACGCTCAGCAGATAGCCGACCTTGAAAAAAGGGAATTTATCATCGCAGGTTTCACAAAGGCAAAGATTGACGCAGTGACCGGGAAGATCAACGCCCTGTTTTCGCTGTGCCAGTTTAAGATGTTCAATACCCTGATCAACGGCGGAGTTGAGCCGTGCTGTGAAACAATGGTCAACGGAGTGCCCTATTCCGACCTGAACAACGGCGGAAGGATCAACGCCGGCCGTGAAATCATATCGGTACTGAACCGCTATTATTTTTCTCAGGCTCCGGTATTCACTGACAATGCCGAGTCGGTCACGGAGTTGTTTCCTTTAGAGTGCCAGACCGTGAACCTGGTCGTTTCTGAAAAAGATAAAAAGCTAAGAATTGAGTAAAATTTAACATTCATTAATATATTATCTTTACACGAACCAAAAAAACCAACATCATGACAGAAAAAAAAGAGTCCCCGGCTCCCTCCGGGAAAGAAAAACTGCAGGTAACGGAAACTGCAGGAGTGCGATTTACAAATATGGTAATTCGTGAATTTAGCACAGGAGGAGAGGCGGTAAAATTGACCGACTTTCAAAAAAGGATGTGTCAAAATTACTTCATCGTAGCTGATTCTGTGCTGAAAGCCGCTGAAGAAAAACGCCTTAAAAAACCGGAGGCGTATCGTGACAAATTGCCCATGACCTGGGCGAATGTCAACATGGAATATTTGGCAAGAAGTGTCGTAGGAGCAGCCCGGATCGGGTACGATCCAAGCCAAAAGAACCATGTGCACATTATCCCGTACAAAAATAACGGTCTTGAAAAATGGGATCTGGTGCTTATGGACGGATACAGGGGCATGGAATTAAAGGCAATGAAATACGGACTGGATTATCCTAAAAAGGTAATCGTTGAAGTTGTTTGCAAAAACGACACATTTGAGCCGTTAAAAAGGGATTCAGAAAACCCATTTGATACTTACAAATTCAAAATTAAAACCCCATTTGATCGGGGCGAAATCGTAGGCGGATTTTACTATTATTTATATGATGATAGTGACAAAAACCTGCTCATGTTTTACTCGCTGCATGAGATTGAAAAAAGAAAACCATCCTATGCTTCGCCTGAATTTTGGGGGGGCGAAAGAGATAAGTGGGAAAAAGACAAGACAACAGGAAAAAACAAAAAAGTCGGTACAGAAAAAGTGGAGGGTTGGTTTCATGAAATGGTATATAAAACACTGTGCCGAATTGCATACGGAAATATCACAATCGACAGTCAAAAGATTGATGATGCCTTTTTGATTATGCAACAGAACGAGGCCATTGTAAAGCAAATTGAGGAGCCGCAAGCCAATAAAGAAAACCTCATTTTTGAAGATGCAGAGGTCGTTGATGATGCAGACCAACCGGAAGCGCCGGAAGTCAAAGAGCCGGAAAACAAACAGGAGCCGGAAAAGAGTAACGGCGAAATCAAAGGCCCCGGATTCTGATGAAACTCAAATGCCTTGGATCATCGAGCAAGGGTAACTCATACCTGCTGATCGGCGAGCGCCGGACCCTCCTGCTGGAGGCCGGCGTTTCGCTGGCGGCGGTGAAAATTGCACTGGATTTTAAGATCGGCAATATTGACGGCTGCATCATTACCCACTCCCACGGTGACCATTGCGGCAAAGTTTCGGAGTATTTAAAGGCAGGAATACCCTGCTATTCATCACCCGGCACCATTGAGGCGACAGGGATCGCATCGCATAACTTTCACCCCTTGTTTGAAAAAAGGAAATGTCAGATCGGAGAGTTTGCTGCGATGCCCTTCCCGGTTGTTCATGATGCCCCTCAGCCATACGGCTATCTTATTCAGCATCCGGAGAGCGGGCTTATTCTTTTCATCACCGACAGCAAATATTCCGCCTATCGCTTCCCGGGAATTAATCAGGTCATGATTGAGGCGAACTTTTCGCAGGAGATCATAGACGACATGACCATTTGCGATAAATTACACCCGGCGCAACGGGCAAGGATCATGAACTCTCACATGAGTTTAGAAAATTGCGTTGACCTTTTGAAAGCAAATGATCTTAGGCGTGTCAATAATATCGTCCTGCTTCACGGCTCGGACGGAAACAGCAATTCGCGTGAGTTTAAGCGGACGGTTGAAAACGCTATCGGGAAAAAGGTCACCATCGCTGACCGGGACGTTGAAATTGAATTTAACAAGGAGGGCTTTTAATGCTATTGAACATTCCGGAAGGTGTCGCAAAGCAAATGATGGACGACATTAGTAAACTTGTATGGACTGACCCACCAACCGGCGAACAGCTCAGGGATGCAGGGATGAAGCAGGCCGTTGACCATGCCGATCAGGTGCATGAGCGCTGGTCAGATAAGGCGTATGCGTTCCTGCTTGCATATCTGCGCTCAGGCATGGAATTCATGGCAGAGGATGTCCGGGCAGCATCCGAGGGGATCGTTCCTGAACCGCCATCAAAACGTGCATGGGGGAGCATAATCAGGCGGGCTGCGAAAGCAGGATTAATCCGGAAAATAGGCTGCTGCCATGTCAAAAACCCAGGCGCTCACATGGCGAATGCCAACAGATGGAAGCACATGCCATAAATGACACTGTTTTAAATCACAACTTAAACTGTTTTAATATGAACCACGAATTGATTAGTTTAATCGGAGTCATTGCCTCCTGCGTTTTCGCAGGGATGGTCATTGGCTTTTTTATGGGTGTGGCGGCGTCAAGACCCCGCAAAAAGAACTGTGACCCCCATCACACCTGACTGTGATATAAATCACACTTGAAAATGAAAGTAAATTTGCTTTGTGAATGAATAATGTGTATATTTGCAAAATTAAACGTTCAGGCATGACTTCATTTGAATCATATTAACTTAACAATACCTGCAAAGCCGCGGGGGGGTGCTTCCTTCATGCCTGAACGAGCACCTTCCCAAAGCTGAGCAGATCATACCATAATGGCAAACGATCCGGCATTTTTATTTTACCCAGGTGATTATCTGAGAGATACTCAATGTTTGAGCGAAGCGGCTCAGGTTGCATATGATAGAATCATGTGTGAACATATGAGAAACATATCTGAAGATATGATTAACATAACGGTTTCAAAAGAGCGGATAAATTTTTTCACAAAACGACTCGATCCGGAATCGACGGATCAAATATTTTCAATTTTAAAAGATGTTAACGGGTCATTTCAAATTTCATGGGTTGCCGAATCAATAAGTAAACGTAAGATATACAGCAATTCACGAGCAAAAAACCGTACTAAAAAAGAAGAAAATCAAAAAGAACATGTGTTAACACATGATAACATATGTAAACATATGGAAAATGCAAATGAAAATGAAATTATAAATGAAAATAAAGATGAAAATAAAAAAGGGGGTACAGGGGGAAAAAAAGAACCGGACTTTATAGACCAGGTTTTAAAAAAATTTCAGGAGGCATATAAGAACGAGCACGGATTTGATTATGAATTGATCACTCCGGGAAAGGAACGGAAGGCCGTTGGTCAGTTGTTAAAGAATTATAAAGACAATTTTCCGCAAGCCAAAAGTGATGAGACACTTGACGGCATGGCTGATTTTTTCAACAAAGCTGTGAAAATTCAGGACAAATGGCTGCATGATCATATATCGCCGACAATGATAGTCAGTAAATTTAATGATTTTAAAAACATTCTCAAAAATGGAAAAGGAAATATTGACTTTGATTACTTCGAGAACGCCGCTAAGGAGTTCGGAGATTTACAACGTCGCCTTGACGCAGAGCGTAAAAAGCGCGCTGCTGGCACCGAATGAGCTCAGGGTGATGTCGCTCAGGAAACAGAGCCCGGAATGGCTCCACAAGAGCATTATGGCCACGTGTCTGCTATTTGTGGAGAGCATAAATACAAACCTAAAGCCGACACCTCAGCAGGTAAACGCCATCGCTATTGACCTCATTCAGGATTGCCCGGACTGGTCAATTTACGACTTTGTTCTGTTTTTCAGGGGGTGCACAAAGGGAAAGTACGGCGATGTGAAGTACGGGGTGGACCAGGCCCGTATTTATGAATTTAAAACCAAGTATGAGGAGGAACGCTGTGAGGCCAGGGAGCGGATCGGGCACAACGAAAAGTTTAATACTGAAAAGCGCAACCTGGACGGTGCCGGCAAAACGATCTTTGAGAATATAGATAAACTCCCGGATGTAAAAGAGGCATTGAAAAACCCGGTGAAAAGAGGCGGAATCGGATCCCGGCTCCGGGAGGCATTTGATAAAAGATTTGGGAAATGAAACTCAATTTTGAGCAATATAAAAATCCAACATTAAAGTCATGAAAACATTGTATTTAAGAAACGACAATTATGAATGGGTTGCTTATTCTTACGAGAATTTGAGCGACCTGAAAGAAGAGTTTGAAAAGAGAGACATAAAACTGGGCGACGCCTGCACACTGGGATACGGCTGCAAACTGGGCGACGACTGCACACTGGGCAACGCCTGCACACTGGGCAACGCCTGCACACTGGGCGACGACTGCACACTGGCAACGCCTGCACACTGGGATACG
>Ga0265297_10010194_pt1 | contig 11880 bp, 19 predicted proteins | sample Munlanlwell13791_FD_192502 | JGI IMG/M metagenome (GOLD analysis project Ga0265297, IMG submission 192502) | Leachate microbial communities from a municipal landfill in Southern Ontario, Canada - Leachate well 137-91 | ecosystem: Engineered > Solid waste > Landfill > Unclassified | place...
TTTCCTCCCGTCAATCCATTCTTTGCCCAGGATCAAGCCGATGATCCCGAGCACCCCGCCACACACGGCCAGCGCGAAGAGCGCGGTCACGGCGTCACCCGCAGCGCCTTCTCCAGCGTCTTGACGGCGCTCCCGTCGTGCACCATGCCGCCGGTGAAGCGGTACACCCGCCAGCCCTGCGCGGTTGCCGCGTTCAGCTTCTCCGCATCCTTCTCGAAACCAACGCCGCGCACATGCCGGCCACCTGAGAATACTCCCCCATCGATTTCCGCGGCGGTGAGTTTCTGCGGCCACGCCAGGTCGAACCGCCAGCGCCGCACGGCGTCGAAGCGGTGTTCCTGCACCGGCTCGGGCAGGTTCAGCGCGCGAATCTGAAACAGCAGATTGTCAACAAGTGCGCTCATCGATGGTCTACTCCCAGCGTCCCGTCTTCTAAAACCACATAACCCTTGGGTATGTAGTGCGCCTTCAGCTCCTCGGACGTCATGGCCGTCAGGTCCGGCTTGCCGTTGCCGTTTGGACGTGGTGCGCCCGGTGGACGATGCTCTCTCAGGCACGCGGCGAGGATGGTGCGAATGTACTTCCAGTTGCGCTTGTTATTGTCTACGGCTTCCCGGACGGCCAACTGCCACCAGTCGCACGTTCCGCTGTCGTACAGGTCGCGCATGTAGTCGGCCATGTCCTCGGCTTGCACCCCTCCAACGGTTCGGCTAATGTTGTCCTGGTAGGTTGCGAAGCAAGCGCCGGTGTAGTCGTCAAAGCTCATGGCGGCGGTGGCGGCAGTGGCGGTTCCCCCCGCACCCCCCTCGGAGACCTCTACCGCTTCTGCTCTGTTCTGCTCTGTATCTGCTTCTGCTTCTGTATCTGTATCTGCTTCTGTGTTGTTACTCGGCGTGACGGTGCGTGACGGTGCGTTACATTGCGTTACAGGTTTGCCCGTAACGGCTGCGCGCTCGCGAAACGCTCGTACGCGCGGCAGGCTGTCGTCTTCGCGCCGGGGCTGGCGCTTGGCCCAGTTGGTGAGCCGGTCATCGGGGCCGATGACGTTTTTGCTGCGCATGGCGGCCAGCACGGCGGCGATCTGCTCCTCATCGAAGCCAGAGAACGCGGCGTAGGTTTCGACGTCGAAGCCTGCCACACTGCCGCGATCATCGGTCTGACTGGCGTGGTCAAGGAGCGCCCATGCCACGGCGGACACGATGCCCGGTGCTACCTTCGCCCGCTGCGCGATGACGAGCCACTTATTGTCAGTTGGTGCGCCGTGCCACGATCTCCACCATGATGTCATCGTCTACCTCGTTGGTTGCGCCGGCCGGGCGTCTAGGCGGCTACTTGCCACCCGCATCTTAGTAAGGTCGTCACGGCCCGGCCAGCGGCGGGTTATGCGTCCTGCTTCTCGTGCGCCGCGGCCAGCGCGTGATCTTCCAGCGCAGCGATAACCTCGACCAGGTTGCCGTCAACGATCTCGGGATAGCCGAGCTTCAGCGCCGACGCGGCCATGTGTCCGTAGTCGGCCTCGCCGCGCTTGTTCTGGTAGTAGGGCTGGCGCTTGGCGAGGTTCAGCGCCTGCAGCGCCCAGCCGACGGACTTGATGACGGCCAGCTTCTGGGCGGGGTTGGCGGGCGGCTGCGGCTTCGGGGCGGCTGCGGCGCGCTCTGCGCGGGCGCTTTGCATGGCCTCGAACTGGGCATCGGCCGCGGCCGCAATGGCGCGCAATTCCTCGGCCGATTTCATGGGGATTTCCGCGTCTGCCTCGTGCCCGTTGTCGGGCGGCGGCTCGGGGGCGGGGGCGGCCGGCTTGCGGACCTCCTGCGGCGTCGGCTGGCGCTGCACCTGGCGGGGCTGTTCGTCAATGCCGAGCGGATCGTTACCGCCTGGCCCGCGCATCCTGGCGACGTTGGCCTGGAGCGTGGCGGCCTGTTCCTCCGGGGAGACCTGACGGTATTCGCCGTCAGTGGCGGCGGCGTTCTGGCGCACCCACTCGACGGCCTGGTCTACGCCCATGCGAGCGCCTTCGGGCGGCATCTCCGCACCGCTCAGGGCGCCTTCCTCCAGCACCTCCTCGACGGTCGCCGGGGCGCCGGGCACATGCCGTAAGGCGTCCTTGTACGCGCGATTCTTGGCCTTCTTGGCCCAGGTCATGCCGCCTTCTAGGGTAATGGGGCGCCATTGCTCACGCGGCTTCAGGCCGGCCTTGTACTTCTTGCCACTGCTAGATTCCTTCCAGTCATCGGTGTTGGTGTACTTCTCGACCTCGCGCAAGACGCCAACACCCGTGATGGGCTTGTAGGGCTGGCCCATCTTCTGGGCCATGCGCCAGGCGCGCAACTGGTACACTTCACAGGCATAGGCCACGTCGCAGGGCTTGACCTCGTTTTCCGCATTCTCAGCGGCCGTTAGCGGGCGGTAGTCGATCTGTAGCTCGCCGGCTCCACGGTTGGCGGCATCGCGGGCAGCGCCGCGATAGCCCTCCATGCGGCCCACCTTGTCGTTGACGTAGAAGTCGCGGCCGACGAGCTGCCCGGTGCCGGCCTGGTAGAGCGCGGCCGCGATTGCCATTTCGTCACTGATCTTGGGCGTGCCGTCATCGTTCTTGCCGCTCATAAGCTGGATGGCCTTAGCGGCCATCAGCAGGCGTGGGTCGATTTCCACCCGTGCGAGCACGCTCTCGCGCAGGGGTGCCAGTTGCCGATTGCTCTCCATGAGTGCCTCCCTCAGATTTCCGCGTTTGCGCGGAACATTGCCAGCGGAGCGAACGCTCCCAATTCCTCTGCGTCAAGCCAGCCCTCTTGCCAGGCGGCGGGGCGGAACGTCTGGAAGTCAGCGCCCTGCACGTTTGCCATGAAGCCTTCCCCGTGCTGTTGCTCGCGTAGCACGGCGGCGGCTCCGACGTCTCCGATAGCGTCCAGATAACCGACGAACTCCCCTGACTGCGCGGCTATTGCGGTCATGCCGTCTCCTCCTCTGCCATCATTGCCAGCGCGCCCAGGCCCATGAACACCAGGCCGATGGGTAGGCCGATGCCGCCGGTGAAGATTGCGATTGCGAGTCCGATCAGGATGAGTGCGAAGCCAGCCATGTCAATCCTCCTGACAGAGTGCATCCGGGTGGATGCTCACAGCGTGGCGGCGGGCGTTAGCGATGATCCTGCGCGCCGCCACGATCTCGCGCAGCACGTCGGCTTCCAGGTCGGTGCGCGCCCAGTTCGCCAGCTTGAGCGCCGCGCAGCGCAGGTGCTCGTCCGCGTCGATGATGCAGGCGACGGCGTTCTCGATCTCGTTGCGGGCGGCATCGTGGCTATTCGCCGTCATGGTAGCCGGCCTTGCGCTGGGCTCGGGCGCGTAGTGCAAAGTCGATCAGATAGCACCCGGCGACGGTCGCGCCGCCGATGACGGCGAAGGCGAGCAGCACGGCCCAGACAAGCCAATGCCCCTCCAGCCCGAGCCACACGAGTTCGCCCGCCAGTAGGGCGGCGACGCCGGTTGTGTAGGCGGCAAGACGGTGTAACTTGGCGGGCCAGGGGAACCAATGCAGGATGATGAGCAGGGCTACCGACGTAGCGATACCGATGACGATATTCATGGGGTGCGCCTCCGGGAAACGGGTGTAAGATCAGGCTATGAGAGTCGCCTGCAGCCGGTCGCCACCATCCCGCCACTGGGCGCCGTCGCGGATGTGCGAGATGCACCGCGGGGACACGCCATAGGTCCGGGCCAGCGCCGCGAGCGGCGTGCCGTGCTGCAGAGCCAGCCGGATTTGCCGGACGGCGTCCCAGGTGAGTTTCGCCCGTCCGTTGTGCTCCCCGGCTGCAGAATGGCCGGCCAGGCAGCGATCGCGCACGTTGTCGGCGTGGGTACCGACAAGGAGGTGCGATGGGTTGATGCAGTTTCGATACGGGCACTGATGTCGCACGATGAGGCCGTCGGGTATGTTACCGACGGCCTCTGTGTACATCCAGCGGTGGGCATAGATGCGCTTACCGTCCACCTTGATGCGGCCGTAGCCGAGGGCGTTGCGCTGGCCGGTCCAAAGCCAACAGCCGGTGCGTTCGTCAACGTGGATGCGTGCGCCGATGTGCGCGAGCTGTTCCGGGGTCATTGCACCGGCTCCGCGCACGGCTGCGGCTGGGGCTGGGCTGCGCGCTGGGCGTCCATGTAGAACCGGATGATCGCCCGCAGGGCCATGCTCAGGTTGCCCTCAAAGCGCTCGTCCGCGAGCTGTCGGACGGCCGAGAGCTGTTCCTGATATACCGTGGCTGCCATTAGGGTGGTATTGCGCTCTGCCACTGTGCCTCCGCATGATAATGTTGTGACATGACAACTATAGCACGGTATAGCACCGCTGTCAACTGGCAATGTAACGTTGCCGCGAATCTTTAAGGTTCGTGATATGCTGGATTGCCATGCAGGAAGGTTTTGTTACTTGGGTGCTCGGGGAATTAGAGGCGCGCGGATGGAGTCAGGCGGAGTTGGCGCGGCGGGCCAGTGTTACGCCCGCGCCGATTTCGCGGATGCTGTCCGGGCAAACTGAATCAAAGCCTGAAGTGCTGGCCGGGATTGCTCGGGCTTTCGGAGTGCCGCTTGAGGAAATACTGCGTCGGGCCGGTCAGTTGCCGCCCTATGTGGATTTACCGGATGGCGCTAAGGACTGGGGCACGCGTCTTATGGCGCTGCCGGAGGGCCTGCGGGCCGCGACGATCCGCGCGATGGCGGCCGCCCTGGAGCTTGCCGAGGCGACTGGCCCGCCAGCCGGGCGTAAACCACGGCGATGAGCGCGTCCAGTGCTCGCAACACGGCGGGCAGCTCGGACGGCGGGAGTTCTCGCAGTTGTTCGATGGCGTGCTCCAATGTCGGCTTGCGCATGCTGTCGCCTCGTTGGTGGGTTGCGTTCATTGTAGCACAATCGTTTGGGCGCGACAATAGAACGCCAGATGAGAGTAGCCGAAACTTGCACGACTAAGCAAGTACCTATCACGAATAGCACAGGAGCAAGATCGACAGATACCACAACTGCTAGTATGCCGGCGACGATGGCGCACTAGGGAGCGCCCCCATAGCTCAAAGGATAGAGCAGGTGCCTTCTAAGCACAAGGGAAGCGGAACCGACTGCAAACTACCATCTGTAGCCCCATGCGCCGCCATAGATACTACCTGGCGGTGATTGCCTCGGCGGTGAGCATGTGCCTCCTGACCCTCTCGATCTCGCCCTGGAATTGTTCCTGAGCGCCAAGACAGCGGAGCGCTGTTCGGAGTGGACGCTGCGCATCTATCGGCGCGCGCTCGTGCGCTTCTGTGCGTGGCTGCGTAAACAGGATGTTCGCACCCCCGCTGAAGTCAGCGCGGTGCACGTGCGCGCCTACATGATTGATCTCGCCGAGGACGGGCTGAAGGCGTCCAGTGTGCACGACTACATGCGGCCCGTCAAGACGTGGCTGCGCTTCCTGTACGCCGATGGCGTACTGATTGACAACCCGATGCTGCGCGTAAAGATGCCGCGCCAGGACTGTGCGGTTCTGCCAGCGTTCACGGTCGATGACGTCAAGCGGCTGCTGGCCGCGTGCAAGAGGTCGCGGGATGCGGCGCGGGATCGGGCGCTCGTGCTCGTGTTGCTTGACACTGGCGTGCGGGCGGCGGAGTGCTGCGCGCTGACAGTGGGCGACGTTGACATTCGCAGCGGGTCGGCAGTTGTTCGGCGCGGTAAAGGCGGCAAGGGGCGCACAGTGTACCTGGGCGCACAGGCGCGCCGGGCACTGACGCGCTACCTGTTGGCCCGGGCTGCGCCAGCCGCAGACGCGCCGCTGTTCGTTTCGCTGAACTTCGGGGAAGCGCTCACCGTATTCGGGCTGATTCAGGTATGCAAGCGGCTGGGCGTGCGAGCCGGCGTAGCGCACTGTCATCCGCACACGTTTCGCCGGACGTTCGCGATTTGGTCGCTGCGCGCCGGCATGGATCTCGTGCGACTGGCGGCGCTGATGGGCCATGCGGACCTGCAGGTATTGCGGCGCTATCTCGCATTGACAGAGCACGATCTGTCCGAGGCACACCGCCAACACGGCGCGGTAGATTCCGCGATGTAACGAGTTTCGCGACCTCAAAACAGTACTCTCCAGAAGAATCAGCACCCCGTGTGGTATACCTATGGCGGAGGCCCAGCGGCTTCCGCCTTTTGCTTTCCTGGAGGCAGATTGCCAGATTCACCACATCAGCACTCCGGTTCCGGCAGCATCGAATTCGTGGCCGCCATCAGCAGGGTAACGACTCTCGCCGATGGCGGTATTCGCGTTGTATTTGATCTTTCGGAAGACGCCATCGAACAAGCCATGTGGCTGATGCAGCTCAAGCGGGATGAGGCGGCCGTCAAGGTGACGTGCGCGCCGTTTTTGGACGGCAAGGAAATCCGATGACGCGCGACGAAAAGGGGCGCTTTGTCGTTGGCAATCCCGGCAACCCAGATGCCACGGGTAGGCCGCCGAAGGACCGCGAGACGCGCTATCTTGAAGTCACCCTGAACACCGTTACCTTCGATGACTGGAAAGACATCGTCGGCAAGGCCCGTGACCAGGCCAAACGGGGCGACGCGGTCGCGCGCAAGTGGCTGGCCGATTACCTGATCGGCGCGCCAGTACAGCGAACCGAGCTAACGGGCGAAGACGGGGGCGCCTTGCGCATCTTCGTGCGCTACGACGGCGCGCCGGACGACTACGCATAACGGGGGGAGCATGGAGCAGCGCGAGATTATGAGCGACGTGCCGGACGACACCGAGCACCCGGTCATGTACGAGCGGGCAGTCTACATTCTCGGCATCATTGGGGTGCTGGCGGTGGCCGGCATCATTGGCTTGGCGGCCTTCGGCAAGGCTGTCGATGCCGGGCTGGCGGCGCTGGGCGGGACGGCGATTGGTGCGCTGGCGATGCTGTTGACGCCACGAAGAGAGTTGTAGTCGGGGCGGTGGGCGCCGGGTGGTCGCCTCCTGCCATCCGGCGCCCTGGGGGGACAACCATGAGCGATGTATCTGCATTGAGTCTGGAAGCCGTGGCGGATCCGCGGGCTGAGAACTGCCGGGGGTATGCCGTGGACGGCAGCGGCAAGGTTGTCGGGGTGGAGCTGGCCGTCGTGGCCCATCCTGCCGTGCCGTATGCGTTGCTACACGTCGAGCTGATTGACGAGGCCAGCGCGCAGGGCAACTGCGTTGCCACCTGCCGGGTGCTGGATCGCGAGGGCGTGCAGATCGGCGTGCCGGTCGCCCTGGCGTGGCCGTGGCCTGACCTCACGGAATACGCCTATCCAGGCAATCCCAACGGGCAGCATCCGGTCACCAACGGCTACACGCCAGCGGCTCTCGGTCCGCTGGCGCTCGTGCCGTACCAGGGGGGGCAGGTGGTCGGCGATGCGGTCGGCGGCCTGGGTCTGCCGAACAACCGGCACGTCTCGTTTGTGGCGACGTGGCGCGAGCGGGGTGCGGCTGGCGGAGACAATCCCGAGCCGGATGCGCCGCCGCAGGACTCTGAGGTCGAGCTCAGTCTGCAGCACATCGAGCAGATGCTTGACGGCTTGTGCCGGCACCTGGGCGTGTACGGGAGCGGCGGCTGATGGCACCTCGTGAAGTCAACGTATATACATCCGGCTGGCGGGCGACGGGCGTCAACGTCCAGGTTCCACAGTATGAGCTCGTTGTGCGCTTCGAGTGGGTGGACAATGCAGGCGTCTCGCACACGGGCAAGCGCACGGTGAAGTTTCCAAATGTGCTGGCGCAGATGCCGGCTGAGTACGTGGCGGAGCGCATGAAAGACGTGCTGCTGGACTACGCTCGGCTGAATTGTGGAGTTGACACATGACGGCCCGTTATGTGGGGACGGGCGGCAACGACGGAAACAGTGGCTTGTCATGGGCGCTGCGTAAGCTGACGCTGAATGGCGTAGAGGACACGCCCGTTGTCGCAGGCGATATCGTCTATGTCGGTCCAGGCGTATATCGCGAAACGCTGACGCTGGACGTGTCGGGCACAGCAGGCAACGTGATCTCATACATCGGTGACTACGACGGCAGCCACACCGATGGCGTCGGTGGCATAGTGCGCATCACGGGCAGCGATGATGACCTGACAGCTACACGCACTAATTGTATCTTGGCAAGTGGCGTTGCTTATCGGACTATCAGCGGGTTGTTGTGTGACTTGCCGGCATCCCGGACAGTGATGCTAACCAATGTGCAATATGTCACCGTGGAGAAATGCGTTTGCGATACCGCAGCGGCAAACAGCATTTATGTCGATGGTGCGAGCCAGTCGCACGTCACTATCCAACAGTGCGTTATGATTGGTCGTGCGGGCACATCGAACGACGTTCTCTTCGCGCATAGTTCGACGATAAACGATAGCGGTCATGTCGTGCAAAACTGCCTGTTTCTAGGCTCTTATTTTCAGGTCCGGACGGAGAGAGTAGGCGGCATAACGGTAAGTAATTGTACCGGGAATGGTGGCTATCGCGTTGGGACAGCGCTGGCGGCTGGGCAGACGATGAACGTCAAAAATTGTCTCTTAAACGCTGGCACATATGGGTTCTATGCCACGACTCTCGGAGAACTTGTTGAGGACTACAACAATATATACCAGATGCAGACGGCGCGCACGAATACGAACGTGGGTGCTCACTCAACGGCCAGACCTCTGCTACCGGACATGCGGTGGGCGTTCGAGATCGTCTACGGTGGCAGTATGGTGACGCCTTACGATCTGGCGTCTTACTCGACGTTGATTGACATGGCCGGATCGTCACCCACGACTACCGACATACGCGGCACGTCGGTGCAAGGCACGCAGCGGGAATTGGGTGCGTTGGAATATCTGAGTACGCTGAGTATTGAGGCGGGGGCAGCGGGCGGCGGTTTTCCTGTGCTGGGCGGGAGCATTGTGCGATGAGTTATCTCGGTACGTTCCACATCGATGATTACGTTGGCATTCCGGCCGCGACGCATCGCTTTTCATCTGGCGCGGCCTATGTGCCGACCGTGCTGACCTACAGCATCTACGAGGAGGCAACCGCAGTCGGCATTGATGAGGACGTAGACATGGTTGTCGCGTCGCCGTTTGACAGCGTGACGGGCTGCTACTGGGTGCGGAGGCAGTTGACGACAGCGGCGGGTTTCGAGGCGGGTAAAAACTACCTGGTCGTCGTCAAGGCCACGGTTGATTCTGTGGCAGCCATTCAGATGCATACATTTCAGGTCGAAGCAACGCCGGGTGCAACGGGCGGCGTGGCGATCGTCGGCAGTGCGATGACGCTGGCCGACGACGCCATCACCGCCGCCAAGATCGCGGCCGATGCGATCACCTCGTCCGAGCTGGCGGCTTCGGCTACAGCCGAGATCGCGGCGGCGGCCTGGGCCTACGCCTCGCGCACGCTGACCTCGACGGCGGCGGCGACCGTCTCGGCGGTGAGCGGGTCCACGCTGAACGTCACGATTGCGGCGACGTATGCGGCGACGCTCAGCGGCATGACCATCAGCGCGACGTGGGCGAAAATCTGGCTGACCGCCAAGACCGACCTGGCGCAAGCCGATTCGGCAGCCGTCCTGCAGATCCTTGTCACGAACCCGGCCGATGCGGTTGCAGACGGGCTGCTGTATCTGGAAGGCGCGGCGAACGCAACGAAGACCAACGGTTCGCTGACTGTTTCGCAGGCGGCGGGCACGGTGGCGATTGTGATCCTGGACGAGGCGACCGATGACCTCAGTACGCACCAGGCGCTCGAGTACGATGTCAAGCAGCTCGACGCGGCGGGTGCCACGACGGTGCTCACGGCGGGTATGCTGAACGTGAGCGGTACGCCCACGAAGGCGGTCGCATGAGGGCGCACGAGCGCGTCGTTTCGTTGCCGAAGCCGCATCCGGGGCAGGTGGAGATTATTCGCGGGGCTGGACGTTATAACGTCTGCGCATGCGGCCGCAGATTCGGAAAGTCGCAGCTCGGCATGAATCGCCTGATGCTGGCGGCTATCGGCGGACCTGGCAAGCCGGCCCAACATGCAGCCTGGTTTGCGCCCACCTACAAGATGCTGCTGGAGGCCTGGAACGAAACCCGGCGCCGACTCGATCCCGTCACGAAACGCACCTCGGAACAGACGCACCGCCTGGACCTGCTTACGGGCGGCACAGTGGAAATGTGGTCCCTGGACGATCCGAATGCTGCGCGCGGGCGCGCATACGGGTTGGCGGTCATCGACGAAGCGGCGATGGTGGTGCGGCTGCAAGAGGCCTGGCAAGAGGTGATCCGCCCGACGCTGGCGGATACCCGTGGTTCGGCCTGGTTCCTGTCCACACCGAAGGGCCTCAACTACTTCTACACGCTCTATCGCAATGCCGACGATGGGGGCGACTGGCGAGCCTGGTGCAAGCCGACCAGCGACAACCCGTACATCTCCCCGGTTGAGATCGCCAGTATGCAGCACGACATGCCCGAGCGCGTGTTTGCTCAGGAGGTGCGTGCTGAGTTCCTGGCCGATGGCGCCGGCGTGTTTCGTAAGATTCGTGAGGCGGCCATCGCCGAAGAGCAAGACGAGGCCATCCCTGGGCATCAGTACATCATGGGCGCCGACTGGGGCAAATTCGAGGATTCGACAGTATTGGCCGTGATCGACACGACGCTGAATGCCTGTGTCCACCTGGATCGCTTCAACCAAATCGACTACTCGTTGCAGGCCGGGCGCTTGCGGGCGTTGGCCGACAAGTTCAAGCCGGCACAAATCATCGCCGAGCGCAACAGCATGGGCGAGCCCATCATCGAACGCTTGCTGGCCGACAACCTGCCGGTACAGCCATTTCTCACGACGAACGCCACAAAGGCGCAGATTATCGAGGCCTTGGCCTTGGCCTTTGAGCGCGACACGCTGCAGATCGTCAATCATCCGGTGCTCGTGGGCGAGCTGGAAGCCTACGACGCTGAGCGCCTGCCCTCGGGCTTGCTGCGCTATGGGGCGCCGGGCGGGATGCACGATGATTGTGTCATGGCGCTGGCATTGGCCTGGTATGGCGTTGCGGGAGGCCAGTGGTGGATCTTCTAACCCCATTCTACGGCGTCAAGGGATTCGCCACGCTCCTGGGTGATGAGGGCTGGACGATTGCCGGCCAGCCCGAGGCCGGTAACGAACTGCAGGAATACTACCGCCTCGTGCCGTGGCTGTTTCGCGGCGTGGATCTGCGCGCCAATGCCGTCGCCGCGATGCCATTCGCCATCTACCGCGGCGAGACTGAGGTTGACAACTCAGAAGACTACCAAAACAAGCTAGCTTTCCTGCCGAATCCCGGCGCCCTGTTCGGCTGCATCGAATCGGCGCTCACCATCTGGAGCTATTGCTACCTGGAACGCCAGCGCAACACGGTCATGCTCAAGAGCCTGCGCTACCTGTTCCCGCCCTCGGTCACGCCGAAGCTGGATGAGCTGAAGGGCCTAACGGGCTGGGAGCGCCGGCTGCAAACACGCACCGTGCAACTCCCGCCCGAAGGGCTGCTGTACTTCTGGAAGCCGGACCCGTTCGTAGAGATCGGGCCGCCGAAGACGTCGCCGGCCATCGCGGCCAGTGCCGCGGCGGGTGTGCTGCTGAACGTGGATCGTTTTGCCGCGGCCTTCTTTGCGCGGGGCGCCATCAAGGGCACGGTGCTCGCCGTCAAAGGCTCGCCGCCGGAAGCCGAGCGCAAGCGCATCAAGGACGTGTGGGCGCGGCTGTTCAACGGCATCAAGAACGCTTGGAGCGAGGGCGTGTTCAACGCCGATCAGATCACGCCGATGGTTGTTGGCGAGGGCCTGGAGTCGCTGGCGAATACTGAGCTGGGCAACGAGAAGCGCCGCGACGTGGCCGGCGCGCTGGGCATCCCGCTATCGCTGCT
>Ga0265297_10010195_pt1 | contig 11879 bp, 7 predicted proteins | sample Munlanlwell13791_FD_192502 | JGI IMG/M metagenome (GOLD analysis project Ga0265297, IMG submission 192502) | Leachate microbial communities from a municipal landfill in Southern Ontario, Canada - Leachate well 137-91 | ecosystem: Engineered > Solid waste > Landfill > Unclassified | place...
CTAATATTGGACTTGTTACTTATTTGGCTCTTTACGCTAGGGTAAACGAATACGGATTTATTGAAGCCCCTTACAAAAAGGTGGAAAAAGTAAAAAAGGGAAATAAAACCGTAGTGAAGGTAACTGGTGAGATAGTTTATCTTGCGGCAGATGACGAGGCGGATTATCATATAACCCATTCAGGAGTAAATAAGGATGAATCCGGTGTAATAATCGATAAAAGAGTTCCTTTCAGATACAAAGGTTCTGTGGCAGAAGGTCCGGTGGAACTTGTTGACTTTATTGATGTTTCCCCAAGACAAGTAGTTGGGGCTTCTTCTTCAATAATTCCATTCCTTTCTCATGATGAAGGCAACCGCGCATTGATGGGAGCAAACATGCAGTGTCAGGCAGTTCCTTTAGTTTTACCGGAGTCTCCTATTGTTGGTACTGGTATGGAGGGCGCAATAGCTGAAGGTATGCGAAGGTTTACAAGAGCGCTTCATGACGGAGAGATAACTTACGTTGACGCCGACAGAATTGAGGTCAAGCTGTCCACAAAAATTGGCGACAATATGAATAATTATGAGGATATAGATATTGTTGAATCCGGAACAAAGGAAATATATTATTTAACTAAGTTCAGACGTACCGCAAATTCTACTTGTTATAACCAAAGGGTATTAGTTGAAGTTGGACAGCGGGTCAAGAAAGGTGATCTTCTGGCAGACGGACCGTCGATCGAAAAAGGCGAGCTGGCACTGGGAAGAAATTTGGTGATAGCCTACGCTTCGTTTGAAGGCTACGGATTTGAAGACGCGATTTTAATATCTGACAGGTTGGTAAAAGACGATCTTTTAACCTCCATACATATTGAAGAATATGAGGCTGACGTAGTCGATACGAAGTTGGGAGCCGAAGAGTTGACCCGTGATATTCCGAATGTTGCTGAAACCGATCTGGCGAATCTTGCAGAAGATGGAATAGTTGTAATCGGGGCAGAAGTTGGGCCGAATGACATCTTAGTTGGAAAAATTGCACCTAAAGGCGAGACGGAGCTTACTGCTGAAGAGCGTTTGTTGAGAGCAATTTTTGGCGAGAAAGCGAGAGAAGTCAGAGATACGTCGTTGCGTGTGCCTCATGGAGAACGCGGAATTGTAGTTGATGTTTCTATTCTCGACAGAGATAAAGGAGATGAGTTGGGTCCGGGTGTTCTTCAGAGAGTAATAGTTAAGGTTGCACAGATAAGAAAGATTACAGTTGGCGACAAAGTAGCAGGAAGGCATGGAAACAAAGGTGTCATCGCAAAAATTCTTCCCGCCGCAGATATGCCCTATCTTTCTGATGGTACGTTGGTAGATATAATAATTTCTCCTCTTTCGGTTTTGTCGCGTATGAATTTGGGACAGCTTCTCGAAACTCATCTTGGATGGGCTATGAGTAAAAGGAACGGAAAAGCGTCAATTCCCGTTTTTGATAATATCGATGAGAATATGATAGTTGATGAATTGAAAAAATCAAACCTTCCCTTAAATGGAAAAACTAGACTTTTTGATGGTAAAACGGGTGAGCCTTTCAAGGAGGATACTGTTGTAGGTGTCGGTTATATTCTCAAGCTCAAGCACATGGTTGAGGATAAAACGCATGCAAGATCAACCGGTCCTTATTCTTTGGTTACTCAACAGCCGCTTGGAGGTAAAGCACAGATGGGAGGACAGCGTCTTGGAGAAATGGAGGTTTGGGGGCTGGAAGCACACAGAGCGGCTTATGTGTTGCAGGAGATGTTGACTATAAAATCTGACGATGTTGTAGGGCGCGCGCGAGCTTTTGAAGCGATTGTTAAAGGTATCGATATACCTGAAGCAACTGTACCTGAAAGCTTTAAAGTTTTAATTCGAGAATTGAATTCCCTGGGTCTTTCAATTGAAGCCCAAGGAGGAGTATATGTAGATGAGGATGAAGATACTAGTTTAAAAGAGGGTGCGGAACTGGCTGCTGTTGTCGGAGCTGATGTGGTCGCGACTGAAGAATTGACTGAGCCGGGAAGTCCGATGGAAATAGAGGAGGTAGTAGAATAGTCGGTTAGTGTAAGGACTTAGAATAAACTGAGTTCTGTTAACCAATTACTAAATTATAAAAATATGGAACCATTATCAGGATTGAGAAATTTAACTGATTTTAAAAGCTTAATAATAGGGCTGGCTTCGCCTGACGAAATTAGAGGTTGGTCAAGGGGTGAAGTGACCAAGCCGGAAACAATCAATTATAGGACTCTAAAGCCGGAAAAAGACGGCTTATTTGACGAGCGGATTTTCGGTCCTACAAAGGACTGGGAGTGTTATTGCGGAAAGTACAAAAGAATAAGATATAAAGGAGTTGTTTGTGATAAATGCGGAGTTGAAGTAACGCAAAGTAGAGTCAGACGCGAGAGAATGGGACACATAAGCTTGGCCTCTCCCGTTATGCATGTGTGGTTTTTTAAAGGAGCTCCTTCAAAAACTTCACTCTTACTGGATGTTCCTCCCAGAGCGATTGAACAGGTCATTTATTTTGCAAGGTATTTAGTTTTGGAAGTTGATGAAAAGAATAAAAAGAGTGCTTTGAAAAGGTTGGAAGAGGCTGTCGCTGACAGGGAGAAAGAAACAAAAGAAAGTTTTGAAGAAAGAAGAAAAAATCTTCGTGAAAAATCGGAAGAAGAAATTGAAAAAGTTAAGGGCAGAATAAAAGACAAAGAGCAACTGGCCCTGACACTTTCGGAAATTGAGCTTGAGTTACGTAAAAAGGAAACGACGCTTTCAGAAGAAGAAAAAAATACTTTGGAGAAAACGAAAGAGCTTTTTGATAATTTGATTGGTTTGGTTAAAGAGCTTAAACCTCTAACTATCCTTTCAGAAGAGGAATATGATGAGTTGGAAAGTTATAGCGCAGCTGACTTTTTTGAAGCGAAGATGGGTGCGGAAGCCGTTGCGGCTGCGTTATCAAAGCTGAACATGGAAGAGATGGCGGCGAATTTGAGAAAAGAACTTGAGGAAACAAAAGGTCTGTCAAGCAGATATGTCAAATTGACGAAGCGTTTGAAAATTATAGATGGGATGAGAAGATCCAAGATTAATCCCTCTTGGATGGTGATAAAAGTTTTGCCGGTTTTGCCTCCTGACCTAAGACCGATGGTTCAACTGTCCGGTGGAAGATTTGCGACCAGCGATCTTAATGATTTATATAGAAGAGTAATTAATAGAAATAACAGACTGAAACATTTAATTGAATTGGGAGCCCCGGAGATTATTTTAAGAAATGAAAAAAGAATGTTACAGGAGTCGGTAGATTCTTTGATAGACGCGTCTCAAAGAAAGGCTACTAGGAAAGGCCGTGGGAGACAGCCACTTCGCTCAATTTCCGACCTACTTAAGGGAAAGCAGGGAAGATTCAGACAAAACCTTCTTGGTAAAAGAGTGGATTATTCAGGAAGATCGGTTATTATCGTTGGGCCTGAACTCAAACTGAACCAGTGCGGAATTCCTAAAGATATGGCGCTTGAGATGTTCAAACCCTTTGTATTGAGAGAGATGATTATGCGTGGCATTGCACCAAATGTCAAAAGTGCTAAAAACATGCTTGAAAAACGCCCTCCTGAGATATTCGATATATTGGATGAGATAACGAAAGACCACCCAGTGATATTAAACAGAGCACCTACTTTGCATAAACTTTCAATCCAGGCTTTTTATCCTGTATTAATTGAAGGTAGTGCGATAAGGCTACACCCCGCCGTTTGTTCCGGTTTCAATGCGGATTTTGATGGCGATCAAATGGCAGTTCATGTCCCCTTATCGCAAAAGGCAATCGATGAAGCGAAGCGGTTGATGCTTCCCTCCCATAATTTATTGCGTCCGGCTGATGGAAGTCCGATTACTAATTCAGCCAGCAAAGAGATGGCGTTGGGTATTTTCTATCTTACGAGTGAAGATATACGAATTGAACCTTTTAATAGCATATTTTCGGACAAAAACGAGGCACTCTTTGCTTACCAGGCAAATAAAATAGGGTTGAGGCAAAAGATTACGATGAGGTATGAAGGTGCGTTGATTGAGACGACACCGGGGCGAATTTTATTCAATGAAGTTCTGCCTGTAGGTTTTAGTTTCGTCAATGAGTCCGTTACCTCATCAAAGATAAAGGAACTCTTTACAAAAGCCTACGCAACATCAGATAGGGACAGCGTGATTGCGATGGTTGACGCAATTAAAGAATTAGGATTTTTCGGAGGCACGGTTTCGGGATTGTCATTTGGGATTTTCGATTCAAAAATATTACCTGAGAAGCAAAGCATACTAGATGATGCGGATAAAAAAGTATCCGATATTGAAGCTAATTTTGCACAGGGATTAATAACTGCGGAGGAGAAAAAACGACTTTCGCAGGAGGTATGGATTGATGTAACAGAAGAGTTAGCTGATAAGACTTGGAACCTTTTAGATGAAACGAGCCCGATAAGAATTGTAATTGATGCCAAAGTGGGTCGTGCATCGCGGGATCAGGTTAAACAGCTCGCAGCCATAAGAGGATTAGTTGTTGATCCTCTGGGTAAAATTGTTGAGCTTCCAATAAAGAGCAATTTCCGTGAAGGCCTGTCCGTGTTTGAATATGTTACATCTTCACGGGGTTCGAGAAAGGGTCTGACTGATTCAGCACTTAAAACTGCCGATGCGGGTTACTTGACGAGAAGGCTAGTTGATGTGGCTCATGATGTAATAGTCAGATCCGATGACTGCGGTACGAAAGAAGGAATTGTAATTAGAAGGAACGACAAGCCGGCTTCGTTTGCTAAAAGGATATTTGGCAGATATGTGGCAAAGGATGTGAAGGTTGGTCGGGGAAGTAAGGAAAAGGTTTTGGTTTCTAAGGGAGATTTGATTGATGATCAAAAGGCGTTAGAAATTGTAAACTCGGAAGTTTCTGAAGTTAGCGTTTTTTCTCCTTTGACGTGTGCTTCTCGCTATGGAATATGTAAAAAATGTTACGGCTTAGATTTATCAGATAAAAGCTTGGTTGAGATAGGTGTTCCTGTAGGTGTGGTTGCTGCGCAATCTATAGGTGAACCCGGAACGCAACTTACATTAAAGACAAAACATGCTGCGGGTATATTAGGGCTTGATGTGACCCAAGGACTGCCTAGAGTTGAAGAGTTAATCGAGGCAAGAACTCCCAAAGTAATGACTCCCCTTTCGGAAATATCGGGCAAAGTTACTGTAGGTGATTCGGAAGAAGGGTGGAAAATAAAAGTTACTTCGTCTCACACTAAACCAAAAGAAGAAAGAGAGTATATTGTTCCGAAAACAATACAACTGGCTGTTGAAGATAAACAAGTTATTGAAGCGGGTACTCCATTAGCACAAGGATCATTGGATATTAGGGAAGTTCTTTCTATCAAGGGTTTGAGGGCAGCCCAAGAATATTTAGTAAATGAAGTACAGAAGGTGTATGAAAGCCAGGGAATTCCAATACACGACAAACATTTTGAAGTAATTATAAGAAAGATGAGTGACGAAGTCAGGGTTGTTACATCAGGGGATACACCACTTCTTCCGGGAGAACTTGTTGAGAAAGCGACATTTGAAGAAGAAAACGAAAAGGTTTTGGCGGCAGGTGGAGAACCGGCAAGTGCACAGCAGGTTATTTTAGGAATAACAAGAAGAGCACTTTTCACCGAGAGCTGGCTTTCCGCTGCATCATTCCAAATGACCACAGACGTTCTTACAAATGCTTCTTTGATGAGAAAAGAAGATAAATTAGTAGGATTGAAAGAGAATGTTATTATAGGGCGGTTAATACCGGTATCTCCCGAGAGAGCAATGCTTCCTAAAAGTTAAGGGAACGATTTTCTCAGGTTGTTAAAAGCCTATTTTTCGTGTTAAAATAACGCGCAATTGACAAGGAGAATAATTTTATGCCAACAATATCTCAGTTAGTTAGAAAAGGTAGGACAAGGGTCGGCAAGAAAACCCAAAAAGCTGCGTTAAGACGCTGGTTCAATGCCAAGGATAGAAAGTATGGAGAGGAAAACTCTCCTTTTAAGCGTGGTGTTGTCCTTCAGGTTAGAACAATGACCCCCAGAAAGCCTAATTCTGCTTTAAGAAAAGTAGCCAGGGTGCGCCTTTCCAATAAACAGGAAGTTACGGCTTATATTCCTGGCGAAGGACATGAACTCGCGGAACACTCGATCGTTATGGTTCGCGGTGGAAGAGTAAAAGATTTAGCGGGAGTCAAATACACGGTTGTTCGAGGCAAATTTGATACAACTGGAGTTGTCGGCCGACAAAGTTCAAGAAGCAGATACGGTTCCAAGAAACAAAGTGGCGCCGCTCGTGCCTCTGCTCCTGCTGCGGAACCAGCACCGGAAACCGGCGCGTCACCTGCAGCATAAGTCGTACATTTCTTTCCCGTACATTCTTTTTATAAGAAAGTACGAAACGAATATGGCAAGACGTGGACAAGCAAAAATAAGAGAAGCAAAACCGGATCTTGTTTATAAAAACAGATTTGTGACAAAGCTTATTAACCGCAGCATGCTGGACGGTAAAAAATCTGTTGCCGAAAAACAGGTTTATAAAGCGTTTGAAATTGTCAAAGAAAAAGGCGACGACCCGGTAAAAGTTTTTAGCCGTGCTTTGGATAATATCAGACCGAGTATGGAAGTTCGGGCCAGGCGTGTAGGCGGTGCGGCTTACCAGATCCCGATTCCTGTACGCGGACCGAGAAAAGAATCTTTAGCCATCCGTTGGCTTATATATTTTGCCAGAGCCCGGTCAAACTCCGAATATCACACTTTCGCCGAAAAACTTGCGGCAGAGATAATGGATGCTGCAAATGGAGAAGGTGGGGCAGTTAAGAAAAAGCAGGAAATGGAGCGAATGGCAGAGGCCAACAGGGCTTTCTCCCACTTTAGGTGGTAGAGAAAGACCTGTGAAGTCTCGTCTAAATGCTCTTTGAGCCGTGTTCGGAGAGAAGTGAAGAGGCGAAAAGTAAATTTGTGCGGGACAAATAGAGCATTCGTGCATTTTAGGTGGTAAATTTACAACTTGATATAATGTCTGCCTATATTAAATTATTAATATGGCAAGAAAAGGATATGGAAGTCTAAGTGATGAGGAACTTGTTAGAATTCACATGCGGGGTGTGATGAAAACAACGGAATGGGGAAATAGGGAATTTTACGGGCACGATATTACACCGGAATTTGTAGCTGAAGTCAGTAGTGCTAGAGGCGATATGTTAACGGCGAGAGCTGTTGGTCGTGATAAGTTGTTATCAGGAGGGGAAGGAAGTCACAAGTTGCTAAGCTCATCTTTCGCTCCGAGTCCTAAGGCAGTTGATAGAAGGTTTGGTGAAAAATTAAGGGAGAATAGGGGCGTTGAGAGAGAATGACATTTAAAGGATAAAGTATTTTTATACTGCTTCCGGGCTTGGAAAATGCAGGCAAGGAAGCGGTTTGTCGTGTTAGAGCATAAGAGTTTAAACGTGAGAGTTTGATACTTTTACTAATACTAATACAATTATATTTTTTTACACCAATAAAATGGCTGGACAGCAAGCAAAGAAAAAATCGGCAATGGTGACAACGGTTACGAAAGACCGTGTTGTTCCTATGGAAAAAATCCGTAACATCGGAATTATTGCCCACATTGATGCCGGAAAAACAACAACAACCGAGAGGATTCTTTTCGAAACAGGCAAGACTTATAAGCAAGGGTCGGTTGATGAAGGAACAACCGTGACTGATTGGATGGCACAGGAGCGTGAGCGAGGGATTACAATTGTTTCCGCCGCGATAACTACTTTCTGGGATCTTCAAAGCGGTTCGGTAATTCCCAATGGTCATTACAGGATAAATATTATTGACACACCCGGACATATTGACTTTACCGCTGAGGTTGAACGTTCTTTGCGTGTTTTGGACGGAGCAGTGATGGTTTTTGACGGCAGAACTGGTGTCGAAAGTCAATCCGAAACTGTTTGGCGACAGGCAGATAGATATAATGTTCCCAGAATTTGTATTTTGAACAAACTGAATTTGATTGGCGCTGACTTTGAGGGAAGCATTAAATCAATAAGGGAAAGGCTTGGTGCAAATGCGGCGCCGGTCCAGATTCCTATCGGCAGTGAACACAACCTTCGTGGTGTTGTTGATCTGATTAAGATGAGAGCTTACACATATAAATCAATTGAGGATAATAAACTTACGGAAGAAGACATTCCGGCAGAGGTTTTAGAACAGGCAAAAAAATATAGGCAGGAACTTATTGAATCCGTTTCTGAATTTGATGATGAAACACTAAGCAAATTTTTGGATGGTAAAGAGTTGGATGAGGCCGATATTATAAGAGCAGTCAGAGCAGGTGTGTGTTCAGTAAAATTTTTTCCGATTCTTGGTGGTGATAATCGAACCGCAACGGTTCAGCTACTTTTAAATGCGGTGGTTGAATTTTTGCCTTCACCAATGGATGTTCCTCCTATCGAGGGAACAAATCCTAAAACCGGTGAAACTGAAAAAAGACATCCCAAAAACGAAGAACCTTTTTCAGCCTTGGCTTTTAAGGTTGTCACGGATCCGCACGTGGGGAGGCTTGTCTATTTGAGAATATATTCCGGCACTTTAAAGGCGGGCCAACCGATACTTAATGTAACCAAACAAAAACATGAAAGAATAGGCAAACTTGTTCTTCTGCACGCCGACCAGAGAGAACTAATCGAAGAAGCTTATTGTGGCGAAATCGTAGCCGCAGTTGGTATCAAAGATACGACTACGGGTGATTCTGTTAGCGAGTCCGCAAAACCAATTATACTTGAGTCAATATCTTTTCCTGAGCCGGTTATTTCATTGGCAATCGAGCCTGCGACTAAATCGGATCAGGAAAAGATGGGTTTAGCATTGCAAAAACTTTCCGACGAAGATCCGACTTTTAAAATAAAATCAAACTACGAAACAGGCCAGACAATCATCTCCGGTATGGGTGAATTGCAGCTTGAAATTTTGGTTGACAGGATGAAAAGAGAGTTTAGCGTTGACGCAACAACGGGAGCGCCTCAGGTCGCTTACAAAGAAACCATAAAGAAAAATTCACAAGGAGAAGGCAAATACATCAGGCAGACGGGAGGCCGCGGCCAGTACGGCCATTGTCTTTTAAGGATAGAACCTTTAGGAAGAGGAGAAGGTTTTGTCTGGGAATCCGCGATTAAAGGAGGATCTATTCCTTCCGAATTTATTCCGCCAATTGAAAAAGGAGTAAAGGAAAAACTTGAGCAGGGAATTTTAGCAGGTTATCCGATGACTGATATAAAGGTGGTAGTCTACGATGGAAGTTTTCATGAAGTGGACTCTTCGGAGATTGCATTTAAAATTGCCGGATCTTTGGCTGTTGAAGAAGCCGCGAGAAAAGCCGATATGGTTTTGTTGGAGCCGATAATGAAAGTTGAAGTATCGACCCCGGATGAGTTTATGGGAGATGTCATAGGTGATCTTTCCAGCAAGCGCGCACAAATTCAGGGGAGCGAGAAGAAGGGTCAGATGACTGTTGTAAATGCTCTGGCTCCGCTTGCTGAGCTCTCTGGTTATGCGACAAAACTACGATCAATTTCGCAAGGAAGAGCGAGTTTTTATATGGAACCTAGCCATTATGAAGAAGTGCCGGTCAATATAACCAATAATTTGATTGCCAAACGGACGGGTACCTCGGAAAAGAGAAACTAATTTAAATTTGTTTAACTATTGACAGAGTTAATTTGGGTTTAATATAATACAAAATAATTAAAGGGCAATGTGCCCTTGTTTTATTGAATAGAGATTTGTTATACTTACAGATACTTTTTAGTGATTAATAAAAATGGCAGGAGATACAAAACAAAAATTTGAAAGAACCAAGCCGCATGTCAACATTGGTACTATTGGTCATGTAGATCACGGGAAAACTACACTTACTGCTGCAATAACTTCGGTTTTGGCTAAACAAAGCGGAAATACTACAAAAGCGTACAAGTTTGCTGATATTGACAACGCTCCCGAAGAAAAGGAACGGGGTGTAACAATCAATATTTCTCACATTGAATACGAAACAGATAAAAGACACTATGCTCACATCGACGCTCCGGGTCATGCCGATTATATTAAAAACATGATCACGGGCGCAGCTCAGATGGACGGTGCGATTTTGGTTATATCGGCGCCTGATGGTCCAATGCCTCAGACGCGTGAGCATGTTATTTTAGCCCGCCAGGTTAATGTTCCTGCAATCGTTGTTGCTTTAAATAAGGTCGATGCTGTTGACGACCCTGAAATTATCGACTTAGTTGAAGCTGATGTCAGGGATCTTTTGAAGAAATACGAATATCCAGGTGATGAGGTTCCGATTGTTAAAGTTTCAGCACTCAAGGCTTTGGACGGTGATGCTGAGGCTGAAAAGCAGATTTTGGAACTTATGAAGGCTGTTGATGAATATATACCTCAACCGAAAAGAGACGAAGATAAGCCATTTGTTATGCCCGTTGAAGATGTTTTCTCAATAAAAGGCCGTGGTACAGTTGCAACAGGACGTGTCGAAAGGGGTAAATTGAAAGTTAACGAGGAAGTAGAAATTGTTGGTCTTAAAGATACTAAAAAGACTGTTGCGACAGGATTAGAGATGTTCAGAAAGACTCTCGATGAAACTATGGCCGGAGACAACGTAGGAGTGCTTTTAAGGGGAATTGAGAAAGATGAGGTAGAAAGAGGCCAGGTTTTAGCCAAACCGGGTACAGTTACCCCTCATACGGAATTTGAGGCTGAAGTTTATATTCTTTCCAAAGAGGAAGGTGGACGCCACACTCCGTTTTTTACAGGTTATAAACCACAATTTTTCGTCCGCACGGCTGATGTTACCGGTGAAGTGACTCTTCCTGAAGGTATTGAAATGGTTATGCCGGGAGATTCTGCAAAAATGAAGGTAAAATTGATTCAGCCAGCTGCAATGGAAGAGGGCTGGAGATTTGCTATCCGAGAAGGTGGACAGACAGTTGGTGCTGGTGCAATTACTAAAATAATTGCTTAAAGCATATCCCCTTCTTTGAAGGGGATTTTTTTTGCTCTTTAAGACTATGGCAGCCGGAGCGCGACTCAGAGTAAAACTTAAAAGCTACGATCACAGAGTGATCGATGAAGCTGTTCTAAAGATATTGGATACTGCCATGGCAACCGGGGCTAAGATCAAAGGTCCTATTCCTCTTCCCACAAAAAGAACTCTGATTCCCGTTGTTCCTTCAACTTCACGCGGAATTAAAAGAGCACAGGAGCATTTTGAAGTTTTGGTTCATAAGCGTCTAATTGACATTTTGGAGCCTACTTCCCGCACAATTGATTCCCTCTCCAATCTGGATCTCCCCGCAGGAGTTTCAATCGAAATAAAAATGTAAAAACATTCTTTCACGGATGTTGTGTCAGGCGGGTGCATTATGAATAGTGGATCAAGAATTAAAAGCGGAAAGATATAAAACTTAGGATATTAAAAAAGATTTATAAAGCAAGTGTTTTAATCAGAATTAAATGTGTCAGAGAGTTAAACGAACACTTGATTAACATCTAATATAGGTAGCTGTAGACAGATTTAATAAAAAAACTCAATTGTTGCGCGCTTTAGCTTCATTTGGTATAATCCATACTTACATGGAGGTAGTTCGTCAAAATTAGCCTCTAGGAGCCAAAGCCTGAAGTACCGAAAATGGGTGCCTCCGGCGCCTTTTTTGTTGTCAAAATTATGTTAGATACATTGTTGGGGTCAAAACAGAGAATGAGCCAAACCTTTGTCGAAGGAACAAGGGTGCCCGTTACGTGGGTAAAGACGGGTCCTTGTATTGTCACCCATATTAAGAGT
>Ga0265297_10010196_pt1 | contig 11879 bp, 10 predicted proteins | sample Munlanlwell13791_FD_192502 | JGI IMG/M metagenome (GOLD analysis project Ga0265297, IMG submission 192502) | Leachate microbial communities from a municipal landfill in Southern Ontario, Canada - Leachate well 137-91 | ecosystem: Engineered > Solid waste > Landfill > Unclassified | place...
GCTCCCAGCTCTTCTCCGCAGTCCCGGTAACCTATTCGCGTGTCTTCTCGATGATGGGCGACGGGGTTATCGTGGCGGACTCAAAAAACCGTGTGCTGGATATCAACCCCGCTGCAGAAAGCATTGCCGGGATAACCTCCACCGGGGCCATCGGGAAGCAGGTCGGACAGGTCATCCCTGAGCTCGCAAGTCCTGCAGGGGAGATCCGCCCGGAAGCACCGTCAACCTTTGAGATCCACCGCGAACAGGGGGGTGTACTTTCCTATTTCGATGTCCTGGTCACGCCGCTTGATGAAAAGACCGGCATCACGGGGGGATACCTTTACCTCCTCCGCGATGTCACCGGGCGGAAAACGGCGGAACTTGCCCTTGGCGAGGCCAACCGGAAGATCACGCTTCTTACAAGCATTACACGCCACGATGTCACCAACAAGATCGTAGCCCTGCACACCTACCTCGAGCTGGTGCGGGACCTCGCCACCGATCCGCAGCAGCTCGATTACCTGGCAAAACAGGAGCAGGCAATCGTTGCCATCAACGAACAGATCGCATTCACCCGCGAATACGAGCAACTCGGCAGCGAAGCGCCGTCGTGGCAGGATAGTACGGAGGTCATCCGGCGCGCTACCGTGATGGTGGAACCCGGCAACACCCGTATCGTGGACAATACCGGCGGGTGGGAGATCCTTGCCGACCGGATGCTCTTTTTGGTTTTCTATAACCTCCTGGACAATGCGGTGAAGTATGGCGGAGAGGGTCTTACCGCGATCCGGATTTCCGCCGTCACGGAGGGAACCGTTCTTGTCATCGCTGTTGAGGATGACGGGGCGGGGATCGCACCTGCGGACAAACCCCATCTCTTCACGCGGGGTTTTGGCAGACATACCGGACTTGGGCTCTTCCTTTCCCGCGAGATCCTCGCCATCACGGGAATCACGATCCAGGAAGAGGGCCGGGACGGCTGCGGTGCCCGGTTTGTGATCCGGGTGCCGGCCGGGAAATACCGGCACACGACAGGCTCCTCCTGAATGCGGGGGTTACGGCTCTGTTCCCCGGAATGTGCTGCATCTCTCTTTGTTGCGGACTGTGCAGTCGCGGGGCTCCTCCCCGCATCTACCGGCGATACCTAAGTGCCCCCTCTACCGGGCAGGTCTCCGTGCACCGCCCGCAGAGGTAGCACTCCCGTTTCGAATCATCCCTGCCGGCACAACCGGACGGGCAGGCCTTCTCGCACTTTTTACAAAGGATACAGGTACCGTTCCGCCGCAACCGGAAAAGGCTGAAACCGGCAGGTATGGAGAAGAGGAGGCCGAAGGGGCAGAGGATCCGGCAGACCGGGCGGTACACGAAGAGCGAGAGTACAATAACGGCGGCTCCCACGACCACGGTTGCCGAGATGGCTAGAGAGAAGAGTGCATACATCCCGGTATATGCCATCAGGTCAACGAGATACAACGCGGCCAGGGCCGCTGCGGCAAAGACTATGGCCCTGACCAGTTCAAAGGCTCCCGTCCTGCGGATCGTGATCTTCTTCACCGGAACGTCAAAGGCCAGTTCCTGCAACGATCCCACCGGGCAGATGTGGCCGCAGAAGGCTCTTCCAATGACAACGGTAAGGACGATGACGGCACCGAGTATGATGATTGCAGGCGTCAGGGACGATATGCCGGCAAGGGCGGTGACGATGCCGATGAACTCGCCGGGCATAATCGGGGCAGCAAAGACAAAACCGGCCAGTGCGCTCACGCCAGCCAGTACGAGGATGATACGGCGGGACATAACCCCTTCATGCCAGAGATATGCAGTAATCCCGGTACCGGCAATAAGATAAACCAGCGCAAAATCCATGCCCTGGATAGCTTCCCCGGCAAGAAAGCCGGTGACCATCAATGAGAACCCCAGGGCAACCAGCGAAGAGAATGCAAGCGCCGGGCCTGGCCTTCTGATATGGATGCCGAGGAAGCCTTTCCTGACGCCGGTGTACAGGATCCCGCAGAGCGCGATGAAGAGAAAAGCACCGGCAAGGAGTGCCGTGAACGGGAGGGCCTGGGAAACGCTGCTGCTTCCCGCGCTTTGCGCTGAGGTGGAATCGGTCAGGGCCTGTGCACTTGTCGGAACCGTTGTGGGCTGTCCGACGGGTTGCTGGACCTGGCCGGAACTGACGGACGGGTCAGCCCCAGATCCTGAGGTATAGTCGCAGAGCGAGTTCCCGTCAGTATCGGTAAAGAGAAAACACTTGCCGGGAGAGGGGCAGCCGGACCTTCCCTTGGGACAGACCGCGGCGCAGACCGGATAGGCAAGTCCCCCGGTAACGAGGGCAGTTGCAAGGTATCTGCGGATGGACGATGTGATCTTCATGGTTCTTACCATCCTGTTAATCTTGTGGACTACCCTGCCAGTTGCACAGTGATGGTATAATATTGGGGGGATGGGAGGACGGCAATAATGACGACCGGGGGGATTATCTTCACTCCCCCCATGCTCTTATTTTATATAGTACCGCCCGGCCCGGGAACCCGCAGTATCGTATGGTGTTCCGGTACCGGGTCACCCGAATGGTTATCGTTACCGCGTGTCAATGGATCTGTCGCATAAACCATGTCCGCACCGCAGTACCTTCCCATTCCTCCCGAGTTGTTCGCACACGCCTGCAGCACGGTCACGCAGCGTGTCTCGCAGCTCCCGTTCCTGCGGGGCGGTGTGCAGGTCACCGGTGAGCTGGTGGGCGTAACAATGGAGTGCCTCAATGCCGAGCCGACCCGGGCTCTCGCGGTCAGTACGCCCCGCGACACCCATCCGGGAAGCATTGCACCGGGTCTCGACGTCTGTCTCGAAGAGCGGCTGAGGGTCCCGGGGAAGACGGTTGTCCCGGTCATTGCCGAAGTGCTCTGCAGCGCCGGGATTACGGAGATGACGGAGATCATCGACCGGCAGATGCACCGGCCGCGGAGGGCGGTCCGGCTGCTCCAGCCATGGACATGGCACATCGCGTCCACGCTCGCTCCCTCGGTCCGGCTTGGCGGGGGGACCGACAGTGCCCTCACCTGGATGGATGTCTGTCCTGTCTGCCGGACCGGGATCCTCTCCCGGATCGTGGGAAAGCAGCTCTTCGGTATTCCCCGGACGGATTTCATCATCGAGTGCTCGCACTGCGGGGCGAAATTCATCCCGGTCGGCCCGGCCTACCGGCTGGTTTCCATCGCCCTCATCCGCGACCCGCTCTGGAAGAAACACCTGGACAAGACGTACTCCCCGGAGGAGTGGGCGGCCCTTGCCCGGAGCACTTCTCCGTCAAGGACTCCCGCTGCTACGGGGATGGCCATAAAAAAACCTGCAACCCCGCTGCCGCCAGCTCCTGTCACGCTCACCGCGATGAAAGATGGTTCCCTTGCGGTCCCCCTCTCGGGAAAGACACGGTATTTCCGCCCGATAAGTGTCCAGTACACCGGGCCCGTCAGGGGGGATGCCTTCTCCCGGGTACAGAAGACCCTTGCGGAACTGCTGGAGCAGCCGGCATTCCGGCACCTGCAGGACCCGGTCAATGCGAAATATTCCCGGTATCTCACCTTACCTGCAGGGCTCTTCCTGTCCCAGCTGAAGGAACGGCACGATGCGTTCTACCGCGAATTCCTCAACCAGTACGGCGACGAAAAATACGGGTCCCTTATGGTACAGGGTCCGGGAGAGACGGAAAAACGAGGGGTCCTCATCGTTGTCGTCAGCCGCGGGCTGTATGCCGTTTTCGACTCACCGGATCCGGTGCGTTCGATGATCAACCTGAAATTTGGGAGGATCGGCCCGGATCAATGCCTTCTCTCCGGTGATCCCGACCGGTGCCGGGTCAATGCGCTCCTGTGCAACCACAAGAAGGAGGCCGGTCTGTATTTCCATGCCTCTGAAAACGCCGGCGAGAGGCATTCCGTAGTCGAAGCCATCAATGCCCTGATATCCCCCGGATGAACCGGAACTGGTCATGGAAGGGATTGATCGCTGATCAGAGAATTTTTCTTATCTGATGAGAACATTATAGTTATCCAGTCCGGATACCGTACTAACGGAGTTTGCCGATGAAGTGCCCTCACTGCGGGATGAACCTACGGGATGATATAACCGAATGCGGCTATTGTGGCGGCAAAATCAGCCGCCGCAAGGAGAAAGCGGCAGCGGATACCGCCAGGTTCACCATGCCCCGGGGAGGCACTGCCCAGAAAGCCCCGTCCCCTGCAAAGAGACATGGTGACGAGCCCGAGATGGACGATGAGGAGGACGGGGGCGGGCTCTCCGCGATCCTCCAGTCCGGCGAACAGGTCCTGATCGGCTCCCTGAATGTGGCGGTCAAGAAATTCTCCTTCCATGCCTACCTGACCAACCAGCGTATCTTTTTGATCGATACCATGGAGAAGAAACTCAAGGTTACGGCAAAGGATGTCCCGCGGGATACAATCGTGGGAAGCATTGTCGAGTTCTCCGAGAGTTCTGATCCCGTACTCGTCCTCTCCCTCAAGTCGGGAGAAGAGGATGTCAAGACCATGAAACTGGTCTTTACCCAGAGCGGTACCGACCGCTCGGACGAGATCGATGAGTGGATTGCCCTTCTCCAGGACGGGGCGCCGGCAAGAAAGCCCCGCAGGAAAGCTGCCCCGGCAAAAGTCCAGGAGCCGATCAGAGAGGAACCTGAAGAGGAGGAGGAGGAGATCGCTGAGGAAGAACCGGCTCCCCTGCGCCTTCCGGAGAAGCCCCGGCCCCGTCATGAATTACAGCCGGCAAAGAAACCGGTCAAGAAAGACCACGAACGCCAGCCTCCGGTGAAGCGGCTGGTGTCGTTATACAAGGCCCCTGAAGAAGAACCCGAGCCCGAAGAGGAGCCGGTACCGGAACCTGAAATTGTCGCGCCGGTCAAACGGCCGCAGGTCAGGCACGTTATCACCTCTTCTTCCGAACGGGCTGTGCCGATGGCACAGGAGGATGAGGAACCCCCGGTGAGACGGCCGGAGATGCAGTCTGCCATGAAGGGCGCCATGAAGGGTGCAATCCGGCAGACCGGCCCGGTGTCCCCGCGTACGGTGAAAAAGACCGTTATCGAGTCCCCGAATCGCCCCCTGCCCGCGGCCGAGCCCGAACCCCAGCCCTCCCGTCGGCCGGTAGTCCAGGAGAGCAGGCCGCCGGTACCCGCACCCGTGCAGGAACGGCACGAACGCGAGGAAGTGGCCGAGGCAACACCGCAGTTCTGCCATAACTGCGGGAAGAAACTGCCGCACTCAGCAAACTTCTGCCCGGGATGCGGGACGAAGCTGAACACCGGGCGTACGCTTCCTCACGCCCGGACCAATCCCTCCCAGGCCAGCCGGAAGATGACCCGGACGGACCCGCCGGGGCACGAGCACCGCCCTGTCCCGGCCGATGAAGAGGAGATCGAAGAGGAGAAGCCCGTCCCGACCCGTCCGCCGGTCAGGAAAGCGCCCAAAGGCAGCGAGATGACCATCCTGCATAAATTCCTGAGACGGTAATCCGTACTCTTTTCTTTCCGGTGTTTCCCCTTTTCATCAGGCGCTTTTTTCAGAGGGTGCAGCACAGCCATTTCCGGTATCTCCCCGACGCAGGAACGGGAGGACACTGGCACAGCCAGATTACTCTGAGTAATAAAACTACCCCCGATTATTGTATAATTAGAAATCGTTATATGAACCCCAGTCCCTTGTATTATTACGAAGTCCACGAGGAAATTCATGAAACGGAATATCCAGATCGAAGCCTTAGACCAGATCCCCCTTGAAAAACAGCGCATCGAACTTGCCGAGCGCAAGTGCCTTGGTCACCCCGACAGCCTTGCCGACGGCATTGCAGAGTCAATCAGCCGGGCACTCTGCAAGACCTATCTCGAGGAATTCGGCGTCGTCCTCCACCACAACACCGACCAGGGCGAGGTCGTTGCCGGCGAGTCCGCACCCAAGTTCGGCGGCGGCCGGATGATCCGCCCCATCTACGTCCTCCTTGACGGACGGGCCACCAAGCAGTTCAATGGCGTCAACATCCCTGCCGATGCCGTTGCTGTCGAGGCAGCGCACAATTACATCCACAAGATCCTCCCCGATCTCGACCTGAACCGCGAGCTCATGGTCGACTGCCGGCTCGGCACCGGCTCTACTGACCTGCGTGATGTCTTCAAGCCCAACCAGGGCAAGGCACCTCGGTCTAACGATACCTCGTTCGGTGTCGGCCATGCCCCGTTCTCTGACGTGGAGAACATTATCCGGAACAGCTCGGACTACATCGACACCAAGCTCCGGAAGAAATACCCCGCCATCGGCCAGGACATCAAGATCATGGGCCTCCGCGACGGGAACACCATCACCCTTACGATTGCCTGTGCCATTGTCGACCGGTACTGCAAGGACATCCGGGAATACTCGGAATATATGAGCATCCTCAACGAGGAGATCACCGCAGTTGCAAAGAAGAACACCAGGCGGAAGGTTGTTGTCCACGTCAACACCGCCGACGACATCAAGAAGAAGAGTGTCTTCCTGACGGTTACCGGGACTTCCGCTGAAATGGGCGACGACGGCTCGGTCGGCCGCGGCAACCGCTGCAACGGGCTCATCACCCCCAACCGCCCGATGTCCATGGAGGCAACCAGCGGCAAGAACCCGATCAACCACATCGGCAAGATCTACAACCTCCTCTCCACCCAGATGGCGCAGGAGTGCGTGAAGAAAGTCGACGGCATCGAGGAGATGTACGTCCGCCTCCTCTCCCAGATCGGAAAGCCGATCGACCAGCCCCTCGTGGCAAGCGTCCAGGTCCTCCCGTCCTGCGGCGTGAAGCTCAAGGATATCAACGCCGACATCCACGGGATCATGGACGACCAGCTGGCAAATGTCACGAAGATCACCGAAAAGGTAATCGCTGGCAAGCTCAAGACCTTCTGATCGGAAGAGCAATGGCAAGACCAGCGAAAGTCACAAAAAAATCCCGTGACCCCCTCCCTTTTTCTGATGTAGTGCGGCTCGCGATCCCCAACAAGGGAAGGATTGCCGCCCCGATCATGGACCTCGTGGAGAAGAGCGGGCTCCACCTTGCGGAGAGCGGGAGCGAGCGCCGCCTCATTACCCGGACCCTCGATCCCCATGTCGAGATCCTCTTCGCCCGTCCCGTGGATATCCCCGAGTACGTGGCCAACGGTGCAGCCGATCTGGGCATCACCGGCCATGACATGGTGATCGAACGGCAGTCCGACGTGGAAGAACTCCTCGACCTCCAGTTCGGCAAAGCGAAGCTGGTCCTTGCCGTGCACGAGGACTCCGGGATCACTTCGGTGAAGCAGCTGAAGGGAAAAAAGGTTGCAACCGAGTTCCCGGTCATAACCCGCACTTACTTCGCGAAGAAAAACATTGATGTGGAGATTGTGCAGGTCGGGGGCGCCTGCGAGGCAACCCCGTACCTCGGGATCGCCGATGCGATCATCGACCTCTCGAGCTCGGGGACGACCCTGAAGACCAACCGCCTGAAGGTGATCGAAGAGGTGCTCATCACTTCGACCAATCTCATCGCAAACAAGGACTCGCTGAAGAAAAAGAGGGACAAGATCGACGAGATCCACCTTGCGCTGGAGAGCGTGATCCGTGCACGGGGCCAGTGCTATCTCATGATGAACGTGAAGCGGGCCTCACTTGACTCGGTGAAAAAAGTGCTTCCCGGCCTCTCGGGCCCCACAGTCATGGACGTTGCCTCGTCTGAAGGCCTGGTCGCGGTCCACGCGGTGGTAAGCGAGGAACGGGTTTACACCCTTATCAACCAGCTCAGGCGTGCCGGGGCAAAGGATATCCTGGTCATGGCAATCCAGCGGATGATCCGCTAGGACACGCTCATGAAGATCTTTCCTGCTGTCGATATCCTCGGGGGAAAGTGCGTCCAGCTGGTGCAGGGCAGACGCGAGAGCGCGACTGCGTACGGCGACCCGCTCTCCTGTGCCACCCGCTGGCTGGACGAAGGGGCAGAGGCCCTCCACGTGGTCAACCTCGACGGGGCGTTCGGGACTTCTTCGAAGAATGCAGGGCTTATCGCAGAAGTGATCGAAAAGACCGGCGTGGAGATCGAGCTTGGCGGCGGGATACGCTCGGTTGACGATGCAAAGGCCTGGCTGGAGACCGGGGTGGACCGGGTCATCATCTCGACCCTTGCAACGCAGGACCCGGCATGCATCCGGACCCTCTCGCGGGAGTTCGGCAGCGACCGGATCATGCCCGGTGTTGACGCAAAAGGCGGGCAGATTGCCGTGCATGGCTGGCAGGAGACGGCCGGTGACTATATCGGCTGGGCGCAGCGGTTTTCGGAACTGGGTGCCGGCTCGCTCCTCTACACCAACGTGGATGTGGAAGGCCTGCAGCAGGGTGTCCGGTTCGAGCCGGTGAAGCGGCTGATCGATGCTGTCGGGATCCCGGTTGTCGTTGCCGGGGGTGTCTCGTCCCGTTCCGATGTTGCCGGCCTGAAAGCAGCCGGGGCCGCCGGGGCCGTACTCGGCTCAGCCCTGTACAGCGGGAAGATCGCCCTGAAGGACGCACTGGAGGAATGCCGATGAGAACTGTGGAAGTCAAACGCGAAACGAAAGAGACGAAGATCGTTATCAGACTGAACCCTGACGGGAACGGGACCGTGAAGGTGAACAGCGGTGTCCCGTTCTTCGACCACATGCTGACCGCGATGGCCCGGCATGGCGGGTTCGACATGACCTGTACGGCAAAGGGCGACCTGCACGTGGACTGCCACCACACCATCGAGGACATCGGGATCGTCCTCGGCGATACGATCAAACAGGTGATCGGCGAAGGACGGGGCATCAGGCGGTTCGCCCATGCGGTTATCCCGATGGACGAGTCCCTCGGCCAGGTGGCGCTCGATTGCGGGGGAAGGGGTTACCTTGTCTGGCATGGCACGTTCGGCAACAAGCTTGTTGGGACGATCCCCGCAGACATCTTCGAGCATTTCTTCTACTCGCTCTGCACCCGCGCCGGCATCACGGCCCACATCACGTTCTCCGGCAAAAACGATCACCACCAGTGCGAGGCTGCCTTCAAGGCATTCGGCATCGCCCTCGGGCAGGCCCTTGCGCTGACCGGTGATAAGAAGGTCCGGAGCACGAAGGGGAAGTTCTGAGAATTTTTTACAATAAAGCAGAAGTGAATTTCCGATTGAATTAAGTCGAAGAACACTGATGTGTTCTTCTCCAGCTTCGGCCCTTGCGGGCCTCAGCAAAAAGAAAAGTTTAGTTGGACTTGGACGCCAGGTCCACGTCTTCCTTCTTGATGGTCTTGCGGCCAGCGTGCTCGGCAAGCTTGTTGGCTTCCTTGGTCAGCTGGGCGATGTACTTCTCGGCCTTGGCAACCAGTGCTTCGGCTGCATCGCTTCCCACTCTTTCGGCTCCGTTTTTCTTTGCAATCCTTACAACTGCTGCGATTGGTAAATCTGCCATGTTTCTTACCTCAAAAAGAAATCAACTTGTTATATTTAAATACTTTTTGGGGAAATACTGCAATATAGCCCTGCAATATGCTATTTGAGGGCGTGCTGCACGGCAAGAGAGAATCGGAGTCCATAATTTCGCAAAATATTTTTTATTTGAGTTTATCAGGTTTTTTCGGGAAAAAAGGGCAAAAACAAGCCTTTAAATTATTCCAACAAAGATGCTGCGAGCAATAGCGCATTGGCATAATTTGGAGAGGCGCGCGAACTATCCACGAAAATTTTGCTGATATTTACAACGGGCGCCCCGTGCCCGTACCCGTTTCCTAAAAACGTGAGCGTACGGAAGATGAGGTTGCCCGAGATCCCGTCCGGTGCAATGATAAGCCCGCAGCTCTGGATCGCATCTTCAATCAGGATCTCGCAGTGCACGGAGCCCGAGAGCTTTGCAACCAGCTCGGCTTCGGCCATGCTCGCATCCACCTGCTTATGGCGCCCGATATCGCCCAGACGCCCCCCCGAAAGGATACCGGTCTTCTCCGGCAGGCCGAATTTTTTCGCAATGATCTTCCCTTTCCGGATCAGCTCGAGTTTCTCCGGTACCGTCCAGCCCTCGTCCACGCCGACCGGGGTCAGCAGGAATTTCTTCCCGTTCGCGGTCTCCAAGAGGGCGATACGTTCGAGATGGTCGACCCCTTCAGCAGTCTTCAATGCCTTCAGCGTTGCATTGGCCGGGAGGGTCCCCCGGACCGCGGCATCGATCGCACCCTTCATGAGGTCGTCGATCATCCCCTGCTCCGGGTGAGCGGACTCTACGATATGAACGGTTTTTTCCGCAGGCGCTTGATTAACGATACCGGGCCTGCAGTAGCAGAAAACCTCAACCGTCCTGCACACGGCAACCGCACTGTCGATGACCTTCTCCGGGTCCTCGAGGATCCCGATCCCGACGCGTTTTACCGGGGCTGGCATGCAACGTCCTCTTCGGTCAGGTGCATGATGCCGTTCTTAATGAAATCGAAGACCTGCGTCTCGTTGCCGTCGTACCGGATCCGCAGGCTCTTCTCGCTGTCGACCGTCCCGATCGCTTTTGCGGTCATCCCGACACCCTCAAAGATCCTGATGAGCTCGGGCACATTCTCTTTCTTTGCCGTCAGGATGAACCCCATGCCCGGGTACATCCGCACCCACTGCTCGAACGTCATGCCGTTCTTTACCAGGTCCGGCTTCGGGATCAGCCCGAGATCGATCTCGCCGCCTTTCCCGCTGATCTCGAGCAGCATGCCGAGCGTGCCGATGAGACCGGGGTTGCTGATGTCCTTTCCGGCAGTCGCGAGGTGCTTTTTGCCGATCTCTTCAAGGACTGCGATCTGCGCCCGGACCTCGGCTGCAGACTTCATCGTCACCGAGTCCCAGTTCAGGGCGCAGGAGGGGTGGACCCGGCCGTTCAGGTCGATCGCCATGATGACGATATCGCCATCCTGCGCCGTGTGGCTGTAGATGATCGAGTCGAGCCGTGCCGAGCCCAGGATGGAGACGTCGATGACGCTGTACGGTGCGTCCGGGTGGAGGTGCCCGCCGACGATCGGGACGCCGAACTGCGCCGAGGCGTCGTGCATCCCCTTCACCACCTGCTCCTGGACCATCCCCTCCGACATGGAGAAGACGTCCACCATCGCGATCGGGCGCCCGCCCATTGCCGCAATGTCGTGGATATTGACAAGAACCGAACAGTACCCCGCCCAGTAGGGGTCTGCCTCCATCAGTTTCGACCAGATGCCGTCTGCTGCAAGGAGGAGTGCCTCGCCGTTGTGCTCGATCACTGCTGCGTCCTCGCCGAATGCGGCCACAACGTGAGGGGCGTCGATCCGCAGGGCCTTGACCATCTCGCCGATGGCATGCTTCCGTTTGACGCCCTCGTATTCCCGGACTACCTTTGCAATCGATTCAGTGGAGCAGTTGCGGACCACGACATCACCTGAAAAATACACCTCGTGCCAGGAGCACGGGTATTCGTGTGATCCTAATTGCGCCTCATCAGAGATAATTCATTTGTTCTTCCCCTGACAGCCGGGCCGCCGCTCGTACAAAAGCGCTTTTATTGGTAGCCCCGCAAATGTAGACTGATTATGGACTGGGCTGAGAAGTACCGCCCCGCACACCTCGCGGACCTTGTCGGCAACAAGACTCCGGTGATGCAGATCGCGGAATGGGCGAAGACCTGGACGAGGAAGTCCCGGCCGCTCCTCCTCTACGGCAAGCCCGGCATCGGCAAGACCTCGGCGGCCTACGCACTCGCAAACGACATGAACTGGGAAGTCGTCGAGCTGAACGCGAGCGACCAGCGGACGGCCGCGGTGATCGAGCGGATCGCCGGTGCCGGGAGCGTGACCGCGAGCCTGACCGGTGCCACGCGGAAG
>Ga0265297_10010197_pt1 | contig 11877 bp, 17 predicted proteins | sample Munlanlwell13791_FD_192502 | JGI IMG/M metagenome (GOLD analysis project Ga0265297, IMG submission 192502) | Leachate microbial communities from a municipal landfill in Southern Ontario, Canada - Leachate well 137-91 | ecosystem: Engineered > Solid waste > Landfill > Unclassified | place...
AAAGGCCTTGGACCAGCTTTACGGTCCGCACTTTTCCGCCTCGCCCCAGCACAAAGTCGCCGCCTACTATATTATTTTTATTCCAATCCGCTCCTTTGACCAGGATATCCGGCTTAATCCCCCTGATCACTTTAAGCGGAGTAGTTTCCCTGAATAAAACCAGGTAATCCACGCTCTCTAAAGCCGCCAGCAGCCGGAGGCGGTTATTTTCACCCACGACCGGCCTGTTTTTACCTTTGATTTGTCTGATGGATGCGTCGCTGTTCACTCCCACCACCAGGATGTCGCCGGTGTTTTTAGCATCCTGAAGATATTGGGCATGCCCATAGTGAAGGATATCAAAACAGCCGTTGGTAAAGACTATTTTTTTACCTTCTTGCCTAAGTTTTGTGATTAACGCCTTAAGCGCGGGCAGAGTTTTTATTTTACCGCTTAAGCGATCATGGCTTCTTCGATGAGTTCGCATAAAATATGTCCTATGGTAATATGCGCTTCCTGAACGCGGGCAGTGACATAAGAAGGCACGACTAAAGACAGGTCCGCTGACTTTACCAATTCTCCTCCGTCTCCTCCGGTCAAAGCGATTGTTTTCAAGCCCATTTTTTTTGCCTGTTTAAGGGCCAGAGCCACATTCTTGGCTTTTCCGCTGGTAGATATACCGAGCGCTACATCAAGTTTACCGGCTAAAGCTTCCAGTTGGCGGCTAAAGACAATCTCATAACCGAAATCATTGGCTAAGGCCGTAATTATAGAGGTATTCGTGGTTAAGGCTATTGCCGCTAAGGCCGGCCGATCTTTCTTGAACCTTCCGACAAGCTCAGCAGCGATATGCTGGGCATCTCCGGCAGAACCGCCATTACCAAAAACGATCAACTTACCGCCTTTCTTAAGCGCGCCGATTATAACTTCGGAAATTTCCAGAATAGCGCTGACTTTACTTTTGAGCAGCTCTTCCTTAACCTGGATACTTTCTGAGATGATCTCTTTGACTCTTTCCCTCATCTTAGCTCCTTTTTAACCAAAGAATACTTTGGCAATATCGTAGAGCTCCATATCCACTGTCTTTAACGCTTTAACCGCCTCAGACAACGGGACGTCGATTATCTTGATCCCCTGCAAAGCAACCATTCTTCCGAATTTTTTATTCTTGATCAATTCTACCGCCTTGACGCCGAAGCGCGTGCCTAAAACCCGGTCAAAGGCCGTGGGTGTTCCGCCTCTCTGGATATGGCCAAACACGCTAACCCTGGTTTCATAACCGGTCCTTTTTTCAATCTCGCCGGCCAGCGCCTCTCCGATACCGCCCAGGCGCACATGGCCGAATGAATCCAGTTTTTGCTCCTGAGTAACCAGGCCCTTATCCTTGAATTGCGCGCCTTCGGCCACCACAACAATACTGAATGTTTTTCCCCGGTTATGGCGTTTTTTGATAATATTGCAGACCTCATCCAAGTCAATGGGTATCTCCGGGATTAAAACGACATCCGCTCCTCCGGCAATGCCCGCTTCAATGGCGATCCAGCCGGCATGCCTGCCCATGACTTCAGCCACGATGATCCGATGGTGGCTCTCGGCAGTAGTATGCAAACGGTCAATGCATTCGGTAGCAACATTCAAAGCCGTATCAAAACCAAAAGTATAATCGGTCGCCGAAAGGTCATTATCGATGGTCTTGGGCACACCGACAATATTCGGAATACCGTCAACGGTTAATTTTGAAGCCACGCCCAGCGTATCTTCTCCTCCTACAGCGACCAGCGCGGACAAACCCATTTTTTTAAAATTATCTTTAACTTTCTGTAACTCCCCTTCTTTCTTATAAGGATTAGTCCGGGATGTCCCCAGGATCGTGCCGCCGCGCGGTAATATCCCGGAAACCGTATTCACATTTAAAGGCATGGTGTCATTTTCAACCAGCCCTTTCCAGCCGTTCTTAATACCTATAACTTCATAACCTTCCAATAAAGATTTTCTCACTACTGCCCGGATCACCGGATTCAAACCCGGACAATCTCCGCCGCCTGTAAGTATACCGATCCTCTCCATCTCTTCTCCTTTTTAGTTTAGGCCCTGTCGTATCCTCTGAAAGGAACCGTAGGTTCTTCTTTCTCAATGCCTCTTTTATTTCTTTCTCTTTCATCCAGAGCAATGATCTTAGCTATGTGTATCTTTACGGTAATCTGCTCTTCCAGCCCTAAAACTTCCTGAATCTTTGATTTGGTAATATCCTGCAGCCGCGAAGTCAGTTCCGGGATATTCGCTTCCTTTTTCAGGATCACCCTCAAATCTACCATAATGCCTTTCTTGGTGGCGATAACATCCGGCTTCAACTCCTTGATCTCCGGAATAATGCCGGTGAGCCTGCGGATCAGGTCCTCAACTGCGGATAAGGCAATGGTCACCTCTCCCGAAGCAGTATCAAAGGCAATAGTTTTTTCGCGCTGCAGCCGGCCGAGGATCAACCGGGCAAAAGAAAAACTGACCAGGATCAAGATTGCGCCGGCCAGGCCCGTGAAGATCCGGGAATTAGGGCTGCTCTGGATATAATCAAACATATTAACTATGTACTGAGGCTGGAGTAAATTCAGGGAAAGGGCGACTAAAATAATACCGGCTAAGATGATTACCGCGGCATAGAATAATATTCCGAGCACTGTGATTATTCTCATGGGTTACTCCTTTCTATCCACTGCCTCTTCTTTTAGTAAATCCTGGACAAAATGCGTGGAGATATCGCCTTTTAGGAAAAGCGGGTTCTGCATAAGCTTTAAGTGGAACGGTATAGTGGTCTTGATCGGCGAAATGTGGAACTCGGTTAACGCCCGGTACATGGTCTTAATCGCCTCCTGCCGGTTATTTCCATGGACGACCAATTTGGCTATCAGCGAATCATACTGCGAGGGAATAGTATAACCCGCGTAAATATGCGTATCTACGCGGACATTCGGGCCGCCGGGCAGCACCAGTGTTTCAATCTTCCCCGGTTGAGGCATAAAATTGCTATCCGGGTCCTCGGCATTGATCCGGCATTCGATCGCTGCGCCCCGGATATGGATATCTTCCTGTTTGATTTTTAGTTTTTCCCCGGAGGCTACGCGGATCTGTTCTTTGATCAGGTCTATGCCCGTGACCATCTCGGTGACCGGATGCTCTACCTGGATCCGGGTATTCATCTCCATGAAATAAAAATTATTGGTTTTTTCATCCAGCAGGAATTCGATTGTGCCGCAGCTCACATAGTTTATGGATTTTATCCCCTTAAGGACCATTTCGCCCAGGCGCTTGCGCATCTTGCTGTCAACAACCGAAGAAGGAGATTCTTCAAGTAATTTTTGATGGCGGCGCTGTATACTGCAATCTCTTTCCCCTAACTGCAGTATGTGCCCGGATTGGTCCCCGATAATCTGCACTTCAATATGGCGGGGCTTCTCAATATATTTTTCAATATAAACATCGGGATTGCCGAAATTCGCTTCAGCCTCGGCCTGCGCAGTCATTAAACTTGAAACTAAGGTCAGGTCATTATGGCAGATGCGCATACCCTTTCCGCCGCCTCCGGAAGCAGCCTTGATGATCACCGGATAACCGATAAGTTTGGCTGTTTTCAGGGCTTCCTCTTTGCTTCTGATCACACTGGCGCTTCCCGGGATGATCGGCAGGCCCGCTTTATGCATGGAGGTGCGGGCAGCCATCTTATCCCCCATCAACCGGATATTTTCCGGGGTGGGGCCGATAAAAGTGATCTTACAGGACTGGCAGATCTCGGCGAAATGCGGGTTTTCGGCTAAAAAACCATAGCCAGGATGTATTGCTTCTACGTCGGTAATTTCGGCTGCGCTGATAATTGCGGGAATATTCAGGTAACTGCTGGAAGAGGCTGCCTGTCCGATACAGATGGCTTCATCAGCCAGGCGCACATGCAGGGAATCCCGGTCTATCTGTGAATACACGGCCACCGTGCGTACGCCTAATTCGCGGCAGGCGCGTATAATTCTAAGGGCGATTTCGCCCCGGTTAGCAATGAGTATTTTAGAAAACATTTAGTTTAACTTGGTTTCCGATTATAACGGTTCGATCAGGAACACAGGCTGGCCGAATTCCACGGGCTCGGCATTATCCACCAGGATCTCAAGGATCTTTCCCTTGACTTCAGATTTGATCTCGTTCATCAGCTTCATGGCCTCGATTATACAGATAACCTGCCCTGGCTCGATATTCTGGCCGACCTCTACGTAGGGAGCGGCTTCCGGGCTGGGGGCGCGGTAAAAAGTACCGACCATCGGGGATTTTATCTCTACTGTCTTAACCTGCGCTTGCTTGGCCGGCTCGCTGATCTGTTTTATCCCCGCATCCGCGGCATTTTGGCGCTCCACAACGATAGGCCCGCTAAAACCCTCAATGCCGGATGAGGTTTTCTTAAGCCTGATGCGCATGCCTTCTTTTTCTATCTCCAGTTCAACCAGGCTGTTCTCATTCATCAGGTTAACCATCTCTTTTATTTCTTTGATGTTCATTTAAGGCTCCTCTTTAATTAACCCGTTCAACGTATGCGCCGGTACGGGTATCTACCTTGACCCTGTCGCCTACATCAATAAATAAAGGCACCTGGATAGTTGCCCCGGTTTCTATTTCCGCCGGCTTGGTCCCGCTTTTAGCCGTATCCCCTTTTATGCCGGGTTCGGTATGGGTAATCTCCACTTCAATAAAATTAGGCAGGTTTACCGTAAGAAAGTCATCTTTATAGAAATACCCCATTACCTCCAGGTTATCTTTCAGGAACCTGGCCTTGTCTCCCACATTATCTTCGGAAACGGTAACCTCCTCAAAATTATCCTGGTCCATAAAATGGAACAGATGCCCCGAGTTATACTGGTATTGCAATTTTCTTTCATCAACGAATGCCTGATCGATTTTTTCATCCCCGCGGAAGGTCTTTTCCTGGATATTGGAATTCTTCATATCCCTGAGCCTAGCCCGCACAAAAGCCGCGCCCTTACCGGGCTTGACGTGCTGCGCGTCAACAACCACATACACGATCCCGTCCACTAAGATAGTTACGCCGGATTTAATTTCATTTATGGATAAAGCCACTGAGCACCTCGCATCCTTTCCTGGTTACCAGAACCATGTCCTCTATTCGTATCCCGAACTTGCCCGGCAGGTAAATAGCCGGCTCAACCGTAAAAACCATGCCTGGAAGCAAAATCCCGTCAAATCTGGACGATATTGCGGGAAGTTCATGCGTTTCCAGGCCTATTCCATGGCCTAAACTATGGCCAAAAAATTTTGCATACCCTTTGTCCGCTATATACTTACGCGCCAGCGCGTCGATCCTGGGTATCTCTTCGCCCGGCCGGATCCCGGCTATCGCTTTTTCCTGGGCTTTACGGACAATATCATAAATCCGCCGGGTAAGACTATTAATTTTAGCTGAAAAGAATACCCTTGTCAAGTCAGATTTGTAGCCAAAATAATCCACCCCGATATCAACCAATACTAGCTCGCCTTCCCGGATCTTTTTCTGGCCTGGGCGGTGGTGGGGATAAGCGGAATCAGGGCCGGCGGCGACAATAATATCAAAGGCCGCGCCGATAGCCCCGTGATAACGGATAAATCTCTCCAGCTCCGCGGCAATTTCCAGCTCTTTAGTCCCCGGTTTGATTAAGTCCTGAACAAATTGCAGGGACAAACCAGTGATCTTAAGCGCCCGGCGTATTTTTTCTACTTCCCCGGCTTCCTTGATCTGCCTTAGACTCTCGATCAAATTGTGGCTGGGTATCAGATGCTGCCCGGATACCAGGTACCCCTTTATCTTTTTGTATTCGGCATAGGGCATATGCCTTTCTTCAAAAGCTATTCTTTCCAGCTTTAGCTCCCGGCAGGCACTGGCAATACTTTCAAATACCGATCCGTTCAGCTTCTTTAAGCTCGCCCAGCCCTTAAGCTTAGGCCTTACTTCTTCTATATACCGGGAATCGGTAAAATATACTGCTTCTTTCGGAGATACTAATAGATAGGCGTCGCAGGAGGCAAACCCGCTAAGATAGGATATATTAGCGGGGGAGGAAACAATAAAACCATCGAGGTTTTCTTGATTTAACCGTCTTAAGAATTTTCGCAGGCGCGCTCTCATCAGGCATTAATCAGGTCCAACAGGGCCTCTAAGCCCAATAAATAACTTTTAGAGCCAAAACCCATGATCGAACCCTTAACCACCGGGCTGATCAGGGATTTTTGCCTGAATTCTTCGCGGGAATAAATATTGGATAAGTGCACTTCTATGGCCGGTATTCCGCAGGCAGCCAGAGCATCCCTTATGGCAACGCTGGTATGAGTATAGGCTGCGGGATTAATTAAGATAGCGTTAAATTTAGCTTTGGCTTTACCGATCAGGTCCACAATCTGGCCTTCATGGTTGGATTGCTTAATAACCAGGCTGGCTCTTTTTTGTCTGGCTATTTTTTTGAGCGCGTTGTTTATCGCTTCCAGGGTTATCTTGCCGTAGACCTTGGGCTCTCTCTGGCCTAACAAGTTCAGATTCGGCCCGTGGATAACCAGTATTTTTTTCATGGCTTAATCTTCCGCTTCATCGATCAACATCACCGGGATGCCGTCTTTAATGGGGTATTTCTTGCCGCATTTTTTGCAGACTATTTTATCGCCTTTTAATTCCACGTCGGCTTTACAGCTAGGGCAGGCCAGGATATCCAGCAATTCTTTATCGATCATTTGACTTCTCCTTTGCTTTTAGCAAGATAAAAGGTCCTCAATTCATAGAGCAGGTTTTCCAAAAGAGCTGCCTCGTCCTCTTTGAGATTGCCCTTGGTTTTTTCCTGCAGCATCCCTAATGTATCAATGATGAATTTTGCCTGAGGCAGGTCCTCCCCGCTCTCGTGCGTGGCCGGATTCGGGATCTGGCCTAAAAAAATAGAGGCCTGCAAAGAAAGAGTGCTGATGAAAAATTTAAAATCCGGAACCGGCGGAACAAAATCTTTTTTATTATCTTCCATATTCAGTTTATGATTATACCGGCATAGCCGACAACCGCGCTCTGGTCGCCGGTTGAATCCGCGCTAGTCTGGTATTTTACCAGTTGTGCTCTTCTAGCTCCTAAAGCATTAACCGCGCTCAACATTGCAATTACCGGGGCATAGCCGCACATAGAAATAGCGGATTTTTTTATTTCGCGCATCAGCTTATCCGGATCAAGCCCTAAAATAGCATCAATCGCTAATTTATCCTTGACCACGGCTACATCCTGCGGTTCATAGTGGGTCATATCCGAGCTGGCAACCAGCAGGATCCGGTCTTTTAAGCCCGAGCTTTGAATAACCGCAGCCAGTTCCTGCCCTATCTTTTTCAATGTTGGCAGGTCATCCGACATAAACGCAATGGGCACGATCTCAAAGTCACCTTTAAAATACTGCAGGATCGGAAGCTCTACTTCTAAAGAATGCTCCTGGCTATGCGCCAGGCTGTCATTCTCTAAATATTTTGAACCAGCCAGTATACTCCTGGCTAACTGCGCGTCTATCTTGACCTGGCCCAGCGGCGTCTGCCATACACCTTCAGCCATCAGGCTGTAGATTGCTCCGTTACCGGTGTGATTCGGCCCTAAAAGGATTACTTTATCTTTTATATTTATCCGGGCAACGGTTTGCGCAGCCACTCTCCCGGAATATTGATATCCGGCATGCGGGAGCATACAGGCTAAGGCGTTGGTTTTTTCCTCCCGGCCTTCGATAAAACCGCTGATCTGCTCCTGGATAGCCTTAGCTTGCCCCGGATAAAACTGCCCGGCTACCTGGGCCAGGCGTATTTTAGATAATGCCGTCATATATTTTTTCCAGCAATTCCTTGCTCTTCTTTAAGTCCTGGGCCGATGCCGGATAATGCGCTTCCATGACTTTTAAGCTCTCTTTTTTCAGGTAGGGCTTGAATTCTGCAAAATCCAACTCTCCGTTCACCGGCGCCTGATGGTCCTGGCAGCCGATTACATTATGCAGATGCATGCCGATCATATTTTGAGCGTAGGCATCCAGGTATTCTCTGCTCCGGTTAAATCCCAGGTTCTCCATGACCCGGGCGTGGCCTGTATCATGCCAGTAAAAAATATTGGAAGATTTGAATTCCTTCAGGATCATCCCTATTTCCTGAAAATCAGGTATCTCGCGGTAATAGAACCTGTTTTCAATGCCCAAATATATATCCTGGCTTTGAGCATAGGAATTCAATTCTTCCAGGGACCTAAGCGTATAATCAAAAAATGGCTGGGCAATCATCGCTCTTTCCCTGATGAAATCCTCTTTTACCTGAAGAAAAGCCGGAGTATCTTTAAGCCCGAGGCTGTAAAGCTCAATGAGTTTTTTGGTCTGATCAGGCATCTGGACCCGGCCGCAGTGCAAGACAACAACCTTAGCCCCTAAAAACCTGGCTGTATCTATGGACCTCTTGCTGTATTTTACGGCTAAATCCCGCTCCCCTTTATCTAAAGAGGAGATGGAATAACAATCCGGCAAAGCATCCTGGCGCTTAAGACCTTCGGGAATAGGGCAATAATTATGCACGCTGGCGATGCGGAATTCCTTACTCGCGCTCAGCCTGCCGATCTCAGAGACCATGGCCGCGGTTAAATTAAAACTAAGCTCTAAATCCGTAAAGCCCAGTTTCTTTATTTCAAAGAGCAAACTTTTAGCGTTATCATACCGGCTGGCGTTCCAGGAAGTTGAAATAGCGAGAGCCATTGTTATCTTCTTTCTTTGGCTCTCTTTCTCTTGCGCTCGCTGGGTTTCTCGTAATGCTTGCGGTCCCGGACTTCTCTTAAAATGCCTTCCTGCTCAATCTTCTTCTTAAAACGGCGGAGTGCCGATTCAAAAGACTCGTCTTTCTTGACTTCGACTTCTGACAATATAATCATCTCCTTTCAGCAATAAATATGCGCTAAAAACAGCGCTGGATTTGCCTTAATATACCACTCTTTGCGGGAAGTGTCAACAGCCTGCACTGAAAGCGGCGAGCCATCGGCCAGAATCAAGGTAGCTGCTCCAGGCTCCGGATTTCGCCCTATTTTTTACTGGCCATGCCTTTTCCGCTTTTCTGCATCAGCTCCTGCCTAAGGTATCTTTCATTCACCGGGCCAAAGTCACTGGCTTCTTCCGGGTTATTCATTAGAGAAGCAATGGTGGGGCGGATGTAGTCTTTATTCCCACAGCAGCCTTCAAAATAGCCTACTCTATCGCCTTTTCCAATAAGATCTCCCCAGAGATTTTCTGCTTCTTCCCTGGTAACGGCGCAGTTAGGCGGGCCAGGCAGGCAAAGCGCGGCCTCGCTGTTCGGGCTTTCATCACGCAGGCCTAATGAATGGCCCAGTTCATGCAGGAAGCCTTTTGTTAAGCTATCCTTATCTTTGTACCTGTTCCTTCCTATGATAATTAAAGACAGCTTATCTACAGAAGAAAACTCAGCACAAGAGACCGAGCCTAGAGAATCAAGGATAATTAGCTTGTATACAATTTTAAGCTTAAGAGAAAGATCATTAATAAAATCCTTGCGCACCCTGATAGGCGGAGATCCTGGGATGGCTTAAAAACTACGCCTGCCTCTTCTTTTGAGAGATTGATATAGTAAGATGAGATATTGTTTAACTCATTAAACGGCTTGACCTTCCTTAAGCTCTTGATAAGAGCTTGGGCATCTTCCTGGAAAGTTTTCTTGTCAGGATAATTTAAAGGACAGAAGACTAAGGTAAGCCGGGTATCTACTTTAAGGGCAGGCTCGTTTGCATAAGGCTTAATATCATAGGCGCTGACTCTAGAATAAAACAAAAGAATAAGAAAGAAAAAACCGCCTATCTTTAGGCGCCTTATGCTTCTGCGCATACCTTGATCCATCCTCCCAGCATCCTGCCTATTTCATCTATCTTTTTACAGATAATGCCGTATTTATTTATGCTTATCAAATGAAAGTCGTTGGCTAACCGGATGAATATCCGCAATTTTTCCAATTCAACGCTTGCTTTTTTTAGATGCGGCCCTTTTATGCTTTCTTCATTGGCAGTAATGATATACTCTAAAACCCGCAAAAGAGTATCATAAATCCTCTTGCCTAAAACCGGCTTTTCGGATTTGGGAAATCCGGCTATTTCCCTATGCAAGTATTGTATTAAATCATAGGTTTTAGCGAATATCTTTAAATCGGCTAACATAATCTTGCCCCAGATAAAAATAGCGCCGGCAGGTAGTTTTCATCGTTAAAGATTACTATCTATCTGCCGGCTGTTTTTTATTCGGCCCTCAATTCCAGGGCGCAGGAATAAGTTTGTAGTTCTCTTTAGCGCGCGGTCTGCATCTCCTTAAAGACACAGAATATCTGGCGCCTAGAGAAAAATAGAGAACTACTTGCAGCAAAGACAACCCTCGCCGATATTGTTGCTGTTCCATCCGCTGTTGCAGCCTCCGCCCGGCGGGCGGAAGAAGTTGTTGTTGTCGTTGTTGTTGCAGTTGCCCCAGGAACCGAGAGGACAACCTTGTTATAACCTATCCCTTACAACAGGTACCAATACGAAATCCCTGAGAATCTTCTTTCTCAATCTATATGTATCCCCCTGCCTGGCATGGGCAATCCATCCTTTTATAAAGCTGCTGATCCGGCTCAAGGCTATTTCTTTTCTTACGAACCGTTCTTTCATATTCTTGAGCCTGCGCGCAAATCTTTTCGCATTTTCTTTACGCAATAAACGGTAGCTGGAAAATATCCTGAACCCCAGGAAATCTATGCCGCATTTTAACGGGATAATCGCCTGTTTCTTGGGATGAAGGCGTAATTGCAATTTTTCTTCCAGGAATTGCGCGATTTCCGCCTTGGCCTCCCGAAGCCTCACTTTAGATAAATCCATCAGCACAAAGTCATCCATATAACGGACATAATATTTTATTCTTAAGTCATGCTTAACAAACTGGTCAAGGGGGTTTAAATAGAGGTTGGCGAAAAATTGAGAGGTAAGGTTGCCTATCGGGATTCCTTTTGCCTGTTGACTAAATAAACTTTCACCGGCAAGTATTCTTTTTATCAGCCAGATTACCTCTTTATCTTTTATTCTTTCGTTAATCAGGCCAAGCAGGATACCGTAGTCTACATTTTCAAAATACCTCCGGATATCCGCCTTAAATACATATATTTCATTTTCATTCCCGCGGGATAATAATTCACGCTTAAACTCCTCAAACCTTTTAATTGCCGCCAGGGTTCCTTTGTGTAATCTGCAGGCATAGGTATCATAGATAAATCTCTTATCAAAAATCGGCTCAATAACCCGGCATAAGGCATGATGGACTACCCTATCCCGCAGGCAAGCAGCGGATATTTCCCTTTTTTTAGGCTCGTATACAAAAAACCTGTGTGGCGGCAAAGAGACATAACTATGGTCAATAAGTTCATCCTGCAATTTAAGAAGTTCTGTTTCATAGTTATACTCAAACTCAAGGACATCATCTTTGAATCGCTTGCCCTTGCGGAATGCTTTATAGGCGGCTAAGAGATTTTCAAACGAGACGATTTTCTCATATAAACATTTGTATGTTTTCATTTCCAGCTAAAAAAATCAAATTCCAGATTCTCAAATGCCAGATACCAGAAAAAGATTAACTACTGGCAGCAAAGACAACCCTCGCCGATACTGCTGCTGTTCCATCCGCTGTTGCAGCCTCCGCCCGGCGGGCGGAAGACGTCGCTGCCGTCGCTGTAGTGGCAGTCGCCCCAGGAACCGAGAGCCAGCTTAAGGGTCCAACCGCTAGGACAACTGCAGCTGCCAACAGCACTATTATAGGTGACAACGCAGGTGCTTCCTCCTCCCTGCTTTACCCAGGCAGAGCCGTTATG
>Ga0265297_10010198_pt1 | contig 11876 bp, 9 predicted proteins | sample Munlanlwell13791_FD_192502 | JGI IMG/M metagenome (GOLD analysis project Ga0265297, IMG submission 192502) | Leachate microbial communities from a municipal landfill in Southern Ontario, Canada - Leachate well 137-91 | ecosystem: Engineered > Solid waste > Landfill > Unclassified | place...
TTCCGGTAATCATTGCCTTGCCTCCGGCAATCTTCTCGTTGACCCTGGGAGCATACAAATCATTAACATCAATCTTGCCGTCTCCGGTAGTATCGACTATAGATTGCCCGTCCAAAAAGATGGCCAGGGTTTTCCCCACGTTTCTTTCCGTTATTTCCTCGAAAATCTTCGCTCCCTCGTCGTCGAACTGAAGTTCGACAATCGGGGCATAGGTAGTCTGGTCAAAAGAAAGAGTGGCTTTCTTCAGATACCTGCCGGAAAGATTTGTGTTGTTGTAAGGCGATTCAAAGGCCAATATCCAATTTTCCGCTTGCTGTATTTCTTCAGATGTTTTCCCGGCAAGCTCCTGCCTCTTTTCCATTATGGCCTGGATTTCCTCTGCAGGCTTTTCTTCCAAAAATTCCAATAACGGTGTCTGGCCTATCCAGCTGATGGCTGATTCAATACTTTCCACGCCAGGCAATTCAACCGCTACCCTGTCTTCTCCGTAGATTTGGACTATTGATTCCGTTACCCCGAAAATGTTCACCCTTCTTTCAATGATGTCCCTCAGTCCCTGCATAACCGTAGCCCTTTCCCCCTCCGGAATCTGACTCAAATCAGCGCGGTATTCCAAATGAACTCCGCCCCTCAGGTCCAGGCCCAGTTTGAATTCGTTCTCGGGCAACAAAGGCACGGACCAGTGGTATTTATTGTTAACGTCGTTGATAAGGGCGTTGGGATATTGGGGGAAACAAAAAACAGCCGAAACAAGGCCTAAGAGTAATATCAACAAAAAAGATATAGTTGTCTGTCTGTTGGTCATATTGTTTGGAATATAAACCAAAAACAGATTTTAGTCAAATAGCAGGCCCGGTGGGGCGAGCTTAGAACCTTTTTGAAAAGATGCTCCGAGGGTTGGCTTGTTAATGTGTAATATTTTATGTGTTTTTACGTCTATATTTAGAGAGGCAGATGGGGTCTTTTTGTTGAGAGGGACTCTATTGCCTTGGGACAAAAAGGATGGTTACCTCATAATAGCAAATCTCTGGTACGATGAACTTGTGTCGAACTCTGGCGTAGGTCTTAAAACAACCATACGCCTAAAGCGTATTCTCCATAAAAAGAGATTTGCGCCTACGCTAGAGTTTGCTACAAGTTTTTTTATTAGAATTTGTAGCATTAAATACAGAATAAAGGAGGCGGTTGCAATTGGAATTCTTATTGCCACGAAAATGATAATTAAAGAGGAAGATTGTACTGAGCCCCAGAGAGTATTCATAAAAGACGGTTGGCTTTTTGCCAACTGGGTTAAACATAGGATTAGACCAGGTTACGTTATTACGAGGAGTACTGGAGGATGGCTAAGATTTAAAGCAACCTCCAAAATTTTGGAAGAGTTAGTTTTGGTTAAAGAAAACTCTCTTGCCTGAGAGTTTCCAAAAACTACAAAAAGTATTCAATTTTATAAAAAGTAACCGGTGATGGAATGAACGGTTGCAACCCCTGAAATAATCGTTGCAACTGCCCTCTTTGTTCTGTATAAGTTTTTTAAATCTTCACAAAAAGTAGCTTACTTTATCTTTTTATTTTTGTCAATCCATGTAAAATTAGGCAGTATTTTTTTATTTGTGTTCTTTAAGGAATTTTTTAACTGCTTCCCTTACCTTGTTTTTCCATTTTTTCCCATGAATAATCCTTGTAAACTGTTCTTTCGGTCTATTTTTTAATAATTCGATTCTGCTTAACTTACTAAGCTCTTTCCAATCATCGAACATTATGTAAATAGCATTTCCGTATGATAAATTTTCAAAAATTACAAAGTTTTCTTTAATTTTTACCCCCAAATATCTGCTAAATCCGCTTGTTCCCAAGATGAGGTCGCTACCTGGGTTTAGTTTTGTTAATAGATCATAACGGTCGTTAATTGTTTCTATTATTTCTCTAGTTGGATTCCTAAATTTAGAAATTATTTTAGCTAAGTTTTCGTCTTTATTGCCGGGAGGTAATATTTCCCAATTAACAAAAACTGTTTTTAGGTAATCCTCTTTTGTAGTATTACTTTTGAATATGTTTGTATTTCCTAAATTTTCTTGTAAAAGGTTAATATCGTATAATAAGCTATCCTTAAAGTCTTTTTCCTTTTTATTCAAAACTTCATTTATCGAGAATTTGATTATATAATAATCGTTGTCAGTTTCTATTAATTCAATTTCTATTTCCAAATTTTTAGGAGGTAAGAAGTCTCTTCGGAAAACTAAGCGGTCCCACGTTACGGTATGCGATCCCTTGCTCCAATCGCCATAATTAGGGCTTTCGTGAGAAAAACTCTTGTTTTTTTTAGGCAAATCTCTTCTTACAATATCTTTTCCTTCTATGTTTATTTTGGAATATTTTCCAGTCGAGATATTTGGGATAACTAATTTTCCAAATTTTAATTTATTGTTTTCTATTTCTAACCCTAGCTCAGAATATTTTCCGCTAGCAATATCTTCTTTTTTTATCTTCTTAACACATGCTACAATAATATCATCTTCTGGCATTTGCTCAATTTTTTCTAAGATTTCTTTGGGTATTTTATTGAAATTTTTTTTCATAAAATAAATACCTCAAAAAGAGGTGCCGCTACTTATCAACTTTTTTATTACCCTCATTATCTCAATTGTATAATAATAGAAAAATTAGTCAAGATTAACTATTTTTTAATTTGACAAAAAAGTAAAGAAACTAATCGATACTATTCTATACCAACCCGATCCCTCGTTTAAAATTAAAATATTAATATAAATAAAAGTACTGAGGTTATTATCCCATTAAACAATAAATTTTGCAACACCCTTAGCGACAAACGCCTAAAGATTAAATAAAACAAATAATACGGCCCACATATAAAAACAACCTCCGGCAATTCTTGCATACAATATATGTTCTTAAGATATATGTGTTTCTATCTCTTTTCGCAGCCTTTCTTTAAAGTCTTTCAATAAGGTTTGATAGTTTATAGGCAAAAAAATCTTTAATTCTTTTTCCACGCCTTCCTCTCGGTTTATAATTTCTAAAATCCGCCCCTTAAGATTCGGTAGGCCCGGTATAAATTTTACCAGTTCATTGTGATGTAAAATAAAATACAAATCAAAAAAATCACGAGGTTTTTTTCTTTCTAACATAGCTTGTATTTTTTCCGATACCAATATGGATTCTGCCAAATAAGATATCACATAAGGAGCAATGAAGTCGTTATGAATTAGGGTTGTATTGCCTATTGCTTCGTCGGGAGAGCGAAAAGAAATTTGCAGTCTTATCTCAGAATCAAATTCCAACATCTTCATTTTTATAACCGCAAAATACCCGCCCGTTGTTTCTCCTTGCGTTCCAGGATTCAATATTTTTTCGCACTTAATACCTTCTCTTTCGATAGATTCTAAGACACTGTCTACCAGCTCATTGATATCCATAACAGTAATCGCCCCTTCATCTATAGCAGAAAAATCAAGGTCTTCTGAAAATCTCGGACTTTTAAAAATTATTCTTAAAGCGGTGCCCCCTTTAAATAATACTTTTTCGCTTTTGGGTTTTCTGTAAAAATAAGAGAGGAATAAATGCTGACAATATTCTCTGGCGATGTTTGGTTCGCTTGTTTGAAGCTTTATAGCTAATTCTTTTAAAAATTCTTTTGTAATCATTGCTAACCGTAAATTTTATTTATTAAAGATATGAACGCCCTATTTTTTTTAATTGCTTTTTTGAAATAGTTTACATAAGCGCCTAACTTTTGACTGTTTATCCTGGTTATGTCCAACCTTTCATTAATCCTTCCTTTTCTAAGCGATAAGATATAGATGTAGTCCAAAAGAGCTTTTTCGGCCTCGGCCATCAAAACAGTTCTGCCGTTAAATTTTTCTGGCCGGTAACCAAAATAAAGACTCTTTTTAATTTTATTATATTTATACACGGAGTTTTGCACTACCATCTCCTTGCTTCTTTTTGTCGTCGCAGAAGTTATTGCATAAACAATTTCTGGAATAATATTGTAATGAGAAAGGGCTGTTTCAAATGAAATATACGACGGCTGATATAATTTATTGGCAATTTCGAATTCAAATCTCGGATTAAGAGAAAAAAGATATATGCCTCTTTTCAACTTTATTATATGAGACCCGTCTCTTTTTGCGTTCCTAGACAAAAAAGCCCTCGCCGAAACAGGATTAATTTTAAGAATCTTGCTGAACTCCGAAGCTGAAAAAACAGATACCCCAGATTTTATTAGTATTTTTTCAACAAAGCTTTTGCGCATAGTTAAAGCTAAATTTTTAAAATGGGTGCCCGTATGTTGCATTTTTGTCATTATCCCGCACCCGTTATTATATCAGATTTAAAAATAATTACCAGTTCCACCCCCAAAAAGAAAGCTACAGCACCAGCTTCCCCTGCAATAAAAGGTAGATGATAAGGCGTAAAAGCACGCTCAGGAGCTCTTCCCGGTTCATCTGGCCCAATGGCTTGCTAACCTCGAAAGGGAGCTGTATTTCGCTTCCAGAGCCCTGGTTTTCAACTGGCTGGGTAAAGGTGGTGGCGGTTACGGAATAGAAAAGGCTGGTGGAAGAGCTTAAAGAAACCGGAATCAAGACAATCGAGGATTTGTCCTTGCCCATGTCAAGAACCGTCACCGTCCCCTTTTTATCGGCGTCCAGAGCCATTTCTTTCACCTCGTAATTGCCGGAAAAGTCCTTGATTATGTAGAAAACGCGGAGGTTGTTCTGCTTTTTCCCGTCAAAATCAATCTTCACGTTGCTCCTGGCCCCGCTGAATTTCTGCCAGTGGGCTGACCAGGCCGACAGGGTCTGGCCGATGGAAAGGGAGCTCTCCCCGCTCAAGGGAATAAAGTTATTAAAAGGAATCAGCTGGACACTGTCCAAATTATCGTCTTTATAGCAATACCTCTGGGAAAAAGAGCAGTCGTTCAGATAAGAAGCAACGGCCCAGTCGCTGAAAATGTCGGCAAGGGTCTTTGATTTTCCCAGCTGGCCGAGCGCGTAATTAATGCTTTCCACGCCCGCCTTGTTCGTTCTCAAAGATTCTGACAAAACCTCGACCCCGTACTGGTCAATCAGATAATGAATAAACATGTTGATTATCCCGTAATCGTAAGCCTCACTGTCCCACTGGGTAAGAGAATCGCTCGACCTGTCCAGGAAATCGTCTATCCTGGTCTCCAGATAACTGTCCTCTTTCTGGTTGTACCCCAGATAGGTTATCATATACTCGGCCCTTGCCTCGTTAAGCCAAACATCTTCGGCCACCCCGTATTTCCTTTCCTTCTGGTTGAAAATAATCAGGTGGACGAATTCGTGGACCAAAAATTCCTTGAGAAAAGCGCTGCGGATATTGTCGGTGTTAAGATAAAGCATTTCCCTCTGGTTGGACATGGGGGCGACAATCTTCTCGTACTCGTCGGTGTTCCTGAAATACCCCCTCATGTTTTCTTTCATGGGATAGAAAAGAAGGGTGATTTTGCTGTCCCTGTCTACGCCCGGAATCCATTCCGAACCGTAGAGGGATGTTGCCTTGGGATAAATCACCGAATCGAATTCGTTGGACAAATCAATCATGGTCTTCTCGATTTCCTGAATCTCCTGCTCGCTTAATTCATTCCACCACTTGTCTTCAAAATAGAAATAAAATCTGTAGGAAACCTTTCTTAAGGTTGCCGAAACCTTGTTCTCCCCCGAGGCGGAATATTCCGACTCAACGATAAAATCCGCCTTCTGGCCAACTGTGTCCGCTTCGGCCCGAAACAAGGGAAGCAGACAAAAGAAAAATATTAAGAAATATATTCGCTTTCTCATTTTTGTCTTTTTATTCTATCATAGAATAAAAAAAAGGCAAATCAAATGCCAAAATATTAAGTTTCTACCTCTATTATTTATATAAGTCGTTATGCTTGCCCAATAAAACAAATATTGCACACTTTCTGTCTTTTGATTCTCTGAAAATAGCGCGCCAATCTCCGGTCACGTTAATGCTTCTGTATCCTTTTAACTTTCCTTTCAGGGAGTGATTATTAAGAACAACGGCATGCTTGTCTTTCATAAAAACGCCCAATCTGCCGTTAAAATCGCTTTTAATCTGTTCCGAAGCAGACTGGTATTGTTTTTGAAACCTTTTAGCAAAAATAATTCTCATTGTTTTTTATTCAACCAACCAACAGCTTTTTTTGCACTATCAAACTCAGGAGAAACCTTTCCCCCGCTCACCTCTTTTTCCGCCCCGATTAACTCTTTAAGCATGTAATCGGACGGCTCCTCAACATTAATACTCAACTCCTTATCGCGAACAAAGTTTCTCAGATAAACATTTAAAACATCGCTTAGATTAAGCCCCATTTTTTGAGCAATTTCTTTGGCCTCGATTTTTATCTTTTTTTCGGTTTTAAAATTAATGATTGCGTCCATGTTTTTGTATATTTATTATATATACATTGTATATCTGTTAGATTATCTTGTCAACACCCATATAATTGACCGCTTACTGTCAACTGTCAACCACCGACCAAACGAGCAGACATAAAAATCAAAAGCCGTCCTTTGGTTCAAGCTTTTAATTTGATTTTGGACAAAATAATCTTGCCCACTCCCTCGAGAAAGTCCCCTCCGGCGTATCCGATGACAAAAGCCAGGCCCGAAGAAATGTATTCCACTCCCTCAATCGTGAAAAAGGAGTTGTTGATGGCCAGGGCCACGAGCAACCCGACCACTCCGGACAAGAACATCATGTTAAAGAAGTAAGGAATGTTGAACCCCACGTTCTTGTACGAATACTGGTGCTTGAGGTAGCCGATGAGCCCCCTGACAAACCCTCCCCCGAATCCGGCAATGAGCAAGGAAATATATGTGTTCATATGCGTTTAAATTATGTTTTTAATTCCATGACCCTTGATAAATAATCATTAAGGGCTATTTCTTCTTTAGCCAGCAATTCGTTAAGCCGAGCGAGATAATCAGCCCTTACCCTGGCCTCGCTCACCGCCTCGCTGAAAACCCTGACCTCGTCTATATACCCGACTACGTGATTGTAGTTCCTGTTCAATTCTTTCAAATAGCCGATGGTTATGCCTATGGCGTTAACGGTATAGTAGTCGGTCAGGGTCTGGCTGTTTTCTTCTTTGCCGTCGAAATATATCCTTACCTTGTGGTCGTTGTTAAAGCTGGCCACCAGATAATGCCAGCGGTTGTCATTGGCAGTGGATGTGCTGTAAATATACTGATAATCAACAATCCCGTCATAAACAATGGCCGCTGCTTTGTTGTTCATTATATACAATCCCCCGGCGCAGGAATAGGTGCATCCGCTGTTGCTGTCCTGGGAAACGACTGACTGGGTTGTGGCAGAAGAGGTCTTTATCCAGGCAGCCAGGGACATCCCGTATTTTTCCACGTAATTGGGCAGGGAAAAACCCAGGCCGGTATTAATGTAGTCATCGCCGCTGAAATACAGGCAGGAACCGGAAATGCATTCAACGCCTGTTTTCCAATCCCCTCCGGTTAAGGTTCCCGGATAGCTTCCCCACTGGTCGCTTATGGTCGCGCCCGAGCCCTCGTCCATCCTCCATTCGGAAACCAGGTTGAGCATCAAGGCGTTCTTCAAAGAAGTGGCAAAGGCCTGGGACTTGGCGATGCTCGCTTTGGCAGAAGTCCCGGCCAGGGAAACGATGATGAAACCGGAAAGAATTCCGATTATGACTATTACCACCAATATCTCAATCAAAGTAAAGGACTTATTCTGCTTCATTGGAATAATTATATCAATAAAGACATTTGAAGACAAGAATAAAAAAAGAAGCCCCGATAAGGGGCTCCTTCTTTCCGATTTGTGCTATCGGCAAACCAATTACTAGCTCTGACCCGTAAGTGTTTGTGAGTCAGTTGCCAAGTTCTTTACCAACCAGTCTGTCGCCCAGTCGCTCGTTACGATTGAGTGAGATTGAGCAGACAGGTCTGACCAAATAAATGAACTTGTAGGCGCAACCGGCGTTCCGGTTAATGCTAGATCAACATCGGAATCGGTTGCTACGACAACGTCTCCTGTTGCATAGCCTCCATCAATTACATCAGTCAATGTAATTGTGTTTGCTATGCTTCCAGGCTCAGCCACACCAGTTACGTTAAAGATGATCTGCTTGCCTAGTGTTGCATCTGCACACTTGATAGACCTGACATCACCCATTACTCCGGTAGCCTCTGGGATTACTGCGCCGCCACCATCAACAGCCGCATAGGCTGCACATGTGAAGGTCGCTGTTTCCAAGGTTCCGGTGATAGAGCCTAATAGGTCAGCACCAGCATCAGCAACAGCTGTAACTATAACTGTTTTATTATCATCTGCCGCAGCTGTTAGTCCGTAAGTTAACTGGACGTTATTAACCGCAGTAGAAATAACCGTTGTAGCATCTTGCGTGGGAACAACTTTTACAACAGGGGTCTGCCTTATGTCGTTAGCAGCAACAGTAGCGCCAGCAGCATAATATCTCAATGTCGTGGCAGCTGTTGCGTATCTAGCGAACGGACCCGAAGCAGTCTTTGCAACAGCCGGGGCAGCTATACTTGTAGAAATATAGTGGCCAGCCGTTACTGTACCAGCAATGTTTGTGGCTTTCAGCTCGTAAGTCTTTGAAGTTCCAGAACCGATTTGTTCTTCGTTGTCAGGAATGAACTTAACGGTAATGGTACCTGCTGCGGCAGCGGTAAGGTTGCCACTAGCATAAAATGTACCTGGGACTTCGACTCCTCCCTGATAAACCTTAAACCCTGTACAGACAGCTCCGTTACAATTGTCAATTGTCGGACCATTTGACCTTGTAATGCTGAATATCACCTGCTTCCAGTTAGTGGCGCTTGTAGCGCTGCCAACTGTGAACTTCTGCAGTGTCTTTGTACCAGCTGTCAGAAGACCAGAAGGTAATGTCTCAAGGCTGATGGTCGGAACTGACTTGTAAACGTAGATTGCGTTACCAGCGGCAGCAACGTCGCCAGTTTGAGCAGCAACACCAGTTGCCGACGGCCTAACCAAAGCGTTCGTAAAGTCAGTCGTTATGTCAGCGCCAGTAGTACCCATGCCGAATCCAATACTTCCTAATGTCAATTCCACATCCAAAATCTTTGGAGTGTCGGCATTAAGAGTAATGGGAGTGTTGAATGTTACCGAGTTGGGCGCTGCACCAATGCCTGATATGGTCTGAAGTATGCTACCTCCATCTTTCAAGCTGGCAGAAATTACCGATGTAGCGTTATTGATTCCGATAACCAGCTGCAGCAAGGTGTAGCTGTCGTTGGTCGCTTCAAACTTGTAGGACACTGTTTTGACAGTGGTGTTTCCTGCAACCAATGAAGCTGTCGGAGACGAAGCGTCTCTTGTTATCGTCAAGCTAGCTGCCTTGTAAACGATTTCTTGACCAGCGGCCGGACTGCCAGCAACAGCAGCAGCGGCTCCAGATTGAGATCCGGTACCGGTTACTGTTAAGGTGGCCCGTACTGAATCGTCTATATCAACAGCGCCAGCAACCAAATTGGAATACAACTCGACTGTTGCTGTCTGTGTTTTTGGCAACACGAAGCTTACCGGGAAGTCGTTTGAATTTGTCGGAGTCGGTCTTGTCGATGATGTTACGGCAGAACCGCTTCCTATCTTGTAAACGACATACATGTCAGACATGTCAGCCTCGGTAAACGTGTTAGCGCCACCACCGCCAGCAACAAGAGCGATAGCAAAGTTAAGATTATTAACGTTGATATCTTCTGTCGTGCCAGCTGTTAATGTCCAAGAACCAACCTTAAACGCTGTCCTCGGAAGAACGGTGTTCTGCGTTCCGTAGCTAGGAGTGGCTACCAGGGTGGCTCCAGCGGCGGCAACTATAACCGCGCTAGAAGGCGCACTGGCTATTTGAGCAGCTGTTGGAACAGCAATGGTTCCTAACGATGTCTGCTTTGTACCATTCGCAACACCAGGAACAAATTTAGCAGTGATAGTGTCTGTTGGAGCAATAGCGGCACCACCCACTTCGCTGTTAAAGATGTCAGCGTAAAGGGCGACCGATGTTTCAACTCCTGGTTGGAACGTGTAGTTAACGGTATAGGCTGTTCCGCCCGCACCACCTGCCTCTAAGGCCAATGCGGTCGTGCTACCGTATTGTACTCCGTCAATCATTATTCTGCCGTTTCTTAGTGTTGGTGCGCCACCAATACCTGTTTCGTTAAATCCTACTGTTAGTGTTTCCACTTTTACAGCTTCGCCAGTTGTCTTAAACTTCCATTTTCCAATCAGGACACTAGAAGCGTTATTGGCAACCGTTACCGGCAATGCGGAATTGTCAGCTGTAATTGAAAATACACCTTCATTAACAAGTAATGGATTTGCCGTAGCAGGAGCGCCATTTACTGCAACGTTAACGTTGTATTCGGAGTCCTTAACATCAATGTCAGCCCTGTTTCTCAAAGACATTTGAATTTGTCTTGCAGAACCGCCGTTAATGTCAGCTAAAACTTTTACATTCCTTGTTCCTGTTAGAAGGACCTTGCTAAATGTAAAGGTTACATAGCCGTTGGCATCCAAAGACGCAACCGTGGCCACTTCTGTTCCGTCAATTACCAATTTGAAATTGGCAACATCGGCAGAGTTAATGGAGTTGATCTGTCTCAGTGATAGTCTTGAGAAATTAACATTTCTGTTATTAACAGTGAATGTTGACTCCCAAATCCTGACACCTGCTATCGGGTCGGTCGGAGTTGGAACAACCGGGGCGGTCAATGTCGGCAACGGAGCGCCAACAGTAACCTGTGCCAAGTTGGCTCCAGCGGCAATAGTGTGAATATTTCCGGCGACCGGAAGCGTGCTGCTCAATGTTGCAGTAGCTGTTACGCCAGAGACAGAAACACCGATTGTCTGGCCCTGTGACCCGGCAAGGACGTCAGATTTTACCGAAATCGTCTTTGTGCTGTTCGCAGGAATTGTAATAACACCGTTGGCGTTATTAAATGTAATTTTTCCTACGGACACTGTACCAGCATCAGTTATCCTGGCTGCTCCCTCAAATAAGTAAACGCCCGATAATGTAGCGTCGGCTGAAACACCCAGTCTGGTCAATTCAAGCGCTGTGATCTTAACCTCACTAGCTGTTCCGTTGGAAACCAAGAAGTGCAGTATGTCAGCTGTTGCTTGGCCAGCGACCAATGTTCCTGAAGCCGGATTGTCAGAAGCTAAAACAACGCTGAATCCTCCTGTTACAGGAGTTGTTGCCGAGCATGGCTGGCCAGTTGTCGGGCTGTATCCTGAGGTTGATGTGCAACCAGCAGGCAGAACCACTCCTGTGCCAGATGAACACGGCAGACCGGTTGTTGTGCTGTATCCTGAGGTTGATGTGCAACCAGCAGGCAGGCCTGTGCCTGTTCCAACACCACCAGCAACCAAAGCGTTAGCCTTAGTTCTTGAAGTTGATCCAAAGTATCCGGTTCCTGCGGTCAAGCCGTAAGGAGCCAAAACTTCGGAAGCGTATTTATTCTGGAACTTGACAACAGCTGCTTTTGTAAGAGCGCCAAAGTAAGTGGTCTCATTTCCAGGAGAACCAGCGCCTGTGGCGGCTATTTGAGTAGCTGCATCAGAGTTCAATAGAATCTGAAGATATTTTACATCATTACCGGATGAGCCTTGCATCAGGTTGGTAGTGAACTGAAAACCAGCAGGGATGCCGGCCATAGTTCCTGTTCCGGTGCCTGTGCCTGTGCCTGTGCCAGTACCCAGCAATTGCGTAATCAAAGCGATCAATTGATCGTTTGTACATTCGCTAGGGTGCTGTAAGTCACAAGCGGCAAAAGCCGGAGTTACTGCAACCACTAAAGCAAAACACA
>Ga0265297_10010199_pt1 | contig 11876 bp, 13 predicted proteins | sample Munlanlwell13791_FD_192502 | JGI IMG/M metagenome (GOLD analysis project Ga0265297, IMG submission 192502) | Leachate microbial communities from a municipal landfill in Southern Ontario, Canada - Leachate well 137-91 | ecosystem: Engineered > Solid waste > Landfill > Unclassified | place...
ACGCAATAGCCTGGCTTATGATTTTGATTTTTATCGAATGGCCAAGGGGTACCCCAATAATTCTTTGGCACTCCATTATTAAGATTACGGCTTTGGGTATAATTAGTGTCTCATGCGGAAATAGTTTTATTCAAGAAGACTGGGTATCGTTAGCCAATGAATTAACATGGATGTGTGTGTTATTACTCCCTGATGATGAATACAAAAGGTACAAATTTTTAAAATCGATTTTATACGTTTCTCTTGTAGGATATGCTACTTACTGGGGGATGAATCTAGCCTATATGGATTGCTACGATGCCATACTCTGGGTTGTAGCATTCTTGCAGCTGGAATATGAAAAAAATGAATCTTCCCTTTTAAATGAGGATGAAGATGTTCTTTACAACGGAAAGATCATATGTGCATAGTGGTGTTGATACACCACTTTTAAGCCGTCTTCTTTAAATCCAAGTGATTGATAATAGTGTTTAAGACTGCTTTTTCCTCATCCACAATCTGGGACACCCGCTCATGGCCACTCTTTTTTGCTATCTCTATGGATTTCTCTATCAACAATGCGGAGAATCGTTTCCCGCGATATAAAGGATTGATAGCAATTGAATCGATGACCCAACAATGTCAATATGAAATTCGGGAATTTTCCCCTACAAATGGACCTTTAAAATCGCTTCGCATTCATCGTGGTTATTCGTACCACTCAAGCGATACGCAATATCTCCCATCGCTTCAATGAGTAGCGGGACAACTATGTCTGCATCATCAAAAGAGGACAATCGTATCTGGATAGTATTCATACGAGTATTATATCTCAGAACGTTTTTCCAAACACCCTTTTTCCATGCAGTTAATCTTGGGCATCGACTCGACATAACGATCCAGCACTTCAGAGACTTTTTTCGCATCAAATCCGCACAGTTTTTCAGTCCCGATAATCATTAAAGGTCGACGGATCAGGATCGGGTCACTCATCAGTAACTCCAGCGCCGCTGACTCCTCCAATCCATCAGGCGAAATATCACCGTATTTGATGGCAGGAGCGGCAGGATTAAACCACTCAGACACATTTTTGTCACCCATAAAACTGCGAAGAGCATTGACATCCAACCCATGTTCGAGAAGATTACGTTCGATGAGGGTACAACCGCTTTTGCGTAATATCGCTTTTTGCTTCGCATTGGCGGCACAAAAGGGTTTTTCATAGAAGATGACCAGCTTTAGCATTACTCGATCCCGATCACTGCTCGTCCGCGACGGTTGAGGTAAAAGGTATCGTATCCATCATCTCCCGCACTCATGCACTCACCCAAATATCCCTCATCGTAGAGTTCAGACATGATAGTTCTAACTTCAGCTTTATCCATTTGTGCGTATTCGGCTATGTCATCCGATTCGTATATGTTGTATTCCCATTCATCGCTAAGGTTAAAGATGGTTTTCATCACTTTGAGTTTCGTTTCAGACATGGGATTCCTTTAATAGAGCAATTTGCTTTCGCAGTACGATGATTTGAAGCGGATGGAGTTTTTCGCTCGCAATCCATTGCTCAAATTCGTCTACGTAGTGTTCTTTGATCTTTGAATGCAACTTCTGTGCTTGACTTACCAGCTCGGATAAAAGCCCTTTTGCCTCATCAAATGTTTGGTGTTTAAGCGGTCGTAAACGTCGAATTACCCCATCAAAAAGCTTATCACTGTGATGCTCTGCCGCCAATTCCAAAAACTGTGAAGCATGAAATGCCGATGCATAGTGTTCATTCCAAATACGTCCGTTGATCATCTGATCACATGAGAGATCGATAAAAACGGGAAAAAGTCTCAACACTTCAAGCAATTCTGTAAAATCATTATCCACCAATGCCCGAAAAAGCATCCGGCTACGGTTGCGGATATGATTCCGTAGCTTTGGATCATCAATCACGTTGGGATTAAGACGGCTAAAGCGCTCCAAGGCTCCCAAGCGTGAATGATTGAACGCCATTATCGCCACATCGGTGTTACGATCACTCACATGGACGGGGTGAGAACCGCTTGGTCTGTGAAATGCCCACAGCAATCGGGCCTCATCATCGGAATGATCGAGGTAAATCGCATCCCCCTGCTCTTCGAAATCCAAATCGTCTTTAAGCAATTCGATATGCTCACGGTAAGTCAAAGTAAACGACGTCTCCATAACGCTCAAACCTTTTTAAATTATTTTTTTCGCTCAGCAAAAAGAGTGTCTGCATGGCGGGTGCTTTGTCTACCGTAAAATAGCCGTCGCTCAAAATAATGGCGAGATTTTTCTCCCCTGCATGCGTATGTAAGTACTCTATTACCGGCTCAAACTGTGTCCCGCCGTTCCCTTTGGCAAAACTAATATTAGGTAATATTGATTGTGCGTCGTAGCTCTTTATCTCTTCACCGTACACCCGCTCATCGAACGGGATCACACTCACCTCGAAATCGTGGCTGAGGCGAACAATCGAGTCAATAATCCCTAAAAACCGTCCAAACACTTCGCCCGTAATGCTCATCGACCGATCCAAAAAGATAAATAAACTCAAACGGTTACGGTCATAGCGGTATCCGGGGAGATAGAGCTCCTGATGGATAAAACGACGGTTCGGACGGGAAAAATCAGACTCTTTATCGAAAAAACTCTCCGACATGTAGGTATGTAATAATATGTGTAAATCGATAGAGGGTTTCGTTATCTCATCAAACACCTCCAATAATGATGAGGGAATATTTCCCTGCTTCCGAGCCGCACCCATCGCTTGGATAAGCAATGCATCGATCTCCTCTTCCAGTACCTTGATATCTCCTTCGTGTTCGATGATATCCATTTTTTGTTGTGCCGGATTCTCTTCGCTTTGCTGCCCCTCTCCTTCATCACTCTCACGGTAGAGGGCATGGTATACCTCTTCGACACTTTTGTCGCGAAACGACTCGATGATTATCGCTTCTTCATCCGCACTCCCGACCCTCTGAAAATCACTGAGCAACAAACCGATGACGATATCACAACTGCGGTTCCATGTCGGCTTGTCCCGTCCACGCATACGAAAGGGGTGTTTGAGGAGAATATGCAGCAGTACGTGAGCATAGAGGTATTTGAGACGCCCATCATCGTACCCAAGCGTTTTGGTCTCATCGACACAGATACTTACCCCGTCGGTTTCGAAAAGCATATGAGGATTGTTTTGGTATTTATGAGGGATGGAGAGAGCCAGTACGCTTAAAAACGGATGGTCAAAGAGAAACTGAATTCGAATCCGTTCTAATCGCTCATTAAAGAATATAGTCGCCATACCGTCCGATCCACTTATCAAACTCGGCACACTCCGCGATAGAAGCATCTTTAACTATCGCATCTTTGATCAGCATCACCCCAAACTCCGTGGGAAGCTTTTGTGAAAAGCCGAAAAGATGGGTCGTTTGCTCCTCGCTTCCGCGATACAGTTCCACCAGCGCCGATACGAGTGCATAGAGCAGTGCCGGTTCGCTTTTATCGACACTCGGGTATTCACCAAGATAGATCGCCCCAACATCGGGAAGTTTTTCATACACTTTCACGTACGATAAAAACTCGATCCCTGCTCCGTAACCGATCAATCCGTAGATGATAGGTGCTATTGTGGCAGTATTATCGGTATGTTTGAGAATATTGGAGAGCATATGGTAACTGCGCGGTGTGGCAAACGCCGGATTGCTGTCATCTTCGCTCACGCTCTCAGAGGTGAGCAGATCGGGACGAAAGCCCAAAAATCCGATGACAAATGAGTGCAATCCCTCACGTATGGCGAAAAGTTTAAAATCGTCAAACCGTGCTTCCACGCTCAAATGGACCATACGGTTTGCCAGTGGAGTCGGAAGGCGAAAAACAACACCCCGATCACTGATACGGTTCCCAGCACAGATGATACGCCACCCTTTGGGTAAGGTATATTCACCCATTTTACGATCCAGAACTAGCTGATAGATCGCCGCTTGCACGGACGGTGGTGCGGAGTTCAGCTCATCGAGAAACAGTATCCCGCTTGATTGGGGATCTTTTGGAAAAAAAACGGGTGCCATCCACACCGTTTGTTCCTCACGGATCGTGGGAACACCGCGCAAATCGACGGGATCCATCTGTGAGAGACGGACATCCACCAGTTCTAACCCATGTTTCGCAGCAATATCAGCGACAATGTACGATTTTCCGATCCCAGGAGAGCCATGGATAAAAACAGGAATATCGGTTGCTATAAGGGTGTCGAGATGGCGATAAAGTTCCGTCGTCGTGATCGAAGGTGTCTTCACGCACTCGCCTCAGCGATAAGGCACGTAAAACAGTGCTCCTTATCGTCACACGTTGCACATGCAGGGGCAATACGACCTATGGCATCGTAGAGGAATTTTTTCCAGAGTTTATCTTTGGGTTTGAGCTGTGCTAAATGGGGGAAATGCTGTGCCATATAGGCACCCATCTGGGTACGGCTTTTAAAGCCTAAATCTTGATAGAGATGATTCATTTCCAATGATTTGAGAGCGATTCGTGGAGCGATGATGTACCGCGCTTCCTCATTAATTGCGTATTTTTTTAGATAGCTTTCGACCTCGTGACGCAAGATGTCGAGTTCACTCATTGCATTCCCCTTGAACCGTTTCAAAGGTAAATGCAATTTATATTCGTGACTTTAGTTAAATCACTATAATGACAGAAAAACGGTATCGACTAACTCATTTGAAAAAATTACAAAAAGTTCCTCAAATGCTTTTACGCCGCCATTTGGATCATTGGTTTGACAGTTTTTATTGAAATAAAAAACTTTTGTTTTGAGAAGTTTGTTATTATCGTTTGAAATTAGATTTACCTTTATTTCCATTACCGCATGGGATTCATTGGCATTAAACACTTGATAAAATTCTACTATTTCAATTTCCAATGTCAAATCTGTTTTGGCTTTTGTAGATGCAGTTAAAACACCTCTAAAAGTATCCCTTGCAATCAGTGAAGATTGAACCTGTTGACGTATCATATCAATGGGTGGGATTGCCCATTGATTGTAAGCAAAATAGGTGAATTCTGACCCTTGTTGATACCACATATGGTTTGTATTATAAATTTCATTTGTCATTAATGGTCTAATCTTGATAGATAAATTCTTTAAATTCTCTATTTTTTGGCTGGGAATAGGTTTGCTTTGAATGGTATGTTCTTTAATGTGGACGGCTTTGTTGTTTGAGGAACAGCCACTCAAAATGAATAAACTTAAAATTGACAGCAACAGTCTCTTCATACTATTCTCCTGGACCCGGTTTGATTATTTTTTCTTTAAATAGTAAATCACTGGGACTCTCTTTTAATCCTTGAATTAACATTTTACCTTCACGGATCAGGCTTTTTGTTTCGTTTATTGCCTCATTTGAATTCTCAAGGGTAGACGATATTTTTTCGATTGCGTTTGCTTTTTTTATTTCTTGGACGAGGGCCGAACTCTCTTTCGCTAAATTTCTTGTCTCATCCAATGCTAAATCTGTTTTTATTGCAACATTTGAAAACTCTTTGAGTGTTTGATTTGCATTGGTTTCAACCTCTTTTGCCCCTGTAATTAAGCTTGAAAACTCTTTTTTGCTCTTTTTAAGTTCGGTAGAAATTTGAGCGAAATTGTCTAAGCTGGTACTCACATTATTGATGTTTTTATCACTGGCAAGTTTATCAACCTTGGAAATCGTTTTTGTGAGATCTGTGAGTATGATTTCTGCTTTGTCTGTTAGTTTTGATATCATAGAAGGTTCTGATTTTAGTATAGGACGTTCACTGCTATCAACACTTTTGAGGTTTTTCGTATTTTTTGTCCCCCCTTTTATCTCCAAAAAGCCAACACCGGCTATACCTTGTGAATTTAAAACGATGATACTGTCCGTTTTGATGGGGGTCTCTTTGTTTACTTGAAAGGTTACCTCAACTTGTTCCGGATTGTTCTCATCTATTTTGATCTCTTCGACAAATCCAACATCAAGCCCTTTTAATTTAACAGGGGATGATGTTTTGAGTCCAGAGACAGATTCACTAATATACGTTTTGTACCCATCAAATTTATCCTCATCCATCCCATATTTACCCATCCAAAATGCAAATCCTGCAAGTGATAGCACCCCTACGATGGCAAAGAGACCAACCAATATAAAATTTGCGCTTCTTTCCATTAACTAACCTTTAAAAAGTCTTTCAAAAATGTCATATCACTTTTGAGCGCTGTTTCGTAATTTCCCTCAAAACACACTTTAGTCTTGTGAAGAACGATAAATCTATCCAGCGCACTTTTGATCGTGTCCAAATCATGCGTCACGATAACCACACTAAATCCCAGCATATCTCGCAACTCCACTATCAATTTATCAAATGCTTCAGCGCTGGAGGGATCAAGTCCACTGGTTGGCTCATCCAAAAAAAGAAGCTCCGGATCAAGCGCGAGGGCACGTGCCAGTCCCACTCTTTTTTTCATACCGCCGCTTAGCTCGCTTGGATATAGATAAGCAGCAGTATTGGGAAGTCCAACCATACTAAGCTTTGTCATCGCCATATTCTCGATAAGCCCTTTTGGTAGGTTTGTGTATTCAATCAGGGGTAAACAAATATTTTCCAATACCGTAAGTGACGAATACAACGCCCCAAATTGAAATAATACTGCCCATTTTTGGCGAAGTTTATTGGCTGCTTTAGCGCTAATCCCCGTAAGTGACTCTCCCAAAATTTCAATTTTGCCTGATTGAAATTTTTCAAGCATAAGGAGTTGGCGCAAAAGTGTTGATTTACCAGCACCGCTCCCCCCTAAGATCCCAAAAATTTCTGATTTATTAACGCTAAAGGAGACCCCATCATGAATGAGACTGTTTCCAAATTTTGTAACGATATTCTCTACCGTAATGACGTTTGTCATATACCCAGCTTTGTAAGGGCTACTGCAATGCACGCATCGCAGATAATGACCCAAAATATAGCACTTACAACACTTTTTGTTGTCAATCTTCCAATGCTATCGGTGCTTCCGCTCACTTGAAAACCTCTATAACACCCGACAATGGCAATTATGGCACCATAAATGGGTGATTTTGCCAAACCCACATAGAGTTCATTGACCGATATTTCTAAATACATTCTGTCAATAAACTCATACAAACTAAGTCCGAGATGAAAATAGGAAACGACAAATGCCCCTAACATTCCGGCCATATCCGCCGCAAAAATCAAAAATGGCATCGTTATGATAAGTGCGAAAACTCTCGGTATGACCAAAAAAGCAAAGGGATCAAGACCCATAGTCCGCATTGCATCGATCTCTTCTGTTATTTTCATCGTTCCAATTTCTGCCGTAAACGAACTGGCGCTTCGTGCAGCGATCAAAATAGCCGTTATCATTGGAGAGAGTTCCCGAAAAACAGACATAACGCTCAGATCAACGATAAATATATCGCCCCCTATTTTAGTCAAATATCCGGCAGCTTGATAGGCGATGACAAGACCTATTAAAAAAGACAACATCATGATTATCGGAATGGCTTTTATCGCTGATGTATCTATATGTTTTATTAAGGCTGTAAATCTAAAGTTCCAAGGTGAAATGATAATTTTTAATATTGCAAAAAACATTTCACCTACAAAAGATAAAAAATCACCTATCCCTTTGAGCGTATCAATCACCCAAATGCCCACACCCTCAATGGTGAAATATTTTTTTCGTTTGATTTGTGGTTTTTCATTGAAGTTTTTTTCATAAAAGGCAAGGAGTTTTGCATGACCTTCTTTAACATTTGAAAAGGATACTGTGCATCTATCGTTGATAAGTTTGTTTTTGAGTCTTATGATTTCAACAGCACCCGCAGAATCAATATCCAAACAATCAGAAAAATCAAAAACAATATTTTTATCAAAAACTTTTACAATATCTTTTTCAATTGTGTTTGTATTTTCCAAAGACTCTTTTGTCCAATTATTGGCGATAAAAAGTTTTGCATTCAATGTATTTAACGGTTCAATTTTAAATCTTAGCATGGCGAAATTATGCCAATAAATCTCTCATTATGCTAACATATTGTGTAACCAAAGAGTAATAAAAGAGATGAAGAATAGGAGGCTGTTTCCAGCAATATTCTATGAATATTAAAGTTTAGAGATCCATTTCGATCATTTTTCCCATCGCGATTTCAGCAATCTCACGTCCGAATGCAACACATCCATCCAGCTCTTCCTCCGTCGGAATTAACTTGATTTTTAATGGCTTCAACGGCACACGAAACTTTAATCCACGTAAACGTTCATGCAGCATCTCAGGGGCTTCCCCTGTCCAGCCGTAAGATCCAAAGGTCGCTCCGATTTTACCGATACTCTCCAAATACGCCATGCACGAGAGCAAATCCCACGCAGGCTTAACGGCATCCCCATTGATGGTAGGTGAACCGATCATAATGGCATCAGATTCTTCGAGCAGAGTAATCATGTTGTGCTCATCCAACGATGCCAAATCGTACATACTCGCCCGTATCCCCTCGACACTGTCCGCCCCCTGTGTCACTTTTTCCGCCATTTTGTGGGTATTGTCGTAACTTGAGATATAAAATACCGAGAGCATTTTCATCCCGAGTTCATTTTTACGAAATTTCGACTGAGAGCTCCAAGAAGCGTATTTATCGATATAATTCATCGGATTCGTTCGCAAAATTGGTCCATGCAAGGGTGCGATAATGTTAATGTCAAACTTGCGATACAGTTCCAAAGCATTCAAAACATGCTGTTTAAACGGGCGCATTATGTGGTCGTAATAGTATTGAAAAGCATACATAAAATCACCCACAGAATCATCAAAAAGACGCTCGTCATAATAATGACTTCCGAATACATCACCGCTAAAAAGAAGCTTCTCTTCGTGCAAATAGCTACTCATCGTATCAGGCCAGTGGAGAAATGGGGTCATCAAAAACTCGATGGTTTTATCCCCTAATGAGATGATTTTCCCCGTTGTAGCGATTTCATAGGGGATGTCGGTTTTGATAATCCCCTTGAGCATCATAACCGCCCGTCCCGAGATGATAAGCTTCGCCTCCGGTGCGCGCTTCATCAGCTCGATTAACGCCCCTGAATGGTCAGGCTCAAGATGATGCAGGACGATGTAGCGAATTTCATCATACATACACACCCGCTCAAGTCGCGCAAAAAAATCATCTGAAAACTCTTTTTTCACCGTGTCCATCACCGCAACACCTTCGCTTCCGCGAACGACATAACTGTTATAGGAACTGCCATTAGCAGTTTTCATGATGATATCAAAAGTACGGATTTTAGGATCAAAAGCACCGGTAAAATAAACACCGTTTTTGATTTCGACAATATCGGGGAGCATTAGCATCCTTGTGGAGTCTTTTAGATGCTAATGCATAATGTGTTCGAGTCACCCTACCCGCAGTCTTGTCCGTCCCGTAAACAGCTTCAAAAAGTCATAAATATCACTGAGGAAAAAAGCCCGTGTGTCTTGATGTTCAAACCGCTGCAGCCATGCTCTCTCTTTATTTAGTATCCCCCGACAAGGGACAACAAACTCTTCATGCGGTAAAAGCGGTTTGAGCATACCGCAATCATTGATTGCATGGACAACGGCATCAAACAACTCATCGAGGCGGTCATCTTCGTCATAATGATAAAGTTTGCCATCCATCTTGTAAAAACGATAGATGGCTAATATTTCATATGCTTTGTCCATTTCATTCATAATGCATTCCGTGGGCGAGTGCGACGGCATCGTTCGTTACTTTGCCGTTATAGGTGTTCAGAGCATCCCGCATGGAGGGATCTTCCAACAATTTTTCCAGCGGTGTCGAAGCAATTTTCAATGCATACGGCAGTGTCGCATTGGTCAAAGCAATGGTCGAAGTGCGCGGATACATTCCGGGCATATTGGCGACACAGTAGTGGACAATTCCCTCTACTTCAAACGTCGCATGAGAATGAGTAGTGGCATGAGAGGTTTCAAAACATCCACCCTGATCGATGGAGACATCGACCAAAACAGACCCTTTTTTCATAACACCTAGCATATCTCGGGTAATGAGTTTGGGGGCTTTGGCACCCGGAAGCAATACCGTACCAATCACGAGATCAGCTTCTTTGATACTATTTAATATGGCATCATGCGTCGAGTACATCATACTCACTCTGGGGCTCATTACATCCCGTAAATACGTGAGCCGTTCGATATTAATATCAAACATAGTCACTTGGGCACCCAATCCCGCCGCCGCATCAGCGGCTGCTTTGCCCGCAACCCCTGCTCCCAGCACGACAACACGATTTGTCTCCACACCAACGGCACCGCCAAGCAGTCGTCCGCTTCCGCCATTGTACCGCCCCAGATGAACCGCACCAAACAGCGTTGCCATCCGTCCTGCGATTTCACTCATCGGTTCCAACAGCGGAAGCCGTCGCCCCACACGCAGTGTCTCATACGCCAAAGCAGTAATCTTCTTCTCACACAGTATTTCCGTCAGTCGCTTATCCGCAGCGAGATGGAGATAGGTAAAGAGGATTTGCCCCTCGCGTAAACGCTCATATTCGATTTCAATAGGCTCTTTGACCTTCAGTATCATCTCACAGCGAGCATACACGTCATCGGCATTATTGACAATCATTCCACCGGCTTGAGTATACGCAATATCTTCAAATCCGCTGCCCAATCCCGCACCCGTCTCGATAAGGACACTGTTACCGGACTTAACCAGTTCTCTCACTCCCGATGGAGTAATACCGACTCGAAACTCATCGGTTTTAATCTCTTTTGGAACTCCGATTATCATGATTTTCCTCCTATTGCCACTGCATACAGCAGCGGATTATCCGACCAGCGTACCGCTTCGTTATCGTAAAACGCCCCGATTCCGCTGCACCCGACCCCAAGATGCTCACACGCCCAATAAAGCTCCTGAGCATACATCCCCGCCTGAATATGGGAGTGTGCACTAAAGTTCTCTGCATAAATTAATAATACCATATTTGCCCCTGCAATAAAACGCTGATCTAAAAGCAAATGAACTATTTCAGAATTAAAATTTCCGCTCACGGTACATTCTGTGTTACGATACACACCGCTATGCATAGTGTGTGCCTGCAAGAGGATGGGTACGATTTCCAGTGACGCGTGAGCTTTTACACCCATCAATTCGAAGATTACAGTATCGCTCATTGCCTTGGCATTAAAACCCCGTGCACTTCGACGATTACGGTTGAGCGCTACAAAATCATCCCTATGCGTACTGTTGGGAATTTCACAGTAGAGAGGTTCTTCTTTAATATTATATAATAATAAAGTGTCTCTGATTGTGTAATCCGTTGGTTGTACACTCATCAATGGTTCTTCTAGCCGTTTTGCAAGTCGCGTTGAATTCTCACCGACTCCATAAACTGCCACGATTCGTTCATCCTCGCCCATCCCCATAACACGATTGAGAGCATCCGTATCGGGTGTGAACATTTTTGTCAGATTAAGCCCAAAATGTCGCACGGATGAAGAGAGTGCACCGATTTGATGTCCAAGGTCGAGAAAAAGATACCGCCAAGCACGTAAGCCGTATTTCCATGACGAACGAAAGGGGACGAGTGAGAGCATCACAAGGACACCGTTAAAACGATCTTCCAATCCCAGATACGGTTCAATTCCTGCTGCCCCTATTTCGGTGATTAAAACAAGCTCTTGCGTCAGTATGTCCAGATGATAAAGTCCGCTAAGCAAACCCGTAATATTACGAATCTGAACATAGATTTCAATCGGTTGTAGATTTCCTGCCGAGGGGACGTTAAGACGATAATACGGTTTTTGTGCAACCAACTGTTCGGACGTTATACATCTCGTTTCCATCAGC
>Ga0265297_10010200_pt1 | contig 11876 bp, 9 predicted proteins | sample Munlanlwell13791_FD_192502 | JGI IMG/M metagenome (GOLD analysis project Ga0265297, IMG submission 192502) | Leachate microbial communities from a municipal landfill in Southern Ontario, Canada - Leachate well 137-91 | ecosystem: Engineered > Solid waste > Landfill > Unclassified | place...
CCTTCCAAAGATAGAGAAAGACGCCATAACCAAGGGTGATATATTCAGGGATATAGCCGAGACGGACGCGCTTTGCCATGTCGTGCGCAAGTTCGCGGATGATTCGGTCTACCATATAAACGGTACGGTCGATCCGGTAAGGGATATCGACAGCGTCAATTCGGAACTTATACTGCACGACCTTATTTTTGTCGAGAAGCGCCTCGAACGGCTGGAACTTGAACTCAAGAAGATAAAGGACGAAGGAAAAGCGAAGGAGAAGGAATTGCTCTCCAGGCTGAAGGAGCACCTGGACAAGGAGATTCCCCTGCGTCTGCTTGAGCTCAAACCGGAAGAGAAGAGGGCCATCGCCAGTTACCCGTTCGTCACGCTCAAGGAGATGATACTGGCGGTCAATGTCTCCGAGGACGACGTTAAGAACGAGACCCTGCTTAAGGAGATTGCGGGCAGGTATGCCGCCCTTAAGATCGAGGTCATGCTTGTCTCTGCCAAGGTCGAATCCGAGATCGCCTCGCTTGAGACCGAGAAGGAGAAGGAAGAGTTCCTTTCCGCCATAGGCATTTCCGAGCCCGCGGTCAACGCCCTGACCCGCCTTTGTATAAAGGCCCTGAACCTGATATCGTTCTTTACCGTGGGCGAGGACGAGGTCCGGCAATGGCCCATAAAGCGCGCTTCTTCAGCGCCTGAGGCCGCCGGAGCCATACATTCCGACCTGCAAAAAGGTTTCATAAGGGCCGAACTAATTAAGTTCGAAGACCTTTCCTCGCTGGGCGGGGAAGATAAGGTCAAGGAAGCAGGCAAGCTCTACCTTAAAGGCAAGGATTATATAGTAGAAGACGGAGACATACTGAACATCAGATTCAATGTCTAAAGACAGAAGGCCTCTGTTGTACGCCGCCGCAATAGTTATTCTCGGCATAATGGCTTACCGGGGTTCCCTCTTCGGCAAGTTCCTCCTCGATGACCTCACCTTGGTAGTCTTCAATCCCCATATCAGGGACCTCTCGGGCGCAGCCGGGCTTTTTTCGGAAAATATAGGCGCCGGGATGGGACCCGATGTGAGTTCGTCTTTTTACCGCCCGTTCCAGATGCTCACTTACGCGCTCGATCTCAGGGTATGGGGCCTTAGCTATATTGGCTGTCATTTCACGAATCTCTTATTACACATATCGGCGGCCCTGGGCCTGTATTATTTCGTCAGGATGGTATCGGGCAGGAGCCTCTTAGCGTTCCTGTCCGGGGCTTTGTTCGCCGTCCATCCGGTAAATACCGAAGCAGTATCTTATATATCCGGTCGTGCCGACCCGCTTTCGGCGGCCTTTATCTTACTTTGTCTTATATCTTACGTAAAATACCTCGACACGAATAAGGTCGTCTATTACGCGCTCTTTCCGCTGTGTTATATTATCGCTGTTTTTTCGCGCGAGAGCGCGCTGCTGGTAATCCCGCTGGTCCTGTTGTACCATTATTCATTCAGACGCAGGATATCTGCGGCAGGTTTGGCGCCGCTGGTGGCGGTTACGGGCCTCTATTTAATTGCACGCGCCTGCGCGCTCAAGTCGATGCTGCCGCATTTTATCGCTCCGGGGCCTGTCATGGGGCGTATTGCCGCTTTCTTCGCGGCTTTCGCCGAATATATTAGGATACTCTTTTTCCCGTACGGCCTGCACATGGAATACGGCAGGAAGGCGTTTGGTTTCGGCGACCCGCTTACGCTGTCAGGGCTGGCGCTTTTTGCCGTGTGCGTTTTTTTTATCCTGAAAAAGCGCGCCAGCAGGGGCCTCGATCTCTTCTGCGCGGGATGGTTTATCATCGCCCTTCTGCCCGTATCTAATATCTTCCCGCTTAACGCTTACATGGCAGAACACTGGCTTTACCTGCCCTCGGCGGGATTCTTCGTTCTCGTCTCGTCGGCGCTGCTTTATATCTACCGGATAGAAAGGACCAGGTTGGCGGCTGTTGCCCTAGCCGTCGTGGTGCTGGGTTCGTATACCATGGCCACGATAAAGCAAAACCGCTATTGGAGCGAACCCGAGTTTTTCTACAAGAAGACACTGGAGTATTCACCCGGCAGCGCGCGCATGTATACTTACCTGGCGGTGCATTATCTTATGCAGAACAGGCAGCACGATGCCGAAACTATGTTCAGGAAGGCCGAAGAGATCAAAAGGGTATCCTATTAAATCCCATTGACGCGCCTGAACCCGTTTAGGTATTATAATTAAGAATGAGCATACGCACGAAATTAACCCTGCTATTCCTTGCCATAATAGTGGCTGTCGCCCTGGCGATATCGATCGAAAGGGAGATCGAGGTCAGGAGACTGGTCATTCTTTTCGAGAACAACCGCGCCAGGGAAGAAGCGAGCTTCGATAAGATAATAACGCTCAAGAACGGTCGCCTGGACGCGCTCGTCAGCGATTATTCTTTCTGGGACGAGATGGTCAATTTTGCGAAGAGCAAAGACAAGACCTGGGCTGCCGAGAATATAGACACCGCGCTTCCCGTTTTCGACGTAAAGTCCATATGGGTATACGACAAGGACTTCTCCTACGTATATTCTCCCCGGGTTGCCACGGGCCTTCCGGAAGAACTTCCTTTGTCCAGGGATGCCATGGCATACCTGTTCAAGGGCAGGCGCCTTTGCCATTTCTTCATAAACACTGCTTCCGGTGCGGTTGAGATAAGGGGGGCCTCTATACATCCGACCGCCGACCGCGAAAGGAAGACGGAGCCGCAGGGTTATTTTTTTGCAGGGATACTCTGGAACGACAAGTATTTGAAGGAGATAAGCGCGCTTACGGGCACGGATGTCAGGCCTGCTTCCATCCTGGAAAGGCAACCGCCTAACACAGCCGCAAATGCCATGAAAGGCGAATACAGCTTCATGAGGGCGCTCAACGGCTGGGACGGGAAACCTGTAATGAAGATAACGGCCTCTTTCAAGTCCGAGGCCATAAGGCATTACAACAGGATGGGCCAGACCATCCTGAATATATTCACCCTGCTGTCGGCATTGTCGCTCCTGGTGCTCTTCATATCGGTTGTCAAATGGGTCTCCCATCCGCTTAAGCTTGTTTCCGCTTCGCTAAAGAAGAAGGATGCGTCCGTGATCATGCCCATGAAGGGGAAGAAAGACGAGTTCGGCGAGATAGCCCGGCTTGTCTCGGAATTCTTCCAGCAGTCCGCCGCGCTCAAGAATGTCAGCCAGGAACGCCGGAGGGCCGAGATACAGGAAAAGGCCATACTGGATAACATAACGGATATGGCATGGCTCAAGGACAGGGACAGCAGGTTCATAGCCGTGAACGAACCCTTTGCCAAGGCATGCGGCAGCAGCATAGAGGATATCATAGGCAAACAGGACCTAGATGTCTGGCCGAGAGAGGTTGCAGAAAAATATATAGCCGATGACAAGGAAGTAATGCTTTCCGGAAAACGGAAAGTCGTAACAGAGCCGTTATTCTCGATCGACGGCCATATGTCCTGGATCGAGACCATCAAGACGCCTATATTCAATGATAAGAAGGAAGTGATCGGCACCACCGGTATTTCCCGCGACGTTACGGACCGAAAGAACGCGGAAGAAGAGCTGAAGAAAGCGTATGTGGAGCTCAAGGAGACGCAGCACCGCCTTATACAGGCAGAGAAATTCTCTGCCCTCGGGAAATTTTCCTCCGCTTTTGCCCACGAGATAAAGAACCCGCTGGGTATAGTCCTTAACGGTGTCGAGTACCTCGAGATGAAATTGAAAGACCAGGGCGCTGACGTAAAAGAGGACCTGGATATCATAAAGAGGTCCACACTCAGGGCCGACGGCATCATAAAGAAACTTCTTAAGTTCGCGAGGCCGTCCGAGGTCAAGTTCGAAAAGATAAAGCCCGACGAACTCATAAATGACACGCTTCCTTTCCTCAAATATTCTTCGCCTCAGGGAGAGATCAAGATAAATACCGAACTCTCCAGGGAGCCCATGGCCGTAAACGTAGACAAGAACCAGATGCAGCAGGCCATAATAAACATGGTCCTGAATGCCGCCGAGGCAATGGCAAGAGGCGGAGAGATAACCATCAGGGCTTACAAACAGGAACAGTCGGAATTCTATTTCGCGCAACCTGCCTGTATTATCGAGATATCCGATAACGGCCCGGGGATCGCGGAAGAGAACATGTCGAAGCTCTTCGAGCCGTTCTTTACCACCAAATCCGAGAAGGGTACCGGGCTGGGGCTTTTCATAACCAAGTTGATTATTGATAATAATAAGGGTAATATATCAATAGACAGCAAGCTGGGCCGCGGGACCACGGTAAAGATAATACTTCCTCTTGCTTAAAAGGGGTAAAATCGGAGGCCGTTCATGAAGAAGAAGATACTTGTAGTGGATGACGAAAAGGATTTCTGCCATTTTGTGAAGAAGGCCCTTGAAGCCACAGAGGAGTTCAAGGTTACGACCGCGAACGAAGGGGAAGACGGCATAAAGAAAGCGAAAGAGCTGCTGCCCGACCTGATAATACTGGATGTGATGATGCCCAAAATGGGCGGCTACGAAGTGGCCGAAGCGCTCAAGAGCTCCCAGGAGACAAGGGATATCCCCATTATATTCCTTACCGCGGTGGTCACCGAACGCGAAGTAAAGGATGAGGGGTACCTGTTGGAAGGGAAGCGTTTTATCGCCAAACCCGTAAAGATACGCGAACTTGTAGATAAGATCGGGGCTGCGCTGTCAAAATGAAGATACGCTGCTTACTGGCGGTTTTACTGCTGTTCTGTGCCGTTATGCCGGCATATCCCATCCAGCCTTCCGAGACACCCAGTAACGTAGTCCTTATCGGCTGGGACGGCGCGCAGCTTAATCACGTAAAGGAATGTCTGGGGCGCGGAGAGCTTCCGAATATAAAGAAACTCTCGGAGGAAGGGGCGTTCGTTGAGATAGACGTCCAGGGCCACCAGACCGAGACCGAGCCCGGCTTCGCCCAGATCCTAACGGGATACGACGATGAGGTTTCAGGGGTCATCACGAATGACAGGTATACCTGCATACCGAAGGGATATACCGTATTTGAAAGGATAGAGGACCATTTCGGAAAGGACAATATCGTGACGGTCGGCCTCTTCTCGAAAGGCCACAGGTTCAAATCCGATACCCCGGATAAGCCTTATTATAACGCCGCGAAGTCGGCAGATGTCTTCAGGAACGGCCTGGGAGAGGACGAGGACGTCGCCGCGCAGGCGAAGAAGATGCTTGCCCGCTACAAGGACAGGCCCTTCTTTTTCTTTGTCCAGTTCGCCGATGCGGACAGGAAAGGGCACGCGAAGGGCGAGAATTCCGTCGAATATAATGATGCCCTTATAACCTATGATAAATTGACCGGAGATATAATCAACGAGCTTAAGAAACTCGGCATATACGACAAGACGATAATTTATGTTACCGCGGACCACGGTTTCGACGAGGGGAGCTGCGGGCATAGTTATGCCCCCTATGTCTTCATGTCGACCAACGATCCGCGGGGCATCAGGCAGGGTTTCCAGGCCGATGTCACTCCTACCGTCCTGGACAGGATGGGCATAGATACCGGAAAGATCAACCCGCCTTTATACGGTAAACCGCTTACGAAATAGGAGGCAAAATGCTGCTTCTTGTCGGCCTGCTGCTTATCGCGGCGCTCGCGATATGGTCGGTCTTTACCTATAATCTCCTGATAAAACAAAAGAACCTCATGCGCGAAGCATGGAGCGGCATAGACGTCCAGCTCAAGCGCCGCGCAGACCTTATACCGAACCTCGTCGAGGCCGTAAAGGGCTATAAACAATTCGAGCGCTCCACTCTCGAGAACGTTACGGCTCTGCGCGCGAAAGCGGCTGCGACCGGGGACATAAAGGAGAAGGTCGACTCGGAAAATGCCGTTTCTCAGGCGCTGAAGTCCATATTCGCCGTCGCCGAGGCATACCCCGACCTTAAGGCGAACAAAAGCTTCCTCGACCTGCACAAGAACCTTGTGGATATAGAGGACCAGCTTCAGATGGCCCGCCGCTACTACAACGGCACCGTACGCGATTACAGTATCCTTACCCAGTCGTTCCCGAGCAGTATAGTGGCGTCGGTATCCGGTTTCGGCAAGGCCGATTTCTTCGAGATCGAATATGCTACCGAGCGCAAGACCCCGGAAGTGAAATTATGACAGGGGACGTGCCGCTTTGGGACGTGTCAAAAAGGGACAGGTCGTTTTTCCGCCCCGTAATAGCCCTGATTACCGGTTTATTCTTTATTTTTTCTTCCGCGGCATTTGCCTCAGAACGCATACTTTCCTTCGACAGTCGTATCGAGATCAATAAGGATTCGTCACTTGTCGTTACCGAGACCATAAAGGTCAATGCAGAGGGAGCTCAGATAAAGCGCGGTATATACAGGGATTTCCCCACGCTTTACCAGGGCGGGTACAGGGTAGGTTTTAAGCTCAAGAGCGTCAAGCGCGACGGTTCCCCCGAAGATTACCACACCCGGGACCTGCCTAACGGCATCCGCATATACGTCGGCAGGAGCGATATCCATATCCCGTCCGGCGAACATACCTACGAGATCACCTATTACACCGACAGGCAGCTGGGTTATTTTGACGACCACGATGAGCTTTACTGGAATGTTACCGGAAACGGCTGGGTGTTCCCTATAGACCGCGCCACGGCGACGGTTGTCCTGCCGGAGGGAGTTCCCGAGGGCGCAATAAAGATGGACGGGTTTACCGGCTCGCAGGGTTCTAAGGCGCGCGAATTGAACACCATGCTTACCCATGGCCGCCCGTATTTCATCACCAATTTTACGCTTAGGCCGTATGAGGGGCTGACGATAGTCGTAGGCTGGCCTAAGGGATTTGTCGAGGAGCCGTCGGTCTCGAGGCCCGTCGAGGAGGAAGAAAAAGAAGAAGGGCTTCCCGGCCTTCTTTCAGAGTCCTTAGGTTTCACGATACCGAGCGCGGATAAAGCGGCATTGGGCGAGGCCATGGTACTCGCGCTCGTCATATATTATATATCGGTCTGGTTCAAGGTAGGCCGTGACCCGGAGAAGGGCGTCATAGTCCCGCTGTTCGTCCCGCCTAAGGGTATTTCTCCGGCCGCGTGCAGGTATATATCCAGGATGTCCTACGATGACAAAGTCCTTGCCGCGGCGCTTGTGAACGCGGCGGTAAAAGGCTGTATCACCATAACGGAAGAAAAGAAAGGCAGTTTCGCGGTAAAGCGCGCTTCCGCGGATACCTCGGTGTTGGGCAAGGAAGAGATGAAAGCCGTCGAACAGCTATTAGATCGCGGCGGTTACATACAACTGAAACAGGAGAACCACACCAGGATAAAGAGTTCCATCGATAGCCTCAAGGGCTCTTTAAAGAGTGCCTACGAGAAAGTATATTTCTTCACTAACACCAGGTATTTTGTGCCGGGCGCCATCCTTTCTCTGATCATACTGGTCCTGGCTGCTTTTCTTACCTCGCCCAATATGAGCTGCAACAGGGGTATGACCATCCTGTTCATGTCCGCATGGCTCTCAGGCTGGACCGCCGGTGTCATAGGCCTGCTCATGGCCTCGGCGAACAAATGGCGTAATGTTCTGTTCTGCACGGGCAGGTTTGCTTACCTCGGAGAAGCTATCTTCATATCGCTCTTTACGGTGCCTTTCGTTTTCTTCGAGCTCTTCGGGCTCAGCGTGTTCACCGCGGCATCTTCCATACTGATGCCTGTAATGCTCTTTGAGCTTATATTCGTGAACCTCCTTTTTTATCACTTGCTTAAGGCCCGTACGCTTGCCGGCAGGACGATAATGGATTCCATTGAAGGGTTCAAAATGTATCTCGGAACCGCTGAGAAGGACGAGATAAGGGCGATGGGCGCCCCGGCCGAGACACCTCAGCTTTTCGAAAGATATCTTCCTTACGCTATCGCCCTTGATGTTGAAAATGCCTGGGCCGAGAAATTCACGAATGTACTTTCCCGCGCAGGTATCGACGCAAGCCAATATTCGCCGGCCTGGTATTCCGGCGCCTCATATTCACGTTTTTCGGCGGGTGGGTTCGCTGCCGCGGTCGGGAACGGCCTTTCAAGCACCATATCATCGTCATCAACCGCCCCGGGATCGAGCTCCGGGTTTGGAGGAGGAGGCGGTGGTGGCGGCGGCGGAGGAGGCGGCGGTGGCGGATGGTAAATTTTTGTTGACAATTCAGGCAGGAAACGCATAGAATACTTTATCGTTCATTATTCGAACGATAAAAGGAGGATTTACTATGCGTAAGGTTTTATCTGGGCTCGCGGCTGCCGCGATATTGTTATTGCCGGTTCTCGTAAACGCTGCCGAGACCGAATTAGTAAAGAATAACAAGGTAAAGGTAGGTATATACGAACGTATCAGGTATGAATACTTTAAGAACGTCCCCGACCTTAACAGTTCCATAAAAGACAATAAAAGCTATTTCCGCTTCAAGACGTCTCCTTCCGTAGAGTATGATTTTGCCAAGGACGCCGATGTGTATGTACGTCTTACCAACGAGAACAGGGCGTATACCTATTGGGCCGGGGCCTCGGCATCTGCCGGCAAGTCCGCCAGCAAAAAAGGTTACCACTATGATATCAACGAAACCGTCTTCGATAACCTTTATTTGGATTGGAATAATATTCTCGAGGCGCCGGTCAGCCTGCGCGTAGGCAGGCAGGACCTCGAAGGATACGGCGAGGGTTTTATATTCAAGAACGGTACCCCTCTTGACGGCACAAGGACCTTTTATTTCAACGCCGGCAAACTTTCGTGGCAGGTCAACGACAAGAATTCGCTCGACCTTATAGCCATACGCGACACCAAGACTGATGTCTACCTGCCGGTCATCAACGAACTGAACCCGCGCCAGGCGCTGAACTCCAGCAACGAGTACGCGTTCTCGCTATACCACAAGACCGACTCCATACAGAACCTCCATTGGGAGAATTATTACGTCTACAAGCACGAGGACGCTTCGCCGACCGCCAGGATGACCCGCGAGGAGACCAAATTAAATACCATAGGTACCTACGCTAAATATAACCTGGACCCGTCATTGGCGCTGCGCGGCCAGATAGCCGGGCAGTTCGGCGATTACGGCAAGAACGACAGGACCGGCATAGGAGGATATTTATTTGTCGATAAGGATTTCAAGAAGGCGTCGTGGTCTCCGCAGTTCAGCGCGGGTGCCATATACCTCTCCGGTAACAACAGGAGCACGTCGACGAACGAGACCTGGGACCCTCTCTTTTCGAGGGATACGTGGCATTCGGTTCTTTACGCCTCATATTATTCGAACGAGACGGAGAACAGCTACTGGACAAACCTCCAGATGTACAGGGCGTCGGTCTCGGTCAAGCCGATTGACAAACTGAAGCTGACTTTGTGGTATAATTACCTGAGGGCAAACAACCAGGTCGCGGCCACGAAGACGCTCTTTTCCGGTACAGGTAAAGAGAGAGGGCACCTGCCGCAGCTCAGGCTGGATTACGCTATAAGCAAGGACATAAACACATACGTCCTGGCGGAATATTTTGTTCCCGGGAATTTTTACGTGAAATCCGCCGACGACGCCTTTTTTCTCAGGTGGGAGCTAACGTATAAATACTAAATATGCTTGAAATCAGGAAACTTTCCGTCAACATAGGCGACAAGCCGGTCCTTAAAGGGATAAACCTCTCCATAAAGAAGGGAGAGGTGGTGATCCTCTTCGGTCCCAACGGCAGCGGCAAGTCCACCCTGATAAAGACTATAGCCGGTTTCAGCGGTTACAACGTTACGGGTGGAAGCATAACCCTGAACGGCAAGTCAGTCCTTGAGATACCTACGGAGGCGAGGGTAAAGCACGGCCTCGGCGTAATGTTCCAGCATCCGCCGGTAATACGCGGCGTGAAGCTCCAGCAGATCGCCCGTTACCTGTGCGATGATGAGGCGAAGATAGACGACCTTGCCGGAAAACTTTCGCTCAAGGGCCACCTCTCTCGCGACGTCAATTTCGGGTTCTCGGGAGGGGAGATGAAACGCTCCGAATTATTCCAGCTGATGCTCCAGAACCCGGACATGCTCCTGTTGGACGAGCCCGAGTCGGGCGTGGACCTCGAGAATATCTCGATCATGGGCAAAGTACTCGATAAGTACCTCAAACAGGAAGATAAATCCGCGCTTATAATCACCCATACAGGGTATATACTCGATTACGTCAAGGCGACCAGGGGCTGCGTGATGATAGACGGCAGGTTCTGGTGCGCAGGAGACCCGAAGGAGATGTTCAGGAACATACGCTCCAAGGGTTATGAACATTGCAAGGTGTGCGAATGCCCGCAGACGAACTGAAAAAGAAAGTAGCCGAGGAGGATGCAGATAAACTCACCTCATCGGGGATGGACCTGTCGGAGAAGACCCGCTCGGCCAGCTTCCTGCAGCAGGACTCGCAGGTAGAGTTCCGCCGCAGCCTCTTCGACGGCGTCGAGATAATGGGCACAAACGAGGCCCTCGATAAATACCCGGAGGTCCGCGAATATTACGGAAAGGCGTTCAGGTCCCTGGGTAAGGAATACCCGTCGGACACCGAAGGCGGCTATTTCATACGCGTCAGGAAAGGCAAGACCGTTGAATTGCCCATACAGGCATGCCTGCTGCTGAAGAGGCAGGGTTTCAAGCAGAAGGTCCATAATATTGTGATAATAGAGGAGGGCGCGCGGGCATACCTGATAACCGGATGTTCCGCCTCGAAGGCCGCCGATGAAGGTTTCCACCTCGGGGTATCGGAGTTCTTCGTCCAGAAGGACGCTTACCTGAATTTCACGATGATACATACCTGGAAGGAAGACGTTACCGTAAAACCGGTCAGCGTCGCGCTCGTCGATGAAGGAGCCGTTTTCATATCAAACTATATCTGCATGAAACCGGTAAGGGAGATAACGATGTATCCTACCGCCGTCCTGCAGAGCGAACGCGCCCGCGCGAGTTTCAACTCGCTCGTCCTGTCGCACCCGAACTCATTCCAGGATATCGGCTCGCGGATAATATTCAGGGCGGATGACACGCAGGGCGAGATGATCGCCAGGGCGGTAAGCCTTGGCGGCAGGATGATATCCCGCGGCCACCTGAAGGCGGAGGCAGAAAGGGTCAAGGCCCACCTTGAGTGCCGCGGCCTGATAATATCGCGCGAGGGCACCGTCGAGGCCATACCCGAACTCGATACCAATTACCGCGATGTTGATATGTCCCACGAGGCGGCCATCGGAAAGATAAGCAGGGAAGAGATAGAATACCTGAGCGCCCGCGGCATGTCCGTGAAGAAGCCCAGTCCGTCATAGTCCGCGGGTTCATGGACGCGGACATACTCGGCCTTCCGGATATCCTCAAGAAAGAGATAGAGTCCCTCGAGGAGAGGTCCCTCAAAGGCAGTATGTAGCCGGTCTATTTTAGTTAAACAAGTATCTAGTTTATATTGGTATCCCGTATGTCTAAAAAGCTTACATTCCTTGTAATCTCAATAATTCTGTTCAGCTTGATCCCAATAGAAATGACCTCAGGGTCGGATATCGACTTGAGCCTTCCATTGGGATTCGAGTCTATTTCTCCGTCCCAGTCGAGTGTTATCTATGACGACCATTTTGACCTCAAAGGCCGGCTGAAAGACAGCTTCCAGGCCAAGCTGGTCAAGTTCAAAGGCGAGCCGGTCGAGATAGTCGATAACGGTTTTGAGATAAAAGATATACGGCTCAAAGAAGGGGTCAATACCTTCCTTATTGATATGACCGATATAAACGGAAAGAGAAGGCTGGTATCTTATTCTGTCAGTTCCGAAAAGAAGAAGCTCAATTTAGGCGGTGGCAGCCTTGTCGAGACC
>Ga0265297_10010201_pt1 | contig 11876 bp, 15 predicted proteins | sample Munlanlwell13791_FD_192502 | JGI IMG/M metagenome (GOLD analysis project Ga0265297, IMG submission 192502) | Leachate microbial communities from a municipal landfill in Southern Ontario, Canada - Leachate well 137-91 | ecosystem: Engineered > Solid waste > Landfill > Unclassified | place...
CATAAAACATCATTCCCGTTATTCCCGTAAGGACATCATGGCAGCGGATGGAGACGTCAAGGATTCCGTCAAGCCCATGGATAAATACAAAGATTTCTGCGATTTGAGCCGTTATTTCTGGATGAGCAACCCAAGACATTTTGTTCCGCAGCCATTCAATGATTCTTCAGAAGGCAAGAGGTACTGATGGATTTAGCGCTTGTGCCCTTAGACGACATTTTAGACGAATTGAACAAGCGTTACGATGCCTGTATTTTTGCTTACATAACAAGCCTTAACAAGAAAGAGGAAGCCTCACGGTTTAGCTGGCATGGAGGGAAGTTTAACTGCATAGGGTTGACAGAGGCTTTGAAAGAGAAGGTTTTAGACGACCTGAGAGCAGAAGAAGATGAACAAGGGGAGGTTTGAATGTCGGATAACGGTGAATTGAAACAGGAGAAAGCGCCGGAAGAAAAGAAGGTCAGGACAGCGGAAGAATTAAAAGCAGAGAAGGTCAAGAAGTTCAACGAAGACCCGGACAGGTTTATCTGCCTGGATGATGTGATTGTGGGGTCATTCAGGACTGAAAAGGGACAGGGAACCTATATCGGTTCAGCCTCAAGGCAGGAATACCTCTACGCTCAGGCTGATATGCAGTTTCGGGTCATTCAGGCTCTCTTGGACATTGAAGTCAAAAGGATGCTCAAAGAGAAGGCTGAGAAACACATTATCCCGGCTTCAAACATTCCCCAGAAAACAAGGGGAGCTTTCGGGAGGAACTAATGCCGTTAGAAAGTCTGTTGGCCCACATTGGGGGATCACATGAAAAAATTATCGTGCGCTGAACATGCCGCAAAGGGAAGAAAACTTGCTGAAAAAGCGTTTAAAAAGATTCAGGCATTGCGAAAAAGGAAAGGCTGATGAGTAAGCAAAACCCCATCAATAAGTCAGATCGGGAAGTCCAGAGAGTAGAGCCGGAACTGGAATCAGACCGCCTTTCTCCTGAAGCCTCTAAGAAAGCCGTTGACATTGTGCTGACGGATTATGAGGCCGGAATCAAGTCTATGGAAGAGTGGAAAGAGCGCAAGAAACTCTCCCTCTGGCATTACGTGGGGGAGAAGCCTTCCATGATTGAGAACTTGAATAAAGAGGACTGGCAATCTGACCGGAATCTGAACCTTGGGGCGGCTGTTGCGGATATTTACCAGGCTACTTTGCTTTCAACCTGTTACAACCCCGACAGCATTCATTATGTGGCAACAGAAGTCAACGATATTGATAACAAGACGAACCTTGAAAAGTTCACCAAGTGGGGGCTTGAGAACGAAGCCAAGGCATTTTCAGAGGTGGACGATTTTATCCACAATCGGATTGTTTACGGATTCTCCTGTTTTTATATCTACTGGAAGGTCTGGTATGAATGGGTTGACCGCAGAATCCCGAAGAAAACCGGCGGCTATACGATAAAAACAGAGCGTGTCCGCTTTGAGAAGGGCGTTTTAGAGAACATCGCCGATGTGGACGATATTATAGTCCCCGAATTTGGAAAGAAATTACAGGAATTGCCCTGGTTTATCCATGTCCTCCACAAAACAGGGGAGGATTTGCTTGACGAGGGAAACCGCAAAATCTTCAACAACATTGATGAGAAGTTTATTGAGAAGTTACGGGGCGTATGCCTCGATGCCAAGCGGGATGGGCTTTCCGTAGAGAAGGCAAAACAGCTTGGAATTAACATAAGTGAGGCTTCTGATGCTGATTTACGCATTTTCCCCATTGACCTTCTTCAATGGTTCGGAAACTTCACAGTCAAGGGCCGGACAGAGAAATACCGCTTTATCGTTGAACCCACCACAAGGACGCTTCTTTCCGCAAAGCCGTTAAGAAAAATCACCAGAACAGGGAAGATTCCCTATGTCGGAGGTTCGTTTATCCGTATTCCCGGCAAGATCAGGGGGCGGTCTTTACTCGAATTGATAGCCCCTATTTTGAACGCCATCAATAACGTCTATAACCAGAAGTCAGATTTCCAGTATTTCCAAAACTGCCCCTTTGGATTCTATTCTCCTGATGAGAACAACACAACCCAGGAGCTGAAGATCAAGCCGGGTAAGCTCTATCCGGTCGCAGGGAACCCGCAGGAAGGCGTTTATATGCCGAATCTTTCCCGGTCTATGGCATGGGCCTATCAGGATATTAACCTTCTCTTTGAGATTTTGGAGAAGTTGACAGGCGCGGCGTCCTACTTCATGACCAATGAGCGCAACACTTCCGGGACAGCCACGAGGGACATGATCGTTTCTGAAAAAGGGGAAACCAAGTTCAGCCTTTGGGTCAAGCGGATCATGGAGGACTTAAACGAAGCTATCACCATGTGGACCAACATGTATCAGGATTGGGCCCCCCCGAAACTCGGAGAGAGGGTTTTAGGCAAGGAAGGAAAGCAGTTGATTAGAAACCTCTCCATCGAATCCTTAAGGGGTAATTATGACGCCCGCATGACCCCGGACATTCTCTCCGGCTCTAAAGCCCTTGAGAAACAGGTCCAGATGTGGCTGTTTACGAACCTTCAAAACTCCATATGGCTGCATCCCCAGGTTAACCCAAGAGGGAACTGGAACCTGTTTGCCGACACCATGAAGATCATGGGCCGGACTGATATTGAGCGCTATCTTCCCCCAGAACCGAAGATGGACATGGGAAAATCTGAAGAGGTTGAAAACGAATGGGCTAGGTTTATACAGGGGGAATCATTCCCGCCTCCCAAAGGCGAAAACACGATGGAACATCTGATCGGTCATATGCAACAGAAGGCGGACAAGTATTTTGACCTTGACCCCGAATACAGACCGAACTTCGACCAACATGTTTTCGAAACACAGGTTGAGCTGAGGAATCTTATAAACGCCATGCGTCAGGAGCAGATGGTGAGCACATTGTCCATGCAGATGATTAAAGAACGGCAGATGGGGATGAATCCAGAGGCGGCCCCCATGCCTCCTCAGCCCGCACCGGTTCCGGAACAAAACCCAGGTATTCCAGCCATGCCGGAACAGGGGGTAATCAATGGCTGATGAATCTCCTCTTCTGATTGAACTTGATGGGCTGACACGGCTAATCACCTCACCCGAATGGAAGCATTTCATAGCCATTTTAAGAAAACATGAGGACTGGCTCGACAGCAGGATTCACGTCTGCATTAAAAACAGGGAATTTGACGAGGCCGCTTGTTGTCAGGCCCGAAAGAACGACACTTCAAAAATATTGCAATTGCTTCAAAAGCGGTTGGATGAACTAAAAACAGTTCCACGGAATAAGCCATAAAAGGAGGAAAAAATGGCTGTAACGACAGACAAGGAAAGGAAACAGAAACCCGTAATACCCGTTCCAGACGACCCGGAGAATCTTCATATCTCCAAGGCGCAGTTTGTGGAGAAGCGCAGGAAGCTGAAAGAGAAAGAGGCCAAGCTGAAAGCCTACGCACAGGAGTTGGATGCTCAGTCCTCTGACCCCGATCTGGAAAAGGAAGAAACCCAGGAAATTCCAAAAGAAATAAAGAAGCCTGGCCGTCCTAAAAAAACTGAAGCGTAAATAAATGTTCGGGTTGCTTAACAGACCCTAATTTGTTATGGAATCACAAGGCTGCTTGACTTGCCTAAAACGTCATGGAAAAGGAGAACACGATGGACAAGAAAACTCCACAGCAAGTTGCTGAGGAAAAGCTCTCTGAGATCAAAAAGCAGAAAGAGGAAAAGCCAGACCTCAAACCAGAGGCCAAGCCTGAAGTTAAGCCCGCTGTTGAGGATAAAAAGCCCGATGAGAAGGCCAATATCCTGAAGATGGCTGAGGAACAGGCGAAGCGGGATGAAGAGCTCTTATCCAAGAAGGACGAAGAAATGTCCGACGAGGAAAAGAAGCGTAAGACGGAACTTCTGGCTAAAAAGGAGAAAAAAGAATCTCCTGACGAAAAAGCCAAGAAGATTCACGAATCCACGCAGAAACGTATTGATGAGCTTGTCGGAGAGTTGAAGTCCTTAAAAGACGAGCGCAGTAAAGACGTTGAGCGCATAGACCGTCTGGAAAAAGAAAAGGCTGACCTTGAAAAAAGGCTGTCTGCCCCAAAAGAGAGGGAAGACGAGGTTTCGCTTCTAAAAAAGGCTGAAACAGAGCGTCTTAGGAAATATCTCGATGAGGACAAGACAAAGCCCTTGGCTGAACGCCGGGAGATGAGCAAGGAGGATTTAGAGGCGTGGCTCCTTGAGGATTATGTTTCGGCGAATGAGTGGCTTTCAGAGCGTTCCATCCGCAGAAGTCAAGAGCGTGGGGATGATTCCCGAAAGCTGAACGAAGCCAAGAAGTTCAAGGCCCTCTCTGTAAAGCAGGACGAATCGGCGAAAAGGTCTGAGGCAAGGCATCCGGAACTGAACGTTGACAAAAGGATGGCTGAACTCAAGGCCCAAGGCAAAAGCGAAAACGAGATCCACACGACGCTTTGCAAGGAAAATCCAAAATACCGCATCGCAATGGAGATTATTGCTGAAGATGCCGCAAAGTATTTTGGCGCTGAGAATGGTCCTGAGTTGATCGCTGAGGAGATGGAAAAGCGTCTAAAGGCTGAATCCGAGAAAAAGGAACAAAAGCCCAGGGAATCCGAGGAAGAGAAAGAAGCCCGGATTCGCAGGGAAGCCGCGGAGGATGAGCGTCAAAGGCTTGCCCGCATAGACGAATCCATTGATCCATCGAAAAAAAGTTCTTCATCGAGCAAGGAAAAGACGGACTTTGAAAAGAAACAGGAAGAAATCGCACGAAGAGCAGGGATGAGCCCGGAAAGATTGAAGGCCGTAAACGAACGCCGGTCTAAAATCCCCGGATTAGCCGTAAAGGATTAAGGAAAAAATGCCTGGTCGAACCTCCGAAGATGAACAGAGTTTCTACGTCTGCGGTCAATGTAAGACCAAGATTTATTTTCTTAAATCTGAATCCCCGGAAGTCCCCTGTCCTGAGTGCGGGTGGAACCACAAAGACAAATCCAAAAAGGTTCCGCCTATCATCAAGATTGATCTAACACAATATTAGGAGGCACACAATGACAGTTGCATTGAAGCGTTATAAAGCGTCAGGTTTTACGCTTCTTGACGAAATCGGGCCCGGTGGATTGAGGTCTTATCCGGTCGCAACCACTGTAAAGATCGAAGCCGGAAACGCTGTTCATGACAATGGATCAGGTTATGCCACGGATGCGACAACGGCCTTGGCCGCTTCGTTTCTGGGTATTGCCGCCGCCGAAGCCGACAACACGTCTGGAGAAGACGGCGCTATCAATGTTTTGGTTATCCCCCCTCTTCCTCACTATCGGTTTATCGTTCCTTGCGCTGCTGACAACGTTATGGCGCAGACAGACATCGGAACGATGATTGACCTTGAGGCGGCTGGGACGGTTGACAATTCCGACGCAACAATCGCTGGCGGCCCCGGTTTCTTCGTGGATGCCATTGATGTTTCAACGGAGGCGATCGCAGCCAACACTTATGGTTACGCCATTGGTCATTTTGCGTATGCGGCGTAAGCAAGGATAACTTAAACATTCAATCTTAAGCGGAGGTTCAAATGGCAACGGTAAGAGATACAGTTGCGCAGCTATATACGCCGATCTATGACAATTTTATGCTGTCAACGTATGCGGAAGAGAGCCAGAAACATGCGGAAATATTCCAGACCATTGAGGATTCAACTAAGGAATACAAGACTGACGATCTTTCTGGTTTGGGGGAGTGGGTTGAAGCGACAGAGGGTTCCAGCGGTGGTTATGAAGACCCGGTTCTTGGTTATGCCAAGACGTTTACCCAGGTGAAATACTGGAAGAAATTCCAGGTTTCATTTGAGGCCGTGGATCAGGATGAATACGCTCTTCTGAAGAAAGAAGAGGATGCGCGGGCGATGGGAAGAGGGGCCAGGGCGAAGGTTGAGAAGTCCTGCGCTGCTGTTCTTTATAACGGTTTTAGCACGGCTGGCCCGGATGGTCAGTATTTGTTTGATTCAGATCATCCCAGAAACAGGGAAGAAACCGGAACAACCGATGACAACCTGTTGTCCGGTGCGTTCTCTCATGACAATCTGGAAACGGCGGAATCAGAGATCGCTGCCAATCTGTTCGACATGGTGGGTATTCCCATGGAACAGGTTGAAGATCCGATTCTCGTTTTCCCTCCTGCCCTTCGTGGCGCAGTTGAGAGAGTTCTGAGCGAGAGAGCCAATGAAAGACCGGGAACAACGAACAGGGACATTAACCGTTTTGCCGGACGCTACAAACCGGTGGAATGGCGCTATCTGTCCGCTGCTCTTGGCGGGTCTGACACGGCCTGGTTCATCATCTTCAAGGAGTTCAATTTCCTGAAGATTGTTTGGTCGGCCAAACCTCACTTCACGTCTTGGGTGGATGAGGATAGAGAGTATTACAAGTTCAAAGGCCGCATGCTGTTTGACTGCGGTGCTACTAACTGGCGCTGCGGGTTTGCGTCAACAGGAGTCTAATGGGACAAAATGGGGGGAGGGTTCAATGCCCTCCTCCCATTAAGCGGAGGTAAAAATGAGAAAAGTTATGTTTTGCCTGCTTGTCCTGTTGAGCATTTTTGTTTTTGCTTATCAGGCCCAGGCCGGGGATGGGGATGAGTTTACATCAAACTCATGGACCATCACTTCTACGGCCTTACGTCCCAATACGGACAACACCGAGGACGTTGGGTCATCTTCCTACCAGGTCAATGACATCTTTTATAACGGTGTCTTGACGCCTGGTTCGTCTGCAAGTTCCAAGGTTAATTACGAGGTTGTTACCGGTGCAACAGATACCCTTGCTGCCGCAGATTCCGGCAAGAGGATGATCTACACCACAACTTCAACAACCACCGTAACGCTTCCCGCTGCTGCTCTTGGTCTTGAGTTCACCATCATAGCGGCTGAGGGTATTTTAAGCGTGGACGCGGCTTCTACGTCTGACACGATCATCTATGACCCCAGCGGAGCGGCTTTATCCGCAGGCGATAAAATGACCTGTGCGGCTACGGGCGACAGCGTAACGCTTGTCTGCGGTGCGGCTAACAAGTGGTATGTGGTTAATCGTATAGGTTCTTGGACTGACGGGAACTAATGAATAAATTGCTTGTAAACTTAGGGTTGGCCATTGTGCCGTTTTTCATCTGGTCTGGCTTTGATACAAGACAGCCCAAGATGTTTTTGGCGGTTTTCTTTGCGCTGGCCTTAAGTTTACAGGCGATTTATCAAGGTTCAAGGATAAAGGTTTCTAACAAATACGCCCTAATTCTCATAGCATATTTATTTTTCAACGTTCTTCTTATCCCGGGTAACAAAGCCCTCCTAAATGACGTTTCTGTAGGGACGTTCTGGATATGGGAGGGGTTGTTTCAGGTCTTGACGTTCTTTCTGTTCTTCGGACTTCTTTCAAATGCGGAGTATAAAAAGGAGGATATGGAAAGATCGTTTAAGGTCATGGCTTGCGTTGCTTCTATTCTTTGTTTTTACAGCATTTTTCAAAGTTTTGGGATTGACCAGTTTTTCGGTTCCGTCGCTCACGGGAGAATGTTTTACCCCCAGAATTGCCCGGCATCCTTCGGCTCAATCAGTCTTTTGTCAACCTTCCTCGCCATCCTTTGCCCGGTCATACTTTATCTGAAAAAATACTGGCTTCTTTTGATTATGGGGATTGTCCTTTTCTTTTTGAATATTCAGACGGCTCAGGTCGTGGCCGTCTTTTCTGTTCTCTTCGTTTATTTCAGCAAGACAAAAAAGAGGCTGGCTGTATTAGCCCTGATCGTGATTCTTGGGATTTCGGGCATTGCTTTTGGCATAAAGAATAACGAGGGATTGAGGTTTAAGTTTTCCGACGGGGGAAGGTTCGGAGTATGGAAATCTGCCGTTGAGGATATAAACAAAAATCAGACAGGGGAAAACATCCCTACACGTTATCCGCTGTCGGGTTACGGAATGGGGGCTTTTAAATACTTCTTTCACGCTAATCATAAAGACCCCATAGGCTCATCCTTTCTTGAAGCCCATAACGATTTTGTGGAGTTTCTTTATAACACAGGGTTTATCGGTTTCATCCTTCTTTTGTTTTCCATAGGACTGATCGTCAAAGATTTCATGTTCAGCCAATCGTTTCTTGAAAGGTGTCTTTTTTCTTCCTTTGTCGCTTCCGTTCTTTGCGCCTGCACGCTTTTTGTCTGGCAGATGGGGGCGCACATCTACTATACGCTTGTTGTTCTGGCGTTCCTTTATAACCGTAAACATTCACAGGAGGCAAAGCAATGAGAAGGATGATTTTTTTGTTCTGTTTTTTGGTGATCGTCGTTTCGGCGCAGGCCAGCGAACTTATTAAAAGCAGGGTATTGACGAATCAAACAATCGCTACAGCGGCGACCGTTAACACAACGGGAATGAGGACAAAACGGCTTGCCATTGATTCCGGCGCCGGAATGCTTGTTACCCTTGGGCGGGGGAATATCAATATTACCCAGCAATGCTCAATGGATAATTCCAACTGGTTCACGCCATCCATGACAAACGGGACGGCATTAGGGTCTGTTTATTCAGGTCTGAATGCCTCGAAGTATATCCAGTTTACTCCCGTTGCCGCGCCTTATGCCCGCTTTCAGGTCAAGGCGAGTGATGAAAGCATCGTCATGGTTGACATGGTTACTGCGGAGGAATAAATGGGAAAGTCAAAGTTTTTAAAATCTGATCTTACATCTTCACAAGACCTTTCCGCAGGGGCTTTAAGCTATACAACGGCTATCGGAAGGGCGTTTAAACTCGACCAGATCAGCATTAAAGCCTCGGTTAATATCACCGAGGACATCACTGTTACCCTCGATTCAAAAAATGGGGCTAATTATGACGTGGTGTTGAAAGCGGCAACGCTATCCGCTGAACAGTATTTCGTCTGGAAGCCCGATTTTGAGGCTAATTTCCAATCCGGGGATGAGGTCAAGGTTCAATGCACAAACGCCAATACTACGGGAACGGTTTACCTGACCATCAAAACTTCGGAAATCTAATGGACATTGACCAGGAATTAAAACAGATTCCCATTGAGCTTAGAGATTTAAGGCTAAAAAGGGCCGCGCTTGAGAAGGAGATCAAAGATTTATTCTCAAAGAAACTGGAAGAATTAAAAGAACTGGAGATCATCGGAAACGACAAGAAGCGAAAGGGGGAACTGCTGAAAGCGGCCTCTATTGATTATGAGAAAGCCCTGCTTGAACTGGACGAAAAGCGCAGGGAAGGGTTAAAAATCGAGGAGGAACACCGCAGGGAAGGTTTTAGGCTTCAATCCTTCAGAGATCAGCTTCAGGCCCAAAAAGAAGAGCAGGAAAAAACGTCCTTGGCGCAAATGGAAACAGCCGACTTCTTAAAGAATAAAAAGGCTTTTTGGCTTCAAAAAGATACCGAACTCAAGGCTAGAGAAGAACGCATTATTACCGATGAAATCAATCTCCGGGACAAATATGAAAAACTTAACCTTGAGGCTGAACGGAAATTCAAAGAGGCTTGTTTAAAATCGCAGGAATCCTCCGAGTTCTATGAACAAGTTACGGGGCTAAAGACAAAACAGGACGTTGAAGCGGAGGAAGTCAGGAAACAAGCTAATCTTAACGAAGAAGAAACAAAAAAACTTGATCTCAAAAGGAAAAGCCTTGAGAAGCTGGATTTAGAGTTATCCAAAAAAGCCATTGAATTAAAAGACAGAGAGGACAGGTTTAACCGAAAACAAGAAGCCCTTGCCGTTGATTTTATCAATCTTGAAACAAGGACAAAAGATTTGAGAGTAAGAGAACTCCGTTTTGAGAAACTTCTTAAAGACAAAGGGCTGAAGGATGAGCTTGAAGCATTGGAGAAGTCAATCCATGAAAAGTAAAATCCTGATTTTTTCATTATTGTTATTTCCCACGCTTTGCTTTGCCGATTCGACATATATCAATGGGCGTAAGGCTGAATCAACCGAGATCCAAGAATTTGTTGGCTTAAGTGCCAATCCTGGGGTTTCCACGACAAACAAGGGGCGTGTTTTCTATCAGGCGTCAACAGATACGCTTCAGGTTTCCTTAAATGGCGGGGCCTATGCAACATTAGGCGGCGGTTCCGTCTCCGATACTGCCTATGACGCTACTTCTTGGGATAACGTAACCGATGAAGCCCCCTCCAAGAATGCCGTTAGGGATAAGATCGAAACCCTTGCGGGCGGCCACGACGCCGTAACCCTCTCTGCCTCTGCCGACACCCTACTTTCTTTATCTACCCAGGAATTAGGCTTAGACACCCAGACCGCCAATCGGGTCTTTTCGGGCCCGGCAACTGGCGACCCGGCAGTTCCGACCTTCCGCGCCTTGGTGGATGCAGACATTCCAGATGACATTACCATCACCGAATCCGACCCATCAGCACTAAAAACAGCCGGAACAGACAACGTTAAAGATACCCATATTGACTGGGGAACAGGGGCGGGTCAGGTGTCCATAGGCGACTTACCAGACGCCTTTGAGATTATCCAGTTCACCTTCAAATCCTTTGGCGGGACTATCGCCATAAATACCCTGCTCAATAAAATATCCCCCTGCGCTGGAACAATCACCGCTTGGAGGGTCATTTCCGATACCACAGGCTCAATCACGTTTCAGGTCAACAAGTCAACTACAGCATCGCCGGATGAACCCTCATTTGCAGAGATTTCAGGCACAGAAGACCCTGCCTTGTCCTCTGCTTTCCAAGGGACAGACACCTCTTTATCTTCTTGGACGGCTACGGTAGCAAGGGGGGATTCTTTACAGGTCAAGGTTACATCAGAAACAGCAGGCAACATTAACGGCACAGTAAGGGTGCTTTTATACATTACTCGAACATGAAAAAACTCTCCCTCATCCTTCTTTCCTTCTTCCTCCTGACAGCGGAGGCGGCATTTCAAACGAAAGGACTGTTATGAAACGATTGTTGAGTATTTCCTTAACGCTTTGCTTGTTGTTTATCTGTTCTTTCGCATTCGCAGATGTTGGAGCAAAAGTAAAAAATGTGCGGACTGGGGATAGGGATTATATCTGGATTGATGTTGAATATAACATAGACGGAAAAAAAGTCCTTAATCCTTATCCGATGGATTTCAAGAATACCGTTGGAAAGACAGACCAAGAAATTATCTCTTGGATAGACGTCAATATTGATTATCAAATGGGACTCTACATTGAGGACGAATATCGGAAGAAGGAAAACGTCAGGCTTGTTATTGAAAAACTGTCCTCTATTATCGGGCGAGAATATTCAAAAGACACAGCTGTTTTAAAATATGACATTGACGGCTCTGGAATAGCAGACGTGGAATTAAGCGTTAAAACAGACGGAACAAGTGTTGAAAAGGCAATCAACGAGGCAATCATTGAAGAAGCTACTTTATAGCCTACTTTTTTTATTAATTCTTACCCATCCATGCTTCGCTAATTTAGCCGATGGGACGAATGTCGGCTTTCTGTCTGCAAGCCCGTCAAGCGACCCGGCAGGTGATTTGTTGACTGGAGTTGATGCGCAGGTAAGGGCTGGAAAATATACCTCTCCGGCAGGCGCAACAGGGGTAAACGAAATTGGATTTTGGGTTGATAACGCAACAGAAGAAGCCAATTTTGAGGTTGGCATTTACAGCCATGACGCCGCAAATAATAGACCGAATCTTTTACTCTCTGGGGCAAGCCAGACCAATGCAAAAGGAACTGGGGCTGGTTGGAAAAAATCATCCGTAACTATTTCAATCTCTGAAAGCACAGTTTATTGGCTTGCCTGGCAGTTGGATGATACAGCTACGGCCACAGACGCAAACACTAATTATACAACTGGAT
>Ga0265297_10010202_pt1 | contig 11875 bp, 14 predicted proteins | sample Munlanlwell13791_FD_192502 | JGI IMG/M metagenome (GOLD analysis project Ga0265297, IMG submission 192502) | Leachate microbial communities from a municipal landfill in Southern Ontario, Canada - Leachate well 137-91 | ecosystem: Engineered > Solid waste > Landfill > Unclassified | place...
GGTCTATGCCACTACTAATGGTACTGGTTACAAAGTCATGAAAGACTCTGACAACAAGATTGTCCTTACTGCTCCACAGGCGGAACTTGATGAGACGATTGCAATTGGAAATACATCTACTTTAGGAGTTGGTCTTGTTGCTCACTGGAAGATGAATGATAATGCTGCTAATACTACAGTGACAGATAGTAAGGGTGGTAACACAGGAACTTCTGTAAGAAACACATCTCTTCTCAGTACAACAACAGTTTCTTCTGGTATGGGTGGTACACATGGGGCTTTGAGTTTTAATGGGAGTAGTGATGAAATTGTTGCTGGTAACGAAACAAGTACTAGAGGAACAGCAGCTTTGACTGTAACAGTTTGGGTAAAAGTTAATGCATGGCAGTACTCAAATACATATAAAGATGCTGGTGTTATTTCTACCAGAAACGGGGGATTAGCTGGCTGGCAAATAGTCCTAGATGGTGGCTATCCATCAACAGGACATAGATATTTTAGTTGGGGTGTGCAAACTGTGAATGGTTGGTTTTCGCCTACATCAGTAACCGATTATAATACTGGGCAATGGTATTTTTTAACAGCGACATACGATGGCGCCCATGTTGTGTTATATGTTAATGGAGATCAAAATAGTTCCAAAGTGGCAACAGGAAATCTTATATCAAACGATGCACCAGTATGGATAGGTAACTATTATGACAAAACAAATAGATATATGAATGGTTCTATTGATGATATACGTATCTACAACAGAGTTTTAACTTCTACTGAAATTTTAGAGCTTTATAACAGTGGTTCAGGAACTGAAGAGGAATAAATTTGTGCCCTCGGTAGGAATCGAACCTACATCAAAGCCTTAGAAGAGCTCTGTTCTATCCATTGAACTACGAAGGCAAGCAAGCAAAATATAGCAATATTATAGCGAAGGGTCAACTAGTTTAACCTTTTTAAGTGCTTTAAATTTTTCAGAAATCCTTTCATAATTTAAAACGGTTTTATCTAGTTTTAAGAGATTAATTTTTTCTGAAACAGAAATACTTTCATTTCCGCTTTTGAAAAACGAATCCGGTTGTATGCTTTTATAAAGACAAATAGAAAACCATCCAAGAATAATTGCACCTAAGATAAAAATTATTACAAAAATACACCATTCCCTCTTAGGATTTATTTCTTTAGAAAATACTCTCTTCAATTGCCTGTATATATTATTGTTTTTTATCTCTTTCATTTTAATAAAAGTTAAAGAATATAATTTATTTTCGTTTTATTACAGAAAAATCAATGCTTAACAACCATTGGGGAATTTTCTGCTCCTTTATTCCATAGTCAGAAAATTTATTGAAAGAAACATTATTTATTGTAACTTTTAACGGTAAGTTTTCTATTAGAGTCAAGAAATAAATAACATCACTCCATGAACCAATCGCTTCAAGCCCTACTTTGAAATTTTCTACAATAATTGAATTGTTTCCAGAAATTTCTGCGATTTTTGCTGTTTTTATTTCTGATTTTACATTGCTCAAAACAGCCATATCCTCGATTTTTTTGATAAATTCAACCTCGCTTCCAGTTTTTAAAACAAAATCTTCAAGTTTAATTACCATTTCTCCTGATGAAAACAAATTCTTTTGCAAAGAAATGAGCTCCCCTCTCTTTATCTGTATATCTTTAATTTCTTTAGACATAGAGTAAATCTCTCTGCCTTTTTGTAAAATATTTGTAACTAAAAAACAATATGAAGCAATCAAAAAAAACGCAAGAATGGATAAAATAATTATTTTTTTCTTTGTTTTTACTAAAATCATTTTATTTTTTCACATTTATCATTAAGACAAAATTTATATCTGTACTTTTGACAAAATCTGAAATGGGCAGACTTATTCCACTAAAACGAACGTCTTTTTTTAAACTGTTAGAAAAATCAAGTAATTTTTCCCTATTTTCTGAAAAACCATTTATGGAAAATTTATAATAACCGGAAGCTTCGCCTAAATATTTAATTGAAGTAATTTTTATACCAATATTTTTATTACTCAGAACCTCAAGAAGTGACGCAGAAACAAATGTTCGATTTTCATCTTTCAAAGCATTCAGAAGTAGATTAGTTGATTTAACTTGCAAAGAAGGGTCAATACAACTGTCTCCATTTCTTACGCAATTTGATGTCTCAAGATTAATACTTTGAATTTCTTGCATTAATTTACTTTTTTCAGAAATGGATAAAGTATAGGCGGGTATGATAGCACTTATGGAATAAATCATAAGAAAACAGACAATACTCAAAAAAAGTATGAATACTCTGGCATAGTATTCTCTTTTTACGCTCTTTTGTGATTGTTTTGATAAAAAACTTAACATTTCGTTTTTATTTCTCCTAGGGCTACTCCTAAAACTGCGCTAAAATCCAAAGAATCTGTGAATTTTACAGGGGGGATGAAATTTTCCAGATCAAAAATATTTTTCCATACATTTATAATTTCAGTATTCTCTTCAAGACTGGAAGAAATATATCTTGAAAAGCCAGGTATGGCTGAGACACTTCCACACAAGACGACTTTGTCTATTTTACAATTTTTGATAGAAAGTTTATCACATTGATTTTGCCAAAATTCTACAAATTTCTCTACAGAATCTCTTATAATAGAAAATATATTCATTAATGAATTGAAAGTTTCGGCGTTTTTGGTTTCATCTGGAAAAAAGACATTTTCAGATATTTTATATTCTGAAGATTGTTTTATTATCGGAATTTTTTTTAATATATCTATAACAGAATTTTTTCCTATAGATATAGTAGAAGTAAACCATACAATGCCATTTACCGTTATAGAAAGTATGGTGGAGCTATCTTTAATATTTATAATCAAAACATTGCCGGCTGTCTCAGGATTTGAAGCACAAATTGCAACGGCTCTTGATTCTGCTTTAAAAGAAATCGGGAAAAAGCCCGCAGATTGAAATACTTCCATATAAGAGTTTATTACCTGTTTTGGAATCACGGATACATTTAATTTTAAAGAATTTGATAACTCCTCCTGAGCTATTATTGAATAATCAAACGCTGCTTCCTCTACTTTTAAAGGAACATTTTCTTCTAGACGGAATTCGAGCATTTGACGAATTTCTTTGGGGTCTATTTTCGGCACTTTAGTAATAAAAATGTATGATTTTTCTTCTGGTATAGAGACTTTGACCAAATCAAAATCATTTTCTTTTCTAATACTAGATAGGATAGAGATGAGTTCTTGTTTTTTCAATATATCGCCACCAGAAAATACTCCTTCGGGAATCATTTTTTCTCCGATTTTTCCCAATGTAAAGGAATTTCCGTTTCTTTTTAATTCAACGAAACGCACAAATCGATCACCAATATCAAAAGCGACAAAAGGCATCTCCAAAAAACTTGGTGGTCTGAAAAAATTCTTCAAAGAATTTAAACTCATAATCAATCTACATTATACAGCATGTTATAAAAGATAACAAAATATAAAATCTTTTTTACTTTTGAGAATTTTTCGATGTGATCCCTTTGAATACTTCCCATGCAACTGGTACAAAAGAAATCAAAATTATAACAATAATGATTAATAAAATATATCTGTCTGCGTTTGGAACAATATCGCCAAGAAAGTTTCCCAGATAAACCGTGGAAAATGACCACAGTAAAGCTCCTGTTATGTTATAAATAAAAAAATTTGAATATCTCATCTGTCCAACTCCTGCGACTATCGGTGCAAAAGTCCTTACGACAGGGACAAACCGCGCAAGAATAATAGTTTTATTGCCATATTTTTCATAAAAATCTTGCGCCTTTTTTACATAACTTTTCTTAAAGAAAAAAGAGTCTTCTTTTGTAAAAATTTTCGGGCCAATTTTCTGACCAAAATAATATCCGAAACTATCGCCAAGAATTGCACAAATAAAAGCTCCCCATGCCAGGATATGCACATTCAGATACCCTTGCGATGCTAGAAAGCCCGCAGTAAAAAGTAAAGAATCTCCAGGGAAAAAAAAGCCAAAAAATAATCCAGATTCTGCAAAAACGATAAAAAGAACCCCGACAAGACCCATTGTCTGCACAATTGTTGTTGGCTCAAGTAGGTTTAAAATATAGGTAAACATTTATTTATTTTGCTTTTATTCCTGTTTTTATTTCTTCATGAACTTCAAAAAGGGAGAATGGGCTATCTCCGCCTCCGACAGCAAGAATCATACCGTCGCTCTCCATCCCCATAAGAGGTTTCGGTTCTAGATTGGTAACAAATGCGCATTTTTTTCCTATCAAACCAGTTACGTCGGGAAAAAATTTAGCGATCCCTGAGAGAATTTGCCTTGGTTTTCCTTCTGCAAAATCAACAGAAAGCTTAAGAAGCTTGTCAGAACCGCTTATTTTTTCTGCAGAAAGAATTTTTCCGATTTTAATTTCAACTTTCTTAAAATCATCGTAGGTTATTTTCTTATTTTTTGATTCCAATTCAGTTTGTTTTTTCTTTTCCTGTCTATTTTTTTCTTTATCCAAAAAAGTCTGCAAAATTATCGAAGCAGCAGAGGCGTCAAGCATGTCTGTTTTTCCGAATGTCTTTTCAACCTGCATTGATGTCATAAATTCTGGTTCAAGAAAAATCGGTAGTTTTACTACAGCAAACAGATCTTTTTTAAAAGAAATTATTTTTGGATTAATTCTATTTTCCTCACCTTTGTAATCTTTAGATTCACCGATAACTATAGCCTCGGTTTTATTTTCTAAACACATTTCTGATATCTTTTTAACCAAATCGGCATTGTTTTCCAAAACAATTTTAGGAAAAGATACTTTTCCTTCAACATCAGAAATTGCTATACCAACCCTTTTTTCTCCGTAATCTATTCCAAGATATTGCATGCTCTTCATTCTACACTTGTAGCAAAATTAATCAATCCGTATTACAATTATATTGTCGAATTTATTAAAATCTATAAAAAGTTATGACAAATATATCAGAGTTTGCAAACACACATCCGTTTCTACTTGCTATTATCATTATTTGGCTTTTGATTTGGAAAGGACTAGTCTTATGGAAATCAGCAAAAAGAAACAATATCTTTTGGTTTATGATTTTCCTTGTGTTAAATACACTCTCCGTAGGTGAGATAATTTATTACGTCTGTATAAAAATAAAAGAGAGAAAAGAGAAGATAGAAATTAAATAAGATTTAAGAATCCAAAATAAAACTTCTTGAATAAAGCTCATTCAAGAAGTTTTATTTTTGGTTTTCTACAAAGATGAATAAACACCAACCGTATTTCTGATCATCTCTCCTAAAGAAAAATTGGTATCAATTTTCTTTTTTAGATTTTTAGCCAATATTAATGATTCCTTAGGAGTATTGATTAAATGTTCAATAGCATCTCTTATTTCTTTGATATTTTCCGCCTCTACCAAAGTTCCACTTTTTCCATTTTCTATTATTTCCGGTATACCGCCAACAGCGCTTGCAATTACCGGCAACTCCGCCTTTCCGGCTTCAAGAATGACATAACCCAATGCTTCCGATTTGGAGGTAAGAGTAAATATGTCAAATGCTTTCATATATCTCGTGGCATTTTCCAAATATCCATATAAAATAATTTTTCCTTGCATTCCCAAAGAATTTATTAAATTTTGCAAATATTCTTTTCTTTCACCGTCCCCACAAATAAAAAATATAAAATCGTGTTTCACTTCAGAAAGAGCTTTTATCATGTCTTCTAACCTTTTGATGGGGTGAAGTTCGCTCACTGTTCCAAGCCAGATTTTGTCCGTATATTTTTTTTGCGGATCAAGGAAACTTCTCGCAGAAATCTGATCCAGAAAGTCCGATTCACCGATTCCATTATGTACGACTTCTAATTTATTTTTTATAAAAGGCCAGTTTTCCACCTGTTTCTTTATTGCATATGAAACACAAATTGTTTTATGGCACATCAAAATCGTTAGCCAATAAATTATTTTTATGATGATTTGAGAAATTTCACCTCTATCTTCATTAAACGCCCAGCCGTGAGCTGTAAAAATTATTTTTGTATTGTGCCCAAAAAAAAGATTGCACAGTCTGCCCGAAAGAGCCCCGAGGATCCCCATCTTTGAACTGTTGAGATGTAATATATTTGGGTTTTTTTCGCGGATTATTTTAAATATTCTAAAAAGTTCTTCTGCATCTTTAAATACAGAAATATTTCTCTCTATGTTTAGTTTTTCTATCTCTATACCAAGTCTTTCTATCTTATCTTTGAGAAGACCGTTGCCCCCAAGCATTACAGATACGTTATATTCTCCTTTGATGGAACTTACAATATCAAAAACATATTTTTGGGCTCCTCCCCAATTTGATTTGGTAATTCCGAACAGGACTTTATTTTTTTCTTGAAACATGGTTATATATTGGTATGAATAAGGTTAGATATGTAGGCGTTTTTGTCGTAGACTTGATATTGTTTTTTGGAACTCTCTTTTTAATCTTAACTTTAAGATACGGCCAATCGCTTGATTCAAGCATAATTAAGTCTCACTTATATCCTTTCTCTATTATATTCATTTTTTGGGCGATTTCAATGTATGTCGCAGGACTATACAACAACAAACTTATTGCCTTAAGAAAAAAAATCCCTGGAGTTTTGGGGTGGACAATGTTTGCCAATCTATTCTTTTCCGTATTGATATTTTATTTTCTGCCGAATCTTGATGTAGCCCCCAAGACAAACTTATTTTTATTTCTTTTTCTTCTATTTGTTCTTACTTTTTTGTGGCGCACCTACATTTATTTCTGGTTTTCAGAATCGGTAGTTCAGAAAGCGGTCATTATCGGCAAAGGGAAAGAAATTGACGAAGTTTTTGGGCTGGCCAAGGACAACCCTGCACTCGGTATTTATTTTGTTTCCAGAATAGACGATATGGGGAACCTCCTAACAAAAATAAAGGAGAGTGGCGCTAAAATAATTGTAGCCGATTTCAATGATCCAATTATTAAAAAAATAATTCCAACTCTTTGCGACGGTTTTTTCGCCGGTTTTTCTTTTATCAGTCTTGAAAATATCTACGAGGACATTTTCCAAAAAATTCCCATCACCATAATAGACTATGCGTGGTTTATAGAAAATATTTCTTCTTTGTCCAGAAGAATTTACGATTTTTTGAAAAGAACTTCTGATATTTTTTGGTCTTTTGTTATGGGAATAGTGTCTTTACTTTTTTATCCTTTTGTTTATCTTGCAATCAAACTGGAAGATGGCGGCCCAATATTCATTTCACAAGATAGGATTGGCCTTAACGGAAAAATAATAAAGCTATATAAGTTTAGAACGATGCAAGCAAATGATAAAGGCGCATGGTTAAAGGATTCTGAAAATAAAGTTACAAAAGTTGGTTACTATCTAAGAAAAAGTCGTATAGATGAACTCCCACAACTTTGGAATGTTTTTGTAGGTGATATTTCGCTTATTGGCCCGCGAACAGACATTGCCGGTCTAGTGGATGTACTCATAGATGGCATCCCCTACTATAAATTCAGATACATTGTGAAACCAGGTCTCACTGGCTGGGCTCAGATAAACCAAGAAAAACCTCCACAATCTGTAGAAGAAACCCACGATAGATTCGCTTATGATATGTTTTATATAAAAAATAGAGGATTGATGATTGATTTAAAAATATTTTTAAGAACAATCAAAACCATAATCTCAAGAAGTGGAATGTAGCTGGATAAAGTGATATTATCTTCATGATGAAACATAAAATACTCATAACCGGCGCGTCTGGATATGTCGGAGCGATGCTCTTGGACGTTTTTTCTCTTAGAGAAGATGTTGAAACCATCATAGGATTGGACAAAGAGCCTTTGCCAGATTTCTTGAAAGAAAATCCGAATAAAAACAAAATAATTTTTATACAAGCAAATTCGTCAGACGATACTTGGCAAGAAAAAGTCAAAATTTATTCCCCGGATATAGTCATCAATTGTGCCTGGCAAATCAGAGAAATGTTTGGGCAAAAAGATTTACAGTGGAAATGGAATATCGGTGGTTCCGATAATGTTTTTGATTTTTCTTTTTCAAATAATAGTGTTAAGAAACTTATCCATTTTTCTACAGTTGCTTCATACTCGGCATATCCTACAAATACTTTAGAACATCGTTTCACAGAAGAAGAACCTTTGAGAAAAAGCGATTATCTGTATGCTGAAGAGAAGAGAATAAGTGAAGAACATTTAGAAAGTAAATTCAGAGAAGCAAAAAGAGATATAAAAATTGCCACAGTAAGACCGGTATCTCTAACGGGTCCCAGAGGAAGGTATATGAAGGTTAAATTCGGTTTACAGTCGGCTCTCTCAGGACAATTAAAAGAAAACCTTCTCCATAGAACTATTTCAAAACTAGTATCTTTTGTACCAGTAACTCCCAAATGGCTTCGTCAGTTCATACACGAGGATGATGTAGTAGATATTGTCTCTCTTCTTGCTTTTTCAGATTTGAAAAAAGATTTCAATGTTTTCAATCTCTGCCCTCCAGGTAACCCAGTATTCGGAAAAGATATGGCAAAAGCCGTAAATAAAAAAAGTATCGTAGTTTACCCTTGGATGGTAAGAATAGTTTTCTTTCTTTTCTGGCACATAAGTCGTGGTAGAGTACCCACATCAAAAGGCGGTTGGAAATCTTACTCCTACCCTATTGCAGTAGATGGATCAAAGATTACGAAAGTTTATAATTACAAATATAAATATCAATCTCTTGAGGCCTTTTCAAAAATATCCGGAAGATATTCCAAATACGTAAAATAATATTTTACTGGTTAACTTTACTGGGAGTATTACTATATCCGACAACTTCAATATTATTAATTGGCTCAGTGGTTGTGTTGTAGTCTAAAATTTTTATGGAAAAAACATATTTTTTCCCCAGCTCAAATTGTTTCGGGGTATCCACAAACAAAATCATTTCTTTGTCGGATAATAAGTAAGAATCAAGCTGTTTGTTATCTTCTGAAATGACAATATTGTCTCTCATACACGTTTTACATCTGGCACCTTTTGGACAAATAGGACAAGCGTAAATTTTTGCAACATATCCTTCGGTATTATATGTTCCGGAGTTAAGTTTATTTAATTTAATTTCGTGAATCGGATAAAAAGTAAAATTTGAAATTTGAGGATAAGTTGAAGTGTTTTTTACATCCGTTTGTGGAGACTGCCATTTATATAAAGAACAAAATACTCCACCGACGACAATCAGCACGGCTACAAATATCCAAACAAGTTTTTTGTTCATATAATTAAATTGGGATGTAAATAACTTATATCTAAATTACTTTTGCTTATAGATACCCCAAACTGACCAAAGAGCAGAAATTGTTGCAAGAAAGAAAAGCACAGATGCATAGTCCTCTATCGTTCCGAAAGGATAAATCTTTGAAAGGTCATAGACAACATAAACGATGAAAGTAAAAGCTAACCCAAACATGTACCTACGTCCTTTGAGAGCGGAAATTATTGCTACAATACCAATAACTAATTCTATAGCTATAGACAAAAGTTGAAGTTTTTCCATATAGTTTGTTTTTAAATTATTAAACTGTAGCTGAATAATAACATACAAAAAATTTGGTTAAAAGCGTTTGACTCATTGGACTAAAAGAGTAGTATCACTTTAGAAGATCTTGAACATGAATCAATAGAAAGGGAAAAGAATATGGACTCCTCTAAAGAAAATGTTCACCCACAATTATCAGTAGTTCTCCCAGACGTCATTGACCCTGGGCAAGCTTTGGATGATATTATTGGCTCGCTTTTGAGGCGAAATACGGTAAGAGTTAGATTTAATGAGAAACTTCCTGTCGGAAGCTCAATGAATCATGCTCTTACAAAAGCATCTGAAGATGAGCAATATGATGTTTTCTCACAGCTTCTAGACTACATCTTTAAAGGAGAAAGTGGACATAAATATACTGTGAGAAGTTTCCATCCCCTCTTTATGATGATCGTCATAAGTGATGCATCGGACATCTTTAGGTCGTCTTCAAAAGATTTACGCCTGGTCACAGTTTGGATTAAAATTCCAAAAATCTCTATGATTAGACCCGATTTTTTCTACAGAGAATTTGAGTCTAATGGACTTTTATATATTGTAGGTAGCAAAACTGCTACTGAAAGATATATAAAAATTATTTCTGAAAAATTTGAAATTCCATATGCCTTTGGAAGTGACGATATTCAGTGTTATTTTCCAGATTGATTTAAAAAAAATGTTTGCAAAGAGGTTTCGACAAAAGTCGGACCTCTTTTTTTATTGAAGCATACAGTCAATAGCAAACACTTCCCTTTTTTAATTATTTCTTCCAGATGTATTTAACAAATTGCCAACCATATTTGGCAATGACAAGTAAAATTAGGGCATAGACAACATATTTTAATATGAACAAGAGAAATACAGCCAAATTGATAGTAATATCTTGGGCAATTTGATTGACATCTTGCACAAATCCTTTAACGGTCGCTTTCCAAGAATCTCCCAGACTTCCGCCATCAATGAATTTATTTTCATAAACGTTCACGCGAAAATAAGTGTATTCCAATCGATCAAGTTGTGTCGCCTTTGATCTTACGATTCGTTCAAGTTCAGAATTAATATTTATCCTTTCTTGTGTCAATCTTTCAATAAGATTTATTTTACTATCAATAATCTTTGCGAGACTTTCAACATCCTGAACCTTGGTAGCAAGGACCGTGACACCGTCATATGCATTAATAGCTTTCTTCAAAGTGTCGTCTATCGATGATAATTTTTTATTTAAGATATCTATCCGTCCCGTATAATCATCAACCAATTGTTTAATAGTATAAATATTCTCGGAAAGTTCTTTTGGATTGAGATCTTTAATTGTTGTCAAAACTTCTCCGACCTTATCGTGTTTAACCTTAAAAACATAATTACACCCATGATCATATTCGCTGGAATTTTCAAAAATTACATCCTTTTGCTCCTTAAGGCCGATGAGTGCATTACAAACTTTACTAAGTTCACGTGTCTCAATAGTTGCGTTGTATTCAGTCACTTCAAAATCTTCAGCATTGTCCCCCGTTGTTCCATTGCTCACAGTCGTAGGGCTCGGAGTAGTCACGTTTCTTATAGACAAATCTGCCTGACCAGCACCGTATTCTTCAGTGGCTTTGTAATTACCAGCGTAATCGTATGAAGGAGTACTTTGAAATGAAATGTTGTTAATTCCCATCTTTCCAGTTATTGAGTTGAAAGATGAACCGATAAAACGAAAAGCAATAATCAAAACAATGATAGCAAGAATCACCAATCCAAGGACTTTCAAAACCTTAGAAGTATTGAGATTATATTTTTCAAAAAATTCCATATTTTATATTAATTAAGTTATTTATAAATACTAACCTTAGTTAAATAATAGCCCAAAATCCGATTTTTGAAAACTGGCGGAGAGGGCGAGATTCGAACTCGCGAGACCGTTTCCGGCCTTCTGGTTTTCAAGACCAGCTCATTCAACCACTCTGACACCTCTCCTTTAGTTGCCACTTGCAACTAAAGTAATTTAACTTAATTTTCGTAATTCCGCAAGAGAATACAAAAAGAAAAGGGATGGCCGGATCAAATCCAACCACCCCTTTTAAACTAACACGCCGGAATTAGAAGTCGCGTGAAGCCGTAAGGCCGTACACGAATTCATTTTCCCGTTCCACATTGTCGCTCGGTATCGATATTATCGCTTTTGGCGTAAGCGTCAGCCAGCCGTAGCAATCCCAATCGATTCCGGCTTCGCATTGGAAAGTGGTTGTTTCCTCCGTCTCAAATACACCAGGGGTGTATGTGACTCGGGGTTCAACCCAGAGATTAAAC
>Ga0265297_10010203_pt1 | contig 11875 bp, 7 predicted proteins | sample Munlanlwell13791_FD_192502 | JGI IMG/M metagenome (GOLD analysis project Ga0265297, IMG submission 192502) | Leachate microbial communities from a municipal landfill in Southern Ontario, Canada - Leachate well 137-91 | ecosystem: Engineered > Solid waste > Landfill > Unclassified | place...
ATTTTGCCGTGCACAGCGGGCCGGAATCTACCCGTCATTCTTTCGATGTTTGGCCCAGCGATTACGATTTGGCTGAAACTTATTTACCTCACTTTAAGCGTACTATTGAGGAAGGTGGAGCTTATTCGGTGATGTGTGCCTACCAAAGTCTGAAAGGAGCACCTTGTTGCGGCAGTAAATTTTTAGAAAATATACTTCGCAACCAGTGGAATTTTAAGGGTTATATTGTGTCGGATTGTGGAGCCATTCAGGATTTTTATGAACAAAAAGCACATCATATTGTCGCAACTCCGGAGGAAGCCTCAGCTATGGCCGTAAAAGCCGGAACCGATTTAAATTGTGGAAGTGTATATGCAAAACATTTGTTGAATGCAGTTAAACAGGGACTTTTGACTGAAGATGAAATCAATGTTTCCGTCAAACGGTTAATAATGGCCCGAATGAAACTTGGACAATTCGATCCGCTTGAAATGGTGAAATATTCACAAATTCCACTTTCAGTACTCGATTCAAAGGAACATAAATCTCTTGCACTCGAATCAGCCAGAAAATCAATGGTTTTACTCGAAAACAAAAACAATATTCTTCCATTTTCAAAAAATATTAAACAGGTCGCAGTTATCGGACCAAACGCCGATAACAGCGAAATTTTGTTGGGAAATTACAATGGTTATCCTTCCTCTGAAATTACGCCTTTAAGAGGAATTATTGAAAAATTACCAAACGCGGATGTTAAATATGCTCAGGGTTGTCGGTTGGCCAATGAACTACCCTGTTTGACGGCAATATCACCGGATTATTTTTACACTTCGGAATCCCTGAAACAGAAAGGATTGACTGGAGAATATTTTTCTCAGTTTAATTGCAAAGGAAAAGTTCAGCATAGCCGGACTGATAAAAACATTGATTTTGTTTGGTGGACAAAAGCTCCTTTCAAAGATATGCAACCTGACTCATTCTCGGTGCGTTGGAAAGCTGTTCTTGTGCCACCGGTAACTGGAAAATATGCCATAGGCGGAGAAGCATTCAATGGCTTTGATATATTTATTGATGGAAAATTATTTATTCATGGTCGTCCAAGTGATCATAGTCCACGGAAAGAGTATGAATTTATCAACCTCGAAGCAGGAAAAAAATACAATATTCAGTTTGATTATCCTCAAAATAATTCTGAATATGCTACTGCCCGTTTGATTTGGGATATTCCTAATCCAAATCTTAAGGAAGAAGCTATCAAACTGGCACAAAAATCGGATTTAGTTGTGCTTTGTATGGGGCTCAGTCCAATGCTCGAAGGGGAAGAAATGAAAGTAAAAGTTCCGGGTTTTGACGGTGGCGATCGTATGGATATTAAACTTCCCGAGAGTCAGACGGATTTAATTCGTGAGATTCAAAAACTCGGTAAACCAACAGTACTTGTATTGTTGAATGGTAGTGCCTTAGCATTTAATTGGGAAGCTGAAAATATCCCGGCTATTTTAGAAGCCTGGTATCCCGGACAAGCCGGTGGAACGGCCATTGCCGATGTGATTTTTGGCGATTATAATCCTTCCGGACGATTACCATTGACATTTTACAAAAGCATTGATCAGATTCCGGCTTTTGATGAATATGATATGAAAGGGAAAACATATCGTTATTTCGACGGGAAACCCTTGTATGAATTCGGTTATGGATTAAGTTACAGTACTTTTAAGTATGAAATAAAGAATTTCCTTGCAGAAATTCCGACAGGTGAAAAAATCAACATTTCAGTGAATGTAACAAATACCGGGAAATACGAGGGAGATGAAGTCGTTCAATTGTATGTTTCTTTACCCGACAGTAAATTAAAAAAACCGATTCGTGATTTGCAGGGTTTTAAACGTATTCATTTAAAAGTCGGAGAAACTCAAACGGTTGAATTTGTACTTAAACCCGAACAATTTGCAGCCCGGGACGAGAATAATCTTGCTGTGGTTGAGCCTGGGAAAGTACTGATTTCGATAGGTGGGAAACAACCGGATGAAAAATCAATTACGGATAAACAAGTTCAGCAATGCGAAGTACTGGTTAAAGGAGATACATTTATTATAAATAATTAATGCAATCAACTCTAAATTTAAAAGAGTTATAATCGAAAGATATATATCCGTATCCTGTTAAATATTAAAATAAAAATGCAAAAAGCTTTTGAAGTAAAAAATCCGGACTTTGAATTAAGTCCATTTACCGGAATGAACAGAGAACATTACATCGAATGTGCTAAATACATTTTGGAAAGAGCATTTAAACATGTTGATTCATTGGAAACCCCTTTATCATTTCCTATCGTTCCCGGGAAAACATATCCGGAACCAAATGCTCCTGAATGGCGTTATCGTTCAGCAGATTTTGAAGCTCTTGAAAGGTCTTTCAATCTGGCAGGGCCGCTGATTCATGTAGATCCTGAAATTACAATCAATGGCATAAAATTGCGTGATTATTACAGTCTGCAAATTTATAATGCTTTTACACCCGGCCATCCCAACTCATTGCCGCTTCCCGAAGATCTTCTTGACTCAACATACCAGTTTACCTGCGAATTTGGAGGTTTATTTAAAACCCTGCTACTTATGCCGGATACAATTTGGTCAACCTATACTGAAGAGCAAAAAAACGAAATGGTTGAATGCATTTCTAAATGGGGACATCACAGGACAACACAAAATAACTGGCGGATTTTTAATGTGGTAACCCTTTCTTTCCTTAAAAAACACGGATACGAAATCGATGATGAATTATTAAAAAGCCATCTTTTATGGATAGCGTCCTATCATTCTGGAAATGGATGGTATCTGGAACAAACTTACAATTACTATACAATTAGTTTGTTCATTGTGTATTTAACAATATGGAACAGGACCTTTGGCGATGAATTTTATCCTGAAATTGCAGAAACAATTGAACAATCGGCACAGGAATTATATAAAACGTATGTCAATTTCTTCGGACGAGATGGTTATGTAAATATGTGGGCCAGAAGTATCACTTACAGAACCTGGATATCAGGTGGTTTTCCGGTTTCATTTATGTTGAAAGGCGGATCACCACTGGATCCGGGAATGGCACGAAGACTTTGTTCTGGTTCAATACTCCAGTTTGTAACCCGTGAAGAATTTTTCGAGAACGATATACCAAGTCTTGGTTATTACCGACATACAGAATATATTTTACAAAATTATAGTTGTGCGGGTAGCCCTTTTATAATGTTTATTCCATTTATTGCGCTGGCATTACCGGCTGATTCTCCTTTCTGGACTGCAAAAGAAAATGAAGGATTTTGGGAAAAGCTAGATAATGAAACAAAAGTTGAAGTGCTGAATAACCCCGGAATAGTTCTCGCAAATCATGGAAAAACAGGCACTTCTGAAATCATTCCCGGTAAAGTTTACTATCAGGACCCAAACTATTCCAAACTTGCATACAACACGCATTTCCCTTGGGAAGATCATAATCCGCAGGGTGGAACTGCTATGGAATACAGTTTCAGAAGCCTTGATCCAAGAGATGTACGTGGGGATGATGTGAATTTTTATCTCACGGGTCATAAAATGCAAAACAGTTCCGAAAAAAATACTGTATTTACCACTTCTGAAAGCATGCTGTATAATGGTGTAAGGAAAGATATAATTTACAGACAGGCCATTATGCGGAAACCGCCTAACAATGGTGTTGGATATATTATTGATCTGGCAGAAATTATCATTCCCGGTGGTATTATAAGAGTTGATCGCTCACGAATGGCATTTGAATATGAGCTGACACTGGGAAATTACGGTTTACCCCATTTAAATGGCGAAAAAGCAGTTGTTAACCAATTTGAAGACGGAAATAAAAAGGTGATTACCGCATCTATACCGGGAAGACAAGTGGCTTTGATATGCTATAACGGTTGGGATGAACTAAAAAGTTTAAAACATGAGGGACGAAATGCTGAAGCTGATGAAAGCACGGTAGTATATGCTCATAAAAAAAGAACAGCAAAAAATCCTCCAATGGAATTAATGATATCCGTTCTTCTACATAAAATGGATGATACGGCATGGAGCGATGAAGAATTATCACCTATAAAAAGCTTTGAAATTATGGATATAACTCCTGCATTTTCAGCATTAGGTGCAAATATCATCCTAAACAATGGTAAAAAATATGAAGTGGATTTCGTAGATGTAGATGGATACCGATCATGTTGATTATGCAATATAATTAAATTAAAAAAGCAATTCAGAAAAGAGTTGCTTTTTTAATTTCCTATTCCCTCCCCGATCAATCCCTACTGAACATTTTAACCGAAACTTGGCAATAAAAATATCGGTATCCGATTAAAATGTTATCTTTGCAATCAGTATTTTGTAAATGGAATTGAATGAAAGGAAATGATAATACAGCGGTGCTTTTGATGCACTGCCCCGACAGACCGGGTATTTTAGCAGTAGTTACAGAATTTATAAATCAACACAAGGGAAATATCCTTTATTTGGACCAATATGTCAATCGCGAAGAAAAAGTATTCTTTATGCGCGTTAAATGGGAATTAGATGCATTTGAAATCCCGAAAGAAAAAATAGAAGAATATTTCCAAACGCTTATTGGAATAAGGTTTAATGTTGTTTTCAGACTCTATTTTTCCGATACTAAACCCAGAATGGCCATTTTTGTTTCTAAAATGTCACATTGTTTGTACGATTTATTAGCCCGTTATGCTGCCGACGAATGGCACGTAGAGATTCCACTTATCATTAGCAATCATCCCGACATGGAAAGTGTTGCAAAACGGTTTGATATACCCTATTATATTTTCCCTATTACCAAAGAAAATAAAGCTGAACAAGAAGCGTTACAACTTGAGTTACTCAAGAAAAATCAAGTGACCTTCTGTGTATTAGCCCGTTATATGCAAGTTCTTTCAGTAGATTTTATCAGACATTACCCCGACCGGATTATCAATATTCATCACTCATTTTTACCTGCATTTGCCGGTGCCAAGCCTTATCATGCAGCTCATGAACGAGGTGTAAAAGTAATTGGCGCAACCAGCCATTATGTAACGGAGGATTTAGATGCAGGTCCGATTATAGGTCAGGATGTAACCCATATATCTCACAAAAACACAGTGGAAGAATTAATAAAGAAAGGGCGTGATCTGGAAAAAATGGTACTATCACATGCTGTTGAAAAACATATTGAACGAAAAATTCTGACATATAAAAACAGAACGGTTGTTTTTCAATAGATGTTTCACTTTCCGCGTTTTGTTTTCAAGGTTTCATTTTGTGGTTTTTGAGTTTTAGTATGATATACGTACATTATAATCAGTTTTTATTCTTAGCTTTTCTAATGTAAGCCTGCCAGTCTACTTATTTTCTGAAGGCAGTGGCAATCTGTAAATTGTAAATTGTAAATGAATAAATAATATTATGGAAGTAACAAGATTATTTGATTTATTGGATAACTATTTAGAAAAATATCCAAATCAGGATACTGCATTAGCCTGTAAACGGGAAGGAACCTGGCGAAAATTCAGTATTCAGGAATATGTCGAACTAACGAACAACATAAGCTACGGTATGTTGAAAATGGGCATCAAACCCGGAGATAAAGTAGGAATTGTTAGTAGCAATCGTCCGGAATGGAATATGATTGATTTTGCAACGATGCAGATCGGCGCCATTTCTATTCCGATATATCCGACCATTAGCCAGGACGATTACCGACATATCTTGAATCATGCCGAAATGAAAATGATTTTCATCGAAGGAAAAGAATTGGGGAAGAAATTAAAACCTATTTTTCTTGAAACAAAAACATTAAAACACGTATTTACTTTTAATGATCAAGATATAGAATATCAATATCTTGATCAATTAATCGGGAATGGCATTAAATATCCGCAACCCGAAAAACTGGCTGAACTGAAAGCAAGCATCAAACCTACTGATTTAGCTACCATTATTTATACTTCGGGTACAACCGGTTATCCAAAAGGTGTTATGCTCTCACATAATAACATTGTGAGCCAACTTAAAAACCTTGAGTCAACGCCGGCGAAATGGAGTAAAACAGCTTTGAGCTTCTTACCGCTCTGTCATGCTTATGAACGCATGCTGGTTTACTTATATCAATACCTGGGCATGTCGGTATACTATGCCGAGAGTCTTGGCACAATTGCCGAAAATATCAAAGAGGTACATCCAACCATGATGTCCGCTGTACCACGGTTACTCGAAAAAATTTACGACAAACTGTTCCTATCGGGGAAAAAATTACCATTTATACAGCGCAGGATTTATTACTGGGCATTTAATCTGGCCACGAGGTACCAGTTGGAGGGAATGAACGGGTTGATGAAAGCTCAACTCAAACTGGCTGACAAACTGATTTATTCCAAATGGCGGGCAGCAATCGGAGGCAATTTCGATATAGTTGTTTCGGGTGGTTCTGCCATTCAATCGCATATTGCTTCATTTTTCTCAGCCATTGGTATGCCGGTTTTCGAAGGTTACGGATTAAGCGAGACTTCTCCCGTGATTGCAGTAAGCCAGCGGGGAAAACATGGTCGAAAATTTGGTACAGTAGGGCCTCCGCTTCCCGGAGTTGAAGTAAAACTGGGTGAGCGGGATGAAATCATTTGCCGGGGACACAATGTAATGCTTGGCTATTACAAAGACCCGGAGCTTACCGCTCAGGTAATTGATGCGGAAGGCTGGCTTCACACAGGCGATACCGGAAAATTCACTGATGAGGGTCAATTAATCATTACCGGTCGTCTGAAAAGTATTTTCAAAACATCTTTTGGTAAATATGTTAATCCACAGGCTGTTGAATCGAAATTTACCGAATCACCTTTTATCGAAAATATGATCGTACTGGGTGAAAACAAAAAATTTGCGGCAGCACTTCTTTCTCCGGATTTTGTTTTCCTGAAATCGTGGTGTATAAAGCACAAACTGCAATACAGCACAAATGCAGAAATGATTGAAAATCCACTTGTTGTAAAACGAATTCAGGAGGAAGTTAAACATTACAACCATTTCTTCGGCGATTTCGAGCAGGTAAAACGTTATCAACTGGTGCCCGAAGAGTGGACACAACAGATTGGTTTTCTGTCTCCGACGCTGAAAATAAAACGAAATGTGATTGAAGAATTTTATGCAGACAGAATTGAAAAATTGTTTTCATAAACAATAAACTTTTTAAACAGAAAGTGCAGAGCAACAAAAAATTGTTCTGCATTTTTCTTTAAAAGACTCTTGAATTGTCAACTTTCAATTGTCAATTATCAATTAACTCGTACCTTTGCAGCGTGAAAAAACGTTACTTCATCTATTTATCTTATAACGGCACAGCTTACCACGGTTGGCAGGTGCAACCCAACGGCATTTCAGTGCAAGAAGTGCTGGCAGGAGCCCTGAGCACAATTTTGCGTTCCGAAGTTGAATTGGTGGGTGCCGGTCGCACCGACGCCGGAGTGCACGCCCGACTTATGGTGGCACATTTCGATATCGAAATGGAAATGCCGGTTGAATTTGATTTGGTTGCCAAATTAAACAGCTTTTTATCTAAAGATATTGCCATTTACAAGATCGTTGAAGTCAGGCCTGATGCGCATGCACGGTTTGATGCCATTTCACGTCGATATGAATATCATATTGTGACAAAAAAGGATGTATTCAGAAATGAGCTGGCAACCCGCCTCAGTGAAAAACTCGATTTTGAAGCAATGAATGCAGCAGCCCGATTACTGAAAGATCATCATGATTTCACTAGTTTCAGCAAACTCCACAATGATGCAAAAACCAATATTTGTAACATTACCCTTGCCGAATGGACACAGAAGGAAGACGAATGGATCTTCACTATCGAGGCTGACAGGTTTCTGAGAAATATGGTACGGGCAATAGTTGGGACTTTATTGGAAGTCGGACGTGGCAGAATGACGGAAGAGGAATTCCGGGCGGTTATTGAAGTCAAAAACCGCTGCAAAGCCGGAACCTCAGTTCCGGCACACGGATTGTATCTGGTTGACATCAAATATCCTGAAAATCTATTCCTGTAAATACAAATCTCTATTTTCAAATTGTAAATAATTATATTATAAATTCTCCTTCATGTGGATTATCCTCGCTTTTATTTCAGCTCTTTTATTAGGATCGTACGAAGTTTTTAAAAAAGTTTCTCTGAAAGATAATGCCGTTATACCGGTAATTTTAGTCTCAATTCTTGTTTCCTGCCTGATACTTACTCCTTTTTTATTCCTTTCCGAGTTTTTCCCGGAGACCATCAAAAATTCGATTTATTTCGTTCCACGGGTGAATCTTCATGCACACTTATTATTTATTTTGAAGGCGTTCATTGTTTTAACCTCTTGGCTATTTGCTTATTTCGGATTAAAGCACCTACCCATTTCGCTGGCATCGCCCATAAAAGCCACACAACCTATGTGGACCGTAGTGGGTGCATTACTTATTTTCGGCGAAAAACTGAATGGTTATCAGGTAGCAGGTATCGGAATTACCTTGGTTTCTTTTTTCCTGTTTTCAGTGGTTGGGAAAAAAGAAGGAATTTCGCTCAAAACAAACAAATGGTTTTGGTATATCGTCATGGCAACACTCACCGGAGCGCTCAGCGGATTGTTCGACAAATACCTGATGAAACGATACGAAGTCATGTCCGTGCAGGTTTATTACACTTTTTATCAGGCAATTATCATGGGTATTATTACCATTTTCCTATGGGCACCAACGCGTAAAAAGACGACACCTTTTAAATTTAAGTGGGCTATTGCCTTTATTTCGCTCTTTCTGGTGACGGCCGATTTTGTTTATTTCTATGCATTAACCTTGCCCGATTCGATGATTTCAATAGTATCAACCATACGCCGCTCAGGTGTAATTGTTCCGTTTTTTTACGGTGCAATAGTCATGCACGATAAAAACATAAAACTCAAGATTTATGATTTAATTGGTGTTTTGATCGGAATGTACTTATTATATCTGGGTTCCAAATAATAAACAAATGACCAAACAATTGCAAACACCTGTAATTCTTCTTTTTACAATTATACAAATTATTCAAATAGTCTAATAAATATTAATTCAATAAAAAACACCGAAAATGTTTGATTATTAGATGAAAATTACTACTTTTGCAAGCCGAAATAACAACAGCGAATTATAAATTAAAACATAAAGATATGAAAAGCGGAATTCATCCCGAAAACTATCGTCCGGTGGCATTTAAAGATATGTCGAATGGCGACACCTTTATTTCACGTTCAACCGTAAACACAAAGGAGACAATCGATATTGATGGTGTAACTTATCCAGTAGTGAAAATGGAAATTTCCAGTTCTTCACATCCTTTCTACACAGGTAAATCGAAATTGGTTGATACTGCTGGTCGTGTTGATAAATTTATGACTCGCTATGCAAAACGCATAGAAAGCAAGAAATAAGCTGTTAAGCAAATTCATAAAAAAAAGCTTCGGGTAGTACCCGAAGCTTTTTTTATGGTTGAAGTATCCAGTTTCGTCCTATCAACTTAAATTTCAATTTTTTATCTGATAAAAATGAAGAAATTAGTTTTCTGTCCGATTCGGTCACAAATTCCAAACTGTTATTATTGGCTATAATCTGCTGACCGCCTTCAGGATCAAAACTCAGGGAAATAAAACTATTCTCCAACACATTATCAACCCACTTCCTGTCCACGTTTTGGTTATAAGGAACGGCATTATTAATCCAGTCAATTGCTTTGGGCATGACAAACCGCAGTTTAACCGGACTCCATGCAGTATCGTAGAATTCCACCATGGACTGGCAAATCGGTCCGCAAACTGTTCGAATAATACCGATTACCCTATTTCCATCATCCAATGTGAGCAGCTTCATTTCGAAAGTTGAATTAGCCGTATTTTTTACAACAATCAAATGATGGACACTATCCAGTTTTTCCAGATAAGCTTTATTTCCCAAGCGATTATCAATACTGTCACCTTGCCCAGCTTTATGATATTCCAGTAACTCAAGTCGGTTCTGTTTACTTAAAGTAGGATTTAATGCATCAGGAATATTCACATAATATTTTTCAACACTTTGAGCCATCAGATTCTGATAAATAAAGACCAGAAAAAAGAGTAAGGCAATTTTATTTGTTATTCGTTTGTTTTTTTTCATTTGATTTCTTTTTTGCAGGAACAGTGAGTAATCGCCAGTAATAACTAAATAAATCGTCGACACTGGCAAATTCTTCTTTATACAAAATACCGATTCCCTGTCCTTGTACAGTTTCGGAACTCTGTTGTAAATAACGATCGATAGTATGGTTGTAAAATTTTAACCGGAATTTTCCCATCTTAGAGAGTAAGTATTCTATATCTACATCTCCGATAAATTTATTCGTGCTGGATGCAGCATTATCCATCCGGTAACCCAAATTCCCATTCACCAACCAACGATTACTCGGTTGATAGGAAAACGGAGCCATAATTTCACTACTATTTAAATCTCTCTGTTGATAATCCAATCCTACAGTAAAGTTATTACTTTTTGTAAATTGAGATACCAGAGAGTTTATTTGAGCACTAGCTGTTGATAATAAGAGAGACAGTCCTTCATTGTTGAAGACAGTGGAATTAGCAGTACGAAGATAATCAGGTGTAAAAAATTTATTAAAAACCAATAAATATATAATCTGACGGTTCATCATTTCATCCGTATTGATGATATTCCGAACGCGTTGTTTTATACTTTCGTCGCTTTGAGGCAAATTTATATCAAAACTAACCGTAGGTTTCATTAAATTATCAGATAATTTCAGCACACAGTTTACCGGTACAGTTGAGCGGGTACCCTCGCTTAATATTGTTGGATCCAAATCATTAAGCGAAGCAGTAAGCGGGTACAATGCACGTATTTTTACCTGGGCATTAAACGGGTCACCCGTCCAGGCGATAGTACTTCCTTTATCAATTTTAAATTCTTTTCGGATAACATTCTGAAGTGTAAACAAATAATATCCATTATCTAAAGTATATGTTCCGTAAAGTTTAATATCGGAAAAAGTATCGAATTCTACATGCAAGCTACCATTACCGGTACCGGTAATTACATCACCCCCTTTGGGATCCACAAGTAATTCCATTTCGGCATTTGGATTTACATCAATCTGTAAATTTATTTTCACATTAAAATCACCTCTTACCTTTTTTGCAGGGATTGTTTCAGGTCGGGTATTCACTTTTTTGTTTACAAATGTAATAAAGCTATTATCGGAAGCCTTGGAGGCCCCACCCATTTGGATATAACATTTTGTCTGGGGTTGTGAAACAGCATTTACAATAATATTAGCTTCAGCCTGATCTCCAAAGATCCGTACGGTACCATTTGCATATGCTTTACCAAAGAAATAATCATTATTTTCGGCGTGAGTATCCATTGCCAGAATATTTGTCCCTTTGATTGTCGCATCATATGTCATCTCCTGGAAAAGCCCGTTGTGGGTTAATACTGCATTTACAACTGCCGGATTACGTTCCTGATCATACATTGTCACATTTCTGAATGAGATTGTTTCAGGCGTTAAATGTACGGAATCATTGAGAAAATAGGTAGTATTGAGTATCTTTACCGAACCTTGCCCTTTATTGACTATGACATCCCCCGAAAATCTTATCCCATTCTTCATTGGCCCGAACATCCGGATTTTACCGGTTGCAAAACCCTTTACATTTTGAACTACGCTTTCAAAATACGGAGTCAGAAACTCAATGCTAAAATTTCGGGCATTATAAATCACATCGATAGAATCTGCTACAGGAGTATAGATTGCATTCGCAACAACGATGGTATCTTTA